>ERZ838483.754-NODE-754-length-37165-cov-16.519968_pt1 | contig 37165 bp, 28 predicted proteins | sample MGYA00519939_ERZ838483 | MGnify/ENA primary metagenome ERZ838483 (study PRJEB31850, sample SAMEA3708836) | human gut metagenome | biome: human gut; feature: human-associated habitat; material: faeces | place: China | collected 2014 ... | reverse complement strand
TATGAAACCCTATTTCTACGCCCAGACCAGTGACCCCGTCATCGCACAGCAGGGCATCCGGTATCTGTCGGTGTGCTGTATCTTTAGTCTGGGTCTGTTCACTCAGACCATGGGCGAAAAGCTGCTGGCGGCTACCGGCCGCACCTATCTGAGCATGATCAGCCAGCTGGTGGGTGCAGTGGTGAACATCATTCTGGACCCCATCTTCATCTTCGGCTACTGCGGGCAGGCGCTGTCCGGCACCACCGGCGCAGCGGTGGCAACGGTCATCGGCCAGTTCTGCGGCGCAGGCATGACGTTGTACTTCAACACCCGCAAAAACCCGGATATCCAGATCAGCTTCAAGGGCTTCCGGCCCAGCGCCAAGGCCATTGGCCGCATCTACACCGTGGGTCTGCCCAGCATCGCCATGCAGTGCGTGGGCAGCCTGATGACCTTCGGCATGAACCTGATTTTGATGGCCTTCTCCGCCACGGCGGTGGCGGTGTTCGGCGTCTACTTCAAGCTGCAAAGCTTCGTGTTTATGCCCATTTTCGGCCTGAACAACGGCATGGTGCCCATCATCAGCTACAACTATGGTGCCCGCAGACCGGACCGCGTGAAAAAGACCATCAAGCTGGCGGTGTGCTACGCCGAAGGTATCATGCTGGTAGGCTTCTGCATTTTCCAGTTTGCGCCCGGGCAGGTGCTGAGCATCTTTGCCGCCAGCGACGCCATGCTGGCCATCGGTATCCCGGCCATGCGCATCATCTGCCTGCATTTCCTGCTGGCGGGTGTCAGCATCGTGCTCAGCTCGGTGTTTCAGGCGCTGGGCAACGGTGTCTTTAGCCTCATCGTTTCGGTCTGCCGCCAGCTGTTCGTGCTGCTGCCGGCAGCGTGGCTGCTGGCACAGACCGGCAGTGTCAACAATGTCTGGTGGGCCTTCCTCATTGCGGAAGTCGTAAGCATCCTGATGAGTCTGGCCTTCTATGCCCGTATCAACAAGACCACCATCGCACCCCTGTACCACTGACCCGGGTGCGGGCAGCGGCCCTGCAAACGAAAGGAACGTGATCTCTATGGTAAAAAAGCTGAAGTGGAACCTGATCCTCATGAGCCTGCTGTATGTCGGACTGGGCATTTTTCTGGTCATGAAGCCCGGCACGGCGCTGAACATCGTCTGCTACGCGCTGGGCGGCGTAGTGCTGGCCTGCGCAGCGGTGCAGCTGATCCGCTACTTTGTGGTGGAGCGCGGGGTGTTCCAGAGCCAGCTTACCCTGATCTCCGGCCTTATCTGCCTTGCACTGGGTGTTTTTCTGCTGCTGCGCAGCGATATCGTGGTAAGCATTTTGCCCATCGTGTTCGGCCTGTTCGTCATCTTTGACGCCATTGGCCGGGTGCAGAACGCTTTAGACCTGCGCCGCTGTGGCTACGACAGCTGGAAGGGCTTTCTGCTGCTGCCGGTGCTCAGCGTGGTGCTGGGCGTGGTGCTGATTTTGAACCCCTTCGGCGCCATGGAGACACTGGTGATGGCCATCGGCATCATCCTGATCGTGGAAGGTGCCATCAACCTGCTCAGCGCCCTGTACACCATCCTTGCGGTACGCCGCTTTGCCAAGCTGCACCCGGAGACCCAGTCCGTGCTGGAAAGCATCACCGGCGAGGATCTGAACGGCGACGGCGTTGTCGCCCCGGACGTGACCCGCACCGATGCAGAAGCCACTGCCGTGGAGCTGGACCATGTGGACGAAAGCGCCACCGTGGAACAGGAGGAGCGGGAGTAAAGAATAAGCCCTCTCAGGCGCTCCCGCGCCAGCTCTCCCGGAGGGAGAGCCAAGCCGTAAAGTTTGGCACTAAAGCATTAGGCGCAATGAGAAAGCTTCCGGCAGTGCTCTTGGCTCTCCCTTTGGGAGAGCTGTCACCGCAGGTGACTGAGAGGGCGCACGCTGTTGACCGCATCACTAAAGCATTAGGCATAATAAGAAAGCTTCCGGCAGATACCAAAAAAGCTCCCCCCTTCGGGGGAGCTGGCAACGCCGTCAGGCGTTGCCTGAGAGGGTTCTACACCAATTATCAAGAAAAGGAAAAAGGAACAAAATCATGGAAAAGTACGATCTGATCATCGTGGGTGCGGGCCCTGCCGGCATCTTTACCGCTGTGGAGCTGCTGCGCCACGGCAGCAAAAAGAAGATGCTGCTGGTGGAAAAGGGCAAGCCGGTGGAAAAGCGCCACTGCCCCAAGGCAGAGGTAGGTCACTGCGTCAACTGCCGCCCCACCTGCGCCATCACCACCGGCTTTTCCGGTGCGGGCGCGTTTTCGGACGGCAAGCTGAGCCTTTCCTACGAGGTGGGCGGCGACCTGCCCACCCTCATCGGGGAGGAGTTTGCGCAGGAACTCATCGACTACACCGATAAGATCTATCTGGAGTTCGGCGCAGACCCCCATGTAGAGGGCATCTACACCGGTGAGGACATCAAGGAGATCCGCAAAAACGCCATTCATGCGGGTCTGAAGCTGGTGGACTGCCCCATCCGCCATCTGGGCACCGAGAAGGCGCAGGAGCTGTATCTGGCCATCCAGAACTATCTGGCAGACAACGGCGTGGAGATGCGCTTCAATACCGAGTGCGAGAATATCATTCTGGAAGAGGACGGCTGCAAGGGCGTGCTGCTGAAGGACGGCGACAGCCTGCTGCCCGTGTATGCGGACGAGGTGGTCATCGGCACTGGACGCCGTGGCGCGGACTGGCTGGAAAAGCTCTGCGCAGAGCACCACATCGCCCACAAGCCCGGCACCGTGGACATCGGCGTGCGCGTGGAGTGCCGCAACGAGGTGATGGAAAAGGTGAACAAGGTGCTGTATGAGTCCAAGCTCATCGGCTACCCGAAGCCGTGGAAAAACAAGGTGCGCACCTTCTGCCAGAACCCCGGCGGCTTTGTGGCGCAGGAGAACTACGACAACGACCTTGCGGTGGTCAATGGCCACAGCTTTAAGGAAAAGAAGAGCCCGAATACCAACCTTGCCATTCTGGTGTCCCACAACTTTACCGAGCCCTTCAACCAGCCCATCGCCTACGCACAGAAGGTGGGCGAGCTGACCAATATGCTGGGCGCAGGCCACATCATGGTGCAGCGCTACGGCGATATTCTGGACGGCAAGCGCACATGGCAGAAGGAACTGGCACAGTCCAACGTGAAACCCACGTTGAAGGATGCCGTAGCCGGTGATATCACCGCCGCCATGCCCTACCGCGCCATGACCAACATCATTGAGTTCATCAAGATGCTGGATATGGTGGTGCCCGGCTTTGCCGCCAACGAGACCCTGCTCTACAGCCCGGAGCTGAAGTTCTACTCCAACAAGGTCAAGATGGACGAGAACCTGGACACCAACATTCAGGGCCTGCACTGCCTGGGCGACTCCTCCGGCTGGACCCGCGGCCTGATGATGGCCTCCGTCATGGGCGTGCTCATGGGCCGGAAACTGGCCGAAAAAGAGGGCTGCTGAAAAACAGCGCCCGCTGGATCGCGTAAAAAGATTCACTCCCCCTGTACAAGGGGGAGTTTTTAGTTGAAAAATTTGGAGGAATAAAATATACAAATTGCTGAATTTGTGGAAATGTGACACAAAAAATTGATTTTTAGCACAGAAACTGCTAAACTTGACGCAATGATCCGTGTGTAACAAGCACACACCAGGAGGTATTGCGATATGGGCGAAACCCCAATGAGCGCTTTGACCCTGCTGTGTTCCGGCATCCAGCTTTACAGCGCAGAACAGCGCATTGCGGACTGCATCCTTGCAGATGTAAAGTGGGCGGCATCGGCGACCTCAGCAGAGCTGGCGCGGCAGAGCCAGGCCTCGGAAGCCACGGTGACCCGGCTGTGCCACAAACTCGGCTTTGAGAGTTACCGCAAGTTCCAGCTGGCACTTGCGCGGGATGTGATGGAGCAGCAGGAGGTGGAAAAAAGCCACGCGGCGGCTCAGCCGGACCGGATGCGGAGCATCCTGCAAAAATTCCTCGTCAACAAACAGGAAGAAGTACGGGCCACGGTGCAGGCGCTGGATGCGGACCAGCTGCGGGCAGCGCTGGCCTGCCTGAACGCGGCCCATGTGGTGGAAGTGGCCGCTGCCAGCCATAACCTGAGCATCGCGCTGGAAGCCTCGGTCAAGTTTGGCAGCCTGGGCAAGCGGTGCGTGGCCAGTGCCATCCCGGAAAAGACCCGTGCCTTTGCGGCGACTTTGACAAAGAACGACCTGCTGCTGGTCATCTCCGGCACCGGGCGGAACCCTGCGCTGGAAGAGGTGGCCCGGCTGGCCCGGGAAAACGGGGCAGCCATCCTCCTCATCACAAGCAACCGGCACTCGCCGCTGGCCCAGCAGGCGGATCATGTTCTGCTGGCTTCCAACCGGGAGCAGTGCCTCATTGAGGGCGACCATGCTCCCTCCCAGCTCTCGGTCCTGCTGGTCATCGAGGTGCTGTACTACCTGATGCTGCTGGGCGAGTAAAACCAGTTCCGAAACAAAAAAACGCCTCTGACGGTGGATGTCAGAGGCGTTTTTTGTATAGAGGAACCCAAAAATTACTTTGCGTTAAAAACATACTGATCCATCCGGCGGAAGGCTTCCTCGATGCGGGAGCGGGGAGAGGCCAGATTCATCCGCAGGTGGCAGGGACCGTGGAACATGGTGCCGTCCTGCACGGCAGCGCCCACATCCCAGCAGGCCTGTTCCACTTCCTGGATGGTCTTGCCGTGGGCGGCGCACCAGTCGGTGCAGTCCACAAAGAGCATGTAAGTGCCCTCGGGCTTGGCCACTTTCACACCCTCAAAGTGCTGGGCGATGTAATCGCAGGCAAAATCCACGTTGCCGGTCAATACCTCGCGGAGCTCGTCCGCCCACTCATAGCCCTCGGGCTTGTAGGCACCAATGAGGGCGTGCATGGAGAGGACGTTCATGGAGTTGTAGTGGCAGAGGCTGGACTCCTTGTTGATGCGGTCCCGCCACCAGTCATTGTACACGATGTGGTAGCTGCCGATGAGGCCGGCCAGGTTGAATGTCTTGGAGGGGGCATACATGGCGGCAGTGCGCTGGCGGGCATCCTCGCTGATGGACTGGGTGGGGATGTGTTTGTGGCCGGAAAGGATGATGTCGGACCAGATCTCGTCCGAGACGACATAGACATTGTACTTTTTGAACAGCTCCATGGCCTTTTCCAGCTCCCAGCGCTCCCACACACGGCCGCAGGGATTGTGGGGGCTGCACAGAATCGCGGCATGGATGTGTTCCTCGGCCAGGTGCTTTTCCATGTCGGCAAAGTCCATCCGCCACACGCCGTTCTCGTCCTGCACCAGCGGGGAGTGGACGATATCATAGCCGTTGTTTTCCAGGCAGCGGGTAAAGCCGATGTAAGTGGGGCTGTGCACCAGAATCTTGTCGCCCCGGGAGCAGACGCAGTTCAGAGCGCTGACCACGCCGCCCAGCACGCCGTTCTCATAGCCGATGTGCTGCTTTTCCAGTCCGGTCACGCCGTTGCGCCTGGCCTGCCACTGGATGATGGCGTTGTAGTATTCGTCGCTGGGGTCAAAGTAGCCGAATGCCGGGTGCTGGACGCGGGCAATGACCTCCTGCTGGATGGTGGGCACCACCGGAAAGTTCATGTCCGCCACCCACATGGGGATGGCGTCAAAGCCCTCCTTGGGGGCAGAGGGGGCAAAGCCGGTGCCCAGGCCGTCCACGGCGATGGCATCTTTGCCGTGGCGTTCGAGAATGGACGTAAAATCGTATTTCATGACAATTCCCCTTAACAAAAACCCGCACAGCCGGAAAAGCCCGGTGTGCGGGGAGAACACAGGTTTAGCCCTCGATGAGCTCCACGGTCTTCATCTTGACCGGGGTGGTGGGCTTATCGTTCCAGTCGGTGCGGACAGCGGCGATCTTATCCACAACATCCATGCCGGCCACCACCTTGCCAAAGGCGGCATACTGGCCGTCCAGGTGGGGTGCGTCCTGGTGCATGATGAAGAACTGGCTGCCGGCGCTGTTGGGGCTCATGCTGCGGGCCATGCTGATGACGCCGCGGGTGTGCTTGATGGGGTTGTTGACGCCGTTGGCAGCAAACTCACCCTTGATGTTCCAGCCCGGGCCGCCGGTGCCGTTGCCCAGCGGGCAGCCGCCCTGGATCATAAAGCCGGGGATGACGCGGTGGAACGTCAGACCGTTGTAAAAGCCCTCGCGGACCAGCTTTTTGAAATTCTCACAGGTGATGGGAGCGGCTTCCTCGTTCAGCTCAATGTCGATGATGCCGCCGTCTTCCATAGTAATGCGAACCATAGTTGTACAATACTCCTTTATTTCGGCCCTTTGCAAAGGGCATTTGCGGCAGAAGACCTGCCAAGTGACAGGGATAGTATATCATAGGTTGGCGGTTTTCTCAAGCCATCGGCCTATGACTGAATTGTAAATAAAAATCAATGGGTCAGCGGCCCTGCATCTCCGGCATATCCTGCCAGAAGCGCTTGGGGCAGTGGGACATCCGGCAGGTTTCATTGTGGCGGGCCTTGATCTCCAGCGTATCGTAAAACTGCTTCCACAGGGCCTGAAACTCCTGCTCCCGGGCGCTGGGCGGGGGCAGCTCCAGCGGGGCGGCCAGCTCGGTGAGGGTGGCTTTATGGTTTTGGTAGAGCAGCACTGCCTGATGCACGGCGTCATAGATCATGAAATTTTCTTCGGGGAACCGCCCGCGGAAATGCCCCCGCAGCAGGGGCAGGATGTAGTTCTTGGGGTGGATGACGGCCCCCAGCATCCCGTCGTATTCGGTAAAGCGGACAAAGCCCTGGAACTTGTCCACCTCCCAGTCCAGGCTCTTTTTCATCTCGTAGAGCGGGGCCACGTCCGGGTGGCCCATCCGCTTGACAGTGCCCGGCCCCAGCGCGAAAGCCAGATGCAGAAAGCGCAGGAGCAGCAGCTCTTTGTCCTCCCGCCCGGAGAGGAAATCCCGGGTGACGAGGTACTCAGTCTCGGCACCCAGCTTTTTGCCGAAGCTGGCAAAAACGCGCTGGGCTCTGGCGTGGTCGGTAGCGATCTCCCGGATGGGGTAGAGGGTGGCCGTCTCCCGCTCCGGCGTCCAGATGGCAAACGGGATCTCGTGCTGGAGAAAGCTCTCGAACACGCAGCAGAGAAAGCCCTCAAAGCTGCCGTCGTACAGGTAAACAAGGTCGGCGTCGTGGAGCCTGCGGGGCGCGGGGGAGATGGCCGCCGGGGTCACAGCGCTCTGGCCAGACATTGCACCGCCTCCTCCCGGATCATCCGCTGGGCGGCGCGGGGCGGCACGCCCTGCTCCACCAGTTTGTCCACGGCAGGCGGGGAGAACATGCTCAGCTGCTCCACCCCGCCGCTGAATACATTGGGGTCGATGAGGGCCCGGGTGATCCGCTCCCGCCCGGCACTGCCCTGGCCCGGGTGGGCCCCGGAAAAGCCGTTGCAGGTGATGAAATACTGGGCCCGCTTGAGCACGACCCCCATCCGCTTGAGCTCGTCCAGCCCCAGAGAAGCCTGCTTGCGGGCGTGCCAGATGCGCCGGGCGCTCTTGGGGCCGATGCCCGGCACCCGGAGCAGCATTTCAAACGGGGCCCGGTTGACGTCCACGGGGAACAGCCCGTAGTGCTGCACGGCCCAGTTGCATTTGGGGTCCAGATAGGGGTTGAAGTTGGGGCTGTTTTTATCTAAAATCTCGTCGGCCTTGAACTGGTAGAACCGGAGCAGCCAGTCCGCCTGATAGAGCCGGTGCTCCCGCAGCAGCGGGGGCTTGGTGTCCAGCGCGGGCAGGCGGGTGTCCTCCGTCACCGGGATATAGGCGGAGTAGAACACGCGCTTTAAGTTGTACTTCTGGTATAACCCCTCGGTGAGCTGCAAAATGTGGTGGTCCGTTTCGGGGGAGGCCCCCACGATCATCTGGGTGCTTTGCCCGGCGGGGGCAAACCGAGGCGCTTTACGGTAGAGAGCCACTTCCTCCCGGCTGGCGGCACCGGATACGGCGATCTGCTTCATGGGCCGGAAAATGGAGTGCCGCCCCTTGTCCGGGGCCAGCAGGGAAAGGCTCTTCTCGCTGGGCAGCTCAATGTTGACCGAAAGGCGGTCGGCCAGATAGCCCAGCTGTTCCAGCAGCTCGGGGCTGGTGCCCGGGATGGCTTTGGCATGGATGTAGCCCCCGAAGTGATACTGCCCCCGCAGCAGCCGCAGGACGGCGAGCATCCGCTCGGTGGTGTAGTCCGGGCTGACGAGGACGGCGCTGGAGAGAAACAGCCCCTCAATGTAGTTGCGGCGGTAAAACTCCATGGTCAGCTCGGCAAGCTCCCGGGGGGAGAACGTCGCCCGGGGCAGATCGTTGGACTTGCGGTTGACGCAGTAGCTGCAATCGAACGAGCAGCAGTTGGTCATCAGCACCTTTAAAAGGCTCACGCAGCGGCCATCCGCCGTAAAGGCGTGGCAGCAGCCCGGCGCGTAGCAGCTGCCGATGCTGCCGGCCCGCGCGGCGCGGGATGCCCCGCTGGAAGTGCAGGCTACATCGTATTTGGCGCTGTCGGCCAGGATCGTGAGTTTGTCCATCAAAGACTGTTCCATGGAGTGCCTCCCGGAAAAAGGTATAAAAAAGAAAGCCATACGCAGCTTCTGCAAATGGCTTTTGGATTTTTGGGGTCAAAAATTTTACCACTTCGCCTTGGTTTCCACCACGCGGCCCGCGATGTGCAGGCGGTTGAGGTCTTCGCCCTTGATGACCATTTCGTTGTAGGCCGGGTTGAACGGCTGCAGCACCACGCAGTTGCCCCGCTGGAGGTAACGCTTCAGGGTGCCCTCGCCCTCGTCACCGTAAACCAGCACGCCCAGGTCGCCATTTTCCAGCGTGTCCTGCTTGTGCACCAGCGCCAGGTCGCCGTCCTGGATGCGGGGCTCCATGCTGTCACCGCGGACCACGAGATAGAAATAGTTGGAGGGGTCTTTCACCCGGGCATACTCCTGCCCGTAATCCTCCTCAAAGGCCAGGGCACCGTACCCGGCCTTGACGGTCCCGATGACCGGGATCAGGCTCTCGGCATAGTTGCCAAAGAACCGCTCTTCCGGCGTGTTGCTGCTGGCGACCGGGCGGTACAGCCCCAGCAGGAAATCCGCCGTGGTGCTCAGGATCTCCGCAATGCGGGCGACCGTTGTGGGGTCCGGGGAGGACTTGCCGCTTTCCCACTTGCCGACGGCCTGCTGGGTGACCCCCAGCTTGGACGCCAGTTCCGCCTGGCTCATGCCCTGCTGCTTGCGGCATTGCTTCAAAAGCTCTGAAAACGACATGGTTGTGCACTCCTTTGTTCCGGTGGCATTTTACTTGTGGTTTTATTATACAACAAAAAGATGTTTGAGTAAAGAGAAAAGTTCCGCACACCCCAAAAAAAGGTTGTCAGCTGCGGGAAGTGGCGAAAAACTTTCAATTAACTCTTGACAGCCCGCCGGAAATCTGGTAAATTAAATAGGCATTCGGTACGGCGTGTGCGAGTGCCCACGAGGAGAGATGTCCGAGTGGTTTAAGGAAGCAGTCTTGAAAACTGCCGTGCGGCAACGCACCGTGGGTTCGAATCCCACTCTCTCCGCCATTTTTTTGAATCAGTGTAACACACTTTGCTCTGGAGTAGTACTCAAGAGGCCGAAGAGGCGCCCCTGCTAAGGGCGTAGGTCGTCTAAACAACGGCGCGAGGGTTCAAATCCCTCCTACTCCGCCAAGAAAAAGCTCGATGATCCATTGAGATCACCGGGCTTTTTCCATTTTTATCGGCTTTTTTACAGCAGCAGGTTGGTGATGCAGGCAAGCACGGCCAGGTGGACGGGATAAAACAGGTAGAAGCCCCACTTCTGCGCCTTGCTGCAGGCACCGCGCTGCCCGTTATAGAACCAGAGGAACACGAACGCCAGCGGCGCGGTGATCTCAAAGGCAAAGAGCACGGCCCCCACGAGGCACTGCCACTTGCGGTTTGTGCGGGTGAGATACAGCGCGCAGATGATAATGACGCCGATGCCGTCATAGTCTGTCTGGGCCAGATACGCCAGGAGGATACAGCCGCCTGCGCAGAGCAGCCCTTGCCAGGTCGCGGCACCCGCGGCCGTCTGAAAATGCCGGAGGGCGGCCATGGCCAGCACGCCCAGAGCCAGCGTCCAGTAGACATTCTGGTGGCCCCAGTAGAATGGGGTGTGGAAAAAGGCAAGGTCGAACGGCAGCTCGCTCACCAGCCCGAAGCCCAGAAGCTGCAAAAAGTAGCGTCTGACGTCGTGCGTGTGCAGAAAGCCCTCCACCAGCAGGAAACAGAAGATGGGGAACGCCAGCCGTCCGATGAGCCGCAGCACAAGATCCAGCGTTACAAGGGTGGAGGGGGCTGCTGCGTAATAGGAATAGCGGCTTTCGATGCAGGAAGCGCCGATGTGGTCCAGCAGCATGGTGCCGCAGGCGATGTACTTGAGTGTCGTGCCGCTGAACCCGAAGCGGGTGGAGGGGCGGATGGTCTCGGTCATAGAGGATCCCTCTTTTCAAAAGATATGAGCAGCTGTGGAAACAAAAATAAAAAACGTTTCTGTAGAGGATACGGCGCTCCGACCAAAAATCCTGCAATTCTCGGGCAAAATGCACCGGAATGGCGCAAAAATCGCACCAAAATGCTTGACAAAGGCCGGGCGGGATAGTACACTCAAAAAGAAAATTGAACTCCAACAAGAGCAAGATGAAAAAGATTCACAGAAGATCGGGCGTCTCCGAACGAGTAGCGGGAAGGAGGCATTGAGGTATGACGCTGTTTTCTTATGAGATTTTTGATGCTGTGGCCCGCCAGGGCAGCTTTAACAAGGCGGCACAGCAGCTGCACCTGACCCCCTCGGCCATCAGCCATGCCATCGCGGTGATGGAGGCAGAGCTGGGCTTTACCTTATTTAATCGCGGGAAGAACGGCGTGACCATGACCAGCTACGGTGCCTCGCTGTATCCGTCCATCCGGGCGGTGCTCAACAGCGACGAGGCGCTGCAGCAGAGCATTGCCCGCCTCAACGGCCTGGAAAAGGGCAAGGTGAAGCTGGGCGCGTTCAACTCCGTCTGCGCCGGGATGCTGCCGGGCATCCTCAAGGGCTTTATGGCCCAGTACCCGCAGATCGAAGTGGAAGTATATCAGGGTACTTATGATGATGTCAAGGAGTGGCTGCGCACGGGCCAGATCGACCTGGCGTTCCTCTCCTCTACCTGCCGGGAGGAATTTACCCTCACCGAGCTGTTCAAGGAGCCGCTGCTCTGCATCACTCCGGCCGACTGGCCGGAGCCGCCAAACGGCGTGATGACCCCCGCCCTGATGGATGGCCAGAATTTCGTGGTGCAGTGGGACGCCACCGACGCCGAGATGCGCCAGTTCCTCAAAAAGTACGGCCTGAGCACCGAGCGCCGCTGCCATGTCATTGATGACCAGTCCAACATCGCGATGGTGGAGGCGGGCATGGGCATCTCCATCATGCCCCGGCTGCTGCTGCGCCAGTGCACTGCCAACATCAAAATTTACCCCATCGACCCGGAGGAAGACCGTGTGGTCGGCCTGGCCGTCCAGCGGCCCACCGCCATGGCCCCCGCCGTGGAGCAGATGTTCCACCACATCGTGGACTACTGCAAGCAGATGGAGCACTGAGAACAGAATACCACAAAACGGCCTGCATGGTAAAGTGCAGGTCTTTTTTTTGCAAATTATCCATTGTGTCTTGTGATAAAATACGGTATACTATCGCCAGAAAACAAAGTATTCCACAGAGTTGGATCCGTCAGGAGGGAAAACAGACCCCATGAAACGACGTGATTTTTGTAAAGCGCTGGCCCTTTCGGCGGCGGCGCTGGCAGTGCCCAGGGCGGCGGCGGAAAACACGCAGGGCGCGGTGGGCCGGGCGGTGGCGGATGGCCGCTATTCCATGCGGTTCCGCAGTGAGCTGAGCCTGACCGACGTGCCCCATGACTACTATTATAGTGACAGCTTTTTTGCCCACTCCTCCATGGAGTACGACCACAGCCTGGCCCTGGCCACCCTGGGGCTGGTGGGGGCCGCCTTCAACACGGCAGCCAGCGACGCCCGGTATTGGGCCAACGGGGAGGTGGGCCGGGAGGCCAACCTTGCCGACGCCTTTGCGACGTTGGGCTTTGCCGACCCCGTGTTCTACCACTACGACATCGACGTGGGGCAGGCCGGGGACTTTGTGGGCCACAGCCTGGCCCGGAAGACCATCACCCTGAACGGCCAGCGCGCCACCATCGTGGCCGTCATCCTGCGGGGCGGCGGCTACGGCGGCGAGTGGGTCAGCAACCTGCACACCGGTGTGGGGGCGGGCCACGCGGGCTTCGTCATCCCGGTGGCGGAGGTGCTGGCCTCCCTCAAGAGCTATTTAGCCGCGGCCGCAAAGCAGGGCGCCACGGGCACCGTCAAGCTCTGGGTGGGCGGCTACAGCCGGGGCGCGGCCGTGGCCAACCTGATGGCGGGGCGGATCAACAAAGACCTGCCCGAGATCGACCGCAAAAACGTCTTCGTCTACACGTTTGCCACGCCGGTGGCCCTGACCGCCGCCAGCTACCCGGACTATCAGCTGGACTACGACAACAACCACAACGCCGACGGTACCCTGAAAACCACCTGGGCCGCCAGCAACATCTATAACATCCTTTCCAGCGGCGACCTCGTCCCCCGGGTGCTGCCCGCCGAGTGGGGCTACCACCGGAACGGCAATGACCGCTTCCTGCCCTCCACCCAAAACGAGAAAGAGCTGGCCGACCTTGATGTCCGGGGCGCCAGCTTCAGCGAGGTGCCCCTGACCATCAGCGGGCTGGCCACCAAGGAGGACACCGACGGCGTCATGGAGCGGCTGGAAACGTTCTTTGGCAGCAAGCAGCAGTTCCACGATAAGTACGAGGCCGTGCTGATGGACATGATCCAGTGCGCGTTCCTCCGCAACGAGGCCGAGTGCACCGAGGGCTATCTCCTGACCGACGAGGAAGTGGAGGCCCGCCTGCGGGGCCTGGGCAACATGCGGAACGTGGACGAGGCCAAGCTGGAAAAGAGCGTCCACAACGCCTCCGCCCTGAGCCGCCCCCTGCTGGAAAAGCTGGAGCAGAACGACGGCAACCTCACCCTGCGGGGCAAGACCTACCATGTGGAAGTGCCACAGCGGGTGAAGCAGGCCGTCATCCCGGTGCTGGCCGTGGGCCTGTACTACGGCATCGACAGCGGCACGGTGGCCGCCATGGCCCGGTACATCTTTATGTTCATGTCCATGAAGCCCGACTCCGCCGATGTGGTGGTGCGGGCGGCGTTCTGCCACCACTGCGAGGACTACATCAGCCTGATGGAGTACTATCCGCCTGCCGACCACGGCATGGAGGCGTACACGAGGGCTTGACCTCCTTGCCAAGGGCTCTCCCTTTGGGAGAGCTGGCGCGCCAGCGCCTGAGAGGGCAAGCCCGGTAAAATAAAACATAAAAACACAGCGATACGATGTCTCTGACAAACAGGGCTTGTATCGCTGCGTTTTTTGCTTTTTGTCAGCATCCTTGCCCTCTCCGTCACGGCTTCGCCGTGCCACCTCTCCCAAAGTGAGAGGCTTTGGCATCCCGCAACGTTTCCGGGAGTCCCGGAAACGGATGAAATTCCAGAAACTTCCGCCAACTTAACCGATATAGTCGTACTTATTTATCCGACCCGTGTCTGTTTCACACGGGTTAGCAGACACAAATTTGTAACTTTTTGTTGGTGGAGTGCACAAACTTTTGGGGGGATATATTGGGCAATCTCTACAAGAAATGGCTGATTTTGGATAAAAACGGACGCAAATTCCGTTTTTGTGTCCATTTGGACACTTGCATGGACAAGGCCAAATTTGGTAAAATAACACCAGTGAAAGGGCCGGGCGGCCAGGTGGAAAAATCAGCACCCCGCCACCGAATGACACCTTTTGCATCCCGGGCTGTGTAGGATAGTACCAGCAGCCGGGAACACCCTGCGAAACTGAAAACTTTGGCAAACCTGGCGTGAGCCGGGGACGCAAAGCTTGGAGTCTTTTGTGCTGGCATTCCCCGGAGGGAAACGCCAGAAAACCAGAAGATAGTTCGGCTGCATTCAACACCGCTGTGACAGGCGGAGTGCGGATGCGGCCTTTTTTGTTGCCAAGACATCGGGAATGGACACGACCCCGGACTCTATACCAAAGGAGGGCATGAAAAATGCGTAAAAATCTTGCAAAACACACGGCGAAAAAGCTTCCGCTGGCCAAACGGGTGCTTGCGTTGTGCTTCGCGCTGATTTTCGTGTGCAGCTGTCTGCTGCCCGCCTTTGCAAACGGTACGGGCGTGGAGCTTGACACGCCGGACACCGAAGTAGTGGAGGCCGCCGACCCCGGCACGGAGCCGGAACCCATGGATCTCTACGACGAGCCCGCGGCGCTGGATGACGACTTCGCCGTGGCGGACGAGCCCGCGGCCATGGATGACGACTTCGCCGTGGCGGACGAGCCCGCGGCACAGGATGATGACTTCGCCATGGACGACGAGCCTGCGGCACAGGGCGATGAGGTGGAAAAACCCGTCGTGGACGACGAGCCTGCGGCACAGGGCGATGAGGTGGAAAAACCCGTCGAGGGCGGCGAGCCCCCCGTGGCCGATGACACCCCTGCCGCAGAGGGCGCGACGAAGACCACCACCGACGCAAGCGGCAACATCGTCTATGAGTACGACACCAGCGGCACGACGTTCCCCGAGGACGACGCGGCCGCGCTCCCCGATGGCGACCAGGTGCTGGATCAGATGGACGCGGCGTTCTCCATCCCCACCAACATCTACCACTTCTGGCTCAAGAAGATGAGCAGCTACGACCTTGCGGACATCGCCGCCGACGCCGAGACCGCTGAGATGACCGTGGAACAGTATCTGGCCATGTACGGCACCGAGAAGGGCTGCTACCACATCATGACCGCCGCCGACGGCGCGAACCTGAAAGACTATCAGTTCGCGGACCCCACCTCCAACGATGACCCCGAGGGCAACAGCCGCACCTTTGCAGGCTGGTACTACACCGACGAGCTGGGCGACGAGCAGAAGTTCGTGTTTGACGAGTTCCTGTACATTTCCGAGGGCACGACCGTGGAAGTCTACGCGAAGTGGACGGACGAGGAAGCCGAGGAAGACGAAGAAGACGAAGAAGCCGAAGAAACCAAGAAAGATGACCCCGCAGCTGCTCAGAAAGCAAAGTTCAAACAGTGGTATCAGAACCTGGTGGACTGCACCAGCGAGTATACGCTGAAATCTCTTGCCGAAGAGTATTTTGCAACAGAGGGTTTCTATACCTACCTTGGTTCTCTGCCCGATGAAGAGCAGGAAGCGCTTTGGGATAAGCTGGAGCCTGTGAATCAGCCGAAAGACGATACCGCAGAGTATGAGACCGCAGAGTATGAGGAAGAAACTCAGGACGACGGTATTGCACTGCTGAGCATTACTGCACCGAATAGCGCGTATCAAATCCATGTGGGCAAGAAACTTGTGCTTACATGCGATTGGGACGGCTCGAACCATCGGAATTACACAGTAGAGCACAAGTGGACGTCGAGTAATACGTGGGTTGCGACAGTCGAAAGTGGTGTTCATTACCAGACTGAAAAGGCGACTGTAACAGGTGTGCGTGTTGGACAAACAACAATCACGCACACGGCAAGAGGCTATTATGTCGATGGCGACGGACGCAAACATTATGATACAACGCATACGGACACCTATACGATTTATGTTGTGTCAAATAATGTGAAGCTTGCTGATGATGATGCTGCGATATACTTCCTGAAATTTCCCACAGGCGGAAACCAGATGTCAAATGATCCGAAAGATTGGCTGCCCGGTCAAGAGCAGAGTAGTATGTTGGGTAGGATTAATGTAGAAGCACATGGTGATTACCCGGCGGCAGTCTGGTCACAGAGCGACGGAAAGAATCTTGTTACCACCAGAAACCAGAAAGTAACGGATTATATTACAGGTTCGAATGACGCTGATTTGGAATGGGATGCAACCAACGGATATTTTGTTGTAGAAAGTGGTAGCGATCGGTTTAACTACATTTGGGAGCAGGCCAGCACACAGGGCGCCTACCAAGGAATGCTGACGGACAAGAACGATGTAATAGCAATTCACTTGACACCCTGTAAGATTTCCCGAAATAATAGCGGCACATATCCCTACCATATCGACTGTGAGCTAACAATTGTCAACAAGAAGACGTACGATGCAAAGTTCTATGTACGCGACCCGGATGAGGTCGAAGAGTGGACTAAGGTGGACAGTGGAACATACAAGCAGGGCCAAAATGTTCCGTTGACTACAAAGCAAATCATCGACGCTAAAAAAGTTGGAAAAGATGGTATAACTTACATCTTGACCGGCTGGTATCTTGAGGATGAGACGAGTGGAGAATACGATGCGGACAATAGTAAGCTTCTGACAAGTTCCGAGTGGGATCAGGGTTATGAACCAAAGGAAGATGTCCTTAAAGATGGCGTTGTCAAGTTCTACGCTCTCTGGGTGGCGAAAACACAGGACATCACCATCAAAAAGCAAGTCACCGGCTTGTTGGGTGACCGAGACGCAGGGTTTAACTTTACGGTTACTTTGAGCCCGGCATCTACCAATGTCACAGTAACCAAGCATTTCCGCGAGGGAAATGAGGAAACTGTATCTAGTCTCAACGACTTCATTCTCCGTCATAATGACTACATCACCATCGAAAAAGTCCCGGTTGGTACAGTCATTACAATCAAAGAAAATGGCGTCGATTCTACCAAGTATGAGGTCAGTGCAACGGGCGCTACTACAAGCGGCACAGCACAATTCACCTATAAGGTAGTGGAGGCAAGCACAAGTTCTTTGAATGAAACTGAAACGGGCATTGCGCTTATGAGCGCCGACGGTGAAACGGTGGCAAACAATGAGGTTGTTGTGACCAACGATTGCACCATTGAGCCCGACATGGGTGTCCTCCTCGACACCCTCCCCTACATCCTGATCCTCGTGGTCGTCGTGGGCGGCGGCGTGCTGCTCTTCCTCCGGAAACGGAAGAACGACGACGATGAATAAGCCAACTTCCAAGCCAAATAAAATCACGAAAGGAGGTGGATGGATGGCAAAAGAAAAAGCCAAAGGAGGCCCGCAGCCCGCACAGCGCCTGCCCGGCGCGGAGGAAAACTGCATCAGCCAGGAGCAGCTGGAGATCGTGGAATGGTACCGCAAGGTGAAGTTCCGCAAGAACCTGCTCGGCGGCGTGGATGAAGTGCAGATGTGGAAGAAGCTGGAGGAGCTCTACGGCCTGTACGAAAACGCCATCCGGGCCGAGAGAGCAAGGTACAACGCCCTGCTGGAAGCCCATACCCCTCCCGGAGAGAACCATGAGGAGGGATGTTGATGGCGAAAGCCGCAAAAACACTCCCTCCGCAAGACCCGCTCACGGCAGGGCGCAGAGCCCTGCACAAGCGGCGCAACGCCGCGCAGGACCGCCGGGACGCGCTTGGTTTACTGGGCCGGGTGGTGGTGCTGGCGGCAGCCGCGTGGGTGCTGTTCACGCAGGTGTTCCTGCTGACACAGGCCTCCGGCAACAGCATGTTCCCCGCCGTCAAGGACGGCGACCTGCTGATCGGCTACCGGCTGCAGGGCACTTACGCCAAGAACGACGTGGTGCTCTATGAGCAGGACGGCAAGCTCCGGGTGGGCCGTATCCTGGGCCGCGAGAACGACCTCATCGCACTGGACGATTCGGGAACGCTGATCGTCAACGGCTCGGCCCAGAGCGGCGAGATCCTTTACCCCACCTACGCGAAAGACACCCTCGAGTACCCCTACACCGTCCCCGCGGACAGCGTCTTCATCTTGGGAGACTACCGCACGCAATCCGAGGACAGCCGGGATTTTGGCCCGGTGGCCCTCACCGACGTCAAAGCAAAGGTGATCACCCTGCTGCGGCGGCGGAGCTTGTAAGTTCTTGAAAACATTGATATAATTAGGAGGAATCCACATGAAACTCAAGAAATTGTTTGCTGGTGTCGTCGCTGTTGCGATGATGGCAACTATGGCAATGCCGAGCTTTGCGGCAACAGGTGCTAGTAGTCAGGCGCAGACTCCTGCCGATGGTACTGTATCGCTGAAGAAAACCTATACCTTGGTTGGTATTGGTAGTTCTCCGATAGAGACTTTTAGCTTTACTGCTGAATATCTTGGCGGTGAGAAAGGTGCTACTGATCCCGGAAAGGTTCCTGTGATTAGCAATGCTGCTTATTTAGCAGGCGGTGCGGCAACGCAGAATAACACAAAAGATATCGCTGTTGACTTCAGTAGCGTTAATTACCGCACTGTTGGTATTTATAACTACAAGATCACTGAGACCAACAATCATACCGCTGGTGTGACCTATGCGCCTGCAATCGGTATGAAAGTTACGGTCGGTAATGCAAGCGATGAAAACACTAGTGTTGAGGTCAAATCTGTTTCGTTCTGGACTCTGGACGAAGACGGAAAGACTTTCAAAGAGAAGATCAATGGCGATGATGCTTTTGAAAATACTTATACGGCTAATACGCTGACCATGACCAAGACGGTTAAGGGCGATATGGGCGATAAGGAGAATGATTACTTTACTTATACGCTGAAGCTTACAGGCGCAGCTGGTGTGACTTATCCTGACAGCTATGAAGTTAAGGGCGGTACTAAGACCGATAATCCTAAGAGTGTTTCCGTTAAAGCAGGCGAAATGACCACTTATACTTTCCAGCTGAAGCATGGCGACAGTATTTATATTGAGAACCTGCCGAAAGATATTATTTGGTCCGTCGAAGAAACTCCTGCCGAGGGTTATACGGCATATACTGAGTACGGCATGCTGAAGAAGACGGAAGGTACTAAATATAACGGAACTACGGATGGCCAGGAAATTACGGCTGCATTTACGAACGTTAAAGAAGGCACTGTTGATACCGGCGTTATCCTCGACAACGCTCCTTACATGCTGATGCTGGCCGTTGTGGCTGGTGGTGCTATGATGCTGGTCATCAAGAAGCGCCGCGAGGAAGAGTAATTGAACACTCTCTCCGCAAACACAACCTCTCAGTCTCGCATCCGCTCGACAGCTCCCCTGAAAAGGGGAGCCATTGACAAAGAGATTTCGTTTCGCAGTAACACACGGTGTTGCGATAAAACTTCACCGCCGCAAAGCCTCCCCTTATCAGGGGAGGTGGCATCGAGCGAAGCGAAGATGACGGAGAGGTTGTACAGAGCAACACCTGCGTTATTCCGCTCACTCTAAAGGCGTCCTTTGTCCAACCTCTCAGTCTCGCATCCGCTCGCCAGCTCCCCTGTCAGGGGAGCCCTTGGCAAGGAGGGTTCGTCTCCGATGAAACCAAATGGAGCGGCTGCGAAATCATCGAAAACGTGACGGCTCGCCAGAGCCTCCCCTGACAGGGGAGGTGGCACGGCGCAAGCCGTGACGGAGAGGTTCCAACCGGACTCGCAATTCTCTGAACAAGAACCAACATCGCAAGCTGACTGGAGGTGGGCTGTATCACTTGGCAACGTGTAGCGCTGCGGACAGCCGACTTCCTGATCAGCGCGGTGGTGGTGCTGTTCCTCCTCACGGCGGGCGCTTACTCCGCTTACGCGCTGTGGGATAACAACCAGGTCTATGCCGCCGTGGATAACGTGCAGGGCGAGCTGCTGCAGTTCAAGCCTGCCGCCGATGGCGAGAACGGCGCCTCCTTTGAGGAGCTGCTGGCCATCAACTCGGACGTGAAAGCCTGGCTCACCCTGGACAACACCGCCATTGATTACCCTGTGGTGCAGGGCGAGAACAATTTCAGCTACATCAACACCGATGTCTACGGCGACTTTGCACTGGCCGGCAGCATCTTCCTGGATTCCGATTGTGATGGCAGCTTCCACGATCCGTATTCGCTGCTGTACGGCCACCACATGGAAAACAGCAAGATGTTTGGAGATCTTGACCTGTACAAGGACGAGGCGTTCTTCAACGAGAACACCACCGGCACGCTGGTCCTGCCCGACCGCACCTACCACTTACAAATTTTCGCCTGTCTGCTGGTGCCCGCGTCCGAGGATGCCATCTTCGACGTGAACCAGTGGGACGCAAACCTGAACGGTCTGCTCGATTTCGCACAGGAGAACGCGCTGCACCTGCACTCTGACACGCTGGACACCGTCCGGGCGCGGGAGGGGGCACAGGTGCTGGCCATGTCCACCTGTTCCACTGAGTTTACCGATGCAAGAACCATTCTTCTGGCGTGGATGACAACGCCGGAGCAGTAAAGGAGGGGATGAAATGAAGATCCGAAAATTCGCGGCGGCGCTGCTGGCGCTGGTGCTTTGCCTGAGCCTGAGCCTGCCCGCGGCCTTTGCGGCAACGGAACAGCGCGTGGAGCTGAAAAACCTGACGGTCAACGTCAAGTGCACGGGCAATGCCATCCCCGACGAGCAGCTCACCATCCGCCTGACCCCCCGCAAAAAAGCCCCCATGCCCGGCGATGCCGCCGCGCTGGAAGCGTTCGTCAACACGGCGGACTGCACCCGTTCCAACGGTTATATGACCACCGCCACATTCCCGGAGACATTCGTCTTCACGGCCCCCGGTACCTATGAGTACGAGGTGGCCCAGCAGAAAGGCAGCTCCCTCAACGGCACTTACGACACCCGCACCATGGTGCTCCGTGTCACCGTGAGCTGGAGCGGCGACACGCTGGTGGCCGTGGCCAAGGTCTATGAGGCCAACCAGTCCTCCAATGACAAGGAAGACAGCATCCTGTTTAACAACACGTTCAACAACTCCGCCCCGGACGACCCGTACGATCCGCCGTACAATCCGCCGTATATCCCGGATATCCCCTACACCCCGGACCCGAAGCCCACGCCTGTGGTGCCTGCCCCGGAGACCCCGGTGAACCCGCCGGTCCTGGACGCGCGGCCGGATACCGCCCCCACGGCGCCCGCGGTGCCCGTCGCGGAAACGCCCGTCAATCCTCCGGTGGCTGACGCGCGTGCCCCCAAGCTGATCCAGACCGGACAGCTCAACTGGCCCGTGCCGGTGCTGGCAGGGCTGGGCACCCTGTTCCTGGCGGCTGGCGTGATCCTCCTCACCAAGAAGAAAGAGGATGACAATGCGTAAAGCATCCCCGGGCGTCCTCTGTGTCCTGCTGGGAGTCGTCCTGCTGCTGGCGGCGCTGGGCCTCTACGGCTACAACCGCTGGGAGGACGCCCAGGCCGGCGCGGAAGCCCAGACCGTCGTACAGGATCTACAGGAAAAAGTCGTTGAACAAACGCAGAGCGCGGCCTCGGCTCCCGCCATCGACACCAGCTCCCTTGACCCGGAGCTGCCCGTGGTGGAGCTGGACGGCTACGAATATGTGGGCTATGTCTCCATCCCCGCCATTGGCATCGACCTGCCGGTGATGAGCGAGTGGAGCTACCCCAAACTCAAAATTTCCCCCTGCCGCCAGTTCGGCTCCTCCCGCACCGATGATCTCGTCATCGCGGCGCACAACTACGAGTCGCATTTCGGCAAGATCGGCACCCTCGCCCTGGGCGATGAGGTCCGTTTCACCGACATGGACGGCATCGAGAACCACTACACGGTTTCTGCCATTGAAGTCCACGACCCCACCGATGTGGAGGCCGTGGAGCACAGCGGCCACGATCTGGTGCTGTACACCTGCACCTACGGTGGCAAGACCCGCATCGTCGTCTTCTGTGACAGAAGCGCTTGAAGACATTCCCGGATTCCATTCCCGCACCCCCGCACCGGAGACGCCCGGTGTGGGGGATTTGTTTTTGTGGGGACGAAACCTCTCCGACATCTTCGCTTCGCTCGATGCCACCTCCCCTAGTAGGGGAGGCTTTGGCATTCCGTGACGTTTTCCGGCAAACGCAAATCAGTTTCATCGAAAACGACACCTCTTTGCCAAGGGCTCCCCTACTAGGGGAGCTGGCGCCGCAGGCGTCTGAGAGGTTGGACAAAGGACGCCTTTAGAGTGAGCGGAGAACGCAGGTGCTGCTCTGTACAACCTCTCCGTCATCTTCGCTTCGCTCAATGCCACCTCCCCTAGTAGGGGAGGCTTTGGCATTCCGTGACGTTTTCCAGCAAACGTGTGCATATCCCCAATTCACACAGGCATATACTGTACGGACACAACCAAATGGGTGGGAGGGAACGGTATATGTTTGTGGTAACGCTGAAAAAGGCCGGGCTCAAAAAGGTGGGCGTCGGCGTGCTATGCTGTGCGCTGGTGGTGTTCAGCGCGATGCTGGGGCGGTACATCAGCGGGCGGAGCGTCATGGCGGCCGCCGCGGCCAGCGGCAACAAGATCGAGAGCGCCCAGGACATCCAGACCTGGTTCACCGGCTATGGGCTGGACGTGGACGCGGCCACCATCGCCGCCGATAAGGTCAAGATCCCCCGCAGGTGGGACGACAGCTTTTCGGCATTCAACGGGGTGGTGCAGCAGAGCGGCATGGACCTGACCCGCTACAAGGGCAAGACCGTGGAAAAATGGACGGCCCTGCTGCCCGCCCTGAGCAAGGGCGACACCATGAGCTATGGCGTGCTGCTGGTGTACAAGAAAAAGGCCATCGGGGCCTACCTGCTGGAGAAGCCCTCCGGCGTCGTCACCGGCCTGAAAGACGCCCAGACCGCTATGGCCATGCAGGAGGCCACGGAAGTCTCGGGGGAAGATTTCAGCGGCGATTGGGGCGAGCGCCATGACGAGGAGCTCAGCGCCTCCGGGCAGGCCATGGAGACCTCGGGCGAGGATTTCAGCGGGGACTGGGGCGAGCGCCATGACGAGGAGCTGAACGCCGCCGGCCAGAGCCAGCAGACCTCCGGCGAACCCGAGACGCCTCTGCCGGAAGCGGCCCGCTATACGGACCTCCCGCTGGACGCCGAGGGGTACCCTGTCGAGTGAGTGGGAAAGTGAACAAAAGTCTTTCCCTAAAGCAGAAAATTGTGCAATGATGGTACTTTTGAGGCAAGATTATGTTCAATTATACCAAAATTTTCGCGGAAAAATCGGCAATATGAAAGGGTGCAAAAAGAACGACTAAGGTTTATAATAAGAGTAGTAACATCCCGCAATAAACCAGGGCTTTTATTGCAGACGGGGCCGCGCGGCTGGCCCGTTCCGTGGATGGATAAGTAAGGAGAAAATGATTATGAAAGAATTCCAGTATACCGTTAAGGATGCATGCGGCATCCACGCACGCCCCGCCGGCCTGCTCGTGAAGCTGGTCAAGGGCTACGCAAGCACCGCCACCCTTGAAAAGGGCGGCAAGACCTGCGACCTGCGCAAGCTGATGGCTCTGATGGGCATGGGCGTCAAGCAGGGCGATACCGTCACCGTCAAGGTGGAGGGCGACGATGAGGCCGCTGCCGCAGAGGCGATCCAGAAGTTCCTGAGCGAGAACGTCTGATCGCGTGTAATGTCGTGATGAGAAGCCCTCGCGGGAGACTGCGGGGGCTTTTTCGTTCCCAGACGCAAGAGATTTGAGTGATAAGGAGAAATGAACGATGCAGGTGGGTACCGGTAAAAGCATTCTGAACGGCATTGCCATTGGCAAGCTGAAACTCTACAAGAAAAAGAATACGACCATCTCGGCGGCCGAAGTGGCCGACGCCGCCGCGGAGGTCGAGCGTTTTGAGGACGCCCGGGCCAAGGCCATCGACCAGCAGACCGCCCTGTACGAGAAAGCCCTTGCCGAGGCAGGCGAGGACATCGCCGAAGTGTTCAACATCCACGCCATGATGCTGGATGATGACGACTTCGTGGACGCCATCAAGGAGATCATCAACGGCCAGCGCCGCTGCGCCGAGTATGCCGTCAAGACGGCAGGCGACAACCAGGCCGCCGTGTTTGCCGCCATGGACGACCCCTATCTGCAGGCCCGCAGCGCCGATGTCATCGACATTGCGCAGGCCATGCTGGACATTTTGCAGGGGGTGGACAACGCCAGCCTGCAGGGCACCGAGCCCAGTATCCTTGTGGCGGACGACCTGGCCCCCTCGGAGACGGTCCGGATGGACAAGAGCCTGCTGCTGGGCTTCATCACCCGGGAGGGCAGCTCCAACAGCCACACGGCCATCCTGGCCCGCAGCATGAACATCCCCGCCCTGATCCAGTGCAAGGATATCCAGGACGACTGGGACGGCAAGATGGCCGTGGTGGACGGCTACAACGCCTGCGTGTATGTGGACCCCACCCCCGACCTGCTCCAGAGCCTCCGCGCCCGCCAGAAAGAGGATCAGAAAAAGCAGGTCCTGCTGCAGGAGCTCAAGGGCAAGCCCAACACCACGCTGGACGGCAAGACCATCAACGTGTATGCAAACATCGGCGGCATGGGCGATGTGGGTGCCGTGCAGCAGAACGACGCCGGCGGCGTCGGCCTGTTCCGGACAGAATTCGTCTACCTCAACTGCAAGGACTATCCCACCGAGGATTACCAGTTTGAGGCGTACAAGCAGGTGGTGGAGAGCCTGGCCCCCAAGAAAGTAGTCGTCCGCACCTGTGACATCGGCGCGGATAAGACCGTGGACTATATGCAGCTGGACCACGAGGACAACCCCGCTCTGGGCTACCGCGCCATCCGCATCTGCCTGACCCGGAAAGACTTCTTCAAGACCCAGCTGCGGGCCTTGCTGCGGGCTTCCGCTTACGGCAACATGAGCATCATGTTCCCCATGATCACCAGCCTGCGGGAGCTGCAGGACGCCAAGGCCGTGCTGAACGAGTGCCGCGCGGAGCTCACCGCCGAGGGCGTCAAGTTTGACCAGAACCTCGAAGTGGGTACCATGATCGAGACCCCCGCCGCCGTCCTCATTGCGGACGATCTGGCCGAGGAGTGCGATTTCTTCTCCATCGGCACCAACGACCTCACCCAGTACACCTGCGCGCTGGACCGCCAGAACGCAAAGCTGGAGCCGTTCTTTGACCCGCATCACCCCGCCGTGCTCAAGGCCATCAAGATGACCATTGACGCCGGTCACCGCCACAATATCTGGGTGGGCATCTGCGGCGAGCTGGGCGCGGACACCGCCCTGACCGAAACATTCCTCCGCATGGGCGTGGACGAGCTCTCGATGAACGCCAAGAGCATCCTGCCCGTCCGCAAGATCGTCCGCAGCCTCGATCTGAGCAAGCCCTCGGCCAAGCAGGTCTGAGCCCCCCTGAAACCAGAAACTTCCACCCCCCGGTGAGGCATTCCCGCCCCGCCGGGGGGATTGTTATCTGGGGGATTTGGCTTAAGGAGAAGAAAATTTACAAAAACACTTTAAAACCATGAAGTGCTGTGCTATACTGAACAAGACGTGGCTGCCGCGGCAGCCGGGAGGTACGATATGACTCAATTTCTGATCCGCTGCTTCATCAAGCGCCCGGATGATGTGAAAGACGCCGCTGTCCGCACGGCCTACGGCAATCTGGCCAGTCTGGTGGGCATGGCCTGCAACATCCTGCTCTGTATCGGCAAGCTGCTGGCAGGCACCCTGTTTGGCTCCATCGCCATCATGGCAGACGCCCTGAACAACCTGTCGGATGCCTCGTCCAATGTGGTCAGCCTCATTGGCTTCCGGCTGGCGGCCAAGGCCCCGGATGCGGAGCACCCCTACGGCCACGCCCGGTACGAGTATCTGGCGGGCCTCGTGGTCAGCGTCACCATTCTGGCCATCGGCCTCTCGCTGCTGAAAGAATCGGCTCTGAAAGTACTCCACCCCACGCCGGTGGTGTTCAGCTGGCTCAGCATTGGGGTGCTGGCGGCGTCCATCCTCGTCAAGCTCTGGCTGAGCGGCTTCAACCGCGCCGTGGGCAAAAAGATCAACTCGGAGACCCTGATGGCTACCGCCGCCGACAGCCGCAACGATGTGCTGACCACCGGAGCGGTCCTCCTTTCCACCATCCTGTGCAGCCTGACGGGCTACGGCATCATTGATGGCATTATGGGCGTGGGCGTGGCGGCGTTCATCCTCTGGTCCGGATGGGGCCTGGTGATGGATACCCTGAGCCCGCTGCTGGGCGAGAGCCCCAGCCCCGAGCTGGTGGAGCACATTGAGCGGACCGTCATGAGCTATCCCGGGGTACTGGGCGTGCATGACCTCATGGTCCACGATTACGGCCCCGGGCACCAGTTCGCCTCCCTGCATGTGGAGTTCCCGGCCGAGACCGACCCGCTGACGGCCCATGACGTCATCGACAACATCGAGAACGACTTTCTCAAAAAAGACCGGCTGCAGGTCACCATCCATTACGACCCCATCGTTACGGCGGACGCGTCGGTGGGGGTGCTGCGGGCCCGTTTGAAGGAACATGCCCGCCAGCTGGACCCGCGGCTCTCCATCCACGATCTGCGGATCGTGCCGGGGGACAGCCACACCAATGTTCTGTTTGATCTGGTGTTCCCGGCGGGATACACCGGGGACATTGACCAGATGCTGGCAAAGATGTGCCAGTTCGTCAAAGAGCAGGACCCGAAATACTGCTGCGTCGTCAAGGTAGAGCAGAGCTATGCGTCTGCACTGCCGGACAAGAAATAAAAGAGATCCGAAAAGCGAGAGGGGAATCATGATGTTGAACGAAACCTACCGCGCGATGCTGGCCCATAAGAGCGTGATCCGTGAGACCTTTATGTACGGCAAACAGCGGGCTGCCGAGATCGGCTATGAGAACGTGTTTGACTACTCGCTGGGCAACCCCAGCGTGCCCTGCCCGCCGCGGTTTACGGCGGCCATGCAGGACCTGCTGGCCACGGAGGAGCCCATTGCCCTCCACGGCTACTGCCCCAGCCAGGGCGACCCGGGGTTCCGCACCGCCGCGGCAGCCCATCTGGCCAAAACGTTCGGCCTGCCCTATGAGCAGAAGCATATTTTCCCCACCACGGGTGCCGCGGGCGCCATTGCCCACGCCATCCGCGCCGTGACCAAGCCCGGCGACGAGGTGCTGACGTTCGCACCCTATTTTTCGGAGTACGGGCCCTACGTCCGGGGAACGGGTGCCGTGCTGAAAGTGGTGCCGCCCCAGCCGCCCATGTTCCAGCCCAATCTGGATGCCTTTGAGGAGATGCTGACCGAGAATGTCACCTGCATCCTCATCAACACCCCCAACAACCCCACGGGCGTGGTTTACTCGGCGGAGACCCTGACCCGGCTGGCCGAGATCCTGACCGCCAAGAGCAAGGAGTACGGCCACAACATCTTCCTCGTCAGCGACGAGCCTTACCGGGACATCGTTTTTGACGGCAAGACCGTGCCTTACCCGGCGGCATTCTACCCCCACACCCTGACCTGCCTCTCGTTCTCCAAGACGCTGAGCCTGCCCGGCGAGCGTCTGGGCTATGTGGCGGTCAACCCGGCCTGCGAGGGGGCGGACATCCTGGTGGACATTCTGGCCCAGATCTCCCGCTTTACGGGCCACAACTGCCCGCCCAGCATCATCCAGAAAGCCGTCAGCCGCTGCCTGGATGCCACCAGCGACCTCTCCGTCTACGAGACCAACAGGAACCTGCTGTACGACAAACTCACCGAGCTGGGCTTTGAGGTGGAGCGCCCCGGCGGCACGTTCTACATCTTCCCCAAGGCGCTGGAAGAAGACGCCAACGCGTTCTGCATGAAAGCCCGGGAGTTTGACCTGTTGCTGGTGCCCAGCGATACGTTTGGTGTCAAGGGCTATGTGCGCTTTGCCTACTGCATCGACACCGAGAAAGTCAAGCGGAGCCTGCCCGCCCTCGAAAAGCTGGCGGCAGCATACCGCAAGTAACTGCAAACGCTTTGATCCAAAATAAAACCTCTCAGGGGAGCCCAATAGAGGAAACAGGAGGGCAAAATGCAGCACCCACTTTCCGAATACCCCCGCCCGGCGCTGCGGCGGGACAGCTTTGAGTCCCTGAACGGCCCGTGGCAATACGCGTTTACCAAGGCGGCACAGTTCCCCACGGCGTGGGATGGGACCATCCGGGTGCCCTACTCGCCCGAGGCTCCGGCTTCCGGAGTGGGGAGGACGCTGCAGCCCGGGGAGTGGCTCCACTACCACCGCGGCTTTACGCCCCCGGCGGGGCAGGGCGGACGGGTGCTGCTCCACTTCGGAGCGGTGGACTACGCCTGCGCCGTGGAGGTCAACGGCCATCTGGCCGGCGGCCACAGGGGCGGCTACTGGCCCTTTACGCTGGACATCACCGATTATTTGCGGCCGGACCGCAACACCCTCTGGGTGGCCGTGCAGGACCCCACCGGGAATGGCACCCAGGCCCGGGGCAAGCAGACCCTGACCCCCGGCGGGATGTTCTACCATGCCCAGAGCGGCATCTGGCAGACCGTCTGGCTGGAGCGGGTGCCGGACAATTACATTACGGAGCTGACTGTCACCCCGGACTACGATGCCCGGACCGTGACGGTAAAAGCCCACACGGCCCAGCCCGGCGGGGCAAAAAACCTCTGGGCTGTGGTGCGGGCCGGGGGCGTGACCATTGCCGAGGACTGGGGCGGCGATGAGGCCGACCAGGACGGCGAGGTGACGCTGAACATCCCGGAGAAACATTTCTTTCCGTGGAGTCCGGACAGCCCGTTCCTCTACGACCTGACCGTGGGTACCACCCAGGGGGGCGAAGACGGTTTTGATACCGTGCACAGTTATTTTGCCCTCCGCAAATGGAGCTGTGAGCCGGACGCAAAAGGCATCCTGCGCTTCTGCCTCAACGGAAAGCCCATCCTCCTCAACGGCCTGCTGGACCAGGGCTACTGGCCGGAGGGGCTGTATACCCCGCCCTCGGACGCGGCGGTGGTGCACGAGCTGGAGCAGGTCAAGGAGCTGGGCTTCAACCTGCTGCGCAAGCACGCCAAGATCGAGCCGCAGCGGTGGTACTACCACTGCGATAAGCTGGGCCTCATCGTCTGGCAGGATATGGTGAACGGCGGCGGGAAGATGAACCAGTGGTACGTCACCTACCTGACCAACGCCCTGCTGCCCCTGCTCCGCCATACACCCGACACAAAGCCCCTGTGGGGGCTGCTGGGGCGCGAGACGGAAGCCAGCCGGGAAAGTTATCAGACCGAATTAAAAGCCACTGTAGAGGCTCTGCGGTGCCACCCCTGCATCGGGTGCTGGGTGCCGTTCAACGAGGGGTGGGGGCAGTTTGATGCCCGCGCCGCCACGGCGGCCCTCCGGGCGCTGGATGACACCCGCCTGATCGACGAAGCCAGCGGCTGGTACGACCAGGGCGGGGGAGATGTGGACTCCCGCCACAATTACTTCTACCCGCTCCGCATCCGGCCCGGCGGGCGGACGGTGGCCCTGAGCGAGTACGGCGGCATTGCCTGGCCCATGCCCGGCCACGAACCGCCCGGCAAGACCTACGGCTACGGCACCGCCAAAGACAAAGCCGACCTGACCAAACGCTATAAAATGCTGCAATGGAAGACCATTCTGCCCCAGCTGGGGCGGGGCCTCTCGGCGCTGGTATACACCCAGCTGACCGACGTGGAGGACGAGGTGAACGGCCTGTTTACCTACGACCGCGCGGCCCTCAAGCCGGAGGCCGCTGCCGTCCGCTCCTGCAATGCGGCGCTGGCGGCGGAGTTTGCAAAGGTGACTGCAAAATAAGAGAGCAAAAACAGCGCCCTGCTCTGGAGAAGCTTCTCCGGGCAGGGCGCTGTTGTGCTTTTACGGAACTTATTTGTTGACGATCTTGGTCATGGGCAGTTTGTTCATGGCCGAGGTGTCGAGGTGGTTCTCCAGGGAGGCACCGTAATCACTCAGTGCGGTCTTCAGCTCACTGGTCTTCATGTCGGTGATGACCTGATCCCGCAGGTCGTCCAGCGAGGCAACGCTCAGCGGGTCCACTCGCAGGGCCAGCATCATGGCATAGCTGGAATACTGCACGGCGGCCGCCTGCCCGTAGGCAAGGTTCCGGATGGTATCGGCGGAACCGCTCTGGGTGAACGTGGAGTCCAGCGTGGAGGAGCCCAGCAGCTCGGTCTGGGGGCTGGTGTTGTCGGCTGTGCCGCCCAGCACGGCGTAGATGTCCGGCAGGGCGGCCTGAGCGGCGGCGTTCAGGGCACTGACCTGCTCCGAAGCATTCTCATTGGAGGCCAGATTGACGGCCGTGGCGGCCTGCTGGGCCAGCGTGAGCATCTGGGCCTTTTGGTCGTCATCCGCAAAGGCATAGGTGCTGGTGTTGTAGAGCGGGATGACGTAATAAGCCAGTTCCACCATGTTGTTTTCCAGATGCTTCGTCAGGTCGGCGTCCGAGACGGGAGTCTCGCCGCCGTTGCCATAAACGAGGGTCAGCAGGTCGTTGCTCTTGAGCAGGATGCGCTCAAAGTGCTGCACGGTCTCCAGCCCGATGCCGTTGGCCTTGTAGGTGTCGCCGTACTGGTCCATCAGCTGCTGGGCGTAGCTGTCGGCCTGCTGCTCCTCTTCGGCGGTCAGCTGGCCGCCCAGCTCGTCAAAGCGCAGCTCAGTGGCGGCATAGGTCTGCAGGTTCTCCAGCGTTTTCCGGGCGACATAATCGCTGACGGTGGCCGTCTCGCCGCTGTCGCTGTCCACGGTGATGGTCTGCTTCAAAAAAGCGTTCACATTGGCGGCGTCCTGGTCGGAGGAAGCGAGGTCGGCGGCTTTCTGGTAGGCGTCGTACTGGGCCAGCAGATACAGGCCGGAGGAGATCTCGTAATCGCCGAGGGAACCCACGGTGTCCGGGGTGGAGATGACACAGCCTGCCAGGCTGACCACCAGGGCCAGCGCGCAGACCAGTGCAAGAAGTTTCTGTTTCATAGTTGGTTGCTCCTGAAATTTATTTTTGGTTTTTCACAGGCTTGGGCTCGTTTAAAATCTCGCCCATGGCCTTGAGAATGCTTTGCAGCAGCTCCAGCGGCTTTTCGTCGGGCTGGAGGGTGACAGAGAGATAGGGCTTGGCCCCGGCCCCTGCCGTGACCCGGCCGTTGAACGCGATGAGCAGGCCCCGGATCATGCCAAGGTCCAGCTCCTCCACCTGCAGCAGCAGGGTGTCTTTCTTCTGGGTGACCTCGTACACGCCCACGGCGGCGGCCTGCACCCGGACGAGGGAGACGTTGACCAGATCGCTGACCGAGGGAGGCGGGTCGCCGTAGCGGTCAATGAGCTCGTCCAGCACATCGGCGGCGTCCTCGGGGGTCTGGATGGCGGCAATGCGTTTGTAGGCTTCGATGCGGCCCGGCCCATCCGCGATATACTTTTCGGGGATGAACGCGTCCACCCGCAGGTCCACCAGGCACTCGCTCTTGTCCCGCTGGAGCGGTTCGCCCTTGGCCCGGGCGATGGCCTGATTCAGCATCTTGACATAGAGGTCATAGCCCACGGCCTCCATGTGGCCGTGCTGGCTGTGGCCCAGCAGGCTGCCCGCACCGCGAATTTGCAGATCGCGCATGGCGATGCGGAAACCGGAGCCGAACGCAGTGAACTCCCGGATGGCGGAGAGCCGCTTCTGAGCAATGTCCGAGAGGGTCTTGTCCCGGCGGAACGTGAAGTAGGCATAGGCCTTGCGGCCGGAACGGCCCACGCGGCCTCTTATCTGGTACAGCTGGGCCAGTCCCATCCGGTCGGCGTCCTCAATGATAAGGGTGTTGCAGTTGCGCACGTCGATGCCTGTTTCAATGAGGGTGGTGCAGACGAGGATGTCGATCTCGCCGTTGAGCAGGTGCTGCCAGACGGGGTTGAGCTCGTCCTCGGTCATCTTGCCGTGGGCGATGCCCACCCGGGCGCCGGGCACCATCTGGCTGACATGGGCGGCGGTGGACTCAATGTTGTCCACCCGGTTGTGCAGATAGTAGACCTGCCCGCCCCGGGCCAGCTCTTTCTTCATGGCCTCGGCCAGGATGACATCATTGTACTCGAGGACGAATGTCTCCACGGGTTGGCGCTCAAAAGGCGGCTGCTCAATGGTGGAGAGGTCGCGGATGCCGCTCATGGCCATGTTCAGGGTGCGGGGGATCGGTGTGGCCGAGAGGGTGAGCATATCCACCCCGATGAAGTTTTCTTTCAGCTTCTCCTTGTGTTTGACGCCGAACCGCTGCTCCTCATCAATGATGACAAGGCCCAGGTCGTGGAAGCGGACGTCCTTGGAGAGGAGCCGGTGGGTGCCCACCACGATGTCCACACTGCCAGCCTGCAGGCCCCGCAGGGTCTCTTTCTGCTGTTTGGCGGTGCGGAAGCGGGACATCATCTCCACTTTGACCGGGAACGCCTCCATCCGGGAGAGGATGGTGTTGTAGTGCTGCCAGGCCAGCAGGGTGGTGGGGGCCAGAATGGCGCACTGCTTGCCGCCCATCACGCACTTGAACGCGGCCCGCAGGGCCACTTCTGTTTTGCCCACGCCCACGTCGCCGCAGAGCAGGCGGTCCATGGGGTAGGGTTTTTCCATATCCTTTTTGATCTCCGCCGTGGCGTTGAGCTGGTCGTCGGTCTCGTCGTACTCAAAGCGGGTCTCAAAATCGCTCTGCCAGTCGCCGTCCGGCGGGAACGCGTAGCCCTGTGCCTGTCGGCGGCGGGCGTAGAGCTCAATGAGCTCCTGGGCCATCTCCTCGGTGGCCTTTTTGACCTTGGCGCGGGTGCGCTGCCACTCGGCACCGCCCAGCTTGGCCAGCTTGACCTTTTCTTCATCGCCGGGGGCGGTGTAGCGGGAAAGCAGGTCCAGCTGGGTGACGGGCACATACAGCACGTCGGAGCCGGAATACTGCACTTTGAGGTAATCTTTGGTGGCACCCTGCACTTCCAGCCGCTGGATGCCTGCGTACATGCCGATGCCGTGGCTCTGGTGCACAACATAATCGCCGGGCTTGATGTCCGAAAGGCTGGACAGGGCGTTTTTGTTCTTTTTGCGTTTCTTGGCGGCCTCGCTGGCTTCATCCAGACCATGGCGGCGGGAAGAGAGGACCGCCACACGGGCAAAGGGAAACGTGCACCCGGCCGTCAGGTGGCCGGGCAGGATCTGCACCAGCCCTTTGGCGGGGCGGACGTCCCGGCTCATGCTGACGGCATAGCCTTTGTCGGCAAGGTCCCGAGTAAGGGCAGCTGCGCCCTTGGGGGTGCCTGCGAACAGCGCGATGGCATAGCCCTGCTCCACCAGCGGGTCCAGATCTTCCCGCAGGGAGGCCAGGTCGCCGCCCCAGTTGGGGGCCGCGAAAGCCTCCGCGTTGATGAGGTCTTTCAGCTTGAACTCATTCATGCCGCGCAGGAAGTTCTCGCACAGCAGGGTGCTCTGTTTCTGGGCGGCAATGGCCAGGTCGTCCATGGTTTGGTAGAGCACATCCAGCCCGGGGCAGAGCACGCCCTCTTCCAGCAGGCCGGTGAGCTCTTCGCCCCGGCGGAACTCGGTGGCTTTCTGAGCATCCCGGATGCCGCCTACCTCATCCAGCACAAAGATGGGGCTGGTGAGGTGGTCCAGCAGGGTGGCGGGGACCGCGTACCGCAGGCCGTAGTATTTGTCCATGGCCTCGGGCATCAAGCCGGAATCCAGCTGGGCCAGATCAGCCTCCATGGCCTTTTCCAGCGCTGCCCGGTGTTTGCCGCGGGCCTTTTTCCAGGCGTCGCGGAGGGCCTCCGCCGTCTGTACCGTGTTGCCGAACAGCACCTCGCGGGCGGGGGAGAGATAGATCTTTTCCAGCGAGCCGTCCCGGCGCTGGGTGAGCAGGTCGAACGATGCCAGCGAGTCGATCTCGTCATCCCAGTACTCCACACGGGCGGGTTGGCGCATGTCCGGCGCGTAGATGTCCACAATGTCGCCCCGGACGCTGAACTGGCCCGGGCCATCCACCTGGCTGCGGCGGACATACCCGGCGGCAAACAGCCGCTCCACCAGCGCCTCCCGGTTGTAGACCATGCCGGGCTTGAGGGTGAGGGTATTCTTTAAAAATTCGTCCCGGGGGACGGTGTATTGCAGCAGGGCCTCGGCGGGGACACAGACGGCATTCAGCCGCCCGCCCGCCAGCTGGCCCAATACAGAAAGACGGCGGTACTCGTACTCGCGGCCCGCGCCCTCCACGGGGCGGAGCATGAAATCCCGGGGCGGGAAGACCGCTGCCGTCAGGCCCAGGGCCTTGAGGTCTTCCGCAAAGTGGGTGGCCTCGGCCTCGCCCGGGGTCACGATGCAGAGCACCCGGCCCAGGTCTTTTTGCAGGGCGGCGTACAGCAGGGCGCGGCCCGCCGGGGGCAGGCCAAACAGGGCTGCCGGGCCCGGTGCAGCCAGGCTGGCAGCGATCTTCTGATATTCAGGCGTGGCCTTTAACAGTGCCTCGTACATCGTAGACCTCCTCTCTTCATAAGCAGTCACGGAATGGATCATGAAAACGCGACAGCGTTTTCATGATCCATTATATTTACTCTGAGCGAAGCCAAGCTTGCCGTCCATGATGAGTTTGGCGGCGGCTTCCATGTCCGGGTAGCGGTCGGTCATCGCTTTGACATCCTCAGGCGGGAACTTGCCAAGTACCCAGGCGGCAAGGTCGTAATCCGGGTGGGGCTTGGCACCTACGCCAAGACGGATGCGGGGGAAGTTTTCCCCGCCCAGCCGGGCAATGATGCTCTTGAGGCCGTTGTGCCCGCCTGCCGAGCCGGAGGGCCGGATGCGGAGCTTGCCGGGGGCCTGGGTGATGTCGTCGCACAGGACGATGACATGGTCGGCCGGGATCTTGAAGAAACCTGCCAGCGGGGCGATGGAGTCGCCCGAAAGGTTCATGTAGGTCAGAGGCTTGAGCAGGACGACCTTGTGGCCCTCCACTTCGCCCTGGCCCCACAGGCCCTGAAATTTGCTCTTGTTGACCGAGATGCCCCACTTGGCGGCGAGGGCGTCCAGCGCGGCAAAGCCCGCGTTGTGGCGGGTGCCGTCGTATTTGGCTTCCGGATTGCCGAGGCCGGCAATGAGCCAGATGTCGTTTGCAGTTGTCATGGTGTTGCTTGCCTTTTCACTTTCTCTAATAATGTGTGGTACAGTTTTTCAGTATAGCATAGATGGGTGAAAAAAACAAACAAAACGCCCGCCGAAACCACGTCCCGACAGGCGTTTTGCAAAAAGTTTACTGATTCTGCTCTTTTTCCAGCTTCTGTTTCTTGGCGATGTAGGCTTCCATCTTGGGCTCGGCCCAGCCGTCCAGATTGGTCTGGCGCTCCCGGGCGATGCCCAGCGCCTGCGCGGGCACGTCTTTGGTGATGGTGCTGCCGGCGGCCGTGTAGGCTCCGTCGCCGATCTTGACCGGAGCCACCAGATTGGTGTTGCAGCCGATGAAGCAGTAATCGCCGATGGTGGTGCGGAACTTATCCTTGCCGTCGTAGTTGCAGGTGACGGTGCCGCAGCCGAAGTTGCAGTACTTGCCTACATCGCTGTCGCCGATGTAGGTCAGGTGGCTGACCGTGTTGCCCCGGGCGAAGTTGGAATTCTTGGTCTCCACATAGGCACCTAGATGGACGCCGTAATCGGTGACGGTGTTGACCCGCACATGGGTGAACGGCCCGATGTTGTTGTGGGGGCCCAGATGACTGCCGTACACCTGGCTGGCGTTGACGGTGGTGCCCTCGTCTACGGTGCTGTCCTCAATGAGGCTGTTGGGGCCGATGACGCAGCCCGCGCCGATGATGGTTTTGCCCCGCAGGATGGTGCCGGACAGGATTTTTGCCCCGGGGGCGATGACGACGCTCTCGTCGATCTCCACGGTACGGCTCTCGATCATAACGCCGTTTGCAATGTGACGCAGCAGCACTTCTTCACGCTTTGCCTCGGCAGCATCCAGCCGCGCGCGGGCGGCGGAAAAATCAGAATTCATAAAAATACCTCCTCCGGAATGCCCAACTGAGCGACAAACTCGGCCAGAAAGGGCAGTGAGACGGAATGCGACAAATTAAATGGATAGTAAGTTGTATCCAACAAGCGAGAAAAACAACGAAAAATGAGAAAATACTCTCGAAATTCTTCCCATTCTATATTAGCGTAAAAGTGAGTGAAATGCAAGAGATTGCACAAAATTTATCAATTAAATTTGGCGCTTTGACCGATGGAATGACCCGGGATTTCTGGTATAATAGTTTAGCATTCACAATAACAAATGTTCATCGTGACCAAAGACAGAGCAAACGATGAGACCGCCGGAGCGTTGCGCCGGAGGCCACCAATTGGGAGGTAAAGAACGCATGAGCAAAACGTATCTGTACTACTTCAGCGAGGGCAACAAGGCCTTCGGCGGCGACAAGACCACCATGAAGAACATTCTGGGCGGCAAGGGCGCCGGTCTGGCAGAGATGACTGCCGCCGGTATGCCGGTGCCTCAGGGCTTCACCATTACCACGGAGGCCTGCACCCAGTATTATGCAGACGGCCGTCAGATCAACGATGAGATCACTGCTGATATCTTCGAGCACGTCAAGGGCCTGGAGGAGATCACCGGCAAGAAGTTTGGCGATAACGCAAACCCCCTGCTGGTCTCCGTCCGTTCCGGCGCGCGTCAGTCCATGCCCGGCATGATGGACACCATCCTGAACCTGGGCCTGAACGACGAGGCTGTTGAGGGCCTGGCCAAGAAGACCAACAACGCCCGCTTTGCATACGACTGCTACCGCCGCTTTGTGCAGATGTTCGCAGACGTCGTCATGATGGTCCCGAAGAGCCTGTTCGAAGTCGAGATCGATAAGATGAAGGAAGCCAAGGGCGTCAAGAACGACGTGGACCTGACGGCAGACGACCTGAAGGAACTGGTCGGCATCTTCAAGAAGATCTATGAGGAGAACGAGGGCAAGCCGTTCCCCCAGGATCCCCGCGATCAGCTGATCGAGGCTGTCAAGGCTGTCTTCCGCAGCTGGGACAACCCCCGTGCAAACGTGTACCGCAAGATGAACGAGATCCCCTACGAGTGGGGCACTGCGGTCAACGTGCAGCAGATGGCATTCGGCAACTCCGGCGACCGTTCCGGCACCGGCGTCGCATTCACCCGTGACCCCGCCACCGGCGCGAAGAAGCTGATGGGCGAGTACCTGATCAATGCACAGGGCGAGGACGTCGTCGCAGGCGTGCGCACTCCTTCTCCCATCAGCCACCTGAAGGATCAGATGCCTGAGGTGT
>ERZ838483.751-NODE-751-length-37286-cov-4.292337_pt1 | contig 37286 bp, 31 predicted proteins | sample MGYA00519939_ERZ838483 | MGnify/ENA primary metagenome ERZ838483 (study PRJEB31850, sample SAMEA3708836) | human gut metagenome | biome: human gut; feature: human-associated habitat; material: faeces | place: China | collected 2014 ... | reverse complement strand
TCGAGGGCGCGTTGCGGTCCCCTTGCAGCCTGGAGGGGTTCGAGCGCTTTGCGCCCTTCCCCGTATATAGCCGGGGCGCGCCCGGGGCGGGAAGGCGTTGCGCCTTCCATGCCTGCGATGCCTCCATGTATAGATGCGACGCGGAGCGGGGCGCTTCACGACGCTAGGCGGGGCTTTTCACGTCACGGTGCTTAGCCCCATGGCAAGCTGCGCAACGCCGGGCGGGCCTCGGAGAGCACAGGCGCTGCACAGGACGGGGGCTGCGCAGCGACGCCGAGTATCGCAGTGCGCTTCGCGTCGACCCACAGCGACGGCCACTTATTATTACTTGTTTTGGATTTGATGCTCTTGGGCCGTTATTCTGTTGACGGCCCTTCACTTGCTTTGGGTTCGCATGCTCGACTGAGCTAATAATCGGTAGCGCAATGTACTTCCTCTGACGAGAACTCGGCTCAAGCGTCCGCTGCCCTTTGGCTTGGTTGCGTTTTCGCGCCTTGCTTATCGGCCCGTTGAGGACGCCTTCCTTATTTTGACGGCAGGTTCCTAAAAAAGAAGTGGCCCGCGAGAAGGGGGCTCGCGGGCCATGGAGGAGATTCGGAAGCAACGCTTAGTGAGGGGATTCGCCTGCGCGTTATGGGGTGCGCTCGACCGGAGGGGGTTGGTCGTTCGGCGTTGCGAACTTCCGCGGATGTGCCATCGATTTTCAACGCTCCATCTCTTTCGTCGCATGAGCGCAAGCCGCAAACAGTTGGCGAAACGGTCCCGGCTGAAACTTTATTTCGGCCAAGACCAAGGTGCGGCTTCGCTCCCGACAACATGGATAGTACGCCGGGTCAGGTAGCCGCGCGCCACCCTTAGATGGTCATTTTCGGCTCGCTGCACGGTTTTCTTTACTTACCCGAAAGGGGTGTCTCGGGTATTTCCGCTGGTCAGATTGTTATGCTTCTTTTTCTTGGGGCGCAAGCTCATTGTTAACCGCGTATGCTACCATTCCCCCTGAGAGAAGGGGCGAAATGAAAACTGCAGCATCAGCGAAACTGGAGTCGAACCATAAACCTGCCGGCGACAAGCCGCGCTTTAGCGCCAAGATGACCGCGTTTGCATCAACAGGCATAGCGTGTCCGCTGGCTTGGGGCTTTCTAATCAACGCATTCGGAGGAGTCAGCCCCTCCGCTCAGCTTCCCTGGACGTTTTCCTATCTTCTGTTGGCAGTGGCCGTTTTGCTGTTCGCCGCCGTTTCGCGCAAAGCACCAACGTTTTTCAGCTCCGGGATTTCCACAGCGGTTGCCGGTGTGCTCGGCGCGCTAGGAGCGCTGCTGCTCGCGCTTACGCTTACCGCAATCTCCTCGATTCCGCTCCAATCTGCCGCCATGGCCCTATGCGCATGCGTTCTTGGCTGGCTATACCTGCAGTGGGGCACGTTCTACGCGAAGCTCGATTTGCACCATGCGGTGGTTTACCTGCTGCTGGCCAACATCGGGGGGTCGACGCTGAAAGCGCTCACGCATTTCGTCCCCGTTGAGGCCCAATGCGTGTTCGCCATGCTGCTACCCGTCGCCTCGGTGTGGATGTGCCGCGTCGCGCTCACCGGCGTGGAGAACGCCAGCGTAGAAAAGGCCGTCATTCGCTTTGACTCCCATAACATGCGAGGGCTTTGGAAGGTAGCTGTGACCATTGCCGCGTTCAGCTTCGTGACCGCGTTCCTGGTGAGCAGATTCTCGGGAAACCAATCCCAAGTGCCTGCTGTCGACTTCTTGCTTGGGCGTCTGCTGGAAATGGTTATCTCGGGCATCGTGCTGTTCGTAGTGGTGGAGTTGAACAAACCGTTTAACTTCTCGCAATTGTGGCGCATCGCCCTTCTGGTGCTGGCGCTGGATATGCTCAGCCAGACCATGTTCCCTGAAATCACCGTGCTGCGTTGCGTGGAAAGCAGCGCTTGGGACCTTATCGTTCTGTTCGCCTGGCTTACCTTGTCCGACGTGGCGCAGCATTCGAAGCTTCCCGCCCCGTGGGTCTTCGGCATCGGCTGGGCCTGCTATACGGCGCCGTTCGCCATCGGATCGATGATGTCCCCCGCGTATTCAGGCGGCGAGCACGATGCCGTGATCGTGGTCGCCTTGATGTTCGTGCTGCTGTTGGTGTCCTCGTTCTGCTTGGAAATGCGCGACCAGGATACGAAGTGGCTGTTCGCGGAATTGCGCGGCGAGCCGGTAAGCGCGCCGGCAGATTATCGAAGCCTTGAAGAGCGTTGCGAGGAGGTTGGCAAGCAGCACAAACTGACGCCGCGCGAGCTCGAAATCATGCAGCTGCTGTGCAAAGGACGCACGAAGGCGTACATCGCCGAGACGCTTTACCTGACCGAGAACACCGTGAAGGGTCACACGAAGCATATCTACTCGAAACTAGATGTGCACAGCAAGCAAGAGCTGCTTGACCTGGTTGAACACTAAGCCCTGCGCCGCTGATGCGGCCGAAGGGTCGATGATGAGAAACGATGACCTCGCATGCAAACGAAGAGCGCCTGCCGAGATAAAACTCGGCAGGCGCTCTTTTTCGTTACATGCTTACAGCTGCGCCGCGATAACCGCAACGCACCGCCAGCTGGCTAGTCAACCGGTACGGCGTCAAGCTCCAACGGCGGCTCGACGCGGCACACGTACTCGTCGGTTGCCTCGTCGATATCGATGAGCACATGGCTGCAATCAGGCAGCTTGCCCTCGACGATCTTCTGCGCGATGCGATCGACGATCTCGCGCTGCACCAAGCGCTTGCAAGGACGCGCACCATACACCGGATCGAAACCGTCGATGGACAGATGATCCATGGCAGCAGGCGTGACGTCGAGCGTGACACGGCGATCGGCCAGGCGCTGCCGCACGTCGTTGAGCTGCAACTCGACGATGGGCTCCATGTTGGCGATGGACAGCGCATGGAACGTGATGACCTCATCGATACGGTTGAGGAACTCGGGGCGGAAGGTATTGCGAAGCGCATCGTTGATCTTGTTGGACAGCTCCGCCAAGCTCTTCGCCGCCGTTTCCACATCGCCCTTCATGACGTTTTCCATGACGTCGCCCATGGTCTCCTTCTGGGCGTTCGCGCTTTCGTATTCGCGAATGGCCTGGGAGCCGATGTTGCTGGTCATGATGATGATGGCATTCTTGAACGACACCAAGCGACCCTGGCCGTCCGTCAGGCGGCCGTCATCGAGCACCTGCAGCAAGATGTTGAAGACATCGGGATGGGCTTTCTCCACCTCATCGAGCAGGATGACGCTGTACGGACGACGACGCACAGCTTCGGTAAGCTGACCGCCCTCGTCGTAGCCGACGTATCCCGGAGGGGCACCGATCAGGCGCTGCACGCTGAACTTCTCCATGTACTCGGACATGTCGATGCGCACCATGGCCTTCTCGCTGTCGAACAGGTATTCCGCCAGCGCCTTCGCCAGCTCGGTTTTGCCAACGCCAGTGGGACCGAGGAACAGGAAGCTGCCGATGGGCTTGTTCGGGTCGGACAGGCCCGCACGGTTGCGGCGGATGGCGCCGGCAACCGCCGAGACGGCCTCATCCTGGCCGATGACGCGCTCATGCAGCTTGTCCTCGAGGTCGACGAGCTTCTCCATCTCGCCCTGCATCATCTTGGACACAGGGATGCCGGTCCAGGTGGACACCACCTCGGCGATTTCCTCCTGCGACACCTCCTCCTTAAGGATGGCACCGTCCTCCTGCTTGTCGTTCAGGGCCTGTTCTGCCTGCTCCAGCTTGCGCTGCAGCTCGGGGATACGGCCGTAGCGAATCTCGGAGGCCTTCACCAGATCGCCTTCGCGGGTCGCACGCTCCTCTTCGGTTTGCGCAGCCTCGAGATCGGCCTTGAGCGTTTGAACGTCCTCGATGACGTCCTTCTCGTTTTGCCATTCAGCCTTGCGCTTCGACAAGGAGTCTTTCGCGTCGGCGATTTCCTTGCGCAGATGCTCAAGGCGTTCGCGGCTGACCTCGTCCGTCTCCTTCATAAGCGCCTGCTCCTCGATCTGCATCTGGGTGAGCTTGCGCTCTGCCAGATCGACCTCTTCGGGCATGCTGTCGATCTCGATGCGCAGACGGCTGGCGGCCTCGTCCATGAGGTCGATGGCCTTGTCGGGCAGGAAACGATCGGAGATATAGCGGTTCGACAGCTCCGCGCAGGCGACGATGGCGGCATCGGTGATGCGCACGCCATGATGGATCTCGTACTTCTCCTTCAAGCCGCGAAGGATGGCGATGGTATCCTCGACCGTGGGCTCGCTGACCATGACCGTCTGGAAACGGCGCTCTAGAGCGGCATCCTTTTCGATGTACTTGCGATACTCATCGAGCGTGGTTGCGCCGATGGCATGCAGCTCGCCACGCGCCAGGGCCGGCTTGAGCATATTGCCCGCATCCATGGAGCTATCGCCCGTGGAACCGGCGCCGACGATGGTGTGCAGCTCGTCGATGAACAGGATGATCTGGCCGTTCGACTCCTTGACCTCGCGCAGAACCGCCTTCAAGCGGTCCTCGAACTCGCCGCGGTACTTAGCGCCTGCGACCATGGCGCCCAGGTCGAGCGCGATGACGTCGTGGTCCTTCAAACCGGACGGGACATCGCCGGCGACGATGCGCTGCGCCAGGCCTTCGACGATGGCGGTTTTGCCAACGCCGGGCTCGCCGATAAGCACGGGGTTGTTCTTCGTGCGGCGGCTGAGCACCTGGATGGTGCGGCGAATCTCCTCGGAACGGCCGATGACCGGGTCGAGCTTGCCCTCGCGCGCCTTCTGCGTAAGGTTCTGACCGTACTGGTTCAAGGCGTCGAGCTCAGGCTTGCTTTGCTGATCGGTGACGCGGGTGGAACCGCGCAGGGAGCTGTACGCCTCCTCAACGGTTTTCCCCGTGATGCCGAGGCCGTTGAGCACGCGGCCGGCGTCGCCCTTGTCCTGAGCCAAGGCGATGAGCAGGTGCTCGGTGGTTGCGTAGCTGTCGCCCATGCGCTCCGCCGCCTTCACGGCGTTGTCGATGACCTTCATAAGGTTGTTGCTGGGCATGGCCATAGGCATGGTGGAGCCGCTGGCCTTCGGCATGGCGGCGATGGCGGCGTCGACGTTTTGCGACAGCTGCGCCGGATCGGCGCCGATGCGCTTGATGATGGCGGACAGATTGTTCTCCGATGCATCCAGCATGGCCTTGAGCAAGTGAATGGGCTCGATGGTGCTGGATTGAGCATCGCCGGCAACGCCCATCGAGGCCTGGAAGGCCTCCTGAGCGGTAACGGCAAGTTTATCTAATCTCATGCGAACCTCCTTTGAATCGGTTCAACGCATTTGTTTACAAAAGCGAGCTGGGACGACGAACGACGATCGCCGTAGGCGACTGCACGAGGGAGTTCACGCTTTCGCGCGTTTCCAGCTCGTGCACGCGATCGGCAAGGCGGCGAACCCGTTTGTGCAGGTCGTCGATCTCCTGATCGCGATCGACCAGACGGCCCTGCAGATCGAGGATGCGGATGACCCCGGCAAGGTTGATGCCCTCGCCGGTGAGCTCGTTGATAAGGGACAAGCGCTCGATATCCGCCTGCGAGTACATGCGGGTATTGCCGCTGGTGCGCTGGGGCGTAACCAAGCCCTTCTGCTCGTATGCTCGAAGGGTTTGAGGATGCACGCCTGCCAGCTCGGCCGCTACACCGATCATGTACAGGGGCCGGTTGCGATCGTTCCATTCGGGCATGCTTACCAGCTCCTCACGTCATCGGGCGACGCCTCCAAGAACGCCTCCATGGCCTTTTGCTGCTGCGGGTTCATGGACTTGGGAACCTGCACTTTGATAGTGATCTTCAGGTCGCCGTTGCCGGAGCCCTTCACCTTCGGCGCCCCCCTGCCACGAACCGACATGACCGTTTGGTCTTGGGTTCCGGCAGGCACCTTCACGCGCACCTTCGTGCCGTCGGGAGCAGGCACGACCACGCTGGCACCCAACGCGGCTTCCGCCACGTTGACGGGCACATCGATGAGCACATCGGCCCCATCCCGCTTAAAGTACGGATGGTTCTGGATGCGGGTGGTGACCAGCAAATCGCCAGCTTCACCGCCCGACTCGCCGGGCGCGCCCTTGCCGCGGAAGCGCAAACGTCCGCCGTCGACAGCGCCCGCAGGAACCTTGACGGTGAGCATTTCCGAATCGGCGCGACCGGGCACGCGAACGGTGACGCGCTTTTCCGTACCGGAAAACGCCTCTTCGAACGTGACATTCAGCGTGACGTTCATGTCCTGACCCTTGCGCGGACGCGGCTGGCGTCCTGCAAAGCCGCTGGCGCCGGCACCGTTGAAATCCCAGTTCGAGCCGAACGCGCCCTCACCGCGGCGGATGCTTTCGAGGATATCGGCCCAGCTGCCGAAACCGCCTGCACCGGCGCCGCCGAAGATGTCCTCGACGTTCACGGAGCCACCGCCCCATCCTCGGGGAATCTGATTCTCGTTCGCCGTGCCATATTGGTCGTACAGCTTGCGCTTCTTATCGTCTGACAAGACCTCGTAAGCTTCGTTGATCTCCTTGAACTTGGCCTCGCTGCCACCCGCATCGGGGTGGTACTTGCGCGCTAGTTTGCGGAACGCCTTCTTGATCTCGTCGGTGGTCGCCGTGCGCGGAACGCCCAGCGTTTTATAGTAATCCGGAGTAGCCGGCATGCGCTCCACCTTCCTTTCTTAAGTAAGGACGAGGGCGGACCATACCGCCCGCCCTCGCAAAAGCTATCTATTCGTCTTCGCTCTCGGGCTTGGGCCTCTTCGGACCGCCCGTGGTGACGGTGACCATTGCGGCTCGGAGAACCTTCGTCCCCATCTTGTAGCCCTTCTGGTACACCTCATGCACCGTCTCGTCCGGCACGGACGCATCGTCGACCGTGGCGACCGCCTGGCACTCAAGCGCATCGAAAGCCTGGCCGGCAGGGTTGATGACCTGCACGCCACCGGTTTCCAGCACGTTCACGAACTTGCTGTGCACGGCCTTCACGCCGTCGATCAAGCCGGCCTCGCCGTTCTTCTCGGCGTAGTCGATGGTGCGCTCGAAATCGTCGATGACGGGCAGCAGCTTCTCGACCAGCTTCTCACCGGCGCGGAGGCGCTCCTGCTCGCGCTGCTCCGCCGTACGACGACGGTACGTATCCCATTCGGCATGCAGGCGCAAATACTTGTCCTGCCAGTCCTTCGCCTCGGCCTGGGCCTTCTCCACCAGCTCGTCGTTGGTGGGAGCCTCTTCGGCCTGGGCCTCGAGCACTTCCTCGGCCTCCGCGACCGTATCGGATGCGGTGGGATCCGCCTCGGGGGCGGCGCCGCCCTGCTGGGCGGCGCCTTCCTGCTTCACGTCGGACGCTTCGTCCTGGATGGGAATCTGGGTGCCCTGCTCCTGCGTTGCGCGCTCAGGCTCGGGCGTGCTCTGCATCGTCATGGCGCTTACTTCCCTTCTTTGTCGTCGACGACCTCGTAGTCGGCCTCGATGGGGCCGTCATCGGACTGAGCGCCCGCTGCGGCACCGGCCGCCTGATCGGCGCCCTGCTGGCTATATGCGACCTCGGCCAGCTTGTAACCCGCCTGCTGCAGCTTCTCGGTGGCAGCCTTGATGGCCTCGATATCGGAGCCGGCCAGAGCCGTCTTCGCCTCGTTGATGGCCTCCTCGGCGGCGGACTTGGAGTCCGCAGGCACCTTGTCGCCCAACTCGTTCAGGGTCTGCTCGGTGGCGTTGACCAGCGCATCGCAGTTGTTGCGGGTCTCGACCTCTTCCTTGTGCTTCTTGTCCTCCTCGGCATGAGCCTCGGCATCCTTGACCATGCGGTCGACTTCCTCGTCGTTCAGAGCCGTGGAGCCGCTGATGGTGATCTGCTGCTGCTTGCCGGTGCCCAGGTCCTTAGCGGAAACGTTCACGATGCCGTTGGCGTCGATGTCGAACGTGACCTCGATCTGCGGCACGCCGCGGCGGGCAGCCGGGATGCCGGTCAGCTGGAACTTGCCCAGCGTCTTGTTATCCTTGGCCATCTGGCGCTCGCCCTGCAGCACGTGGATCTCAACGGAGGTCTGGTTGTCAGCTGCGGTGGAGTACACCTCGGTCTTGCGGGTGGGGATGGTGGTGTTGCGGTCGATCATCTTGGTCATGATGCCGCCCATGGTCTCCACGCCCAGGGACAGAGGCGTGACGTCCAGCAGCAGGATGCCCTCGACGTCGCCGGCGAGCACGCCGCCCTGAACGGCAGCGCCCATAGCCACGACCTCATCGGGGTTCACGGACATGTTCGGCTGCTTGCCGGTCATGCGCTTCACCAGCTCCTGCACGGCGGGCATACGGGTGGAGCCGCCAACGAGGATGACCTCGTCGATGTCGCCCTGGGACATGCCGGCATCGCGCAGCGCCTGCTCAACAGGCTTGCGGCAACGGTCCAGAAGGTCCTTGGTGATGGACTCGAACTCAGCGCGGGTAAGCGTGTAGTCCAGGTGCTTCGGGCCGGTGGCGTCAGCGGTGATGAACGGCAGGTTGATGTTGGCCTGCGTGGTGCTGGACAGCTCCATCTTGGCCTTCTCGGCAGCTTCCTTCAGACGCTGCAGGGCCATCTTGTCCTTGCGCAGGTCGATGCCGCCGTTGTCCTTTGCGAACTTGTCAGCCAGCCAATCGATGACGCGATGATCCCAGTCATCGCCGCCCAGCTGGTTGTCACCTGCGGTAGCGGCAACCTCGAAGACGCCATCGCCGAGCTCCAGGATGGACACGTCGAACGTGCCGCCGCCCAGGTCGAACACGAGGATCTTCTCATCCTTGTTCGTCTTGTCGAGGCCGTATGCCAGAGCAGCTGCCGTAGGCTCGTTGATGATGCGCAGGACCTCGAGGCCGGCGATCTTACCGGCGTCCTTGGTGGCCTGACGCTGGGCGTCGTTGAAGTAGGCCGGGACGGTGATGACGGCCTGCGTGATGGGCGAGCCGACCTGCTTCTCAGCGTCGTTCTTCAGCTTCTGCAGGACCATTGCGGAGATTTCCTCTGGCGTGTAGTCCTTGCCGTCGATGTCGACGACGGTGCGGCCGTCCTTACCAGCCTGCACCTTGTAGCTGACCTTCGCCTGCTCTGCCTGGGTTTCGGCGAAGGAGCGGCCGATGAAGCGCTTGACGGAGGAGACGGTGTTCTCAGGGTTGGTGACGGCCTGGTTCTTAGCGGCCTTGCCGACCACGCGCTCGCCGTCCTTGCGGAAACCCTCGACGGACGGAGTGGTGCGATCGCCCTCTGCGTTCACGAGGATCTCGGGCTCGGAGCCTTCCATGACGGCCATGGCGGAATTAGTGGTGCCAAGGTCGATGCCCAGAATCTTGCTCATATGATTGCTTCCTCTCACTTGGAGTTATGTAACCGAAATCAGGTACTGCGGCTAGGCTCTAGGGGCTTAGCCTTTTTCCAACGATTCGTACTATAAAATCTAAGTCTTGGCATGTCAAGTTATTTGCGAATTATAACGTTACGTTTTGTCAACACCAAATCATCAGATAGGTTGATATTTCTCTATCAAGCTTTTGAACTGGGAAAACAATATCCTCTTCCGGAAAATGACGCCCATACTGGCACGGAATCGCGGCTTGATCGCGAATGTAATGCAACTCGCAAGATCTGAGTCGCTATGCAATAGGTTCTCAAAGGGCGTTTGGCACAAGACCCCCACGCCCGCTCAAACGTAGGCGCCGGAGACGCCCTTCCGTCTTCGCAACGCACGTTTCGGCCGTCGGACGCAAAAGGTCGAGCCCGCCTTGCAGCTCGGCCCAACCCTCCCGTATCGAACCCCCATACGCAACGAGGCCCTTGCCAATATATAGGCAAGGGCCTCGTTCAACGCGATCAACGACAGAGGTTACTCTTCGACGACCTCGGGGATGGCGCCCATGGGGCACTCCTCGACGCAGTCGCCGCAAGCGATGCAGTTCTCCTCGTTCACAGCCTCGACAACGCCACCGTTGACCTCCAGGACCTCCTGCGGGCAGGCGTCAACGCAAATGCCGCAGCCGATGCACTCGTCAGCCACAATAACCGGATGTGCCATGGTAACTCCTTCTCGTCTATAAGCCCCGGCGAAATGCTACCGGGTCATACCCCAATTAAGCAATGCAGGCACAATACCACTACTGCCGATGATTGCAATACGAATCAGGAAAATACCCGGGGAGCGGTTACGACGGCGCTTTCGCAACGACGTTTCACCCGTGCGTCGCATCAAGCTGACGCCTAATCCGCTAACCGAACACGCAAAAAGCCCCACTTCCCGAGGAGAAGCGGGGCCAAGCCGACCGGTTGTCGCCCAGACGCGTCTAGCAGATGCGCGGCAGCTGCTCGCCCACCAGCATATCCAGGATGCGCGTTCCACCGAAGGCCGTGCGCAGGAAGACCTTCGAGCCGCGCTCGGGCTGCGCTTCGGACACTTCGCCGATGATAGCGGCATCAGTGCCGTACTTGTTCGCGCGCATGGCCGCAAGCGCCGCGTCGGCGTCCTCGGGGGCGACGACGCATACCATCTTGCCCTCGTTGGCCACCTGCAGCACATCATAGCCGAGCATGTCGCACGCGCCCTGCACGGCGGGCTTCACGGGGACGGCATCCTCCTCTACCGTGATGTCGGTACCGGATTGCGCCGCCAACTCGTTGAGCGTGGAGGCAAGGCCGCCGCGCGTGGGGTCGCGGAAGCAACGCGCGCCCGGCGCCGCCGCCAGCACCTCGGCGATGAGGTGGTTCAGGGGCGCAGCGTCGCTTTGCAGGTCGGCCTTGAACGACAGCGACTCGCGGCAGCTCATGATGGTGATGCCGTGATCGCCCAGCGTGCCGCTGACCAGCACCTTGTCACCCGGCTTGCACTGCGCGCCGCCCAGGTTCACCCCCTCGCGCAGCGTGCCGACGCCCGCGGTGTTGATGTACACGCCGTCGCCGTGGCCGCGGTTAACCACCTTGGTGTCTCCCGTGACCAGATGCACGCCGGCCTCCTTCGCCACTTCGGCCATGCTGGCGCAAATGCGCTTGAGGTCCTCGATGGGGAAGCCCTCTTCCAACACGAAGCCGCAGCTCAGGTAGCGCGGGGTGGCGCCGCTGGTGGCGACGTCGTTCACCGTGCCGCACACGGCCAAACGGCCGATATCGCCACCCGGGAAGAAGTGCGGCGTGACCACGAAGCTGTCCGTGGAAAACGCCAGGCGCTCGCCTTGCGCCGGCGCGGGCAGCACCGCCGCGTCATCGCCGCGCAAAAGCTCTTCGCCTGCATAGGCGGCGAAGAACACCTCGTCGATGATGCGCTTCATCATGGTGCCGCCGCTGCCATGGCCGAGCATGACCGTAGTATCCATTGCATTGCTCCTTGTAAATGTGAACGGCCGCACGGCGTTCGATCCGCACGGCCGATGATCGCTTAATGGTGTTCGTGGTGATGTTCGGCGACGGTGAGCACGAGCTTGCCGTTTTGCACGCCCTTGGTTCCGAGGATCAAGTTCGCAATGCTCTGAACCAGCTCCGTATAGCCGCGCAGCACGATGACCTCCAAGCACATGTGCTCATCGAGGTGCACATGCATGGACGACACGATGTTGCCGAAGTACTCGTGCTGGATGGCATGCAGCTTTTCCTGCAGGTCGTTTGCGTGGTGGTCGAACACGATGGTCAACGACCCCGCAACCTCGACGCCGGGCATCGAGCACTCGTCCTCGACCAGCGCATCGCGGACCAGGTCGCGCACCACTTCGCTGCGGTTCTTCGCCAGCCCCCGTCGCGATACCAGGCGATCGAAGCTTACCAGCAGGTCCTCAGGCATGGCGACCGAGAACCGCATCAGGTCGTTCGCCATACCGGGCTACACCAGCTCGACCGTAACGCCGCCGGCGGCCTCCGCATCGTCTTCCAGCGCATCCTTCGCCTCGTCGAGCAGCGCGCGCACATCGTCGATGAGCGCCTGCGCCTCGTGCAGCTTCTTGGAAACATTCTCATAGCCGGCGTCTCCCGCCTTGTGACCCAGCGTGTGGGCCCAACGGCGCTCGAGCTTCAAATGGTCGTCGATCTGCTCGATCATCATCTCGAACTGACCGGTGTTGATGCCGTTAGTGCACATAACGTCCTCCTTTGTTTCCGCGACGATGGCTCCACGCCGTTCGCGGCTATTTGCGTTCTTGGTATGATTCGGTTATACGGCGAACGCGTTTCAAGGGCAAGAGCAGGTGTGAAAAAAACCATGAGCGGTAACAAATACGAGGTCGCATTGGACGAAACCTGGGAGCTGTTCGGTCAGTACATGAGCGGCACCCGCGCTGGGCTGTGCTGCGTCATCAGCTCCGAATCGCTTTCGGAAGCCGCCGAAAAAGCGCTGGACAGCTCGTTAGCGGCTTTGGGGTACGGGCATGACGCGTGCACATTCGTCTCGCCCGGCGACCTTGACCAACAGGCCCTGTTCGTTCTGATCGAGGGCTTGGACCCGATCTGCATCGTAGCCGCGGACGGCAAAAGCGCCGCGCTCCTCGGGCAAGCGTACCACCTTGCCGTTCCCTCCGGGAAGGCAATCCGCCTGCTTGGCCGCACCGCCGTATCCTTCCTAGACTTCGAATCCCTTCTGAAGACGCCCCAAGACAAGCAAATCGCCTGGGCTTTGCTGAAAAAGCTGCCGAGATTCGGGGACAAGCGGTCCCAAAAATGACGCAAAGGCCGCGAGGGAGGCGGCCTTTGCGTCAGACGAGTGAAACGAGGGGGAGGAGATATCGAAGACGCGTTATCTCCAACTGAGAATAAGAATAGGATAGCAATATAATTGTTCTTAGTCAAGAATAGTCTTTGAACTCGTTCCGAACAGTGCTTTATCAGCAACGACCGCCGCCGTTATCTTTAACATGCTCATACGCACGTGTTGCTTTCGAACTCTTTACCCGTGAGAGACCGCCAGACTGCTACCATGAAGCACATGAGAACGCGCTTGCGCGTACAGGGAAGACCTGCTCAAAGGATAAGGAGCTTTCATGGCAAACAAAGGACTGGCGAAAGACCAGAAGGACCTGAGCATCCTGGTCACGGGCGGTGCCGGATTCATCGGCAGCCATACCTGCGTCGAGCTGATCCAGCGAGGCTACAGCGTGGCCATCGTGGACGACCTGAGCAATTCCAGCCAGATCGCCGTCGACCGCATCCGCAAAATCTGCGGTATCGACGCCGACGACGCCCAGCTGCGTTTCTACAAGCAGAACATCTTGGACCGAGAAGCGCTTGACGCCATCTTCGCCGAAAACGACGTTGACGCCATCATCCACTTCGCCGGCTTCAAGGCAGTTGGCGAAAGCGTGCAGAAGCCGCTGGAGTACTACTGGAACAACATCGCCGGCACGCTGGTTCTGTGCGATGTGGCGCGTAACCACGGCGTGAAGAACATCGTGTTCTCCAGCAGCGCGACGGTGTACGGCGAGCCCGAGTTCATCCCGATCACCGAGGAGTGCCCCAAGCACGACTGCACCAACCCCTACGGATGGACCAAGAGCATGCTCGAGCAGGTGCTCACCGACCTGTACGTGGGCGACAACGAGTGGAACGTCGTGCTGCTGCGTTACTTCAACCCCATCGGCGCGCATGAGAGCGGCCTGATCGGCGAGGACCCGAAGGGCATCCCGAACAACCTGCTGCCCTACGTCGCGCAGGTTGCCGTGGGCAAGCTGGAGTGCGTCGGCGTGTTCGGCGACGACTACGACACCCCGGACGGCACGGGCGTGCGCGACTACATCCACGTGGTCGACCTGGCCCGCGGACATGTGGCAGCGCTTGAATGGATGGGCGGCAAAGTGGGCACCGGCAAAGCGCTGGGCCTTGGGTCGCTGGAAGGTGAAGCAGCCGCCGACGGCAGCCGCCGCGGCGTGGGCATCTTCAACCTTGGCACCGGCAAGGGCTCGAGCGTGCTCGATGTCGTGCACGCGTTCGAGAAAGCCTGCGGCCACGAGATCCCCTACCAGATCAAGCCGCGCCGCGCCGGCGACGTTGCCACCAACTACGCCGCTTGCGACAAGGCGCGCACCGAGCTGGGCTGGGTCGCCGAGTACGACCTTGACCGCATGTGCGCCGACAGCTGGCGTTGGCAGTCCATGAACCCCGACGGATACGCCACCGAGCAGTAACCCGTTATCCATTGTTGAACGCACAAGGGCTCGCAATCCCATTTGGATTGCGAGCCCTTTTCGTTGAGAAGAAAAAGGGACACGGCTTTAAGTCTCGTCCCTTTGAAGATCATAGAAAGCGCTAGTAGGCAGAGCCCACGCCGGTTCCCGCTGCATAGCCGCCGGTTCCTGCACCTGTTGCGTAGCCGCCCGTGCTGGACGAGCCAGCAGAACCGCCGGTGGATGCCGCTCCGGAATAGCCCGTTCCGGCACCGTATGCGTTGGAGGATGCATCGGCATAGCCGCCCGTGGCGCCGCCGTAGTAGGACGAAGAGCCGGTTCCACTTGCGGAGTAGCCGCTGCTATAGGCGGATGCGCCGCCCGTATCGTAGTCGTTGCCGGCATACATCCCGCTACCCGTAGCGGTACCACCCGTGGAGGAGCCGCCCGCAGAGGACCCGGCGCCATATTTCTGCGCAAGCTTGCTGGTGGAGCCGGTGATGCCGCTGGGATCGCCGCCCTGGTCGACGACCTTCATCATCTCGGTGACCTTGTCCTCATCGGCGAACACATAGGAAACGCCGTCGACATAACCGGTGATAGAGGGCAACATGGCGGAATACATGAGCAGATCGCCGTCATCTTTGAACTGCTGCGCCAGCGAGATGATGTCGTTGACCTTCATGTCGGTGGTAACGCACTTCGCCGCAGCCTGGATAACGCCGGGCAGCTCGGTGACGGACAGGGCCAGCACCTTGTCCACAAGAGCCTGGATAAGCTTGCGCTGGTTAGCCGTACGCGTGAAGTCGCCGTCGACGTAGGCGCGGCTACGCGCGAACACCAGGGCCTGCTCGCCGTTAAGGTGCTGCTCGCCAGCCTCGATGATGATGCGCGGGTTCTCGGGATGATCGGTGGTATTGTCGGCATCGGTATCGTCGATGCGCTCATCGACCATGACGTCGACGCCTCCAACGGCGTCGACCAGGCTGACCAGCTCCTCGAAGTTAACTTCGGCATAATGCGAGATGCTGACGCCGGTGAGCTGGGTTGCCTCGCGGATGGTCGCTGCAGCGCCGCCGTAGTTGTACGCGGCGTTGAACTTGTTCGTGCCATAGCCATCGATATCGATCATGGTGTCGCGGGGAATGGACACGAGCGTTGCCTGGTTGGAAGTCGGGTCGACGCGCACGACGATATTCGTGTCGGAACGTGCGCCGCCTTCGTCATCGCCCTCGCGCTTATCCGAGCCGATCAGCATCATGTAGAACGGCTCGTTGAAGCTGGAGTTAACCAACTGCTCGTTGATGCTCTCCAACTCCTCGGACGTTTTACCGCCCGTATTCAGCTGGCTGTTCACGTTGTTGTACCATACGGCGAACGCTGTTCCACACCCGATAAGGGCGACGATCAGCGCGCAGCACACGCCAAGGGCGATCTTCTTGCCCTTGGCGGACTTGCGCGAACGCTGCGCCGAATACTGCGGGTTCGAGCGCGAATACTGCGATGCGCCCGCCTGATTGCGAAACGCGTTGTTCGCGCCAGGGCCTTGGGAGCCGGGAGTGAACGCCGGACGGTAGCCGGCGGGCACCTGGGAAGCTAGCGGATCGTTCGCTTGGGGACGGCGGTTCTTTTTGAATGCCATGCAAAATCTCCTCACAGCAGTCCGTTCGGGCCTGCGTTACCTTCTTCCGCACCGCACAGATTCCATGCGGCTCCCCACCGGCATGGTGCCTACGCTGCCCGATTTCATCTTTCTTTCAGCGGCTTGGCGAACGCTCACAACCGTGCACCAGGCCCCAATTAATCATCGTGCATTGTATCATCCCAGATTGGCAACCATAAAAATGGCATGCGACGGAAACAGGGTGTTCACGGGAGCTCGCCCTATCCCGCTCCTATATATAGGTTGCAGCGCGGCTTTTCTTGAAAAATACCCCCGGAACGTAACCGCTGGGTTACGGCATTGCGTAATCATGCCGTTACGCTCGATGCATGCAGACTTCCGTCCCACATATCGATGAGCTGGCGACTACGCCGAACGACGAGCCGAAGATGGCCGTCACACTCGGACGCAACGTGAAGCGTCTTCGTGAACGGGGCCGAATCAACAAGACCTGCTTCGCGGCCATGGTCGGCATCGGCCGGCCGCAGCTCAACAAGATCGAGAAAGGCACGGCGAACGTTCGCCTTTCGATAGTCGAGGAGCTTGCGGATGCGCTTGAGACCACGCCGGAGAAGCTGCTGTTCGAGCAGTTCGATCCGACAAGCATCGCCATCCCGCGCAAAGCCCCCGATTGGCAGTTCGATCCGTATTCATGAACCAACACGATCGCATTCATAATGTTTAGGTGTGGGGAATTTCGCATGCGTTTACCATTCCCTACCCCCATTCGCACGTTTTAGGCTATAATGCCCACACGGTATGGCAAGGAGCGCCTGCCAAGTATGCGGGTGTCGCCAAGTGGTAAGGCACGAGCTTCCCAAGCTCGCATTCGCGGGTTCGAGTCCCGTCACCCGCTCCATCGATCATCAACGACGGCCCAGAGCCGTCGTTTTCATTTTCAGGAGGCAACGATGACCGAATCGCATCCGATATTCGACACGTTCATCTTCGACCTGGACGGAACGATCCTGGACACTATGCCCGACCTCATCCACGTCACCAACGAGACCCTGGCGCATTTCGGCTACCCCACGCACACCGATGCCGCTATCCACAGCTTCGTAGGCGACGGAGCGCAACGCTTGGTCTACCGCGCTTTGCCCGAAGGAACCCCCGACGCCGTGTGCGCCGAGGCGCTTGAATATTGGAAGGCGCTGTACCCCAAAACCGGGCATGCTCGCACGCGCCATTACGCGCACATGCCCGAGACGCTTGCCGAGTTGAAAGCGCGAGGATGCAAGCTTGCGGTGCTTTCGAACAAATACGAGGGCGGCGTGAAGGATGTCATCCCGCGATTCCTACCCGATACGTTTGAAGTGTTGCACGGCGAATGCGAAGATATTCCCCGCAAGCCCGACCCCACCGGCTTGCTGCGAACCATCCGCGAGTTGGGCAGCGCTCCCGAGCGCACCGCCTATGTGGGCGACTCGGCCGGCGACATGCGCGTTGCCCACAATGCCGGAACGTACGCAATCGGCGTCGACTGGGGCTACAATCCCGTAAGCACCCTGCAAGAGGCACAGGCAGGCGTTATCATCTCCGACCCCACGCAGTTGCTTGAGTTTGCGAGGGCGTAGCTGCGATCGCCATCGCCGAGCGCAGCTGTGCGAAAGCCACCATGAAGCTTTACCCGTGATATTGGCATGTGCGAGCATCGAGTCAAAAGGTTTAATGCTACAATGATGTGCGCGCCTCAGTAGCTCAGGGGATAGAGCACCGCTCTCCTAAAGCGGGTGTCGTACGTTCGAATCGTATCTGGGGCACCATGAAACACCAGGCCATCGGCTCAAGTCGATGGCCTTTTCGTTTCCTGGAGACAAGATTTCGCGGCTGCTGCCCCGCTACCCGCGCGCTATATGCCGGGGATACCGCTTCTGGAACCAGGCGGTGAATACGCCCACCAGCAACGCGATGGAGCACGCTGCAACTGCCAGAGCGGAAATCTGGTCGTACGCAGTCGCCTTCGTCCGCCGCATCAGAACGGGTAGCAAGACGCATGCCGCTATGCTGACCAGGCTTCCCCAGAAGCCATTGATCGCTGCCGCAATCCAACGATGAAAAAGGCCTGTCGGACTTTCGTCCGACAGGCCTTTGCACATGCTTTCCGCTGCCGAAGCCGCTATGCGCCGATAAGCGTTTGCAGCGTGGTCAGGAAGCTGGACATATTGCGCCAGCACATGAACAGCGTGATGCAGATGAAGATGACGCCGCAGATGTTGGAGAACGCATGGTTGCGCCACTTGCCAAGGCTCTTGCCGTTGGCGACGTACATCACGAAGAACGCCATGATAGGCAGCAGGATGGCGTTGGCCGCCTGAGCCACCAGAATCAGCTCCGTGGGGCTCTTGCCCAGCAGCACGGCCATCAGGCAGCCGGCCACCAGCACGATGATCCAAACGATCTTGAACTTCAGGTCCTTCAAGGTCTTGCCCCAGCCGAGCACGCCGTTGACGGCGTAAGCAGCGGAAAGCGGAGCGGTGATGGCGCTGGAGAAACCGGCGGCCAGCAGGCCGATGCCGATGAGCACCGTTGCCCAGTTCCCCAGAAGCGGCTGCAGGGCGATGGCCATGTCCTTACCATTGGTAACGGTGATGCCGGCGGCATGCATGTTCGCCGCGGCGCAGACGAGGATGGCCATGGAGATGATGCCGCCCAGGCCGATGGACAGAACGCAGTCGAAACGTGCGTCGGCGATCTGCTCGGGGTCTTTGAAGCGCTCGGATGCGCCGGAAGCGTGCAAGAACAGGTTGTACGGCACGATGGTGGTGCCAATCAGGCCCACGGCGGTCAGGATACCCTTGGCGCCAGCCTGGCCCTCGGGCAGGGAAGGCGTGAACAGGCCGGCCACGACCGCGCCCCAATCAACGGGAGAGGCGAACGCAGTGATCAGGAACACCAGGCCCATGAAGATGACGATGCCCGTGAGAATCTTCTCGACCAGCTTGTAAGAACCCACCCACATGGCAGCAAAGGCCAGAACGCCCAGCACGATGACGATGGGGATCATGGGGGCGTTGACCACCGCCTGGATACCCAGGATGCCGCCCGTGATGTTGCCCGTCTCATAAGCGGTGTTGCCGATGAAGATTGCGATGATAACAATCACGATTGCAATCCACTTCAGCACCGGATGCGAAATGCGATCGCGGATGTTCTCACCCAGGCCCTCCTGCGTGACGATGCCGACGCGAGCCGCCATCTCCTGGAAGATAATGGTTGCAACGGTGGCGAACAGCAGCGCCCACAGCATGGTGTAGCCATAGCTTGCGCCGGAGACCGTGCACGTGGTGACCGTGCCAGGACCGACGAAACCAGCTGCGACCAAAGCACCGGGGCCGATGTTCTTCAGCTTCTCGGTAATCGAGCTTGCCATCGTTCCCTCCTTTCCTATCGGGGCATCCCCGCCCCTCCTTGTGGTATATGAGGGACACTTTAGCATGCGAAAGCGTTTGTGACGCCGTTTCGACACACGGCCGTAACACAGCGCGCGGTCCAGCGGCGGTGGAGGGTAGGTTTTCAAGGACGGACGGCAAAACCGGCGCGCGCCTTACGACATCTTCCAGAAGCCCTGGATCAATTCCTGTCGGCTGGCATCGCCCGTTTTCTTCAGGATGTTGCGCACGTGCACCTTCACCGTGGAAAGCGCCAGCGACATCTCGGATGCGATGTTCTGATTATCCTTGCCCAACAAGATAAGGTAGAGAACCTCACGTTCGCGCTGGGAGAGCTTATGACGCGTGGCGAACACGTTAAGGTTCTCGATGATCTGCTGCTCCTGCTGCTTGCTACCGCCCTGCGCAGGAGGGCGCTCGAAACGAAGCGACAGCATGCGGACCGCGTTACGCACCGCAGCCACGCCGATGACCAACATCAGCAGATTCTCTGCATAGTTGTGCTCGGCGCTGAAGACAAGCACATCCAAGTTGACCGACGGCAGGTCCATCACCAAGAAGGCGGCGTAATCCTCCGCCAAAATAAGCAGGCCTATCGCCCACGTCACCGCATACAAAGCTCGATGTCGCCACATGCGGGCACGCTCGGCCTCATCTTGCTGACGCAAGAAGCTATACCCCGCATACAGCAGAATCCAATACATGTAGAACTGGCGTATGGACCAAAACCAAAAGCGCTGCAGATCGCCATCAGGGATCATCACCAACATAGCAACGCTGGCAATCGCGAAAATCGCCGGCGGCATCACGAACACGGTGCGGCGCGTTTCGTTTAGGTAATCGCAAAGCAAAACCCAGAACGCCGTGACGAACCCACCTCCGGTCACCACCGAAGCAAGCGAGCGCACGACAAGATATCCCGATGTGAGCGCATCCCCGCAAGATCGAACGATGAATTCGTCCTGGAACACTAAGGAGATGTCGAAGAAGTAGAACGCAAAGGCAACCGACAGGAACAGCATGGTCTTCTTGCGCGAAACCAAGTACGCGGACAAGCACACAGCCGCCACCAAAATGGATACGAGCAGCATCAGCAGCGTGTAGTAGAACAGAACAAGCTCCATAGGCCCCTCCGTAGAACGCTTTGCCGCCAGCCTCCCGTAGCCGGCCAAGGCAATCCTCGGTATTGTAACTACTTACCCGTACCTATTTTACCCTCAACCCCGATTCGCCACCCTGTTTACAGAAACAATGAGCGCCGAAGTCAACTAAACCGATGAGGGCCAACTCCGCTTACCAGCATTTCCCCATACCATACCACAAGCCTCCCATCAGGGGTTTACCGAGGGTTTAGGAAGTTTTGCCCGGCGTTAATCCTTGGTTCCACCTCTAAACGAAGGTCGTTAAATCCGCGTTACACCTTCCCGATTTTACACGGCGGTTGCAAAGTGGGATCAACGGAACGGGGCACCGAAAACGCCCCAACCGCAAGCCCAAGGCGTTAGGCCAAGAAGCGCTGGAAGGCTTGCACGGCGAAGATAGTCTTCATCCCACGAGACGAAAGAAGGTTTGCAATGGCTGGCGTGAACGTCAAAAGCGAGATCAAGCCGCTGAAGAAGGTGCTGCTGCACCGTCCCGGCAAGGAGCTTCTGAACCTCACCCCGAACACGCTCGAGGAGCTGCTGTTCGACGACATCCCGTTCTTGAAGGTTGCCCAGGAGGAGCATGACAGCTTCGCACAGGCCCTGCGCGACAACGGCGTGGAGGTCGTGTACCTGGAGGATCTGACGGCCGAGGTTCTGGCCGCCGACCCCGAACTGCGCGAGAAGTTCCTGCTGCAGTGGATCGACGAGGCCGGCATCAAGACCGAGCGTTATCGCAAGATCATCTTCGATTACATGCAGGAAAACTACCCCGACGCCAAGGACTTCGTCCTGAAGACCATGGAGGGCATCAACCTCACCGAGCTGCACACCGACAAGTCCAACTCCCTGGTCGACCTGGTGTCCGAGGCCTCCAAGATGGTCGTCGCCCCGATGCCGAACCTGTACTTCACCCGCGACCCCTTCGCGATGATCGGCAACGGCGTTTCCATCAACCGCATGTACTCCGTCACCCGCAACCGTGAGACCATCTACGGCGAGTACATCTTCAACTACCACCCGGATTTCAAGGGCACCCCGCAGTACTACAGCCGCTACAACACCTTCCACATCGAGGGCGGCGACATCCTCAACATCAACGAGCACGTGCTGGCCATCGGCATCTCCCAGCGCACCGAGCCCGACGCCATCGACGGCATCGCCCACAACATCTTCAACGACCCCACCTCCCCGGTCGACACCATCCTGGCGTTCAACATCCCGAACAACCGCGCCATGATGCACCTGGACACCGTGTTCACCCAGATCGACGTGGACAAGTTCACCATCCATCCCGGCATCATGGGCCCGCTTTCCGTGTTCGAGATCACGCCCGAGGGCGACGGCATCAAGGTGCATGAGATCAACGCCCCGCTCGAGCAGATCCTGGAGAAGTACATCGGCATGCCGGTGACGCTGATCCCCTGCGGCGGTGGCGACCGCATCGCCGCCGAGCGCGAGCAGTGGAACGACGGCTCCAACACGCTGTGCATCGCTCCTGGTCGCGTGGTTGTTTACGAGCGCAACGACGTCACGAACGCCGTGCTGCGCAAGAACAACATCGATGTCATCGAGATCCCCTCGGCCGAGCTGTCCCGCGGCCGTGGCGGCCCGCGCTGCATGAGCATGCCGGTCGTGCGCGAGGACTAATCGTTTTCAAAAGGGGAGGCCGCCGGATCGATCGGCCTCCCCTTTGGGCAGCTTGCGAAACAACGCGCTGCCCGCAGTTTCCCATCGGTTTCGCCTCTGCGTTCCGTTTGAGCCTGTAAACGGGATTCGCCACCGTAAGCAGGTTCGGTATGTCCGGCTAAACAAGCGGAGTCCAGGGGCGAAACCAAACAGTTGATTTCTACTAAGGAGGGAAATCATGAGTGAGAAAGCTAAAGGTATCGGCCTGTTCGGGCTGATCGGCATGGTCGTCAGCTCCTGCATCGGTTCCGGCGTGTTCGCCATCACCGGGCAGCTTGCGGGCGTCGCCAGCCCCGGCGCCGTGCTGGTGGCCTGGGCCGTCGTCGGTATCGGCTTCGCCGCCCTTGCCCTGTCGCTAAACAACCTGGGCGCCAAGAAGCCCGAGCTCAAGGGAATCTTCCAGTACGCCGAGGAAGGTTTCGGCCCGCTTGCCGGCTTCGTTTCCGGCTGGGGCTACTGGCTGTCCGCATGGCTGGGCAACATCGCGTTCGCCACGATGATGATGTCCACGCTGGGCTACTTCTTCCCCACCTTCCTCCCCGGCAACACCCTGCCGTGTGTGATCGTCGCCTCGCTGTTCATGTGGGCGCTGACCTTCCTGGTCATCCGCGGCGTTGAGAGCGCCTCGTTCCTGAACGCTATCGTCATGGTGGCGAAGGTTGCCTCCCTGGGCATCTTCCTGGTCTTCGCCATCTTCATGTTCAACGCCGGCATCTTCACCGCCGACTTCTGGGGTAACGTGTACAACAACGCCGTCGCCGCTGGCGAGATGGGCGCTGACGCCGCCAGCATGGGCGGCCTGTTCGAGCAGGTCATGAACTGCATGATCATCATGATGTGGGTGTTCATCGGCATCGAAGGCGCTGCGGTCATGAGCTCCCGCGCCCGCAACAAGCATGAGGTGGGCAAGGCTACCGTCATCGGCCTGATCTGCCTGCTGCTCATCTACATCGGCTGCTCCGTGCTCCCCTACGGCTACATGAGCTACACCGAGATCGCTCAGCTCGATTACCCCGCGATGCTCTACGTGTTCGATTCCATGGCTCCCGGCTGGGGCGGCGCGTTCATCAGCATCGCCATCATCGTCGGCGTTGCTGGCGCTTGGCTCTCCTTCACCATGCTGCCCGCTGAGACCACCTCCGAAATGGCCGAGCGTCACCTGCTCCCCGAGTCCTGGGGCAAGCTGAACAGCAAGGGTGCGCCGCAGATGAGCCTGTTGCTCGTAGGCGCTTGCATCCAAGTGTTCCTGATCGTGCTGATGTTCAGCGAGGATGCGTACAACTTCGCCTTCAGCATGTGCACCGTCTCCATCGTGATCACCTGGGCGTTCATCGCGCTGTACCAGATCAAGTTCTCCGCCAAGGAGGACAAGAACGCGGCTCAGATCGCAATCGGCGTCATCGCCTTGGCCTTCCAGGTGGTCGGCGTGCTGTACAACGGCTGGTCGTTCCTGCTGCTCACCTGCGTTGGCTACATCCCCGGCTTCTTCGTGTACGCCAAGGCTCGCAAAGACCGCGGCTACGCTCTGACGAATGGCGAGAAGGTCGGCATGGGCCTTGTGAGCGCACTTGGCATCGCAGCCCTGGTACTGGTCGGCATGGGAGTGATCGGCATCTAAGCGAATCCCCCCTCCTTCGCAAGATGCAGAAAGGCTCGGACCATATGGTCCGAGCTTTTTTTCGTGTTTCGACATCAAAAGTCTAGCAGCAAACCAACTGAGCCAACGTTTCGCACCAATCTAGAGCGGCAGCCTGACTAAACCAACGTTTCACACCAATCTAACGGCAAGCCGACTGAACCAACGTTTCGGGCCAAAACGGTAAACGCACCTTAACCCTCAAACGCTGAGACAAGGCTCTCCAAGAGCTCGGCTGCGATCTCCCTGACTTCACGGCCTTCGGAGATTGCCGCGACGGCCGCTCCGTCGACGACGATTCCCACCACATGCGCAGGCAGCTTCACGCCCGCATGCTTCAGAATCCGCCCGACGGCCTGGTCAAGTTGCACGCGACCGTTGCGATAAGCCTCGGTAACGTCCTCGGACTCGGATGCGGCAAGCAACTGCATGTAGTGAGCAGCGGGATTGACGGAGTCATCGGGCAGGCTGGCGCTGATGAGCAGGTTGATCAGATGCTTGCGACAGTCAGCCTGATCCATGGACTCGGCAGTTGCAGCGGCGTTTTCAGCGCGCTCAGCCCAAAGCTGAATGTTGTAACGACCGGCTTCATACAGAAGCTGGTTGGTGGATTCGAAATAATATCCGACCGATGATGAAGCGGCCCCCGCCCATTGCGCTACCTTGCGATACGTGACCGCCTTCGGGCCCTGTTCGCGCAAAAGCGCCGCGGCGGCAAGCACAAGCGACGTGCGCGTGATCTGAGCCTTCAACGATTTAGGGGTTTGATTCGCCTCACTCACATCGGTCTCCTTTACGCAAAAACCCAATGCACCTATTGTAAAGGAAATGCCGCTCGAGTGAAGACACTCGAGCGGCATTCATCAGGCAAATCGTAGGATTGCCGATATGCGTATACGCATTACACCTCGGACAGGTCCTTGCCGGTGTGCTCGTGCGACGCGATCATGGCGCCCAGGGCCAGAACGGCGATGAAGACCATGTAGTACGCAGGAGCGATCGGGTCGCCCGTGACGTTGATCAGGGCGAAGGAGATGTAGGAAGCGGAACCGCCGAAGATGGCGTTAGCCAGGTTGAAGCTCAGAGCGAAGCCAGAGTAACGCACGTCGGTCGGGAACGTCTCGCACAGGTAGCTGGAAAGCGTACCGTCGTTGATGGTGAGCATCAAGCACATGACCAGCTCGACCACTAGGATGGTGAAGAAGTCCAGCGTGTTCAGCAGCCAGAACGCAGGGATAGTGAAGACCACGAAGCCTGCAGCAGCCGTGATGAGCATCTTCTTGCGACCGAACTTGTCGGAGATGCGGCCGGAAAGGAAGATGAAGCCGATGTAGACGACCAGCACGATGGTGGTGATGATGGACGCCTGACCCGGATCGTAGTTCAGCGTAGCCTCAAGGTAATTCGGCAGGTAGGTCAGAACAGCGTAGAAGCCCACAGCGTTCAGCACGCACGCGCCGAAGGAGATGACCAGCACGCGGAAATGCTTCTTGAACAGGGTGCGGATCGGCTTGTCTTCGCTCTTCATGCCCTTCTCGGCAAGCTCGGCCTGCATCTTCGCGTACACCGGGGAGTCTTCCAGATGCTCGCGGATGTAGTGCGTGATATAGCCCAGAGGACCAGCCAGCCAGAACGGGATACGCCAGCCCCAGTTCACCACGAAGTCGGACGTAGCGCCGAACGTGTTGAACATCCAGGTAGCGAACAGGGAGCCCACCAGCAGGCCGACGGCCGTGGAGGCGGGAACCATGGAGCAGTAGAAACCGCGATGGTTCTTCGGCGAATACTCGGCGATGAACGTGGCGGCGCCGGCATATTCACCGGAAGCAGAGAAGCTCTGCACCATACGCATGAGCAGGAGCAGCAGCGGAGCACCAACGCCGATGACCGCGTAGCCCGGCAAGCAGCCGATAAGGAAGGTGGCGCCGGACATCATGAGGATGGAGATGGACAGAGCCCACTTACGACCCTTCTTATCTCCCATGTTGCCCCAGAAAATGGCACCGAGAGGACGAACCAAGAACGCCAGCGCGAACACGCCGAACGTCATCATGGTTGAGACCATTTTGTCTTCGCCCGGGAAGAACACCAAAGCGATGACGGTGGCAAGGTAGGAGTAGCTGGCATAGTCGAACCACTCGATGAAGTTGCCCAGGAACGAAGAGAACACAACCTTCTTCAGCGTTTTATGCTTTTCAGCCTCGGTAAGCTCAGCTTCGTTGTGAATCGGTCTCGGTTGGTCAGCATTCATGATTTTCCCCTAAGAACAGTGCAGCGGCTTTGAGACTGAAACCGACTGCAGCACACGGCAGTTCATCGCCTCCCCTTGAAGCGATGTTGTTTCGCATTTCAACCTCCTTACCCTCAAGGCAGGGCCCAAAAGGCCCGCCTATGCACTGGCGGATAAGAAGATGATACCGTGCGCTTATCAATGTTAGCCATTTGCAGGCAAGTTGTTACCTTTCAGCAACGTAGCCCGATGAAGAATCGTCTCAAGCAAACGCGTCGGCAAAATGCGATCCCCAAATAAAAATTCTTCAACAACTTGCCTGCCATGACCAGGCAATCGCGGTAGGAGGGGCCCGCAATCGCCCAATCGAACCTCTAAATCTCGGACAAATCCTTGTTCGAGTGCTCGTGCGACATGATCATGGCCACCAGCGCAACGCAGGAAACCGCAACCATATAGAACGCAGGAGCAAGGGTGGAGCCCGTCGCCGTGATCAGCGACGTGCAGATGAACGATGCCGTGCCACCGAACAGCGCGTTAGCCATATTGAAGCTAAGGGCGAAGCCCGAGTAACGCACCTGAGTGGGGAACGTCTCGCTCAAGTAGCTGGAAAGGGTACCGTCGTTGATGGTGAGGATCAAGCACATGATCAACTCGACCACAAGGACGGTCACGAAATTCGCAGTGCTCATCAGGATGAACGCCGGAATGGTGAAGACGATGAAGCACACACATGCAGTGATCAGCATCTTCTTGCGACCGAACTTGTCAGACAGATGACCGCTGGCGAAAATGAAAGCGACGTAGGTTACCAGCGCGATGGTGGTGATCAACGACGCCTCGTTCTTCGGCATCAAGACGGCCGTTTCCAGGTATACCGGAAGGTAGGTAAGCACCACATAGAAGCCGACGGCGTTCAGCATTGCAGCGCCGATGGAGATGATGAGCTTACGCAGATGCTTTGTGAACAGGCAGTGAATCGGACGCTCCGGAGCACCGGCGGCGCCAGATGCCTCAGCGTCTTTGAGCGCACGCTGCATCGCCTGATACGTAGGAGAATCCTCAAGCTGGATGTTTACGAAATACGCGCCGATACCCAAAGGGCCGGCAAGGACGAACGGGATACGCCAGCCCCACTCGTTCACCGCAGCTTCCGGCATGATGGTGTACATGACGGTCGCAAAAGCGCTGCCAACCAACAAGCCGATAGCCGTGGAAGCGGGAACGATAGAGCAATACATACCGCGCTTGTCCGTAGGCGCATACTCGGCCAAGAACGTTGCCGCACCCGCATACTCGCCAGAAGCGGAAAAACCCTGGATCATGCGGAGCAGAAGCAACAAAGCCGGAGCACAGATGCCCAAGGCAGCATACCCGGGAAGCAGACCGATGCAGAACGTGGCACCGGCCATCATGAAGACCGAAACGGTCAACGACCATTTACGGCCCTTCTTGTCGCCCATGTTGCCCCAGAAAATGGCACCGATAGGACGAAGCAAGAACGACAAAGCGAACACTGCAAACGTTTGAATCAACGCTAACGCAGGATCATCGTTCGGAAAGAACACTTGCGCGATAACAACCGCGAAGTACGAATACGTGGCATAGTCGAACCATTCGATGAAGTTGCAGAAAAAGGACGCCGTTGCCACCTTACGTACGGTCTTGCTCTTTTCCGCGTCGAAGCGAGCGTTATCTTTCATGGAAATCACCCTGGAACCACTTCAGATCGCTCGTACATGAACTCAATCCAATAGTATTGGATTTCCCCATCATAATCTCCTCTTTGAGGGCTCCCCTCCTATGATTTCGCCGTTTCATAGAGGCCCTCATCAGGCGAAACGCTATCCCTCATGACTTACGTTCCGCAACCGACAAAAAAATGGTGGACTGCACCTTCCCTTATATAAGCACAGTCCACCATAATTAGCTATTACCGCATAACAACGTCCGTAGGAATGTCGTCCTCATCCATCAGGTCAACCTGAGCACGGCTGGCGCGCATGATGAAATCATGCTTTGCCTTCTGGCCGCCACGGGCGAGCTTCTGAAGCACAACACCCTTCAGGCGAGGATAGTCGTTCAGGCCATACCACGCGAAAGCCGTACCGTTGACATAGCACTCAACGATGCTATGGACGGGAACCGCCACATCACGCTTGGCATCAAGATCCAGGTACTCCTGAATCTCGGTTGCACACACGTCCTTAATGACTTCAGCGCTGATTTCCAGGTCGTGACCGAGCTGCTTGAGCTGGCGCTCAACTTCGCCCTGATCAGCGTGCGGGAAATACGTAACGTCATACGTAACGGCGGCAACACCGGAAGCCTTGGCAAACGCCAGCAGATTATCAAGCGAGACGAACTGGACATGCTCCTCCGTGCGCTCTTTGATGTCCAGCATTGCAGGGAACCCGGCGATGCCCTTTGCCTCGAACGCAGCTTTCAGCTGGTCCTCGGTCTTTGCGGTTTCGAAGTTTACCTTCGTTGCGATGTGCGTTAAGCGATTCGTAACCTTCATGACGCAGCCTCCTTTCAAAGGCTCCTACGTCTAGCGCTGGCGGATGCTAGCGCTCCTCCTCCTTGGCAGCCTCTTCATCAAGACGTTCAGACAGATTCTCAGCAACTTGCTGCTGCTTCTCCATCTTAGAACCCTGAATCATAGCCTTGACAGTCGGGAATGCGCCGCCACCAACGATCAGGATGATGCCGATAGCAGTGTTAAGCGTAACCGGCTCGCCGAAAACGACCAGGCCGACGAACAGGGCAACGGGAACCTCCCAGTAGGCGATGGTGCTATAGTCCATTGCCGGCAGGTTGCGGCCAGCGACCAGCAGGCAGCCCAAAGCGAGAGGGCCGCACACAATCCACAGCAGCACTGCGCCAAGCCAGTTGAAACCAGTGAAGTGAACCTCGGTGACCCAGTTGGTCTGGCCGGTGGCCATGCCAACGACGTTCATCAGGATAGCAATGACACCCGCGCCGATAACAGCGAAAATGAAGTTGTACACACCACGGGCGGTGGTGTCAGCATCCTTGCGGTAGCCGTTGAAGAACATGGATGCGCCATAGAACACGCCGGACAGCAGGCCGAACATGTCGCCAACAATCTTCTGCGGGAATTCCGGAGTGGAAGTGGCCATGTTGAAGTCAAGACCAAAAACGTTGCCACCGACGCCGAAGCCGAGAAGGCTCTCGCCGAACAGCATACCAATGAACACTACGCAGAGGCACACCCACTGCAGCGGGCTCATCGGCTCTTTACGGAAGATACGAGCGAGCAACACGCAGATAACCGGGCCGGTGTAAATGAACATAACGGCATTGGCAACGGTGGTCATCAGCGTAGAGGTGACGTAGCATGCCAGGGACATGCCGATCATCAAGCCACCCAATGCGATTGCGGGAGTAAGCTTAAGCTTCTTGAAAGTGGTTACCTTATGGGTGGCAACCATGAGAATCACGAAAAAGATCACGCCCATAGACATGCGGCCAAGCGCCATGATTGCGCCGATGGAGTCAGAGCCGTTCAAGCCCTGAGTTGCATCGAACATATTGGTACGCGTAGCCCAACGGCTGAACAGCGGCACCAAGCCCATGCCCGTTGCGGAAATGAGCATGAAGATAGTGCCCATTTTGCGATTCATTTGATAATCCTGGGAGCCATCCCCTTGGCTCGCAGTGTTGATTTCGTCTGCCATTGGTTCCTCCTTAAAAAACCAGTAGCATGTACAGGTGCCTCCAATTCACCCAATTTCGGTTCTGACCAAACTAGGTCGTGCTTGTATCGATACCCCTATCTAAGCTCGATCCTGTCCGGTCGAATCGAAAACCCTTGTTGACTGGATTGGAAGGCAAACTAACAAAAGGGGACCTGGCTGATCTTGTCTTGCCAGGCCCCCTTTCTATTACTTGTTCAGAACTCTACCGAAATAGATTCTGATTTAGGCCGATAGCCTAGTCCTCCCACATCTCCGGGTGGATGAGCGTGCAGTCCTTGACGCGGTTCGGGAAGTAGTCGAGGCACTCGCCCTCGCGGTAGACGTCAGCGGTGGAGCAGTGCAGGCCGCCGCCGAACGGATAGGCGTCGCGCAGGTCGACCGGGATGACGTTCATGCCGAGCTGGTCCATCTGCTCCTGCTGGTTGACCTCGGAGGCCTCGACGATGACCGTGGAGGGATCCAGGACCAGGCAGTTCATGGACAGCCACACGGAGCTGTAGCACAGCGCGGGCGGCTCGTCATGGGCGGGCTGGGCGGCGTCGACGATCTGCCAATCGTTGGCCTCGAAGATGTCCTTCTGGCCCTCGGCGGGATGACGATGCGGGTTGTTGATGATCAGGCCCGGACGCAGCGGCACGAAGGTGGCGTCGATGTGGATCGGGTACGGGTCGCCCGGGAAGTTCATGGCATGGATGCGATACTCGGGATAGTAGCGCTGGAACCACTCCATGGCGGTGCGGTTGGTGGTCAGGCCATGCTGGATGAAGATATCCTTGCCCATGCGCATGAGGTCGGCGGCGTCCCACATCGGCTCGACCTCGGTGGTCACGAAGTCCTTGTTGGCGGTACGGACGAGGCGCTCTTCCAGGGTGATCTTCTCGTCGTAGTAGTTGTGCTTGTAGGAAGCGTCGGTCAGACGAGGACGGGGAGCCTGGGTCCACAGGAACTCGGGATCCTCATCGAAGTACTGCTTCATGAGCGGCCAGTAGGCCAGGTACTCGAAGTAGCGGCAGCGGAAGGAGTTGGCGGAGGCCATGATCTCGTTGCCGACGGTCAGCAGGATGTCGCGCGGAGGCATGCAGGTCATCATGGAGTCGTTGCGGAAGTCCGGCGTGCCGATGGCCTGGTTCCACTGCAGAGGGGTCGGGCGGTCGACGACGACGCCGCGCTCCTCGACGGCCTTGACCAGGTTCTCGAGGCACTCGTTGCCGCGCTCGACGGTGCGCAGCGGGCGCAGGCCCCACATGCCGCGCATCTCGGAGTCGACCGGCACCTTCTCGGAGGTTGCGGGCTCCTCGGGCGGGATCATGGAGTTATCGCAGCGGCCAACGATGACGCGCTTCAACGGATCCCAGTCGTTCCAAGAGTTGACAATCTTCGCCATGACTGTCTCCTTTCTTTGAAGGTGCTTCCTACACCTTCGGTAGCGGTCAGCAGCATTCGCCATGCTGCCGATAGATTGGTGGCGCTTCCTTCGCCACTTCTCCATAACTGCATTTTGAGTTGTTAACATTGTGGAAACAAAGGTTTCGTAAGCGCTTGTGTGCCACGAAGAAAGACATTTCGATTCGACCGTTGCATCAACCGATGTAACTCGCCGAAAACTGTAATGAATCGCATGACAATCACAGTAAAATGTAACGTGCGCAATACAGACTGCATGAGTACGGTTGTCTCATAGCAGCTGTGCGCGACTCCTTTTCGTCCTTCTTCCGATCTGGCGAACTCGGGGGGGCTCATTGAACGCAGATCGTTTGATTAACGATATTCTGCGTTGCTATTTCTTGGGGTTTTAGAGCGCAGGGTGAAGGAGATGATGCCGTATGATTTCAAATCTAACGTTAAGCCAGGATGTGTTCAATACACCCGATATTTGCACGAAGATGAAAATCATGCATGCGGTGGATAAATCGCTTGATCGCGTGACTATTTCAGAGATTTGCGAAAAGGCGGGCATATCGCGTCAAACGTTTTACCGACACTTCAAAAGCAAGTACGATATCCCCTGGTGGTTCTCGATATTCTGTCGTCAGTTCTATCTGAATGAAATCGGTAGAACCATTGATTGGCGTACGGGGTATTACCATCACATTCGCCTTATCGCCACGGAACGCGATTTTTTCCGCAAATCAATCCAGTACAGCATCAACACGCCATTTGGCCAGACCATCATGCCGCAAAATCGCAAAGTTGTGCTGCTGGAAACGTTGCAATCGTACCGACACGTTCCCGTTGATCATAATATGCAATTCCTTGTTGAAACTTTCTCGAAACTTGAATGCGAGGTGCTGAACGATTGGTTCCGTTCTGACGCGGACCCTGACTTGGTTGTATGGACCGATGACTTGGTAAGCCTGGTGCCCGATAGGTTGTATCGTGCGCTTGACATACCTCAGAACGTTTAACGCCGATTGGGCGATATATCAATGCTTTGCGTGGCGCTCCCCAATTCATCGCAGGTTTTGGGTTTGTGGGTTGCGACAGTTCGGGATTTGCGGTTTATAGGATAAGAAGGGCGTTGGCGTAGACTAACGCCCTTCTTATCCTATAAACCGGATTGCAATGCGAACTGCTCTTTGTTAAGGTCCACTATCAGATCAGTTGGTCTGATAGTGGACTATTTTTAGGAGTGCTGAACCTATGGAACCTGTTGAATATCGCCCGATTCAAAATGAGGACGTTGAAGCACTTGGCACCATCCTTGGCGACACGTGGCACGCTTACGCTGATGGCAGGAAGCAGGTAGTCTGCGGGGTTATCGATCTTGCAAACTTTGCACTGCGTAACACTTTTGCCGAAGTGGCCGTTGTCGACAGCTCCCCTATCGGCGTAATCATGGCAAGAGCGGGAATACCCGACAAGCAAACTCAGGATCATTGGGCGAGCATCAAACATCATGCATGCGAAGAGCTCAACAAGCTGGGCGGCTGCGCCTCGGACCTTACACGTTTCTTTGACGCCATGGAGAAAGCTGACCGTGACTTGCTTGCGCACAGCGACTGCGACCCGGATTTCGAACTGGTGCTGTTCGCCGTATCCAGCGAGGCCAGAGGGCTGGGAGTCGGGAGCACGCTTATGGACCACGCCCAGCGCTATTTGGCGGCCCAAGGGGCATCGAGGGCATTCCTTTTCACGGACACCGATTGCACGTGGGAGTATTACGAACACAGGGGGATGAGACGCGCTGCAGAGCAGTCGTTCGCGGACGATGGGGCGTCGATTCTCCCCGAGCGTATGTTTGTGTACGAGATGAACCTCAAAGATATCGAGAGGTAACGCAAGAAGCCTAACCGCACGCATGCACAAGAGTAGCCGCTCATCACACGGCTTGCCGCCGGTATAACCGGGCCGAGGCGAAACCCTATTCGGACTCGCGAATACGTACGGCGTGCAGTGTCTCCAACTTGAGAGCGAGCGCATGAAACGCTACATCGAATATGGCAGCCACGATGATGTAAAGCATCCACATGCCCGGCGTGAACGGCGCAATGCAGAACACGTTGGGCATAAGAAGGCATGTGCCAGCGATGCCGCCCACTACCACCACGAGCAACGCCAAACGTATAGCTGTGAACGGCATAGACAGGCGGACCACCAGGTTGCATCCGATCCAAAAAGTCAGCAGCACGCACAACGCGGACACCTGCTCGTAGTCAAGGCCCATGAGGTAATAGCCCACCACGTTCGCCACAAGGATGCAACATACCGAGCACACGGCTCCAGGGATGGAGCGGACGATGACGTTTCCCAGGAATCGGCCTCTGATGCGCTCGCGATTCGGCTCGAGCGCAAGCACGAACGACAGTATACCGATGGTGAATGCGCTGATGAGCGTCATTTGGATAGGTTGGAAGGGATACTGCCACGGTGCCGCTATGAACAGCAGGGCGGCGGCGATGGACAGCAGCGTTTTCACCAGGAACAGCGATGCGGAGCGCTGCAAGTTATTGATGGAGCGACGCCCTTCGGCTACCACCTTCGGCATGCTGGCGAAATCATTGTCGACGAGCACCAGCTGCGCCACGTTACGCGCGGCATCTGAACCTGAAGCCATGGCAATGCTGCAGTCGGCTGCCTTGAGCGCCAACGTATCGTTCACGCCATCGCCGGTCATGGCGACGGTATGCCCCGCCTTTTGAAGCGCCAAGACGAACTGCTTTTTCTGCTCGGGCCTTACGCGACCGAACACGCTGTCGCACACTAGCGCGCGTTCCACATCGGATTCGGTTTTCAGCGTGGTTGCGTCAACGAAGCGTTCCGCGCCTTCCACCCCCCACCTTCGCTGCGATACCCGAAACGGTATGCGAATTATCACCGCTGATGACAAGCACGCGCACGCCCTGGTCCTTGAAATAGGCGATGGTTTCTGTCGCTGTCGGACGAATTTGATCGCGAATGCCCACGAACCCTAGCGGCTGAGGGGAACCTTGAAGGCTTCCCAACTCATCGAAACCTTGCACGCGGGCGATAAGCAATAAGCGTGTATCAGCGGCCAGTCTTTCAACTTGCGATCCGACGCGTTCATAATCGTCGCCGAGCACGAATTGCGCAGTACCCATGACATAGCACGACCCGTCCGAAAACTGAACGCCGGACCATTTCTTATCCGAACCGAAGGGAATCATGCGTGAGCACGTTTCGGGACGGCCTTCGGCATCCTTGAAGTAGTCCGCGATCGCTCGCGACGTCTCGTTTGAATCATCGTCAGCACAGGCTATGGCGCGCAACGCGCGGCACGTTTCCCTCTCAAGCGCTTCGGGCGCATCCTAGGCGGCTTCGCCCTCTACGGGCCGCACCCAAGCAACCTCCATGTCGCCCGTGGTGATGGTGCCCGTTTTGTCCAAGCACAGCACATCCACGCGCGCCAGAGTTGCGATGCAGTAGAGCTGCTGGACGAGCACTTGGCTTTTCGACAAACGCACGACGGCCACAGCCAGAACCGTTGATGCGAGAAGAATCAGGCCCTCGGGAATCACGCCCACCAGCGCAGACACCGTGGATAGAATGGCGCTATTCAGCTCCGAGTTGCCCGAGAGATAATCCTCGCGAAAAGCAGCGCGCCCAACGGAAGCATGATGCAGCTGACGAACTTGATAATGCCGTTCAGACAGCGCATGATCTCGGACCGCACGGCCTTGCGCTCCTTTGCCTCGGCGGAGATCTTCGCCGCATAGTTCTCGACACCCACGTGGACCACACGCGCATACACCATTCCCGAATTGACGAACAATCCGCTCATGAGCGTATCACCAAGCTGCTTGCGGACAAGATTGGCTTCACCGGTAAGCAAGCTCTCGTTTACCCGGCAATCACCGCTCACAACCTGCGCATCGGCAGGAACTTGATCTCCGCGACGCAGCACCACCACATCATCGCGCACCAGCCCATCGAGAGGAAGCTCCGTTTCCGCGCCATCGCGCAGCACATGCGCTTTAGAGCCGGCAATAATAGACAGCTTATCGGTGATGCGCTTCGAACGGACCTCCTGAACAATGCCGATCACGGTGTTGCAAACGATGACCACCATGAACAGCATATTCTTATATGATCCCGTGAACAGCACGATAAGCGCCAAGACGGCGTTCACCAAATTGAATAAGGTGCATGCATTGTCATGCACGATCTGACCGACCGATCGCGTTTTCACACCCGCATCGACGTTGCCTTCACCTGCAGCGATGCGCACCTGCGCTTCTTCGGCTGTTAGCCCAAGCGCAGCTTCTCCCCCAGCCGTTTCAGTCATACCGCTCCCCTCCAAGGCGCGCTATTGCAAAGCAAACTAGAACTGCATGTAACAAAAAGGCCACCGCAATAAGCGATGGCCTTGACGTAACGATGGAGCCGGCAACAGGACTCGAACCTGCAACAGGCAGTTTACAAAACTGCTACGCTACCATTGCGTCATGCCGGCACACGAAAATGCGTGTCGGGACATTATACGACAACAACCCAGATTCTCAAAGCCTATCCCATAAAAGGTACAACCATCATCGCCAAGATATAGCCGGACACGTTACGCGCCCGCATGTGAGGAAAAGAGGAAGGAAGAACCTCCCCTCCATAGGTCCTTGCACATTTCACTGAACCATTGTTCCGTGTCTATCATTGCTCATGCGAGCAAAAGCGCAGACGGTCTTAAATTCGCATCGCAACCGAATTGTTAACCGCTCTTGTCAAACTATCGCTGGTATCTGGTTATACTGGTTCGCGGCAACAAGCGCCATCCTGCGACCGCGATATCCCTTTTGGAGTTTCATGACTAACGACGAACAAAAAACTTCCCCTAACGTGACGCCCTCCCCCATGGTGAAAAAGCGCTACCGAGCTGACCGAGACGCCATCGATCGCAAACGCCTCCCCTTGGCGGTGAAGGTGTTCGGCGTGCTGTGCCTTGTAGCAGGCGGAGCCACCGCAGTGCTTTTGGCGATTACCATCGTAACCATGGTGCTGGCGTTCACGTCCGGCAGCCTTGATGTCGAAGCCTCCACCGCAACCGTGGTCATCTTTGTGGTGGAAACGGTGCTGTACACGGCGCTAGCCACCATGTTCGCTATCTTCGGCATCCGCTTGCTGCGGAACAAACGCAAGCATGCCGCCCATGGCACCGAGGCCATGATATTCATTTTGGCCGCCATCATCATCTGCTCCATCATGCTCAACGGCCTGGGAGCCAACGTCATCCCCCATGCCGTGGTGGCGGTGTTCCTGATTGCCATGCAGTCCTACCTCGACCCGGCGCTCGCCGGCGAGCGAGAGCTGCGCCGCAAGCTGCGCGACATGGAGACCAGGGAGCAAGCAGAGGACGGCACGCTCGGCCTTGATCCCACCGGACGCGGTTACATCACCCTGAACTTCTTCAACCTGTTCTGGATATTCGTGGTGTGCAGCGTGCTCGGTCTTGTTATCGAAACCGTGTATCACGTGCTGGTAGTGGACCCTGGCGTTTACGAGGACCGTGCCGGATTGCTGTTCGGGCCTTTTAGCCCCATCTACGGCGTAGGCGCGATGCTGATGACCATGGCGCTCAACCGCTTCCACAAAGCGCCTTTCCCCGTGATCTTCCTGGTGAGCGCCGTGATCGGCGGGGCGTTCGAATATGCGGTCAGCTGGTTCATGCAGTTCGCCTTCGGCATCGTCGCCTGGGACTACACCGGTACGTTCCTTTCCATCGACGGCCGCACCAACGGCATGTTCATGGCCATGTGGGGCGTGTTGGGATTGTTCTGGGTGAAGCTATGCCTTCCCTGGATGCTGAGGCTGGTCAACCGCATCCCTTGGAACTGGCGATATACGCTGACCACCGTATGCGCCGCATTGATGATTGCGGACTGCGGCATGACCTTGATGTCGCTCGACCGCTGGTATCAGCGCGAGGCCGGCGTCGCTCCCGATAACGCCATCTCCCGCTTCATTGACAATCACTTCGACAATCAGTATATGGAGGACCGTTTCCAGAGCATGTCGATCGATCCGGACAACGCGGCACGTACGCTGTAGCGAGAGCCTTGCCGCCGATGCCCGAGACCGGCATCGGCGGCATCTCGAAAGCAACGCCCCTCTCCGACCGAGCGCCTTTCCCACGCGCCTACCCAGAGGCATTACGACAGCAGAAGGACAATCGTTCACGTGTGCGATCGCGGTTTACAGCCGTCTTCCCGAAGGTATTGCGGCGGCAGGCAA
>ERZ838483.749-NODE-749-length-37445-cov-8.108398_pt1 | contig 37445 bp, 30 predicted proteins | sample MGYA00519939_ERZ838483 | MGnify/ENA primary metagenome ERZ838483 (study PRJEB31850, sample SAMEA3708836) | human gut metagenome | biome: human gut; feature: human-associated habitat; material: faeces | place: China | collected 2014 ... | reverse complement strand
CCGGGCGGATTGGGGACTTGCACCCTTTGGAAACGTGCGCCGCCAGGCGCACACTCAAAAAGGGAGCATCCGTTTTCCAACCGATGCTCCCTTTGTATCAATTATCTTTCCCAAAATTCTTTTAAAATTTTCCCAACTCTCTTTCGGTCACAAACCACATACTCCTCCCACTCCCGCGGAAACAACCCCTTATAATCCGGTGAGCAAAACCTCTCATCCAGCAGCAAAATCACCCCCCGGTCCTCCCGCGTCCGAATCACCCTCCCAGCGGACTGCAACACCTTATTCATCCCCGGAAACCGATACGCATAATCAAACCCGTTCTCCTGCTTTCCGTCATAAAACTGCTTCAAAATCTCCCTCTCATAACTCACCTGCGGAAGCCCCGTCCCCACGATCACAGCCCCCACAAGCCTCTCCCCAATGAGATCGATCCCCTCCGCAAAGATCCCTCCCATCACACAAAAGCCAAGCAGCGTCCCCGCACTGTCACTCTCAAATCGCTCCAGAAACGCCTCCCTCTCATCCTCCTGCATCGACGAACTCTGCAACAAAACCTCCGCCTCATCCGTCCCATACAATTCCTGATACCGTTCAAAAATATCCTCCATCATCCGGTACGACGGAAAGAAAATCATATAATTCCCCGTATGCGAAACCGCCACTGCATGAATATACTCCGCAATCTTCCCGTACTCCTCCGGTCCTCTCCGCGTGTACCGGCTGCTCACATCCCGTCCAAGGATCAGACACTTCTGCTCCTTCGCAAACGGTGTCTGCGCATAGATCGCATAATCATCACTGCGCCCGCTCAAAAGCTGTCGATAATACAGTACCGGAAGCAGCGTCGCCGAAAAGAAAATCGTGCTTCGCCCCTTATCCATACAATTTTGCAGATTCTGCGCCGGATTCACACAGAACAGTTTCACCCGAAACCTTCCGTCCTCGTCATGCTGTGTATAAATCACATAATTCTCGTCGATCAGATCACAAGTATACAGAAAACTGCGCACCTCAAAATAAAAATCCAGAAGTTCCTTTCGAAGATTTCCATCCTCCAGCTCTTCCAGGTAATTTTCTATCTCCCCCATCACCGAAAGCAGTGCCAGTGAAAAATTCCCAACAGCCGGAAGGATCCGGTACGTCTCACACTCTCGCTTCCACTCTAGCATCTGCCGGTTGCACCGCTCCAGCGCTTTCTCAAGCTTTTTCCGGTACGGTTTCACCAGTTTTTTGATCTTCAGGATATCCTCCTTGTACAAAACCGCACTGTACATCTCCCGTCCACGTTCCACCAGGTTATGCGCCTCATCGATCAGAAATACATAATCCCCTTTGATCCCTTCCGCAAAAAATCTCCGCAGATATACCTGTGGATCAAACACATAATTATAGTCACAGATTACCCCATCTACCCAGTTGGCAAGATCCAGACTCATCTCATACGGGCAGACCTGATATTTTTCCGCGTAGGAAAGCAGCATCTCCCGGTCATAGATCTCTTCTTTCTCCAGAAGTTCAAATACCGCATCATTTACCCGGTCAAAATGTCCCTTGGCTCTCGCACATGCTGCCGGATTGCACTCCATGTTTTCACACACGCACAACTTTTCTTTTGCTGTGAGAAGCAGGGATTTCCACCGAAGTCCATGCTTTTTCAAAATCTCAAATGCCTCCCATGCAACCGTCCGGGTAATTGTTTTTGCCGTCAGGTAAAAGATTTTTTCCGAGATTCCTTCTCCCACGGAACGCACGGCAGGATACAGACACGACATCGTTTTTCCCACACCGGTCGGTGCCTGGATAAACAGCTGCTTTTCCCGCAGGATCGTCCGGTAAACACCATGCACCAGATCTCGCTGCCCCTCCCGGTACGGGAAAGGGAATTCCAGCCCCGTCATGGATGCATCCCGTTCTTTTTTCCACTCCTGATGCCGGTGCGCCCAGACATAGTAGGTATCGGCAAGTTTCTGAAACCAATTTTTCAGTTCCTGTGCGTCAAACAGATAAGAAAACCGGCGGATCTCCTCTGTCTCCATATTGCAGTAAGTTATCTGCACTTCCATCTGTTCCTGCTGATTCTGTTCCGTATAGATTGCCGCATAGCATTTTGCCTGCGCGAGATGAACCAGCACCGGTTCTTCCACATACCGTAGATCCCGATGCACACCTTTGATCTCATCGACCATCACATGATCTTCTTTTTCCTCGATTCCGTCCGCACGCCCTTCCACCAGGATGTCAAGATCTTCATAGCAAAAGCGGTAACTGAGCGGCACTTCCGCCTGGTAAGCTGCTCCCATCTGTCTCTGGATCTTTTTATGGATCCTGGTTCCCTTCGCCAGTGACTCTTTGTCAGCCCCCCCGCCTCTCCGGTTGTCGATATCTCCGGAACGCAGAATAAACTCTACAATATCTCTGACTGAAATCTTTACTTCTTCTTTTTCCATCCGCTCACCGCCTTTCTTTTTTCACATTTGTTTATTATACCGCACAATCCGTTTTTTGCCTACACCGACTCAGTCCCCGCATATACGAAAAAATCTTCCGCAGGAACCATCCCGGTTCTCCACGAAAGATTTTCTTTTCCCGCATATCAAATTTTTTCAGATGATGCACTTACGCAATCGCAAATTTCTGAATTGCCTTCTCGAATTCTTTGTCTTCTCCGTAACACTGAACGGTCAGTTCCTGTGTCAGATCCATGCTCATGATTCCGAGGATGGATTTTGCATCAATAATCACACGATTGTAGAAGATGTCAATATCAAAGTCACATTTTCCAGCCGCCTTCACAAATTCTTCCACTTCACTCGCCTCATTTAATTTGATTTTGCTTGTTTTCATATCTGGCATTATATCAATCCTTTCTGAAACTCGCGGTAACAAAATCTGTGTACCGGTATAGAATGTCGATACTCCCTTCTCCAACTGGTAGTACCACATATTTCGAGATTTGATTATCGCATCTGCTGCGAAATTTGTCAACTTTTTAATCTTCCCTATTTTATGCCGGTGGCGCACTACTTTTTGTGCTTTCTTTTACATTTTTCACCTGTTTTTTTGCTATTTGCACAGCATTTTCTCAGGTTTGAAATCGTTTACAATTCAGATTGAGCAATATTCTCTTGAAAATCAGCTTCTCTTTTTCAAATTTCGTCAAAAACAACATAAAAATTAAGGAACAGCATTTTCACACTGTTCCTCTGAAGGATTATCCAACGATTTTTTCCACCGCTTTATCCAGATATTCATTTTCCACCGCATGGAAGGCTCCCTTATCGGCAGCTTCCGCATACAACGGATTGATCGGCATCTTGCCGAGTACTTCAGTTCCGAGTTCTGCCACGATCTCATCGATATGGCTCTCACCGAATACGGAAATGTGTTTTCCACAGTCCGGACATACCAGGTAGCTGTAGTTTTCCACAACACCGAGTACGTTGATCTTCATCATCTGTGCCATCTTGTAGGCTTTGCGAACGATCATTTTTACCAGATCCTGAGGGGATGATACGATCACGATACCCTCCACCGGCAGAGACTGGAAAACAGTCAGCGGTACATCACCGGTTCCCGGCGGCATATCTACGAACAGATAGTCCAGATCTCCCCAGATCACATCGGTCCAGAACTGTTTTACCATATTTGCCAGGATCGGTCCTCTCCAGATGACCGGTTCGTCTTCTCTCGGAAGCAGCAGGTTTACGGACATGACTTTGATGCCGTTCTTTGCCTCGATCGGATAGATACCGGCGTCCACTGCCTGTGCCGGACCTTTGACACCGTACATTTTCGGAATGGACGGTCCTGTGATATCCGCATCCAGAATACCTACTTTGTAACCCTTCTGTGCCATTCTATTAGCCAGAGATGCGGTAACGAAAGATTTACCAACACCGCCTTTGCCGCTGACGATACCAATCACATGTTTTACATTTGACTGACTGTTCATCTCTTCCAGCATGCTCTTTGGCTGTTTGCTTGGACATCCTTCACAGCTTTCTTTGCTGCAGGATGTACTGCTACATTCTTTTGCCATTGTTGTTTTTCCTCTTTTCTTTTTATTTCATAAAGCGATCGATTGCTTTGTTCAGTTCCTCGAGGGCTTCCATATCCCCGTCCTGAACTGCGTCCACAATACAATGCTGTATGTGATCCTGTAAAATCACTTTTCCGGTGTTATTGATTGCCGACTTTACTGCGGAAAGCTGGATCAGTACTTCCGAACAGTCTCTGCCTTCCTCCACCATCCGGCGAATGGATTCCAGATGACCGATGGCCCGCGACAGCCGGTTGATCACCGCTTTTGTGTTTTCATGGGAATGGGTATGACTGTGCTTGACAACCGTTCCATCTTCCAGTACATGTACATGCTCTCCCATCTGTTTCCTCCCATCCATACATTTCCCGATCAGATCTCGGAAAATGTATATCGCTGATGCATCCCGGAAAGATAGACATCAAAGACTATACTGCCATCTTTCTGAACGCTTTTTTCGTAAGTTCCTTCCTGTCCCCTGCATCGTTCCCGGATATAGCTTTCCGGATCTTCACACTGGATTTCCTCAAAAAACTGATCTCTGGAATGATTCAGCGGACACTGGTTTATAATTTCTCTGATGACTTCATATTCTTTCATCCATCGTCCCTCCCACATCGTTTTTATTATAACAATCTTTCATCAAAAGGACAACACATCCGGAAGAAAAAGCGAGAAAACTGTTGCCTTTCCACCCATAAGGTTGTATCATAGCATACAAGAAATCAAAATACATTTATTGAAATGAATGAGTTAGAAACAGCAGGAGGAAAAAGCACATGCAGCTTTTAGAAGAACGTATCTTAAAGGACGGAATTGTCAAACCGGGAAATGTTTTAAAGGTTGACAGTTTCTTAAATCACCAGATGGACATCGAATTTATCAACGAACTGGGAAAAGAGTTCAAACGCCGGTTCGCTGACGCACCGATCACAAAGATTCTTACCATCGAGGCTTCCGGTATCGGTATTGCCTGTCTGGTTGCCCAGTATTTCCATGTTCCGGTTGTTTTCGCAAAGAAAGCACAGAGCCTGAATCTGGACGGAGAGATGTTTACCTCCAAAGTAGAATCTTTTACACACAAGAAAGTATACGACGTTATCCTTTCCAAAAAGTTCCTCGGACCGGAAGATCATGTACTTCTGATCGATGACTTCCTGGCAAACGGATGCGCACTGATGGGACTGATCGATATCGTCAACAAATCCAGAGCTACCCTGGAGGGTGCCGGCATCGTCATCGAAAAAGGCTTCCAGGAAGGCGGAAAGAAGATCCGTGATATGGGTGTCCGCCTCGAGTCTCTGGCAATCGTGGATTCCATGACCGACGATTCCCTGACCTTCCGTCCGAACAACTAAAACAAAAAAGAACGTTCCGGTTCGACATTCGGAACGTTCTTTTTTTGTACGCAGTCAGCTCCCAATATCCTCTTCATCAAATTCCACTACCGTGTAATATCCGCGGTCGGTCTCTTTGATATCTTTTACAATCCCTTTTCGTGACTGTAATCTCTCATAACCCGGATAGTTTTTACTCATAGCGATCATCGGCTGGATCGTATAGTAATACGAGGTCGGCAGCACACTCTCTGTCACATCCACTTCCTGACCTACCGTCAGAAGTCCCTGACGCTCCATCTTAAATTCCATATTTCTCATACACATTTCTCCTTTTCTGTTTTTATTATAATTTTCTCAGGGAAAAATACAAGTCAAACGTCCCTGTTTTTCCTGCATTTTTCGTGTTTTTCAAAAAACGTAACAGGAAATTGTGAAAAATTTTGTCTTGCGAAACCAGAATTGCCATTATATAATGGGGTACGTGATTTAAACGACGGGTTCGAAACATTCTGGTTTCAACCCACAGCCAACCAAACATTCATAGAACAAAGGAGAACAAATATGGGTGGAATTTTTGGAGTTGCATCAAAAAGCAATTGTGTGTCTGATTTATTTTTTGGAACGGACTATCATTCTCATCTTGGTACACGCCGGGGTGGCATGGCAGTCTACGGCAAAGAAGGCGGATTCAACCGGGCGATCCACAATATCCAGAACGCTCCCTTCCGTACAAAATTTGAACGGGACGTGCAGGAATTAGAGGGTACTCTCGGTATCGGCTGTATCTCTGATACAGAACCGCAACCGCTTTTAGTTCAGTCTCATCTGGGAAGTTTTGCGATCACAACTGTTGGTAAGATCAATAATATGGACGAACTGGTAAAACGTTCTTTCGCCAACGGCTGCACACATTTTCTCGAAATGAGCGGCGGAGATATTAACGCTACAGAGATGGTGGCATCTCTCATCAATCAGAAATCTTCTCTGATCGAAGGCATTCGCTACGCGCAGGATGTTATTGAAGGATCTATGACCATGCTGGTTATGACTCCTGAAGGTATCTATGCGGCCAGAGACCGATTAGGCCGTACTCCACTGATCCTCGGAAAGAAAGAGGATGCGATCTGCGCTTCTTTTGAGAACTTTGCTTATTTTAATCTCGGTTACCATGACTACAAAGAACTGGGACCATCTGAGATTGTCTTCTTTACACCGGATGGTGTGGAAACTGTTTCTCCGGCAAAAAATGAAATGAAGATCTGCTCCTTCTTATGGGTCTACTATGGTTATCCGACCTCTTCCTACGAAGGAATCAACGTGGAACAGATGCGTTACAACTGCGGTGATATGCTTGCAAAACGTGACAATGTATCTGCCGATATCGTTGCAGGTGTTCCGGATTCCGGTACTGCACATGCCATCGGTTATGCCAACCGTTCCGGTATTCCGTTTGCCCGCCCATTTATCAAATATACCCCGACCTGGCCGCGTTCTTTTATGCCGGCACATCAGCGTCAGAGAGAGCAGATTGCTCACATGAAACTGATCCCGGTTCGTGAACTGATCAAAGACAAGAGCATGGTGCTGATCGACGACTCTATCGTGCGTGGTACACAGCTTGGTCAGACAACCCAGTTCCTGTACGAGAGCGGTGCGAAAGAAGTACATATCCGTCCGGCATGTCCGCCGTTATTATACGGATGTAAATACCTGAACTTCTCCCGTTCCAAATCCGAGATGGATCTGATCACTCGCCGTGTGATCCAGAAACGGGAAGGTACGGTGACGGAAGCGATTCTGGAAGATTACGCCAATCCGGATTCTCACAACTATCACGAAATGCTTGATGAAATCGGCAAACAGCTGAACTTTACTTCTCTTCGCTATCATCGTCTCGACGATATGGTGGCTTCCATCGGACTCGAACCATGCAAAGTTTGTACTTACTGCTTTGACGGAAAAGAATAAATAAAGCTTATACATAAAAATCCAGGCAGCTGGCTTTCACCGTTGCCTGGATTTTTGTTGCATTGTATATTCTCTTTATTTTTCCACCGGATATCCGCATTTTTTACAGTACTCTGCTCCGGGTTCAAGTTCTGCTCCACAGTTCGGGCAGGTACCTGCCGTTCTGACCGGCTGCTGATTCTGACTGCTGTTTGACGGATGATTCTCTCCAAAAAGCTCTTTTGCCTTATCTTTCAGATTATTTCCCACATCTTCCATTGTGGATTTGAAATCAAAACCGTTTGGATTCACCGATGTGCCATTCGGATTGGAACCGGAAGTCGGCCATACCGGCGGCGGTGTCTGGGCTGTGGTATTCCCGGTATAGTAGTAATAATCCCGCTGGCTTTCGGTCTGCTGTGGTGCGGTCTTTTCATAGGCGTCTGCGAAATTGTTCATCACATCACAGGCATAAAAGTACGATAAAAACGGAATATGCATCACGATCGTAAAGATCACCGGTGATTCGATATGCACGTTGTAGCGGTCACCTGCCTGATCCAGCCGGGATGCCAGCTGATACGTCCAGTACAGTCCGTAGATGCCACAGGTGATCCAGGAAAGGATCCATGCCACGATATAATTCTGCGTCATTTTCCGGTCATCTCTGCAAACCCAGTTGGTATCTTCCCCATACTGATACCAGAAAAAGATATGATACAGACCGCAGGTCACGAGCCCTAGCAGTGCACTGACCAGACCATTTCTTCTTTTTATTCTCATATACGTTCGTCTCCTCTGTCATGTTCTGTTATTTGATGCACTTATTATACCATCAATGAAAATCTCTCACAATGGCACAACCCCCTCAGAAAATGAAGCTTCTCTTAATTTTTTCTTGTCCGTTTCTTATTTTACATCTATAATTACAGACAGGCTGATTTCAGTCGCAAAATCTGAACAGTAAAGGATATTTTATCTATGCATCTGGAAATCATTTTCAAAGATCCCAACCGGAAAAAAATATTTTTATCCAAAACAAAAACGTTATGCGCGGTCATCCTTTCCTACCATCTGCTAACCTGGTTTACCGGCTGTCCGTTCCGCTTCTTTTTCGGCATCTCCTGCCCCGGCTGTGGAATGACCCGCGCGCTTCTCGCCGCTCTGCGCCTGGACTTTGCCGCCGCATTTGCCTACCATCCGTTGTTTTTCCTGCTGCCGTTTTTCCTGCTGGGATATTATCTCGATCCCTGGATTAACTGGAGCCGTCACTACCTTCTTCTCGGATCTGTAGCTGCCCTCTTTGTGCTCACCTACCTGGTTCGCCTGCTGTTCCTTCACGATCCGGTTGTAACCTGGCACCCGGCTTCCGGAACCCTCTTAAAACCATTCTTTCATCTTTTAAACATAAAACTTCCGGGATAGATTTCTCCGTTATTTTCACTGAAATCCATCCCGGAAGTTTTTAAAATCCAATCATCTGTACAAGAAAAACCGCCCCCGCAGCTCCGACAGCCACAGTAAGCAATCCCCGTTTCATATACGCCAGCACAATCGCCACCACACAGCCGACAACTGCACTCACCTCAGATCCCGTACTGGAAAAAATCGCCGGAAAGGTCATCGCCGAAAGCACCGCATAGGGCACGTAATACAGAAACGACTGTACTCGTTTGTCATTAATCTTTTTTCGAAAAATTGCCATTGGAAGCATACGGATCACATAAGTTGTCAATGCCATCACAAACATACTGGCAATAATATACTTTGTACTCACCCTGCATTCTCCTCCTCATTTCTCGGAAATAACCATGCCGCAATCCCACTGACCAGAATCGTGATCAAAATGATCGCCCAGCCACCGGACAGATGTTTCAGCACAGGAAGACTGGAAAAAGCAACACTTGCTGCGATTGCCAAGATCACCGTGAACAGCACACTTTTTTGTTCTCTGGCCGGAGGAATGATAATGGCAATAAACATACCATACAAAGCAATTCCCATGGCATTGGATAATTTCTGCGGCATCAGCTGGGTGGCAGCACCACCCACAAAAGTCCCAAGCGTCCAGCCAACAACCGGCGTCAGAATCAGTCCGGCCATATAGGAGGCTGTTAATTCCCTGGGCTGCTGCATGGAAACCGCAAAAATCTCATCTGTGATTCCATAAGCGATCCCCAGTCTCTTCTTCATGGACATTTTACTTTCCACTTTCTGAGAAACAGACAGAGACATCAGGAAATAACGGATATTAATGATCAGCGTGGTCATGGCAATCTCAATCATAGAACTTCCGGCTACCATCAGATTCACCCCTGCAAACTGACCTGCACTGGTTACATTCGTCAGGGATATCAACACAGCTGTCCATAGCGGCAGGCCGGAACGAACCGCTGTAATTCCAAATGCCGCCGATACTGAAAAGTATCCCAAACAAATGGGAATTCCGTGACGAATTCCCTGTAAAAATTCACTCTTTTTCATTTTTCTCACCCTGTCCGCAACTGCTATCTGTCAGCCAAATTGCGAACACTTTCCCGTACAATTAATTCCGTGGGCAGTCTCATCCTGCCCACCGGCACCTCTTCTCCATAGATGCGCCGCATCAGAAGCCCAACTGCTTCTTTTCCCTTTTCTTCCGGCTTCTGCCGCACGGTCGTAAGCATCGGCCTGGAAAGTCTTGCATAAATATTATCATCGAAACCGCTTACCGACAGGTCTTCCGGCACAGAGATTCCTTGCGAATAAAAGATACTGATAGCTTCATTTGCCAGAAAATCCGAGGTAAAAAACGCCGCCGTGTACCCGCTTTCCTTCACGTTTTGTGCAAACTGCCGCAGCACTTCGTGTCGGTAATTATCATGTTGGGGAAGATAAAAATAATCATCTTTGTCAACCTCCAGCTTATGTTCTTCCATCGCTTTCTGCAGTCCGCGAAATCTATACAGATTACTTCCCATTGGAGGTTGCTGATCCCCAAAAAAGGCAATCTTTCGATGTCCCTGACCGATCAGATAAGAGGTCATCTCATACCCGCCCTCATAGTCTTCTAATCCGATATTGTCAAATCCTTCTCCATAGGAATCCACAAAGACAATGGGAATGAGGATCTGATGTACCAGAGCGGTACAAAACTCTGCTTCACATCCAAGCAGGATCGCGCCTTCCAGATTGGAATTCTGCAGTACTTTTGCAAAACTCTCATTATCGTCTACCGTTCCGCAAACCATGGCGCGATCGTATTTGCGCAGTTCCCGGTCAATTCCCTCCAACAGGCTCCCACAAAAGGGATCCGTCAGCACATGTTTTTTCTTTCCAAGACAAATATAGACCGCTACCAGATGATGCTGCGGTTCCCCTCTGTTGTTTTTCTTTTCTTTCACATAATGATTACGGAGCAATGCCTCTTCGACACGTTGTCTGGTCTCCTGTGACATTTTTCCGGCGCGTCCATTTAACACATTGGAAACAGTTGTGGCACTGACCCCCAGCTGATCTGCAATTTCCTTAATCGTGATCATTTCTCTCATCCTTCTTCTCGTAAGGTATATGGAAAATCTACTTTCATATCCCGGAAATAATATTCCCGGTCTCTTTCTGTAATCTCGCGTATCACACGGCATGGGTTGCCTACGGCAACCACATTGGCAGGAATATCTCTCGTAACGATACTTCCCGCACCGATCACCGAATTTTCTCCGATCGTTACCCCCGGGAGCACAACAGAATTTGCTCCGATCCAGACCTTATTGCCAATGTGGATAGGCAGCGAATAATGTGCACCCATCTCTCGATACAGCGGATAGACCGGATGACCGGTGGTACAGATGGTTACATTGGGACCGATCATGACCTGATTGCCAATATACACATCCATATCATCTATGATGACCAGATTGAAATTGGCATAAAACTGATCCCCCAGATGAACATGATTACCGTAAGACATATGTACCGGACTTTCAATAAACACACGGTTCGTACAATGCCCGAGAATCCCTTTCAGAATTTCTTTTTTCTTCACATCCTCGCTCGGACGGGTATTGTTATAGTCAAACATCACTTCTTTGCAGTGACGTCTCTGCGCTTCCAGTTCCTTTTCCTGTTCGATATCGATCGGATCTGTATGTCCATGTTCATAAAAAGTCATCCCGTTTTTAATTCGATCCTCTAAGTGCATCTTTTTCCTCCTTTTAAAAGCTCCGAATCTTATCGTCCGCTTCGCTTTCTGTCTTATCAATCTTCCGGATCACTACATAATAAGAAAAATCATCACTGACTTTAATCTCTACCCGGTCACCCACTTTATGTCCAAGAATCGCTTTCCCGATCGGTGATTCGGTACTGATCAGCCCGCTCAGAGAATTGCCGCGGATCGAAGTTACCAGACGATAGATTTCCTCCTCATCGTCATCTTCCATGTACAGTGTCACCGTATTATTTAGTCCCACTTCATCTTCTTTGGACTCTTCTGAAATCACAACTGCTGTCTTTAACATTCTCTCCAGATACCGGATCCGGCTCTCATTCTGATTCTTTTCTTTTTTTGCCGCATAGTATTCAAAATTTTCGCTGAGATCGCCCTGGGCTCTTGCCTCTTTTACTGCTTCAATAGCATCCTTTCGAACTACCAGTTTCCGGTATTCAATCTCTTTTTCTATTTTCTCCACATCATGTTTCGTTAATCGTTCTCCCACAATCCGTCTCCTCTTTCTCAACTGATATTTTTAACCAATTACGTAACTTTTCAGTACTCTCACCATTACGAACCGAAATGCATATAAATGCCTTTGGCGATGCTGAATACTTACTCGATCACCTTATGATCCAGCCATTTTTTTCCATGAAACCGCAGGGTATAAAAGATACCACGGAGTGTCCAGTCAGAGAACATACCGATCCAGACCGCAATCGGTCCGAAACCAAAAACACGACAAAGAACCACACATAATGTTACCCTGCAAAGCCACATGGTCGTACATGATAATATCATGGAGAATTTCACATCGCCTGCCGCCCGCATGGAATATGCCGGAATAAAAGCCGGTACCCATACGATTGGTTTGATGATGGTGATCCAGGTCACCATAAAGAAACACATGCTGCCACTCTCTGCGCTCATACCTCCCAGATGGATGATTGGTTTTGTCAGTACAAACACCAGCAGGCAACTGATGATGATAACTACCTCAGATACCAGGCACATCTTTTTTGTATAGTATATCGCCTCATCCTTTCTTCCGGCACCGATACACTCTCCTACTACATTCATCAGACCGATGCCGATACCGATGGCTGCAATACCATTCAGATTTTCCAGAATATTTGTCATCGCCTGTGCTGCGATTGCCGCAGTACCAAGAGTCGATACCGTAGACTGGATCGCCAGCTTGCCAAATTGAAACATCCCGTTTTCGATACCCGTCGGGATACCAAGCGCCAGGATCATCTTAATCTTATGCCTGTCCGGGCGGATCTTTATGTAATCCCGTACACATATCTTTTCTTTGGGACTACGCAGAAAATACATGACAACGATCGCACAGAAAATTCTTGAAATCAGTGTGGACAGTGCCGCACCGGCCACCCCCATATGGAAGCCGAAAATCAGAATCGCATTTCCCACAATATTCATAATATTAGAGATCACCGAGATGGTCATAGGCAGTCTCGTATTTTCCTGTGCCCGAAATACGGAAGATCCCGCATTAAAAACTGCAATAAACGGAAACGAAAGGGCTGTATACAGGAAGTATACCTCGGAATTGATCATTACTTCCACTTCCACTTTTCCGAAGATCAGATGTAACAGTGGAATCTGAAATACCACACAGACTACAGTCAGTACTACAGCAATCGCCGTGATAATAAAAATCAGCTGTTTTGCCGCATCGGTGGCATTTTTTACATTTTTTTGTCCCATATACTGGGAACAGATGATGGTTCCTCCTGCTGCCAGCGCGGCAAACACCTGGATCACCAGCACATTGATCGAATCCACCAGCGATACCGCCGAGATAGCCGCCGATCCCACGTTGCTGACCATCATCGTATCTGCCGTTCCCATCAGAGAATTCAAAATCTGTTCCACAACCACCGGCACCAGCAATGCCCACAGTTGTTTGTTAGTAAATAGATGTTTCTTTTGTTCCGGTTCTGTTTCCATGTTTTTCCCCACTCTTTTCACTGCTCATTTTTTTCAATCAGTATTATTTTATCTTTCTCTTATCTATTATGCAACCCCGGAATTCCTCTCTTTTCCGGTATTTTTTCCGGATCGTAAGTATCCAGAAGATTTCTCATTCCATAAAGAAATGTTTCCAGATCTCCTGCCACTTTCATCTGTCGGTCCCAGATAGTACTTTCCGGAAAAGACCAGCGCAGATAGCTCCAGATTTCCTTTAATTTAAACAGTGCCTTCTCTTCATTGATCGAGATTCTTACATATTCATCCCTCAGCTGTCCGGCAAATGCTTCCCATACCGATTTTTCCGGTAAATGCTTTCCATGCAGCTGCCCGGTCAGTCCCGGATGTCGAAGAACACCTCTTCCGATCATCACCGCTGTAATCTGTGGAAATTCTCTTTCTATCCTTTCCAGATCCTCCACCGTAAAAATATCGCCGTTATAACAAAGCGGTGCTTTCCGCACCTCGTACGCCCCGGAAAATGCATCCAGCCGTGGTGTTCCACCATAAAAATCTTCCCTCACCCGCGGATGAATAATCAGCTCTTCCAGCGGATAACCGTTAAAAATCTCCATCAGCGGTCCAATCTCTTCAGGATCGTAACGTCCCAGTCTGGTCTTGATGGAAATTTTCATGTCCAGCTGTTCAAAAATCTCGTCCAGGAATTTACGCAGTCCTTCTCTATCCTGTAAAAACCCGGAACCTCTGCCACCGTTTACCACTGTTTTTGACGGGCAGCCGAGATTCAGATTGATCTCTTCGTATCCGAATTCCCGCATACCTTTCGCGGTGCGTATAAAAGCTTCGCTCTTGTTGGTCAGGATCTGCGGGATCAGCACCAGCCCCCGGTTATTTTCCGGCAGAATATCGTTCCGCTCTTTGTAATTAAAGAGCCGTCCCTTTTGTTCTTTTGCCGCAACAAACGGGGCAAAATATTTATCAAATGGATAAAAATACCTGTGATATGCATTGCGAAATACATATCCCGTCACTTCTTCGAGAGGAGCCATGTAGTATTTCATACTTCTTCCTCCCCCAGACGGATCCGTTCCATACGCGCGGCGGTCTCCTCGTCCAGATGATCAAACAGATAATTTTTCTCAGAGGAACGTTTTTCTCTTGCCGTCTCCCGTATCTGTTGTCGGACTTCGATCACATCTTCCAGCAGTTCCCGAGCCGACATTCTCCGTCCCCCCTGGCCAAGGATGATGACCTGTTCGAGCTGGTCGGAGGTGGCAACTGTCACACGGTATTTTCTTCCAATCTCATGCACCGTTTTTTCAATGTACTGATCGGCGGTTTCCGCCTCTTTCGTATAAACCACATGGATATTGTGATATGTTTCCACGCTGCCCGGATTGCCTTTCACTTTGTAAGCATCAAATACCAGAATCAGCGTGCACTTTTTAAATCCCTGATAATTGCATAAAATATCCATCAGTTTTTCCCGGGCGCCGTCGATGTTGGATGCTGCCAGTTCTTTCAGATCCTCCCAGGCAAAGATGATGTTATAGCCGTCCACCAGCAGATATTCTTTCTCCCCGTCCGGCGTCTTTTTCTGCTTATAATCGCTGGTCGATTTGCCGTATCCCTCCAGAGGATCCCGGCGACTCTTTTTCCATCCCTTTACGCTCCGTCCAGCCGGCGCTTCCTCTCCCAGTTTCCGCATCGGACCGTAGGTGCGCTCAAAGATCTCTTCCAGTTCTTTCTCGGTTGCCCAGTATTTTTCATTCTCTTCTTTCCAGTTTTTCGCGGTCACCGGCTTCTCCGGCTTCGTCTCCTGACCGGCAGGTGCATTCCAGCCACTCTCCACATGCATATAGTCTTCCACCTGATCCCAGTTGACCACAAACCCGGCACCGTGTGCACAAAAGACCGATCCGGTCGGATTCTCAAGATCGGCTTCCGGATCGTATCCGACCGCTTCCACAATTTCTTCCTGATTGTGGCACGGATAATATCCTTTTAAAGTACACGAAAGCCTTCCTCTGCCACTGGTGTAAGAGATTACTTCTTTCTGATAATCCCGCATCGTGACAACCGGCGCGGATCCGGTCAGCACCGTCATCTCTCCTTCTGTCTTCGGCGTATCAAATTCTCCGAGCATCTTCTGGATATCGGTCATGCTTCGTCCTACCTGCTCCGAAGGCACTTCCAACCGGAACTCATAATACGGTTCCAGTAACTGACTTTTCGCCTTGCGAAGTCCCTGTCTTACGGCACGATACGTCGCCTGACGGAAATCCCCGCCCTCGGTATGTTTGATATGTGCCCGCCCGGTCAGCAGTGTGATCTTCATATCGGTGATCGGCGCACCGATCAGGACGCCTTTATGCTCCCGCTCTTCCAGATGCGTCAGAATCAGCCGCTGCCAGTTGCGGTCCAGCACATCCTCACTGCAATCCGCAGCAAAAATAAGACCGCTTCCTGTCTCTCCCGGCTCCAAAAGGAGATGGACTTCCGCATAATGACGCAGCGGTTCAAAATGTCCTACCCCTTCTACCGGTTCAAGAATCGTCTCTTTGTAGACGATATTTCCCTCATCAAAGGTCACCGCCATACCGAAGCGCTCTTTGATTAGACTTTTTAAGATCTCGATCTGTACCTCTCCCATGACCTGGGCATAGATTTCTCCAAGCGTCTCATTCCATACGATATGTAACAGCGGCTCTTCTTCCTCGAGCTGTCGAAGCTGTAACAATGCCTGATGCACATTGACTTCCGTCGGAAGACCGATCCGATAGGAAAGTACCGGCTCGAGCACCGGCATATCGGATGCCTGTTCGCTTCCCAGTCCCTGTCCCGGATAGGTCGCGGTAAGCCCGGTCACTGCACAGACCGTGCCCGCTTTCACTTCCGAAACCATCGTATATTTTTCTCCGGAATAGATGCGGATCTGGTTGACTTTTTCCTGCCAGATGCCCTCTCCGGTCTCTCCCGGTCTGCCGTTTGAGAGTACCGATTTTACCTTCAGAGTTCCACCGGTGATCTTCATATGGGTAAGCCGTTCTCCCTGATTGTCTCTGGTGATTTTATAAATTTTTGCTCCAAACGTTTCCGGATAAGAAGTCTCCCGGATCCGGAGTTTCAGATCGTCCAGAAATTCCTCCACACCGGTCATTTTCAGTGCCGAACCAAAATAGCAAGGAAAGAGTTTTCTCTCCCGAATCATCTGCCTGATCTGCTCTCTGCTGATTTCCTCTCCCTCGAGATACGCTTCCATCACCTGCTCATCGCAGACTGCCACCTGTTCTTTCCATTCCTCATCTGTTTGATCTGCGGAAAACTCCACACAGTTTGCATCTAATTTTTCCTTTACTTCTGCAAGCAGTGCTTCCCGATCGGTTCCCGGCTGATCCATTTTGTTGATAAATAAGAAAACCGGAATCTGATAACGGGAAAGCAGCCGCCACAGTGTCTCGGTATGTCCCTGCACACCGTCCGCTCCGCTGATGACTAGGATCGCATAGTCGAGTACCTGTAACGTTCTCTCCATCTCCGCCGAAAAGTCCACATGTCCCGGAGTATCCAGAAACGTCATTCCGAACTCGCCGAGCGTACACTCTGCCTGTTTCGAAAAGATCGTGATTCCCCGGTTTCTCTCTAACGTATTCGTATCTAAAAATGCATCCTGGTGATCCACACGTCCCAGCTTCCGGATCGCCTTGCAGGTATATAAAATCCCCTCGGACAGTGTCGTCTTTCCCGCATCCACATGCGCCAGGATCCCCATCGTAATCTGTTTTTCCGGTTTATTTTCTGATGTAGCTGCCATCGAAAATGCCCCTTTCTGTCGTTATAATGATTTGTAACTGTTCAGTACCTTCGCGGAATACTACCTACTGAATAGTTTGTCGCATTTTATAATCATAACACAGAAAGGGGCTTTCGTCCATTCGTCCATATTGGAAACTCTCGATATTCTATTTTTTAACACCAGCAGTAAATCTTCTCCGGTCTCTGTTCCATCTGCGGACATTCTCCCGGGAGATAACCGGCTTCTTTCATATAAGAGACCGGCACATCTGCACTCTCTTTTTTCATGCTTACTTCATTTCCCTGGCGGTCGAGCAGTTTCATCTTCAGGCTGCCATCGATCAGATACGGTCCGACCAGAATACCATCCAGATCCATACCGAAGTTGCGGCTCTGGATCATATGCAGCAGTCCATCATTCATCTCTCCACCATTTTTTCTGATGTCATAGATCAGGAATCCGTTCTCTGTTCCCTGATATTTATGAAAAATAATCTGTCTGGCCATATCCTTTACTCCTTTTCGTTTTTCGCCTCTTGATACTTTTATTATAGCAGAAATTTTTCAAATAAATTTTCTTTTTCTGCTGTATATATTCAAAATAGTGCTGTATACTGACACTAACAAGCTTATATAGCATACCACAAAGGAGGCTGCCATGCCAGATATTTATCAGAAAAGCGGTTATCTCAACAGTCCGTTCCGGCTGTTTTATCTTGAAGACCTGCCCGGGCGGGAATATACCTACCATTATCATGATTTCCACAAACTGCTGATCTTTCTGAACGGAACGGTAAGTTACCGGGTGGAAGGCCGGGAGTACGATCTGAAACCGGGCGATCAGGTGCTGATTCCTGCCGGCGAGATCCACTGTCCGGTGGTTCATCCCAGTACCACCTATACCAGGCTGATCGCGTATATCTCGCCGGATTATTTTTCATCCCTTTCCGGGGAATGTGATCTCTCCGGATGTTTTTCGCATGCACTCGAAGCGCATGAAAATCTGATCCGCATTCCCGATTATTTTTCCGGCTCGCTGTATCCGGTCCTGCAGGAGCTGATCGGAACCTTTTCTTCGGATGATTTTGGCACCCCTTTTTATCAGAAGTTAAAATTCGCAGAATATCTGCTGCTGTTAAACCGCTACCTGTTACAGCAGGAAAATCAGAAGATTTCCCTGGTTCTTCCCACCGCCAACCCGCAGATTTTACAGATTCTTGACTATATCAATGCTCACCTGACCGAAGATCTGTCCATCGATCGAATCGCGGACGCTGCCTTTCTGAACCGTTCCTATCTGATGCACCTGTTTCGTGACGAAACCGGGTATACGATTGGAAAATATGTAACAGAAAAACGCCTCTATCTGGCAAACCATGCCATCGAACAGGGCGTTTCTGTCACCGATGCCTGCTATCAGAGCGGATTTCGCAACTATACAACCTTCTATCAGGCGTATCGAAACAAATATCACAAATCTCCGAAGCAGGCACGAAAATAATTTAGTTTGCTGTCATCTGCGCTTTTCTCTGTTTTTCCCATTTTCGCATCGTGTAAATATAATACGGAATTAACGGGATCAGCGCAGAGATCCATGCCGCCGGGTCTGCCAGACATACACCGGCAAAACTGGTGTGTCCTGCTAGCAGCATAATAATTCCGGTTCTTGCCACCAGTTCAAAGATTCCGCCGACCATCGGCACCAGACCATAGCCCAGTCCCTGCAGGGCATTCCGATACAGGAAGATGCTTCCAAGGAACGGATAGCACCAGAATACTGTGTGGAAGTAGGTTTCCGCCACACCCAGTACCTGTATCTCCGATGCATCAATAAATAAAAGTGCCATATATCTTCCGAGGAAATACAGGATCAGCATGGCAAAGACGCTGTATACAAGGATCATCAGCTGCGTACAGCGCACACCCTGTTTGACTCTGTCCATTTTCCCCGCTCCACGGTTCTGTCCAACATAGGTAGCAATGGTCGCACCAAAAGCGACAAATACGGTACTGAAAATATTCTGCAGTTTTCCTGCTGCCGAAAAACCTGCCATATAATTTTCCCCGTATACATTGATTGCCCCCTGCACCACAATGACACCGATCGCAGTAATGGAAAACTGCAGTGCCATCGGAATACCGAGTGCCAGAAGTTTTCCCATCTCCTGAAAAGAGACCGTAAAGTTTTCTTTTTTCAGATGCAGAATCGGGAACTTCTTCACAATATAAATCAGACATAAAACAGCTGAGATTGCCTGTGCAATTACGGTTGCATAAGCACATCCTTCCACGCCCATTCCCACGTAGATGATAAATACAATATCCAGCAGTACATTGATCACCGCCGAAATGATCAGAAAATAGAGCGGTGATTTGGAATCTCCAAGCGCACGCAGAAATGCTGCCAGCGCGTTATAGGCTGCCGTTACGATCAGTCCGGCGTATATGATTCCCATATAGGAAGTTACATCCGGCATGATCTCTTCCGAATAATTCATCAGATGCAGGATCGGGCGGTTGGCGATCTCAAAGCCTATCGTCATCGACACCGCAAAAGCCACCATCAGATAGATGGACATTGCCACATAGTGACGCATCCGGTCGTATTTTTTCGCACCGAACCACTGTGCCACGAGAATCGCAAATCCACTGCTCAGTCCATTCAGCCATCCGGTGACAAAAAACATCAGCGAACCGGTACTTCCGATCGCCGCCAGCGCCCGCACTCCGAGGAACTGTCCTGCCACGATGGAATCTGCGATGTTATAAAACTGCTGAAAGATGTTTCCGAGAAACATGGGAATCATAAACTGTATGATCAGCTTGATCGGACTCCCGGATGTCATATCCCGGATCGTACTGTTTCCCCCGTTTTTTTCCATTTCCTGTTTCCTTTCTTTTTTCTTTTCTCCTCTTACAATTTTTGTTACCTATGGTATTATAATCATTCCGCGGAAAAATGCAATGATTTTTTCTGCTAATTCAAAAGAGATCCCCCGGCACATTCCTCCAGAAGATCTCTTTTCTGCTTTTCGCAGTCCGTTATTCATTTTACCAGTCTGTCTCCGGGTCAAAGGTGATATCAGCCTGGTATTCCTCTCCCGCTCCCTGGTTTAGAAAGTTCTCCAGTGCCTCTTTAATCTCTTCCTCTTTTCCCTGCAATTCATCCGGAATCACCAGGTCAAAAACCACTTTGGTCTTATCGTCACACGAATGCATCCGGAAATCATGCATTGCAAGACGGCTGTCTTTGTCTGCCAGCCACTGTCTCACCAGTTTCTGCATCCGGTTGATCTCCACGTCGTCTGTGATCACTGGATCCAGATGGATCACCAGATTCGTTCCGTATTCTTCCAGACATTTCCGTTCGATCTGATCCACCACCTCATGACATGCCAGCAGATTGTCGTCTTTGTCAAATTCCACATGAACACTTGCATAGCATTTTCCCGGACCGTAATCGTGCACCATCAGGTCATGACAGCCAAGTACCATCGGATAAGTCATGATCTCCTGTGTCAGTTCTTTTCGAAAATCGGATTTCACGCCTTCGCCGAGAAGCGGTGAAATCGTATCTCTTGCAAGCCCGATGCCGCTCCAGAGGATAAAGACAGCGACCAGAATTCCCATGATTCCGTCCACTTTCCATCCAGTTGCATGTTCCACTAGTGCAGCGATCAGAACGGCTGTTGTTGTCAGTACATCATTTCTGCTGTCCGCCGCGGTGGCCAGCAGAGTCGTGGAATCGATCTTTTTTCCCATCCGGGTGTTAAAGATCATCATTCCCGCTTTCACCAGGATCGATGCGATCAGGACAATCATCGAAAGCACAGAAAATTCAACTGCCACCGGATGAAGCACCTTCTCCACCGAACTTTTTGCCAGCTCGAATCCGATAAACAAGATCATCACTGCCACCGTAAGGCTTGCCAGATACTCGAACCTTGCATGTCCGTAAGGGTGTTCTTTATCTGCCGGTTTCTCTGCCAGTTTGAATCCGGTCAGCGTCACGATGGAACTTGCCGCATCGGACAGGTTGTTTAAGCCGTCTGCTGTAATCGACATGGAACCCGCAAGTTTTCCGACCGCCAGCTTGCTTCCCGCCAGACAGACATTACACACAATCCCCACCAGACCGGACAGCTTTCCAAGCGTTGCACGTTTTGCAGAATCATCTTTTTGTTTCATAAGTTTTACCTCCATTTTTCAACTTATGCCTGCAACATTTTTCTGTTATTCTCCCGTGCTTTTTGAATGTTTTCTTTTTTACACTAAAAAACACCCATGGGACAATATAAGTAAACTACTGTCCCACAGATGTCGCTTTCTCATCTGCTGCCCTCACCGGGCCCGGCCCCATGGATCTCCATCGCCTGCTCAGTTTGTACTGTAGATTGATATGCAGTGCAAATTGCGTTTTGAGTATCTTATCATACCTTTTGGGGGTTAGCAAGAGCTTTCAAATTCGAACTTTTGTTAGTTCTGAATAAAATATATTTCAGTAATCTGACCTGTATATCTTACAGATCCCCCAGCGTCTCTCCCAGTGCCAGTACCGCGTTTCGCACACATTCCGGGCACTCGCAGAGGACTTTTCCGGTTCCAGCACCTTTGAGTTCCTTGCAGATGGTAGCTCCGCTTTTTTCAGAAAATTTCTGCAGGATTTCTCTGGAAAATCTTGGTGTGCCTTTTCCTTCTGTCAGGACACCCGCCGTCATAACTGCACCGATCAATGCCCCACAGGTACTCTCCAGACTTCCCATCCCCGCCGCAAATCCTGCTGTCAGTTCCATCAGTTCTTTTTCGTCTGTGGAAATCTTATCTTCAAATACCTTGATCACCGCCTGCGTGCAGTTGCACGCTCCTGTCGCTTTATATTGTGCAGCCTGGGCTGCACGTTCTTCAATCGTCATCTTTTGTGTTCTCCTTTATTTTATGTAAAAGAAAAATCTTTCTTATCTACATAATAAATGGTTTACACTTTTAGTCAATGCAGGATTGTATACATCTTTTCCGGGAACTGGTGCCGGTTGTTTTCCTGCACCGTAAATTTCACATTACATTTTCCCCATTTTGCAGCCTCATAGAGTTGTTTCGCCATCGGAAGACAGTCATCATCCTCCGAACCGCAGAAAATCCGAAGCGCAATATTCTTTTCCCTGATTGCAGAAACCACAGTTTCCGCATGCTCCTCCAGAACCGGGATCCACGGGCCTTGCAGGATCATCAGATCACAGCGCACAGATGTAAATGCTATTGCGCGTAAAAGCATATCGCATCCGGCTGAGAATCCACCACATGCGATGCTCTCATATTCTTTCTTTTGCACCATTTTCATCGCTCCTGCCACCGGTAAGTAAGAACGCATGTCATAACTCCAGCGATACGTTCCATATCCTTTTTCAGCAATTTCCAGTGTTTTTTCCAGAATATTATTTTCTTTGATCATATTCGCTTTCCTTTCCATCTCCAATTTTTCTATATATATCATTTTTTATGTTTTTTCATTGTTCTCCCATAAACTGTTATTTCTCCATTACAGAGTTGAAAAACGGGCAACTCCTTTTTATGCAGCCACTTCCAGATCCACACGGTCAGAAACAGATTTGCACCCACAAAGCAGCCCACATACCCGCAAAAGCCCAACATCCATCCGGGCAGGAGCATAAATCCAACGAACAGCAATACCATATATCCGAAACCGCCAAATACTGTGAGTACTACCGGTCCTCCCTGTTTCATGGGCATGATCTCGTTGGTCCATGTCAATGTCGGCATTTTAACTCCAAGAAACAGACCAGCCAGTGCCATGAGCAGCACATAAGAGCCTGAAAAAAGAAGAAGCATCAATATCTGTATCAAATGCAGAGGATAAACTGCTACCGAGCACATAATACACAAAAGCAGCGGTAAACCTGTTAAAAGAAGCTGCATCGATGCTCCGCTGTCTGTTACGTTTCACCCGATATTCTCTACCGTGTTTTCCACCTGCATAAAACCTGCAAGAATCCCCTCTGCAATACTTCCTGTCATCGCGCAGCCGGTTGGAACAGCAATCGTCAGAATCCCAAGTCGCAACAGCTCTTTTGCCCCGGCAGATGTGAATGGGGTTTCCGCTTTCTGTTCGTTTCTGAAATAGCTTTCTGCGAACTTCGCCAGCGCAGCTTCTCCGGCACATACAAGCAAACTTCCAGACAGCGTTGCAGCAATGCTCCGACCATTATATCCATATTTCTCATAGATCAGCCCATGCAGAGTAATAGCACCGATTCTGAGCAGTTCTCCGTTTCCAAAACCCATACTGAGCATTCCTGCGATGCATCCACAACAGCCGATCACAGCAAAAATAAAAGCTGTTTTGCTGAGGATTTCTCCTAGTTTAGAAAGTTTCTGAATCGTATGGAGTGATTTCATTGTGATTCTCCTCTCCTGAATTTTCATTTATCGTTCCGCTTCTTAAAATTTATATTTTCAATAAAATAACGCAGAGTGAATCTGACTCCTTCCATCAGTTTCAGCTCTGCGTCTTAGCGTCTGGCTTTTTCGAACGTGTGATATGAAATTGTTGTAGATTGATCAGTTCCTCCCGTTTACACTTCGGGCAAAAGAGAAGAAAATTTTTCAGAACAGTATCTTCGCGGATCCATACGCGGGTCTTGCTGTGACAGCTCGGACACAGCAGCCATTGTCCCTGTTTCTCCACTTACTACATCACCTTCCCATCTATCGGGGCTGAGATTACTGTGATCTGCCTTGTTTTGCTCCCTTCACATACTTCGGTGTTCATGTACTTCATCGCAATCTGATTGATCTCCGTAAGAAAATCCATAAATTTTTCATCTGTCAGAGTCAGCGTACAGGTACTCATCATCAGCATATCCTTTCGTGGGTCCACATGCTCTCCGGAAAAATATTTTGCAAACGATGCACAAATATTCAAAAGCGCCATCTGCACCGTCGCACCTTCCGCATCATCCATCTCCATGAAACTTTTATTCAGCTGATAAATGCTTTCCACCGTTCCGCGAATCCGATTTTCCCCCACCACGGTAATCATGGAATTGTCCGTCAGGATCTTCATATGGCGATACAGGCTTGCACTTGGGATATCTGGCAACGCCTTCCGAACCTCTTTGACTGTACCGGTTTCGTGAATCAGAAAATATTGAATGATCCTCTGCCGAACCGGATTCATCACAATTTCAGCGATCTCCATATTTTATTATCACTCCTTCAATTATTCTATATTTTTATTATATTCTTATTTTTGAAAATATCAAGATTATTTTATTCTACCGTTTGGCTTTGTGTATAAAGAATGTGCTTTGCAGGAAAGCAATTTCCCGTAAAACGAGATAAAATACGCTTCGCGAATTTTACTCGTTGCTCGCGTAAGTAAAGAAAAATCCCGGAAACCTAAAGGTTTCCAGGATTTTTATCGTCTCTTTCGAGATCATTATCTGTTATGTTTTTTCTTTCTGCTTACAACCGTTGTACCGATCGCAGTACCACCGCCAATAAACAGCAGGGCTATCCACAAAGCAAAATTGTTTGTGTCTCCGGTCTTCGGCTTGGTCGTGTTGGTTGTAGTGCTAGTTGTTGCGTTGGTTTTCGAATTTGCTTCTTCCGCAAGCTTCTTGATCTTCGCTTCCAGAGCATCCACCTTTCCCATAGCCTCTTTGCCGACCATCGTTTTCTCGTTCTCGGTTAGACCGTCGATGAGTGTTTTCACACGTTCCACCTCGCTCTTATCCCCAGTTCCTACGTTGTCCACCGAAGGTAGTCTATTGATCTCATCTAAAACTTTTTCTACATTGTCGATCGCGGAAAGCGCCTCTTTTACGGTGTCAAGTTTTGTTTCAAGATCTTTCTTTTCCTTCTCGGTGTAGTTGCCGTCAAAGTCACGCAGAGCATCTTCCAAAGCTTTTTTTGCTTTTTCAAGGGCTTCTTTGTCCTCGCGTTTCACATTGTCTTTGGTAATGCCGTCGACTGCCTGAATCTCATCACTTTCAGCAGCATCCTTAGCCGCAGTAATGCGATCGAGCAGTGCCTGTGCCGTGTTTTTCAGAGTCTCAAGAGCCGTTCTCTCCGTATCTGTCAGGTTATCTCCATTGAGCAGAGTATCGATGTCGGCGATCAACTTCTCCATCTCATCCTTATCGTCGCTCGTCACCTTGTCAATATCGTAACCGTTTACAGCATCCGTCAGACGGTTGATCTCATCCGCAATATCGGCAATCCGTTTGCTCAGATCCCTGCACTTTGCGGCTGCCTCCGTCAGTTTCTTCCATTCCTCTTCGGTAGATTCGCTGTCAACAAACGCCGCAGAAATGTCGTTGATTTGTCGCTCGACTGACGAGATTGTATCAGTGTCACTCGATTTGACATCATCGACTGTCATGGAAATGGCATCGGTAATCGACGAGATCGGTTTCATATAGACCGTATACTCTGTTACATTTCCTGCTTTATCTACCGTGCGGATCACATAGGTTTCCTCTTTGTCACCTGTAAGGAGGAATCCATTTTCCACAGGCTCACCGTTCAGCGTTACCGACTCGAAATTTTCGTCATCGATAGCAACTTTTTTCGTCACATAGTAGGTCTTACCGTTATCCACACCGACAATCTGAGGTGCCGTAGTGTCGAAAGTTGCGCCGTCCGATCCGATATAGGTGACATTTCCGGCATTGTCTTCGATGCGGACATAGATCACAAACTGATCTCTGTCTTTTGCCGCAATATCAAACCCGCTGTTTTCTGTCCAATCGGTAATCGCACGAACCTCTTCGTCTGTGAGTATCTTATCGGACTTGAAGTAGTGTACCGACTTAACGCCGGAAGCCTCATCGTCTGCCGTCAGTTTCACACGGACATCATCCTTAAAGAACAGACCAAAGGTGATCTTGTTGAGGAACTCCTGGAACGCTGTGCGCTCATTTAATCTTACCTCGCCGGTCGGCGCGGTCTTGTCGATCCTGTAGTTTTCGGTAACTGCCTCAGAGATGACACCGGTAGCCACATTCTTCACATAGAAGGTCAGTCTGCCGTTTCCGGTTTCGTCCGTTGCGGTCAGCGTATCCAGCCACTCGCCGTCTGCCGTATCGGTCAGGCTGAGTTTGTAGCCTTCCTTTGCGCTTACGACAAAACTGGTATGGATCCAGTCATTGGAATTTACCTCATATTCTTCCCCCGTAGCCGCATATGCAACGATATTCGCTGTAATGCCGCCCGGCTGTGTGAGTGTGTAGTTTCCAACTATCACGTTATCACCGGAAAGGGTAAACGCCGTAAAGCTGACCGGAATATTTTTACCGATCGTCACACGTTCAAAGGTAGGAACGCCATTTACAAGTTTCACCACATCACCGTCGACCACCCCGGCTAAAACCGGTGTTCCATCGATCTCTGCAGTGTTTTTGCCATCGTACTGTTTATCTCTGACTTTGAGATTCTCAACCGTCAGTTCTTTCGGTGTGATACCAGCTGTAGTACCTGCCGGCTGAGCTGCCAGCACATAATTTGCTGCATCGTCTCCCGAAAGAGCAAAATCATAAAATACAACTTTCTTGCCGTTGCCGACATTCTTATCATCATATGCCGCCCTGCCGGTCACAATCGCAACATCGTCGCCGTCAACAAGTCCGTCAAATGCACCTGCTGCCGTTACTTTCGCGTCGGTATTACCGTCGTAGATCTTGCTTTTCTCCACAGTCGTACCGACAATCTTAAGTTCCTTCGCTGTGATATCTGCCGTAACACCTGCAGGCTGAGCCGTCAGCTGATAGTTCGATGCCGCAGAACCTGTAAGTGCGAAACCGGTAAATGTCACATTCTTTCCTGTACCGACATTTTTATTGTCATAAGCTACCTTACCGGCTGCGACCGTGAGATTTTCGCCATCGTAGTTGACAGATGGTGTTCCCACACCCGTGAGTTTCGCGTCAGTCGTACCGTCGTAAACCTTCGAAGTTTCAACGGTCGCATCGTCAATCGTAATTTTCTTCACCGTGATATCAGCCGTAACATCTGTCGGCTGTGCAATCAGCCTGTAGTTCGCCGCTGCATCACCGGCAAGAGCAAATCTACTAAAGGTTACTTTCTTTCCTGTTCCGACATTCTTATTCTCATAAGATGCATTTCCTGCAGCAATCGTAAGATTTTCGCCGTCATAATTTTCAGACGGTGTTCCTGCATCCGTGATCTCTGCGTCGGTCGTACCGTCATAAACTCTGGAGTTTTTAACAGCTGTACCATTTATCGTGATCTCTTTGACGCTGATGTCAGCTGTCACGCTTGCCGGCTGTCCTGCAAGTCTGTAGTTTGCTGCATCATCACCATCAAGAGCGAATCCGGAAAATGCCACGGTTTTATCTGTGCCTACGTTTTTATCGCTGAAATTCGCCTTGCCCGCCACAACGGTCACATCGTCACCATTCACAAGGTTGGTTATACTTCCGTTCGATGTAATTTCCGCATCCGCTGTGCCGTCATAGATCTTGTCGGAAACCGTTACCGCTTCAATTCCAGCCTCTCTTGGTACGATTACAAACTGTACGGTTGCTGTACCTTTCTCGTAGTTATCCGTCTCTGCCGTTGTCAGCCGAACGTTATACACACCGACATTCTTCGGTGCATCCGTGGTATACGCCTCGTCATCTGCATAGACCGGCTTGTATTCCCAGGTTCTCGCGCCATCACCATACAGCGTCCAGTCGATCAGATAAGGATCGATCGGCTCCCCATCGTAAGTCTTCTGTGTATTCGGTTCCAGATTCAGCTCCGGCGTTCTCTTTTTCACCGTAAGCTTCACCGATGTCATGGCAGGCTCGTCACCATCTTCGTAGCTTTCCCCCATCGGATGATACTGGACACGAATCGTGTATTCGCCTGCGGCAAGTGTGGAAACGTAACTTTTTTTCAGCGTTATCCTTCCATCCTCTGATACCGTATAATCGGCGCTGTCGATCGGTGTATCCCCATTGTAGAGTGCCGCCACCGTGTTGCCATTCAGTTTCACATCAAATGTAACATCCTTCTTGTCAAGTCTTGTAAATTCTGCCGTTTCCGTGACTGCCTTCGCGTCGGTGTAAACCACTACTCCGCTGGAATTGACAATGGTTACATTTCCGCTCTTATCTGTTGCACGGACATAGACATACGCTTTCCGGTTCGGCTCAATATCAAAAGATGTCCCTTCACCGTTCTCGTCAAGCGTCAACTCGTTCCAGTTGCCTGTAATTACGTTTTTATCCGTAAATGCTGTTTCTGACAGAAGATATGCAACCTTATCGATACCACTTCCCCGATCATTAACCGCCACATACACCGTCTGCGTCTCTTTGAAGAACAATCCAAAGGTAATATTGTTCAGAAAGGATTTGAATGTATGTGTACGAATACTGATTGCCGTCTCAGGCGGAGTAATATCTGCAACCCCTTCTACGGTAATGGTGATATCTCCTGTAACGTCCTTATCCCGAATCACATATATATCGTTTGTGCTTTCAAGTTCCACCCCATTTGCAAGTACTCTGAAGTTCTCAGTCCTGGAGTACCCCCTGGCAATCTGCACAATAAACGTATAATAGTTGTTGTGTCCCACAGTTGTCTCACCGGTAACGATGTATCCTTCGCCTTTTGGCAGTGTGACATTATAATTCTTATAGACACTAAAATCAAAACTTATCGTATTGCCTGCAATGTCGGTCGCTGTGACTGTATGTTTCGCATTGTCCGGTGCTATGGTGTAGGTTCCGTTTTCAAGTGTAATCTCTTCGCCATCCAGTGTCACGGTAAATTCACTTGCATCGGTGACGGTAAACTCCGTCGGACCATAATAAACCCCATTCGGCTCAATACCGGAAAATACCGGTTCTTCGATGTCGGTTGCCTCGACATAACCGCATCCACAGAGTTTTTCGTGCGTATTCGTATTCCATACGCAGGAATGGGTATGGCTGACAACTTTGACATTTCCGGCGATACCGACACGACCATCAATGATCTGACCGTTACCGTTGTCCTCAAAAGCTTTGCCATCCGCAAGGCAGTCCATCAATGCCCTGCCTGCAACGGTGATCTTACTGAAGTTACCCCCGTAGAGAGTCAGCGTGCTGTCTGCTTCTGCCATAATTTGATCGTTGAACGTACTGCCGGTGTGAACTTTCATCGTACCGCCGGACTTCACAAGCGCCTCGCCGTATTGACCGCCGTTTCCGACAAGTTCAAGCACGCCCCCGTTATTTACAGTAATTTTATCGGATATCGAACCACCGTTTACCACAACGTCATCTCCGGAAACATTCAATGCCCCGTTCAATGTGCAGTAGTTGATAACCGTATGACTTCCTCTGGCGTTGAGTGCCTGTTCAAACGTACAATAGAGAAGCTTGCTGTTATTGCCATTGCTGTTTACGATACCTTTGAAAATGAGAGCAGATGCGTTAAATTCTGCCGCTTTGGCAACAATAACCGGTCCTGTGACCGTACCGTTGGAAATATCCAGGTTCGCGCTCTTTGCAACATTGAGTCCATTGATCGTGTGACCATTCATATCGATGGAAAAGCTGCCGGCACTGATGGTACTTTTTTCCGTCACATCGTCATACATCCGGAGAACGCAGCCGTTATTTTCTTCGGCATAGCTGACAGCATTTGCAAAGTTATCAAACTGCTTCTCTGTTCCATTTGCTTTCACAACGAAGAGAATCTTCATACCACAACCGGTACAGATATGGTCGCTGTCGATATTCGCATGATCGCATGGTACAACTCTGACATTCGTCATAGAGTTCTGCTTTGCTTCCTCATAGCTGATACCGTCAAATCGGTAACCCTCACCGAGCAGGTCGGCACAGGTCAGCCCTTCGATTTCGACCTTTATGCTGCCATAACTTCCGCCGCAGAGGTAGGTTACTCTTGGATCCGGCAGCGCCCATTTATAGTCGGTAATGGTAAAGGAATCAAAGGAACCATTGTTGACCGTCAGCGTGCCTCCATGCTGTTCAAATCTCGGAAATTTGCACGCGCCATCAACCGTCAGTGCACCACTGCTCAACAGAAAATATACATTCATGGTGCCTTCGCCGACAATCGTTATATCAGCGCCATATGAAATCTCATATTTTGCAGAATTCCAGTCAGCGTTCGGAGGGTTGATGATCGCATGTCCGTTCAGATCAAACGTCCATTTTCCTGAGCCGCACGCACTCCAACTGTCTGATTTTTCCGCATCTCCATAAAGTTTCAGGTTATATTGTTTGTCTGGGTCTGCAGTGACAAGAGGGCTCGCTTTGTCCATCGCTTCCTCATAGCTGTCACCGGATACAAACTTTTCCTCGTTATTTTTATCAACATATTTGATCAATACGGTCGCCTGATATCCACAGTTTTCACATATGCCGGTTTCCTCATTAAAGGAATGTTCCTTATGCACATAGAAGTACACCGTCGTGGTGTTGCCCGCTTTGTCACACACCTCAACTGTATGCCACTGTTCGTTGTAAGCCGAATCAAGATTACAGGTATTGCTCCACACGCTGTACATGTATCCGCTGTGGGTTACATTTGCGCTTTCGAAATTTTCATCAATAAATTTAAGTGCTTTTCTTCCGCAGACCTGTACCCGCTGACCGTTTTCATAGCCTTCGATCACCGGTGGCGTCGTGTCAATGACAAAACCGTCGGTAGACAGATAGGTTACATTGCCTGCCTCATCGGTCAGTCTTACATAGATCACATACTTGTTATCCGTATCGATATCGAATGTACCATCATATTCGGTAAAAGCCATCGCTGCAAGTTCTGCTTCGGTCATTCCTGCATTTGCAGGCAGATATTCGATCTTTACCGTTTCTCCGCTGTTGTCATCTGCGGTGATCGTAACTTTCTGTGCTTCATTGAAGAACAGACTAAAAATAGTCGTATCTGAGAAGCTGTTCCACTTCTTTTCACCGATGGTGATCTCACCGGTCGGTTTTTCACTGTCCACCCACTGTGCCGTCAGGGTAATGCTTTCCACGGTATCATCGGCTGCAAGATCTGCATAGGTCGTGTCCGCAGTAACAGAACTTTCACCGCATTTCCATCCGTTGAACGCATAGCCTCCGTCCTTTGTCGGTTCGGCGATTCCGTCCAGTACCTTGTCTTCCCAGGTAACGGTCTTACTTTCAACCGCAGAACCGCCATCGCTGTCGAAGTTCACGGTATAGCTGTTTGCCGTCCACTGTGCAGTGAGCGTAAAGCCCTCCAGTACCGGGGTATCAAAATCGTAATCTTCCTCGCCCTTATACCATCCCTGGAATGCATAACCGTCCTTTTTGCATCCTGTCGGAATCTCCGCTTTCTGACCGCGCAGAACTTTCTGTGTATCGACTGTGCTTCCGCCGTTTGTGTCGATCACAACATCGACCGTTGCGCTGTCGCTGATCGTTCCCGTGCCGGTCACTGTGCCATAGAAAATGCCGCCGATGATACTGCCATTATTTATGACTGTACCATTTTCATCAAAAACACCGCCACCAATTTCCCCGGTACAGGTAATAGTACCGAAAACTTTGCTTTTCCCAACATCCATGGCACCATCTATTCTAGCATTATCCTGCATTTCAAAGGAAACGGAATCGTCAGCGCAAAGCAGCTTTCCACTAATCACGCTGTCATCTTTCATCACAAATTTTGCAGAGTTGTCCTGCCGATTTTTGTTTTTCATCATAATCTCGCCGTTTATGCTGGCTTTTCCGCTGAGTGAAAGCTTTGTAAATGTAATGTTTTCGACACTTCCTGTTTCGGCATTGTCCTCCATGGTCAGACCGATGGCATTGCCGCCACCATCCAGTTCGCCGATGCTGGAACTGCCACTCAGGTGAAATCTCGCATCCTGTCCGGACTGTCCTACGGATACATGACCGCCGTTGGCATTGCCGCTCATGGTGAAATCAGCATTGCTGTCGATCCGAAGCACGCCATCATTCTGTGCATTACCGGTCATCGTGAATACGGTTCCACCCGCAACGGACAACACAGTATTTTCTGCGATCTTTCCGTTGTACATGGTAACCTTTGCATTGTCTCCGGTCAGTGTCAGATTTCCGATACTTCCCGCCGCACCACAGTCGGTAATGCCGAACCTACCGCCTGCATGGATCTCCGTGCCGGAATCTGCACCATTTATACTTTTGCCGTTCAGGCAGATGTTCACTCCGTCAGGCAGCGTGATGGCATCAGCAGAAAGGGTCACATCGTTTTTCAGATAATAATTTCCTGCCGCAGTCGGAAGCGCATCTGTCGCCGTCCACTGCTTCCACTCAATCTCCTCGTGGGTGTCATGTCCGTCATACGCCGTTCCACCACAAAGACAGTGGGTGTCATCGTGCTTTGTACTGAAATACACTTTGATTTCAGCTATGCTCCGCTCAGCATCCATTCCTCTTAAATAGGAAGGATAGATTTGAAATTTTCCGGTTGAGGCATCAAAATCGACCGCAACAGGATCACCGTCAGCGCTGACTGCCTCAATCTTTTCCACCTCATATCCAGCCTCCGGTGTTACGGTATAAGTCTTCGGCTGTGTAGAATGTGCCAGATAATACGCATCCGCAGGTGAAATACTTCCACTCTTATCTCCTGCCACGCTTGCTTTTACGCGTAAAAGGTCATAATTCGGCTTGATAAAAATCGCCACTTCCTCGTCCGGAATAGGACCAAGGCATGAGTCATAAGCATTGATCCACTTTCCCTGCTGCCAGAAAACATTGCATCTGATACTGTCATAGTATTCAAAATAATCGGTATAATCCGTGCCGTCCTTACCGGTGATGGAGATTCGGAACGAACCGTTTTCAAGCTTATCCACCGTCTTTCTCACTTTGATGTCCAGTCCGCTGTAAAAGTTCGCCAGTTCATCGTCTTTGAAAAACGTAGCAGGAGCCATGCCGGTGCTGTCTGCTTCTCCCACCGTAAGCCCTGCAATATTACTCGAATCTTCCACCACATATACTTTAGGCTCAACATAGCGGTGCACGAAACGAATCTCTCCGGAATTCGATGCCTGTGACACATTGCTGATCAGCCACTCGCCCTCACTCGGTATGGCTTTGTAATCAGTGCTGTTATCTGCAATTTCGATCCCCTTTCCCTCGAAATACACCTTTGCAGAGGCAGATGTGTCTGTGCGGTCCAGCCCGTCAAACTCTATGGAATCATTCTGGCTGAATGACCGTTTGCCCGTGACCGCATCATAATAATAACTATACAGTGTTTCGTAGTTTTCTTCTTTGGAAAGTTCGGATACTTTCAGATTGACAGCTCCGTCCGCTTCCGCCGCAACTACCGGCAGAGGCACCATGGAAAACACCATGATGACTGTCAGAAACACAGAAAGTATCCGCTTTCCCAGTGTCATTTTTGTATTCATCCCGTTACTCCTTTTCCTATATTATTCTGATTTGTAATCAATTGTAATTGATAAGGAGTCATTGTACAATCACCCTGACACAAGCGGTCAAAAAACGACATAAGTGGTAACTCTTTGCGATCTGAAAGCTTTGATTTTTAATATTCGAATGATATAATAAATGAGTTGAAACTTATTCACCCTGCCATACAAAGAGGAGCTTTTATTTTGAAAATCGCAATTGTCGAGGATGACATCCAGATGTATGAACATCTGCAAACCTGCTTATATGAATTACTCGGTTCATCTGCTGAATACATATACTTTCCAAGTGGAGAATTTTTTCTGCAAACCTGGCAGCCAGGCACTTTTGAGCTGATTATTCTGGATATCTTTATGGACAGGCTTACCGGCATGGATGTGGCAAGAGAAATACGCAAGTCTGACCGGGAAGTACGCCTTGTCTTCAGTACGACCAGCAATGAATTCGCCAGTGAAAGTTACGAGGTAAACGCCTGCTACTATCTGCTTAAGCCATTCGGAAAAGACCGGGTAAAGGCCATGCTCGACCGCATAGATCTTGCACAGCTTGAGAAAATGCGTACCGTGCAGCTGCCGGACGGCACAACCATCGTTTTACGCGATATTATTTATGCAGACTATGCCGCTCACTGTACAACCCTGCACTGTAAACACGGCAGGAATAGCAGTGTCCGGGCAAATTTCTCAGAAATCGAAAAACTATTATCTGCCTACCCGTATTTTTTCAGCCCCTCAAAAGGGCTGATCGTCAATTTTTACGAGGTTGCCGCCCAAAACGCGGACACCTTTACCATGAGTGACGGCTGCCTCATCCCGATCAGCCGCCGGAAAGCAAAAGAAGTGAAGGAAGCCTATTCGTCGTTTCTTTTTGAACAGCTGCGAAAAGGAGGGAAAAACTGATGCCGTCTGTTTCCCGGATCCTGGAAGTCCTTGTATACTCTCTGCTGAATTTTTTTCCGTTCCTTGTACTGGCGCTCTATCCGTTCCGACACTGTCTGCGTTTTTCAAAGGTCATTACCGGAACTCTGATCGGTTTTCTCACAGTCATTCAGGTACTGCTCGGCGCATGGGTCAGTTTTGTATCAGGAAACCACAGTGCAATCGCAAGCGCAGTCAGCACGATTCTCTACGCTGCATTCTATTTTCTCGCTGTGAAAAAGCATTTCGGCAAAACTTTATTTACCCTGCTGATGATCTCCAACCTTGCCAATCTGGCTGTTATCTCCGCCAAATGTCTGGAAGGACTGTTCTTTCCAACCCTGGCAACGCAGGATTACCGCTGGTCATTCTCGCTGATGCTGTTTGCTGTGGAAGCAGTTCTTTCTGTTCCTGTATTTTTATACATGCGGTCCGTCTACACACCGGCTGTGGAAAAAGAACCGTCCGGTCTCGAATGGCGGTATATATGGCTGATTCCCGTAACCTTTTACCTGATGTGGTACTATGTACTCTACGGCAACACATCACATTCCAGTCTGGAAATTGCCCTGCAGCCGAAAAATACACTGTTTCTCCTTGTCATCAATGTGGGGGCATTCCTGATCTACTACATCGTAACCCGTCTGGTTCTGGAACAAAACAGGTCGCTGGAATTGCAGGAGAAAAATCATCAGCTCACGATGCAGGCTATGGAGTATAAAAATCTGCAGGAAAAAATCACCGATGCCCGCCGGGCAAAGCATGATGTGCGCCATCATATCGCACTCATGCAAAACTACCTTGCTGATGGGAACCTTGATGCGCTCCGCGAATATCTTGCCAGATATAACGAGAGTCTGCCAAACGACTCTCTTATCCGTTTCTGTGAAAATACTGCAGCTAACGCTGTATTGCTCTACTTTTCTCAGCAGGCAAAGGATAATGATGTAGACTTTATTGCCCAGGTAGAGATCCCGGAAGATATCTTTATTTCAGACACCGATCTTTCCGTTTTATTCGGCAATCTGATTGAAAATGCCCTCGAAGCCTGCCGCAACGAATCCGGCAAGGACCGAAAAATCATGATCCGCGCCAGTCTGATCGGCAGTTCCTTTTGCATCACAGTGGACAATACTTTTTCAGGCGCACTCAGACATACCCCCGACGGCATGCTTGTCTCAACAAAGCACAAGGGACTCGGTCTCGGCACACAATCCGTTAAAAGCATCGCCGCTCAGTACAGCGGCATCTGTCGGTTTGAGATGCGGGACGGAATGTTTTATGCTTCGGTGATGTGCAATCGTAGCTGACCTTTGTAATTATTGATTATCGCGGCAGTCGCCAAAGTCTCATGCAAGCAATATAATACTACTCAAACATAACGTTGCAATAACTTTCTCTGTTGGGTATAATAAGAACATATATTCTGCATCTCAAAGGAGGGTTCCTATGATAGAACAGCAAATTGCCGAAGCAACGGAATGTGATTTCAAAGTTGCTCTCGAAACACGAAAACCCAAAAGCTGGTTGAAAAGCGTCAGTGCTTTTTCCAATGGAATTGGTGGAACTTTGTTTTTCGGAATTTCTGATGATCGGAAACCTGTTGGATTATCTAATGTTCAAAAGGATGCTGAAGCAAGATTCTTAACCAACGCCGGAAAACTCATGACCGATCAACACACGGTTTATAACTCCCGTATGTTCTGTACCAGATGGAACGGCTTAGGCAAAGGTTCTATCTTTGATGATGCTTTAGACGATAAGGAATACGATATTTACATTATCCGTTCCATGCGGCGAAACCCTGTAATTGCTGACCTGTTCCACCGCATGAAATACATGGAACGCCGTGGAAGTGGCCTACGCAAAATCATCAGCGAAACCGAAAAATTACCTGGATATACAGCGGCATATAAGCCTGAATTTTCCTCAACAGCGACAGATTTCAGGGTCATCTTGAAAAATGTAAATTACCAACTTAGTCAGAAAAACTTAGTCAGTGACCAAGATGGTGACCAAGTTAGTGAGCAAGCTAAATCACCAGACATCCCACACGCAGTTTTGGATTTTTGTATAACAGAAAAAAGTAAGCAAGAAATTTGCTCATTTATTGGTTATCGAAATCTCACTTATTTTACAAGAAAATATTTGAATCCACTACTGGCAAGCGGTCAGCTCAAAATGACTATTCCAGCTAAACCCAACAGCCGCAAACAAAAATATATTACCGTCCGTACCGAATAACCAAGAAGCAGGACAATGGAGGAGAGTCCAATGTCCTGCTTCTTATCTTTTTTGAAAGGATTTTCTTCTCTCAGAAATCACCCATACACCCTGTCCTGAATCGTATATTTCAAATCCTGCACCTTACCCAACAGCCAGATCGCCGCAAGCGGCAATCCCATCGGACCAATCAAAAAAGCCATCAGCAACAGAATAAGCCCATTCTGTGGAGAATATGTAATCAGCACTGCAATACCTAACAAAGCAATAATATTAGCCGGAATCATTTGAATGATTGGTTAGGTGCGTTTCATAAGCGCACAAAAGCCGGAACAATCTGCCCTCAATCTATGAGAGCCTGATTCCGGCTGTCCTCCTTTTTCATTATTTTGCTGATGATTGCCCGCTTTGTACGCCAATGGCCTCAACAGAGGCAGTGCAGAACTTCGCTCACGTTGTCAAACAGCACCGTTGAGATCAGTGCTTCGCCCTCTGCTTTTTTCTGCTGCTCAATCATAGAATTGAATCCGCCGATGGTGTCCCGTTCCAGTCCGCTCATGGAACCGCTGCGGTCTAAGATAAAAACGATCTCTG
>ERZ838483.748-NODE-748-length-37446-cov-16.066861_pt1 | contig 37446 bp, 32 predicted proteins | sample MGYA00519939_ERZ838483 | MGnify/ENA primary metagenome ERZ838483 (study PRJEB31850, sample SAMEA3708836) | human gut metagenome | biome: human gut; feature: human-associated habitat; material: faeces | place: China | collected 2014 ... | reverse complement strand
AGCAGTTCAAGCGCAGCTGCCTGCCGGACGGCCCCAAGGTGGGCAGCGTGACCCTCTCGCCTCGCGGCGACTGGCGGATGCCCAGCGACGCGGCAGCTGCCCTCTGGCTGGCCGAACTGGAGCAGATCCCGCTCAACGACAACATTGGATAACAGTTCATGAAACACAAACAGCTTCTCATCAATCTGATCTTTGCCGTCGTGGTTCTTGGAATCGCAGGCGGGTGGTTTGCCTGGCGGGCCGCCCACCGCACGGGTGCAGCGGCCTTAGCCGCTGCCCTGACCTACGGCGACGCCAACACGGTGCTGGATCTCCCGCTGACCAAGGATGCCACCTACGATGTGGACACCGGCTACCTGACCGTGCACATTCAGGTGCAGGACGGAGCCGCCCGCTTTGTGGACTCCCCCTGCCCGGACCACATCTGTGAGCATTACGGCTGGCTGCGGGAAGAAGACCAGACCGCGACCTGTCTGCCGGCCCGCGCCGTGCTGACCATTGTTCCCGTGTCCTGACCCATGGCCAGGCACACTGTCAAAGGAGAGTATTCTCATGTTCGATGAAAATGACCGTTCCTCCCACCCGGACGATACTTCCCGGCACATCCGCCGGGGCGCGCGGCACGAGGACGACAAGACCATTGAGGTGGACAGCTCGGCGTTCTTTGCGCCGGAGGTGCCCCAGCCCCAGTCTCCGCCGCCCAAACCGCCCCGGAACAATCCCCCCTCCCACAAGGCACCGGAGCCTCCCCGGGAGCACAAGATGACCATTCCGGGCGAATCGACCCCGAAACGAGGCGTTATTTTGCTGGTATTACAGGCAATTTTAAGTGTCGGCGCTCTGGTACAGCTGTGGCGCACCCAGATGCTGCCCGCGCTGTATCTCATCCTCATCACGGCACTGCTGGTGCTGCTCTGGCTGCTGGTCAAGCGCTGCCAGGAGTACAAGACCCCGGGCGCTGTGTCCCGGGTGTTCTCCCTCTTCCTCTGCGCCGGGCTGGCCGTGGGCTGTGTCTGGGCACAGCAGGGCCTTGCCGCACTGGATAATGTCACCTCCGGCCTCATCACTGGCGCGGAAGCCAATAAGATCACCAAAGAGCCGTTCGTGGTCTACCTCAGCGGCGTGGACAACCGCGGTGAGCTGACCGAAAAGGCCCGCAGCGACGTGAACATTCTGGCGGTGGTCAACCCGGAGACCAAGCAGGTGGCCCTCATCAACACCCCGCGTGACTACTATGTAGACCTGGCGGGCACCGACAGCAAGGATAAGCTGACCCATGCCGGCCTGTACGGCGTGGAGACCAGCATGGCGACGCTGGGCAACCTCTACGGTGTGAATGTGGAACACTACATCCGCATCAACTTTGCAGGCTTCATCCGCATCATCGACGCGATCGGCGGCGTGGATGTCTACTCCGACCAGGCGTTCACCTCGGTGGGCAGCCCCGGCTACTATGACCCCACCACCTTTGCCGAGGGCTGGAATCATCTGGACGGCAAATCCGCCCTGGCCTTTGCCCGGGAGCGCCACGCCTTTAAGAACGGCGATATCCAGCGCGGCATCAACCAGATGAAAGTCATTGACGCCATGGTGGAAAAACTCAAGTCCCCGGCCCTGCTCATGAGCTTTTCCAAGCTGATGGATGCAATGGCGGACTGCTTTGTGACCAGCCTGTCCCAGGAGCAGATCTCGGCCCTGGTCCGGATGCAGCTGAGCGACCTGTCCAGCTGGGATATCCAGAGCCACAGCGTGACCGGTACCGGTGCCAAGAGCACCAAGTGCTACTCCGCCAAGGGCCAGAGCCTTTATGTCATGAAACCGGATGAAAACTCCGTCAACGAGGCAAAAGCCCTTATCGCGGCTGTGCTGGGCGGGGAAGACAAGCTGACCAGCACCAGCCAGACCCCGGAAAAGACCGACGTCTACACCCCGACGGCAGACCCCAACGCGGCTGTCTCCGTGCCGGAGGAGACCCCGGACAGCGTGATCGTCGAAGAACCCGCCGAGAGTGTCCCGGAAGAGACTCCCGCCGATGGGGAAACCACCCCGGAGACCCCGGCGGATGGTGAGCAGAGCGCTTCCACGGAAGCACCGGCAGAATCCGAGGCCCAGCCTGCGCAGGGCGGCGAGACGGGCGGCGAAAGCCCCGCCATCTCCATGCCCAGTCAGGAACAGCTGGAGCAGGCGGCCTCCTCCCTGCATCAGGCCGCTTCCACGGTGCTGGATGCTCTGTTTGGCTCCTCCAGCTCTTCGGAGGCCACGGATACCAACGCTGCCAGCGACGCTGCATAAACCCGGATATCACAAGACCCCCGTTCCATCGGAACGGGGGTCTTGCTTTTCTCGAATCAGCTTACTTCAAAATCTCCGGCAGCACGCTCTGGCCGTCCAGGCTGGAAGCGTCCACACCGAGGTAATCGCAGATGGTGTGGGCGATGGTGCCAAAGCAGAGCTTGGTGCCCAGATCCACGCCGGGCTTGACGCCCTTGCCGCAGATGAGGTAGGGCACATACTCGCGGGTGTGGTCGGTGGTCTTGGTGTAAGAGGGGTCGCAGCCGTGGTCGGCGGTGACCATCAGCAGGTCGTTCTCCCGCATCCCGGGGATGAAGTCGGCCAGGAAGTGGTCAAACTCGGTGGCGGCGGCAGCGTAACCCGCCACGTCGCGGCGGTGGCCGTAGAGCATATCAAAGTCCACCAGGTTGACGAACGCCAGGCCCTCGAAATCACGGGTCTGCAGGGCCTTGGTAAAGGCAATGCCATTGGTGTTGCCCGTGGTCTTGATCTTCTCGGTGACGCCCTCGCCATCAAAGATATCAAAGATCTTGCCCACCGCGATGACGTCCTTGCCGGCGTCTTTCAGCAGGTCGAGCATGGTCTTGCGGGGCGGCTTGAGGCTCAGGTCGTGGCGGTTGGTGGTGCGGTAGAACGTATCGGCCGTGTGGCCCAGGAACGGCCGGGCGATGACACGGCCCACGCCGTATTCCCCTTTCAGCATCTCACGGGCGATCTCGCAGTAACGGTAGAGCTCGTGCACCGGCACCAGCTCCTCGTTGGCGGCCACCTGGAACACACTGTCGGCACTGGTGTACACGATGAGGGCATTCTCTTTCATGGCCTGTTCGCCGTAATCTTTCAGCACCTGGGTGCCGGAGTAGGGCTTGTTGCAGAGCACTTTGTGGCCGGTCTTCTCCTCAAACTCCTGGATGAGGGCATCGGGGAAGCCCTCCGGGAACGTGGGCAGCGGCTTGGGGCTGACCACACCGGCGATCTCCCAGTGGCCGATGGTGGTGTCCTTGCCCATGCTCTGCTCCTGCAGGCGGGCAAAGGCACCCTCGGGGGCGGGGCTCTTCTCCCCTGCCGTCACGCCGTCAATGTTGAACAGGCCCAGCTTTTGCAGGCTGGGGCAGTGGAAGTTGGGGTGCTTGGCAATCGCGCCCAGGGTGTTGGTGCCCGCGTCGCCAAAGGCGGGGGCGTCCGGCTCCGCGCCAATGCCAAAGCTGTCGAGAACGATCAGAAAAACACGCTTTTCCATTTGCAGTGGTTCCTCCGTTTTTTCAAAATTCGGGTCCCTGCTCCCGGGGCACCATGCACCCCAAAAAGTGAGACTTTTTCTTAGTTCTATTATAGGCGCAGTTGGCTCTTTGTGCAAGCCTTTTGTTGCAGTATCGTGCACTCGGACATGGATTCAGCGAATTTAAGGGGCCAAAACCGACCGCTCAACCGATTTTGGCGGTTGGTATAAAATCTTAAGGGTTTCTTAGCAAATATTTTTCTTGCTCTATTGTATCCAAGTGTTTATAATATAAGGTGGTGGGGTTTTGAACAAACAAACCATCAAGCGTTTTCCCTGGCAGCTTGGCTCTGCCAGAAGCAGCGGGAGGATGTAGTTTCCGCTGTGTGATAGAGTGAAATTTGAAGAGACGTAGTTGGAGGTACTTTATATGAGAAAAACAAAGATCATCTGCACCCTGGGCCCGTCCACCGATAAGGACGGCGTGCTGCGCGAGCTGGTCGCCAACGGCATGAACGTGGCCCGTTTCAACTTTTCCCACGGCTCCCATGAGGAGCACAAGGGCCGCCTGGACAACCTGAAAGCCATCCGTGCCGAGCTGGGCAAGCCCGTGGCTGCTCTGCTGGACACCAAGGGCCCCGAGATCCGCCTGAAAGAGTTCAAGAACGGCGTGGAGATGCTGGAAGCAGGCCAGACCTTTACCCTGACCACCCGTGAGGTGGAGGGCACCAAGGAGATCTGCTCCATCACCTACAAGGACCTGCCCCAGGATGTGCACGAGGGCGGCACCATCATGCTGGACGACGGCCTCATTAAGCTGCGCATCACCAACGTGACCGACACCGACATCACCTGCGAGGTGCTGAACAGCGGCAAGATCAAAAACAAAAAGGGCGTCAACGTGCCCGGCGTCCACCTCTCCATGCCGTACCTGAGCCAGCGCGACCGCGACGACATCATCTTCGGCGTGCAGCAGGGCTTTGATTTCATCGCCGCTTCCTTTGTGCGCACCGCACAGGACGTGTACGACATCCGCAACCTGCTGAACGAGTACGACTCCAACATCCGCATCATCGCCAAGATCGAGAACCGCGAGGGCGTGAACAACATCGACAGCATCCTGGCCGCCGCCGACGCCGTCATGGTCGCCCGTGGCGACCTGGGCGTTGAGATCGACTTCACCGAGCTGCCCGGCATCCAGAAGAGCGTCATCGACCGCTCGTTCTCCTTTGGCAAGCCCATTGTCACGGCTACCCAGATGCTGGACAGCATGATGGTCAACCCCCGGCCCACCCGTGCCGAGATCTCTGACGTGGCAAACGCCATCTACGACGGCACCTCTGCCATCATGCTTTCCGGTGAGACCGCTGCAGGCGCTTACCCCGTGGAGGCCCTCAAGACCATGTCCGCCATTGCCGAGCGCACCGAGAACGAGGTGCACTACCGCGACAACCGTCTGGTGGATGCCAGCAACGGCCAGATCAGCGTCAGCGACGCAACCGCGCACGCTGCCTGCCTGACCGCCAAGGACGTCAACGCTTCCGCCATCGTCACGGTGTCCGAGTCCGGCAACACCGCCCGCCTGCTGAGCAAGTACCGCCCCGCACAGCCCATCATTGCCTGCGTCATGAACGAGCAGGTGCAGCGTCAGCTGGCCATCTCCTGGGGCATCACCCCGCTGATGATGGCTCTGGCCCACAGCACCGATGAGCTGATCGAGATGTCCACCAACCTGGCCAAGGAGAACGGCTACCTGCACGACGGTGAGCTGGCTGTTGTTACCGCCGGCGTCCCCGTGGGCGTGTCCGGCACCACCAACATGATCAAGATCCACATGATCGGCAACTGCCTGGCTACCGGCGTGGGCATCGGCCCTGAGGGCTCTGCCCTGGCCAACGCCACCGGCAAGGCCTGTGTCTGCCACAACCTGGACGAGCTGCGGGCCAAGTTCAAGCCCGGCATGGTGCTGGTCGTGCCCTCCACCTCCAACGAGATGCTGAGCTACGTCCGTGACGCCGCCGCCATCGTGGTCGAGGAGCCTGGCCTGAACAGCCATGCTGCCATTGCCGGCAAGGCTCTGCTCAAACCTACCATCGTGGGTGCCGCCGGGGCTACCAGCCACATCCGCGATGGCCTGATGATCGCTGTGGATTGCGCGCACGGCAGCGTGCAGCGCCTGCAGGCCTGATTTTATCGGAAAGATTGGGAGGAAGTAGCAATGGAACGGATCGCAAGCTTTTGCGTGGACCACACCAAACTGGACCGCGGCATGTATCTGAGCCGCCAGGACGGCGATGTGCTGACCTGGGACATCCGGATGAAAAAGCCCAATCAGGGCGATTACCTGACCACCGGCGCGGCCCACACGCTGGAGCACCTGTTTGCCACCTACGCGCGGAACAGCGCCTACAAGGACGGCGTCATCTACGTCGGCCCCATGGGCTGCCGCACCGGCTTTTACCTGCTCACCTGGGGCCTGACCCCCGCCGAGGCGCTGGCCCTGACCGTGGACTCGTTCCGCTTCATGGCCGCTTTTGAGGGTGCCGTCCCCGGCGCCAGCGAAGTGGAGTGCGGCAACTACCGCGACATGGACCTGCCCAAGGCCAAGGCGGAAGCAGCCGCCATGCTGCCCGTGTTGGAAGCTCTGACCGCTGACCAGCTGCACTACTGATCTCCCCCGGAACCTAACATAAGATGCGGAAAAGGCACGTTCTCCAAAAGAGAGCGTGCCTTTTTTGTAATATTCACATAAATTATTCCGGTTTGGAGTCTTCAGGAAGCCGTCTCCACCCGGGTACAGCGCACCGCACAGCGGGCACTGCCGCCGGTGGTACAGGTGAAGAGCGTCAGATCCCAGTCATCGCCGTCCGCCTTGCCCACCATCTCTTCAATCTGGGTGGGCTGCAGGGTCTCCACTTTGGAGACGGTGTAGTCCCACTCCCGGCCATCCATATCCACGAACTGCACCTCCGTGCCCTCGGCCAGCCGCTTGACGGGGCTGAAATGCCGGGCATAGTTGTGGCCGCAGATGACCAGATCGTCCGTGAAGACCGAGCCCGCGTACCGCCCTGGGGCAATTTTGAGGCCCGGATAGCTCCACTCGCTCATCACAGGCAGGGCCAGCCCGATGGACGGGATGGAGAGATACCCGATGTAATCCCAGCCATCAATGGCGGTAACGGTCATCTCCCGGGCGGTGTCGTCCACCTGGGTGGGCACCAGAAGCTGCAAATGGTTCTCCTGCTCGTCCAGCGTCGTTTCCAGCTGATCCAGCACCTGTGCCGCCGCTTTCTGGGCGCGGCCATTGTCCCACTGGTTGTAACCCAGCAGGCCCAGCGCCCCGGCCAGCAGCAGCGCTCCCAGCAGGATGAGGATGGTTCCAAGTCGTCTTTTCTGCATGGCTCAGTGTTTTTTGCGGAGCAAGATGCCCGCTGCAATGAGGCAGGTGCCTGCCGCCGTCAGCACCGGGATGGGCCAGTTCAGCTGGCCGGTCTGGGGCAGGGTCGGGCGGCCATTCAGCACCCAGTCGTCCGGGTTGCCCGGATTGGGAGCCGCGTTCTTATCCGGGCGGCCGTTCAGCACCCAGTCATCGGGGTTGTCGGCACCCGGAGGGGTGTTCTTGCCCGGTTCCTCGGGGATATCCGGAGTCTCCGGTTTGTCCGGGTTTTCCGGCGTGGTCGGCTTTTCCGGCGTGGTCGGCTTTTCCGGCGTGGTCGGCTTTTCCGGCTCGGTGGGCTTCTCGGGTTCCGTGGGTTTGTCCGGTTCCTCCGGCTTGTCGGGTTCTTCCGGCACGTCCGGCGGGGTGGTGGGCGTCAGCGTGCCCACCTTGGGCAGGGCGTCCACATCGTAGAGGTACGTGTCCTCCTCCACCAGCGGCACCGACACCAGGAACGGGTTGATCTTCTCATACCCGGTGGACGCTGTGCTCTGCACCACAAGATACAGGCCCAGCGGCAGCCGTGAGAAGACGGCCTTGCCATCGGTGTCCACGGTGAGCGTCTCCCCTTTGCTGTCGGCCGGGCGTTTGTCGTCCAGGGTCCGGGCCAGGTCGCTCTCCGAGAGATCGCCGAGGGAAACGCCGCAATTTTCAAAACCATTTGTATAATCGTAGCTTAAATTTCCATTTTGGCGGCTGATGGAGGCCACCTGATACAGGGTCAGCTTGCCGCCCGAGACCGCGCTCCCGCTCTCGGAATCCCGGAGGGTCACGGTGATGCTGCCTTTCCGGGTGAGCTCAATGCTGGCGGCCGTGGCGGCGGCAAAAGCCGGGGCCGCGCACGCTGCCGCCAGTGCGACAGCCAGCAACAGCGCCGCCAGCTGTTTGCGAATTTGTTTCATGGGGGTCACCTCTCGTCGTTTTCTCATGTTTGCCTGCTTTCGGACGCTTCCGTGTGGTCACCAGCAGCCAGATCAGCAGCACTGCCAGCATGGGCAGGGCAATGACAGGCGCCGTGATGATGGGGTCGATCCGTGTCGCGTCCGCCGTGACACGGACATGTTTTTGGCTCTCCCGCGTGTTGACACGGTGGCCGCGCACCAGCAGGCGGTGGGTATTGATGCCGTAGGGTGTGCAGGTCATCAGGGTAACGTAGTCCTGCCCCTCTACGGGCTGTAATAAATCCGTCTCGGTGGGGAGGACAATGGAGATCCGGTCCACCTCATAGGTCAGCACCCGGTCCAGCACCGTGATGGTGAACGTGTCGCCCGCTTCCAGCTCGTCCAGATTGGTGAACAGCTTGGCGCTGGGCAGGCCGCGGTGGGCCGAGATGACCGCATGGGTGCCTGCCCCGCCCACGGGGAGGCTGCTGCCCTCCAGATGGCCTGCCGCCACCTGCAAAACACCATCGCTGGTGCCGTGGTAGACGGGCAGCTCCACGCCGATCCTGGGGATGGTGATATACCCCATAATGCCCGTGCCGGAGACGTCCAGCGTCTCGTCATAGCCGGAGACCTGCTCCGGCGTGAAGAACGAATTGGGCGTGGCCGCCAGCCGTTGGTTGTAGGCGTCCGCCGCCTCAAAATAGGCGGTATAGTCCGCGTCCGACATCTCGTTGACCGTCTCGTCATAGCTGGCCAGCGCGCGGGACTGGTGGCGCTGGTTGACATAATCGCTGACGGTGGGATATAACATCACGGATAGACCCACGAGAAAGATCAGGATCAATATTATGGTACTGCGATTCTTTTTCATGGGCTACTCCCTAATGTTATCAGGATATTTTTTGCTTTGGGGTTTGGTTTAGCGCTTGTTCTCCATCCGCTTCTTGGTCACCAGCAGGACCACAGCCACAGCCATCAGGCCGCCGCCAACGACGTAGAAGACCGTGGTACCCATGCCGCCGGTGGAGGGGAGGGTGGTGCCGGATTTGTTGATGACATCCGTTGTCAAGGCTCCAGTGCCCTTATCAGTGGTGAACGTAATTTCACCAGATGCTGCAGTTCCAGAGAAACTTGTCAGAAGATCGCTACGATTTCCTGCACCATCCCAGCTGATCTCGTGATTTGCTGTAACAGTAAATTCAATCGGAGCAATCGTATTATATCCCTCCGGTGTCTTGGTTTCCGTTAAGATATACTGGCCATCGTCAAGCCCTTTAAAAATAAACTGTACGCCGCCCTCAGACTTCACAACAGCAATGCTCTTCGTTGTTCCATCTTTCAGCTTTTTGGTCAGAGTAAATTCTGCACCTTCCAATTTATTGTTCTCTCCAACAGAGTTTGCATACTTGTTGACAACAACCTTATAGGTAAAGACAACAACGTTATCCCAAACGGTTCTGTCTGTGTCCGTCTCGCTTCTGGGGTTATTAGAGTATTCCAGTTGTGCCTTATTCAGGTTACCATTACCACCAATCACTGCATTCTGATTCAGCTTAGAAGCATACTCTACACGGATCACACTGCCTGCATGGACTCCAGAAATCTGCTTCAGGTCATTAAAAATGACTTCAAAGGTGCAATCTTCACCCTGCGCAAAATTAGAAGTTTTAACCTCAAATCCGGTTGTGATCTCGTTATCATCAAGATAAACCTTAACCGAATTTTTATTAAACGTCAGCCCTTGTTCTTCTTTATCATGGAATGCAAAATAATATTTACTATACTCTGCATAGTCATCCGGAACCGTACCCTCTAGCTTGAACGGGATTTCATCGCCAATATCATGGTCTGCAACATCCTGCCAACCTGTAGTCGTACCCTCTGTGTCATTGGTGTCTTTCAGTTTTTTCTCAAAACCCGGGACATTGGAATTTTTGGCTTTGATTGTAACATCACCAACCACTTCCGTAATGTAAACTTCATTCTCTGCGGTTGCAGTTGTATCTTTAAATAGATAATAACCAGGAGCAACCGTGGCAGGACTATTGTGAGTGACAGTCGTAAACGCCGTGTTGTCTAGGTCAGCGTAATCTTTAATCACCGCAAGTTTTTCTGCATCCGAACCATTCACAACAGCAGCCAGTCGATTTAACACGTCCTCGCTAACTTTACCGCCGACACCGGCACCCTCGTCACGGTTCTTACTGTTCTGGCCCCACTTGACATTAGACAGCTTACCCTTGCTATAATCACCCGTAAAAATCTGGTAAACCTTGTATGTATGACTACTTCCCGCCGGGACAGAAATTGTACCCTGATTTGCTCCATCCGCAAACGCCGGGACGGCCATGGCCAGCACCAGCGCAAACGCGGCCAGAAGCGCCAGCATCCGTTTTACTCTTTTCATATTTCTTTACTACCTTTCTTACGTCCCCTCTCTGAAGACGCCAGAGAGGGGATTTATTTTCCTACGTTCGGTTTGTTGCCGGGGTCAGAGCTGCAGGAGTCACTCTTCCCCCCTTTTCCGCTTGCGCCTGGAGTTATATCCGCACAGCACTGCGGCCAGCGCAATGGCCGCGCCGCCTGCTGTGTAAGGAACCGTGCCGCCGGGGGAGCCGGTGGAGGGGAGCTCGTAGGTGGGCTCTTCCTGCTCCGGGGTTTTGGTGTTGACCATAACAAGATATCCGCCCACAACACCGCTTTCCGTGTTGTAGGTCACCTTATACCCGTCCATGCTCGTTGTTTCAACGATCTTGTAGCTGTAATACTCCGTCCTCTCCAGGTTGGAGCGGGGCAGGTTTCCAATCACCATACGCCAGTTATTGGCTGCCGTAAGAGTATAGGTTTTCGACTCTTTTACGGTAGCAGAGCTGCCGCTGCTGGGCGGCGTACTGCTGACAAGCTGCACCAGATCAAAGTTAATGGAACTCTCGGGCGGGTTGTCCAGTGTGGTATCGTCGCTGTTCCGCCACTGCTTTTCCACCGTCACAGAGGTCAGGTTGGGCTCGTTTTCCACATAGACCTGCTTGGACTGGCTATTCAGGTCAACGGCCTTTGCAGGGATATCTGTCGGCAGGATATGAGCTGTATCCGCAGTGTCCTTAAAGTAGAAGTAAACGGCTTCCTCTTCCGGATTTTCCGGCAACGCATAACCATTCGGCGGAATAATTTCTACCAGACGGTATAGCGTATTCGTAAGGTAATCCGCTCCGGACTTTTCTATAGTAAACTGGCCTTTCTCGTTTGTCGTATAGGTTTTACCCTCTACGTCCACGAACTGCGTACCATCGTATTGTTGCAGCTTAAACTCTGCACCCGGCAATACATTGTAGTATTTGCCGCTTTCCACTTTTTTGATGGTCAGGGCATGGTCTCTGTACACACCACCACCGGCACCGGCGTTACTATACTCATACTTGTCTCGATACTCCGCACTCTTATAAGAAGTACCTTCCAAGCTTGCCGTATTGGTTACAACACCTTTCTGATATCCATAGCTCCGCCAGTTTGGATATACCGTGTCAATATTGCTTTCGAGCTCATAGGTATAGCTGAGGAGCATGGCATAGCCGTCTGGCAAATCACTCAGCGTGATCTTATACAGCATTCTGCTGCTATTTTGCGGGTCTGTGTAGGTTTTGATCTCCAGCCCATAGCCCTGGACAGCACTTCCCGCTACCAGATTTCCATTTGCATCTTTGCTCGCATAGCACAGCTCGATGTTCTTTTCATCCAGTGACGCATTTACAGTTACTTTTGCAACAGATGATGCATCCCTTAGCGTTGTTCCATCTTTCAAGCAGATATAATCCGGGTGCACTTGCACGGAGAGTATATCCGTTACGGTAAGCGTAGAGCTGTTCTCTCCCTGCAGGAGGTTCACTCCATCCGGGTTGATTGCCACGGTATAATTCATTTTTCGGCCGCCGTACTGGTCACCCGCCGATTGTGCGCTCTTGCTCAGGGGCTCCACTTCTGTCTTGTTTTCTTTTTGAGACCAGTTCTGCGTCTGAGAAACTTCCCCAATCGGGGCATCATTCTGGGCATCAAACCAGCCGGAAGCTTTGTTTTCAAACTCGTACGCCTCGCCTGGAACAATTGTGCCGCCCTCTTTGTCGGAGACGACTTCGCACCGGACGGTAAACTCATAGGTAAAGCCTTGCTTCAGCTTTCCATCAGGGTTTTCCAGCACCATGGTCAAGACATTCGTTTCCGGATCATAAGTACCTGTTAGTTTATCTCTATTATGACTTTTCGTGACCGTCGTTTTATCTGCACTAAATTCCAGCGGGCCAATACTTCCGTTATAGGGCAAGCTGACCTGGATGGATTTGAGCTTAACACCTACGGGCAGCACATCCTTGACCGTGAGTTTTTCATGGAGGCCGACCGAGTTGGTCTTGACTTTGATCTTCCAGGTGATCGAATTATCCTCGCTGACAACCGTTGTCGTCCCCGTTTTGCCCTCACCGTCCGTTTTGGTGATGGTCGATTTGCTATAATTGTAGCTGTACGGGATATTTTCAAAGATATTTCGGTAATCAGCTTTATCTTTCACATCCGAAATATCAGCCGTTGTACTGTAGTTGATCTTCAGCACCTTTTTGCCATCCGGCGGCGTGACATCCTTGGCCGCGATGATCCGGAATCCGTAAATTTTGGCATCGTCCGCAAGCTCAGATAGTTTTTCACCAGACTTTTTACCGCTTAAGTCACTACTGACCGAACTGGCATTGGTATAGAACTCCACCCAGAAAGCATCCTTATCCACATTCGTATCTGAGGCACTCTCGCTCAGGTTTCCACTTGTGTATGCTGTATCGGACCATCGCAGGCTTTCTACCAATTTCTCTGCCTGCGCTTTGGTCAGCCAATGAGTATTCCGTATCTTAGCGTTATCGCAGAAAGCAGTTCCTCGGGCAATGGATGCCGTATTGGTAAAGTCGATTGACATTTTCCACGGAATGGTCAGGCTATTGTTTTCTTCCGTAACACTCGACTCATCCGCAAACTTTCCAACGTTGTACTTAGGGACTGTTACGTCCTTGTTCGCATCAACGCTTCCTTTATCGGGCAACTCTGCATGAGCCGTATTGTTTACTTTGTAATCCGAACCAGCCTGATCATGCTTCGTGGTATAGGTGATCTTATATTTTTCGGTGTTTGTTTTTCCGTCTTCTGCAGTAAACTTGATACCGGTGATTTGGCCATCTGCATCTTTGATATATTCCCAACCTGTTTCGGGCTCAATCTTAATGTCCTCAGCCGTAGCAAACACGTCAGAAATCTTTGTACCGTTTACCGTCATGCTGTCGCTCAGGACTGCACCAGCGATGTCACGGTTATTTTCATTGAACGTGATGGTCCACTTGATCTTACCATCTTCGTAGCTTGCCGTCTTCTTGAGGGTATACTGATTGTTGATTTCTACAGTTTTATCTGCATCTTTCTTGATTTCAACGCCGTTATCATTCTTAGAAGACGTCGATACTTTATTTTTCAGAGTATAATCCTTATCGCCCAGCTTCTTTACATCATAGGTATAAGTAACTTGATACTCTGTATAGGTACGCTCCAGACCATTCTCAGAAACTTTTGTTTCCATCTTCGGGAGTGTACCGCTGATCTTGCCATCTGCAGTGCCCTCCAGCGTATCGCCGATTGTAGCCGCCCAGTCTGATGGATCACTATTGCCCCACTCGTCTTCTTTACTGGCGCGGGTCTCTGTAACCGTACGCTTTTTCACTACAATGGTCGGTTCTTCAAGGGTCAAGCCGTCCAGATTTGTGATGGCATCCTCATAGCTGACTTCGCCCGGCGTGCCTTTCTTCGAGACGACATTCACCGTATAGGTCAGCTTGCCATCTTCTGTATAAGAGCCTTTTTTGGTTACACCAATATCATAGATATTCGTTTCATTATCCGGATGCTTAATTTCCTTTGACGGAATTTCGAGCTTCGTTTCCTCATTAAACGGAATTTTTACCGTACCCGTTTGGGTTTCATATCCAACGCCGAATTCGCTCCAGAAATTGATATAGCCGCTGACAGTCGTCGTATTATCGAGATATCCTTTGTTAAATTTCAGGAGGATCGCATAAGTTCCATCTTCCTTTTTAACAAATTTAAAATATCCCTCTTTTACACTGCCCTCTCCTGCGATCTCAAGCTCTTGTCCCAAAAGCTTATCCGCCACACTGGAGTCAAGAGCCACACCATCCGGCAGCTCAAACAGATATCGATACTCATCTGCAACAAGTCCCTCTTTGGGGATTTTAAAATCCATTTTGAGGTTGCTCTTATAGCCCTCTTTTCCGTCTGATTTATAAGATGTTTCCGTTGCGGTTACGTTTGTAATGCAATTCGTCAGATTTTCTGCCTCCGCTACCAGCGCAGCATCGTCCCCATCCATCAAATCGCTGATCCCATACCCCTCCGCAGCATTGACGGACACAAAGCTGGTGACATCGGCCAGCGCAACGCTCACCTCGGCCACCTGGTCGATGGTGGTCTCGCCGTCGGACTCGCAGCCGGTGGCGACATCGCCGGAAATGACGGTGAGGGCCGTGGTCAGATCGGTCTCCTCGTCCACCGCCGCGTCGGACACCACGCCGATGGTCTCGCGGCCCTCGGCATTTTTGTACATGACGATATCACCCGGCAGGATGGAGGCAAACTCCTGCGGGTCATCGGTATAATATTCAGAGTTCATGCGGGCAAGCTCGCCACGCAGGGCGCTGATGCTGGCATACTGAGGGATGACGTCCTGCGGCACGCCTGCATGGTACAGGCAGTAGGCCACAAAGGTGCTGTCCCAGTCAGCATACACCATGGGCTTGTCCTTATAATACTGGTCGGCATACATGGTGTAGCCGTTGCCGTCTTCGTCCACGTCAGCCTTGCTCTCGGTATAGCCGAGCTGGCTCTTGGCTACCAGCACCATGTCCTCAGCCCAGTCCGCATCCGTGCGGGCAGGGGTCTTGGCGTCGTACTCGGCATCGATCTCGGCGTTGGGGTTGACGAGGCAGGCGGCAGTATGCTCGTGCTCTTCCTTGCCGCAGATCAGCACCTTGCCATAGCACTCGGCGGTGTGGTGGTGGACGGTATAGCCCGTGTCGATCTCGTCGTCCGTTTCGGGTTTGGTGGCTTCTTGTTCGGGTTCCGGGTCGGCTGCTGTCTCCGGTTCCTCGGCAAAATTGCTCTCCTCCGCGCTGTTTTCGTCCCTATCGTACAGAGCGGCGCCATCATCCGTTTCCTCCGGCTCGCCCTCTTCCTGGCCGCAGACCAGAACCTCTTCGAGGGTATAGCAGTCGTCGGTGTGCTCATGCTCGGTGCAGAGCAGTTCGCCGGTCTCCTGGTCGTAGCAATAATCCTGATGGACGTGGTCGCTCTCGATGCCGCAGGTCAGCACCTCCTGCTCCTCGTAGCAATCCGAGGTGTGGTGGTGCAGCACCACTTCCGGCTCCGGCTCTTCCTGCGTGGCGGGCTCACTTTCCGGCTCGCTCCCGGCTTCGTCCCAGTCCGCAACGCTGGAGTCACCGTCCCCTGCGTCATCAGCCGAATCCATCGTTTCTTCGACGATTTCGCCCTCTTCATAGCCGCAGACAGGCTCGGTGCCCTCGATGTAGCAATCGTCGGTATGCTTGTGTTCTTCCTTCCCGCAGTAATAGCGCGTGTCATCGGCGGTAAGCGCGATGCCATCCTGATGCAGCCGCCAGCTGACGCTCATGGCGGTCAGCATCGCCAGCACTAGAACCATTGCCACCGAACGCCGGGCCAAATGACGCTGCCGCTGGACGTTCTGAATGGCTTCCTGGAAGCGATTCTTCATTTCCATAATGGATTCCTTTCCTCAGTGGATCAACGAAAAACCGGACAAGGGCCAGACGCGTAAAAAGACCTTGCCCACGATTTGACTTTTTTCGACACAGCCGATCACCGTACTCCGGCTGTCGATGGAGGTGACGCGGTGGTCGCCCATCACAAAATAGCGGCTCTCCGGCACCTGATAGGGGAACTCGATGTCGCACTCGCCCAGCGCCAGCTCATCCACATAGGGCTCGTCGAGCACCTCTCCATTGACGCTCACGACACCTTTGGTGTCGATGGAGATGACATCGCCCGGCCCGCCGATGATGCGCTTGAGCAGCAGCTTGTTCTGCCAGTAAAAGCCACACAAGTCGCCCGTCTTCCAATCGTCCGTTTTTACCAGCAGGATCACGTCCCGGTCCTGCAGGGTGGGGTTCATGCTGTCGCCCGACACCTGCAGCACAGGTAGCAGCAGCGTGGCCAGCAGCACCGCAATGGCCGCCACCACGATCAGGGTGCTCACCGTACCGCGCAGCACCTGCCAGAAACGCCGCCGTTCGGTCAGGCGCTTCCGTTCCGCATCCACCCGCCGCAAAGCCTCGGTGTCCTGCGGCGTTTCATCCTGCCGGAGCGTGTCGATGACGTCGATCAGCTCCGTGCGGCTCATCCGCCGCAATTTCCGCTCTGACATACTTCCTCCGCAAAGTCTTCCGCAAGGCTTTGTCTTTCATTCCATTCCCAATTTATCTCAATCGCCGTCCTCTGCAAAGCGCGGCGCAATCCACGAAAACATTTTCGTTCTTTTTCCACGAAAAAAAACTTTATAAAGATAAGTGGTATCATCAACAGTATAGCACCAATATTTCCTGTTTTCAATCAATTTTCCTAAGATTCTTTACCACGACTCCTGCTTTTCATGATTTATTCCTTTTGCAAAACATCTTTTTGTATTTTTACAACAAAAGAGCACCCCAGGGCAGGAAACCCGGAGTGCTCTTTGATTACACAGTGTTGAACCGCGCGTTTTATTTACTTCTTGGTGCTTCCCATATCGGGGACGAAGCTATTGATCTTCTTGACGGTGTCCACGATGGTGACCACGTTGTTGATGATGGAGCTGCCGGCGGAGAAGACACGGGCAATGTAATTGAACAGGGTGCCGATATCCTTGAACATCTGCCAGCCGGTGGTTTCACCACCAACCAGATAGGTCATCTCCTCCGCATCAATGGCTGCGTAATTGGCGGGCATTTTGAGCTCATAGTTCGTCATAGTAATTTTCCTTTCTTCAGTAAACTCAATAGAAAAGCAAATTCATCAGGAACCCTGTGCGGCGACCACGGTAACCACGACAGCGACCACCGTTGTGACCACCAGCACCGTGCCGAGGTTGTCTTTCAGCTTCCAGCTCTTCTCTGTGTCAGCGGCTGCCGGTGCTGTTGTCGTTGTCTTGGCTGCAGTGGCCGTGGCTGTATTCTTTTTGGCCGTCGGCGTCCAGTGCGCGTAGATGGTGGTATCGTCCTTGAAGTTGTACCGCGTGGTGATCTTGGTGCCGCCCACCACATCGTCGTACCAGCCATCAAACTTATAGCCCTCCATGGTGGGGGTGGGCGTACTGGTCAGCCGGTAATTGGAGCCGTACTTGTAAGCATACAGCTGCATGACATCACATGTACCGCCCTGTGCTTCCAAGTAGACGTTGTAATAGCTTGCGTCCGCCGCAAACGCCATGGGCACCAAGTTGCAGCACAGTGCCAGCGTCAGTACGCAGAGCACGAGCTTTTTCCAAAGCTGCTTCATAGACCGCGTCCTCTCTTTCCAAGCGTATTTCCCCGGGCGCTTTCCGGTGTTCCGGGAGCGGCACGTTCCACCCAGCCGCCGGGCGGTTTTCCAGCGCTCTCCCTTGGAACAATTATGAATCGGAACTGGTGCCTTGTCAAGCCCGGATCGCAAAATCGAGGTGGGAATTTTTATGGCATTTTCCGTCATTTTCCGCGTTCCCGGACAGATGTCGCGTTTCCGCAGCCATTTCCCGCCGGTTTCCCGTTTTCGCGCCCCTCTCTGCCGTGCAGGAAACAGCATGGAGGAAAGGCTCACAGCCGGTTCTTTTTCATCAGAAATATTTTACCAGAAATGCCCGTGTCCGCGCAAGTGTCCAAATGGACACAAATCACAGATTTGCGCCTGTTTTATTGGGTTCTGCACAAAGCCGCCCCCAAAAGTTCGTGTAGAACGCACAAAAAACACGGCATAAAAATCCACCGCAGCCGGGCAGGCCCTCGGCGTACTTGTTGGTCAGGATGCTGCCCATGGCCGCCATGACGGCAGGCGAGACGATATTCTCGCTGGCGATGAGCTCGATGTTCTCGCGCTGGCGGTTCAGCTCCCGGTTCATGGCCGCGGCCAGCTCCGGGTCGGCCTGGTTGACCAGACCAATGGTGTCCACCATTTCGTTGTACATTGCAGCTTCCCCCTCTCTGAGATGTTTCTTTCCCAAAAAGCGCGGCCCCGCATTGGGCCGGACGGTTTTTTTCTCTGATAACAAAATGCCAGCCTTTCTTTAACCGCAATTTCGACAAAAACGCTTGCTTTTTGAGCCCGCATTGCTTATTATATTCCTATAAAAATGCTGGGTGGTTTTTGTGCGGATCGTCTGCATGGGCACCGCCCGGAAGAACGGAGGAAGCCGCATGACCCTTGCGGAAGAGAAACAGGTTCAGCGCAAAGCGGGCATTGCGGCCCGCCGGGCACTGGCACCGGAAACCCGTGCCGCTGCCAATGCAACTCTCTGCGCCCGGCTGGCGGCGCTCCCCTGCTTCCGGCAGGCCCGGACCATCCTGCTTTACGCAGCCTTTGGCGGCGAGGCCGATCTGGCCACCCTGGCCGAGACGGCCCGGGGCCTGGGCAAAACGCTGGCCTATCCCGTCTGCGGGGAAAATTTCAGCCTGACCGCGGCTGTTCCCGGCGAGGATGGCTGGGAGGCAGGGGCCTACGGCATCCGCACCCCCATCCTGAGCCGGGCAGAGATCCTGCCGCCGGAGGCACTGGATCTGATTTTAGTGCCCTGCACCGCCTTTGACGCCGCCTGCGGCCGGGTGGGGATGGGCAAAGGCTACTACGACCGCTACCTGCCCCGCTGCACCCGTGCGGTGAAGCTGGGCATTGCGTTTGAAGCACAGCGCGTCCCCCACGCCGCTCTGGACGAACACGACCAGCGGCTGGACGCGTTCATCACCGAGGGAGGAATCTATCGTGGAACTGACAAAATCGAGCTGTGAGGGCTTTTTGGAGAGCCTTGCCAGCAAAGCCCCGGTCCCGGGCGGCGGCGGTGCAGCGGCCCTTGTGGGCGCGGCCGGCGTGGCCCTGGGCAATATGGTGGGCAGCCTGACCGTGGGCAAAAAGAAGTACGCGGCGGTGGAGGAAGAGATCCTTGCCCTCAACGCCCGGGCGAAAGTCCTGCGCAGGCGGCTGGAAGCGCTGGTGCAGGCCGACGCGGAGGCGTTTATGCCGCTGGCTGCCGCCTACGGCCTGCCCAAAGAGACGCCGGAACAGCAGGCCCATAAGGCCGCGGTGCTGGAGCAGGCGCTGGACGGGGCCTGTGCCGTGCCTCTGGAGACCATGGAAGCCTGCTGTGAGGGCATTGCGCTGGCGCAGGAGTACGCCGCCAAAGGCAGCGCGCTGGCCGTCTCCGACGCCGGGTGTGCGGCGCTGTTCTGCAAGGCTGCCTTACAGGCTTCGGGCCTGAATGTCTCCATCAATACCAAACTGATGGCAGACCGCGCCCACGCCGAGGCCCTGAACGCCAAGGCAGACGCACTGCTGGCACAGTACGTCCCGCTGGCCGATACGCTCTACGAAAAAATGGCAACACAATTGAGAGGGGAAGTTTAAATGGCAACGATCTTAAAAGGCGCGCCCGTGGTGGCGGCCATGAACGAGGCAAACGCCGCCCGCTGTGCGGCATTGGCCGCCAAAGGCATCACCCCTACCCTGGCCGTGGTCCGGGTGGGTGAGCGGGAGGACGACCTCTCCTATGAGCGGGGCGTCATGACCCGCTGCGGCAAGGTGGGCGTAGCCGTCCGGCAGTTTTTGCTGCCCGCCGATGCCACTCAGGACGCCCTGCTGGAAGTCATTGAAAAAATCAACGCGGACAAGTCCATTCACGGCTGTCTGCTCTTCCGCCCGCTGCCCAGGCAGTTCGATGACCGCACCATCCGCGCGGCACTGGCCCCGGAAAAGGACATTGACGGCATCACGGACGGCTCGCTGGCCGGCGTGTTTACCAACACGGCGCTGGGCTACCCGCCCTGCACCGCCCAGGCCTGCCTGGAAATTCTGAAGTATTACGATATCCCCCTCTCCGGCAAGCGGGCCGTGGTGGTGGGCCGAAGCCTTGTGGTGGGCAAGCCTGCCGCCATGATGCTGGACCGCGAAAACGCTACGGTCACGATCTGCAACTCCCGCACCCAGAACCTGCCCGCCCTCTGCAAAGAGGCTGATGTGGTCGTGGTGGCCATGGGCAAGCGCGGCTTCATCGGAGCCGACTGCCTGCGGGAGGGCCAGACCGTGGTGGATGTGGGCATCCATGTGGGCGATGACGGCAAGCTCTGCGGGGACGTCCGCTTTGCCGAGGCCGAGCCCGTGGTGGAAGCCATCACCCCCGTGCCGGGCGGTGTGGGCACCGTGACCACCTCCGTGCTGGTGGGCCATGTGGTGAAAGCAGCGGAGAAGACGCTTTTATAAAAGTTTCATCTATTTTTAATTTTCAATCATAAAGCACAAAACGAAGCACAAAACGCAAAACGCGCCCGGGCGGTGAGGAACCGCCGGGCGCGTTTTGCGCTCTAGGGTTATGCCGGGAGGTAGAAAAGAAAATAGGAAAAAGATAAGGTCAGATGTTACGCGGCGTTCTTTGCCGGGGCAAAGACCAGCGCTTTTTTCCGCTTGTTCTGCATCGAACGGACGATGCAGCTGAGCGTGAAGTTGATGATGAAGTAGATCACGCAGGCGGCACCGAACAGGACCATGACGTCGGAAACATTCACGGTGCCCAGACCGTTGTAGGTGCCCGCGGCACTCAGCAGCTGGCGGATGCGGGCCATCAGCTCGATGGTGGCCACGTTTGCCAGATAAGACGAATCCTTGATGGTGGTGATGACCTGGCTCAGCAGGGTGGGCACGATGTTGCGGTATGCCTGGGGCAGCACGATGTAGAGCAGCACCTCAGCGGTGTTGAAGCCCTGTGCGTAACCGGCCTCGAACTGGCCCTTGGCCACACCATTCAGGCCGCCGCGGACGATCTCCGCAATGACGGAGGAGTTGAACAGGATCAGAGCCAGCGCTGCCTTGAACAGGAGCTTCATCTCCACGCTGGTCAGGCCGAACATTTTCCGGGCAAAGAACGCCGGGCAGGGGCAGAAGACCACGCAAACGAAGATCCACAGCAGGTAGGGCGTGTTGCGGAACAGCTCGATGTAAGCGGCGCTCAGCCAGCCCAGGACGCGGGCCGGGCCATGCTTGCAGTAGGTGCGGGCCAGTGCCAGCAGGCTGCCGACGATGAGGCCCAGAATAACGCCCAGCACCGAGATGATGCAGGTAAAGGCCACGCCGCGCAGCAGGTAGAGCATCACACCCTGCTGGGTGAGGATGGAAAGGCTTGCAGCAAGTGTTTTCATGTTAAGCAGCCTCCTTGAGTTCCACCTTGGCGGCGGTCTTGAGGGCGGTGTTCACGCGGCCCTTGCGTGCCTTGAGGGAAGCCTCCCAACGGGTCGCCAGCGTGGACAGCGGGAAGCAGACCACAAAGAAGATGAGGCCGCAGACGATGTAAGCGGGAGCGTAAGCGCCGCCGGTGGAAGCACCGGTGACAAAGCTGTAGGTCACACTGATGAGATCCGCACCACCCACGATGTAGAGGCAGGAAGTGTTTTTAAAGAGGTTGACCACCTGGTTGACCATGGGAGGCAGCATCACGGGGATGCTCTGGGGCAGGATGATGTAACCCATCCGCTGCAGATAGTTGAAGCCCTGTGCCTGTGCGGCCTCAAACTGGCCCTTGGGCACTGACTCAATGGCCGCGCGGACCACTTCGCCCATGTAAGCACCGGTGTAAACGCCCAGTGCAATGATGCCGGTGCGGATGACTCCGAGGCTCAGGCCCGCAAAGGCCAGCGCGTAGTACAAAAAGCAGAGCTGGAGCAGCAGCGGGGTGTTCTGGATGAATTCCACATACACACGGGCCACAAACTTCAAGATCTTATTGCCGCTGGTGGCCATCAGGCCCAGCAGAGCGCCAATGGCAAAGGCCAGCGCCAGCGCGCAGACAGCGGTCTGTAAGGTATTGCCCAGACCCAGCAGAAAGCTCTCTTTATGGTTCCAAACCGTACTCCAAGCGTCCATCGAAAATAAACCAGACATGGCAAACGCTCCTTTCCCTTTCTATCCCTCAATTGCAAAAGTGGTCTTTTAGCTCAGGCCGTTCTCCTTGATCAGGCTCTCGACCGTACCATCGGCCAGCCAGCCCTGCACCAGCTCATCGCACAGGGTGGAGAAATCGCTGCCTTTCTTGGTGGCGACGCCGTACTCCTGCGGGCTGAACTCCGCATCCACGTAGCTGCGGCCATCGGTCTTGTAGATGGCCAGAATGGACTTATCCACGCAGAAGCCCTGGATCTCGTTTGCGCTCAACGCGGTGCTGATGGCGGGATAATCGTCGTACTGACGGAACGAGATGCCCTCTTTCCAGGTATCCGCGTTGAACGTGTCGGCGTCAAAGTTTGCACCGTCCAGCACGCCCGCGTCGATCATGGCCTTGACCAGAGCACGGGCAGAAGTAGAACCGGAGGACACGCCCACGACCTTGTCTTTCAGGTCTGCCAGATCCTTGATGCCGTTGGAGTCCTCGACCAGAACGGAAACATAATCGGTGTAGTAGGGAGTGGTGAAATCCCAGCTCTTCTTGCGCTCCTCGGTGATGGTGAACGTTGCCAGAACGGCGTCGATGTCGCCGGAGTCCAGCAGCTCGCCGCGGGTAGCAGCGGTGACGGTGGTGAACTCGACATCCACACCCAGATACTCGGCGATCATCTCAGCCAGGCTGTCCTCCAGGCCTTTGTACTCACCCGTCAGGGTGTCCTGGAAGCTGAAGCCCTGCACGGCGTTCTTGACGCCGGCCTTGAGGACGCCGCGATTCACGATGGCCTGGGTATCCGGGCCAAAGCTGGCGGCTGCCGCGCTGGAAGCACCGGCGGTGCTGGCGGCAGTGGAAGCGGTGGAAGCAGCGGTGCTGCTGGAAGAGCCGCCGCAGGCGGCCAGCATGGAAAGGACAGCGGCCGAGCCAGCGGCCTTGACGAAGCTGCGACGAGAGATCTTTTTCATAATCATACACTCCTCTATGTTTTTTGCAGCCTGGGCGGCTTTCCCTGCCCGCCCCGAAACCGGCTGCGTTTTATCAACAACGGCGGCGCACCACAACTTGTGCACCCGGCCGTGTCAACCAAAATAAGATGTTACCGGACGATCTTGCTCAGGAACTGGCGGACACGCTCGCTCTTGGGGTTGGTGAAGAAGTGCTCCGGCGTGCCCTCTTCAAGGATCTGTCCGTCCGCCATAAAGACGACCCGGTCTGCCACCGAGCGGGCAAAGCCCATCTCGTGGGTGACGACCACCATCGTGATGTTTTTCTCGTGTGCCAGCCGGACCATGACGTCCAGCACTTCCTGAATGGTCTCGGGGTCCAGTGCACTGGTGGGTTCATCGAACAGGATGATCTTGGTCTGTGCACAGAGGGCCCGCGCAATGGCGATGCGCTGCTGCTGGCCGCCGGAGAGCTGGGGCGGATAAACATCCGCCTTATCCCGCAGGCCGACTACCTCAAGATAATGATATGCAAGCTCCTCCGCCTCGGCCTTTGTTTTGTGGTGGAGCTTCATGGGGGCCAGCGTCAGGTTCTTGAGCACGGTCATGTGCGGGTAGAGGTTGAACTGCTGGAACACCATGCTGATGTTCTCCCGCACGACACGGGTCTTGTTTTTGTTGGTAAGCTCCTCCCCGTTGATATAAACATGGCCGCTGGTAGGCTCCTCCAAAAAATTCATGCAGCGGACGGTGGTCGATTTGCCGCTGCCTGAGGGTCCGATGATGACCAGCTTCTCGCCCTCAGCCACTTCCAGGTTCACGTCTTTCAGAACGTGCAGGTCCCCGAAGTATTTATCCACATGTTCCAGTTTGATCATGAAGTATTCCGCCTTTCCCTATCCTCTTTTTGCCTGTGCACATGCACCACAGACCAGTGCGCCCGGGGGTTGTCTTTTAACATGAAAAGAAAAAAGGCGCAGAGTGAATAAGCTTCACTCAAGCGCCTTTGCTTTCGTTAATAGAAGTATACCTGTTTTTCGTCAAACTTTCAATAAGTAAAGTGCAACAATTTACCACGTGCTCTTTTATGCATTTTGGAAAGTTAGACAAACATCATACTTAAAATCATTCATTCAGCGGGCCAGCAGCAGCAAAAGTGCCGATGCCACCGCCTGCAGGATCAGCCAGCGGGCCACCACCTGCTCATCGCTCCAGCCCATCCGCTTGCGCACATGGTCGTGCAGCGGGGTCAGCGTTTTTTTCAGGATGCTGATGTGCAAAAACCGCTTGAAGCTGATTTTGAGGATGCCCAGACTGCCGTCCACGATAAAGACCAGTGCCGCCAGCAGGAATGCGAACGGGTGATTGCTCTTGAGGGCCAGGACGGCCAGGAAGAAGCCCATGGCGCGGCTGCCGGCGTCCCCCATCAACAGGGTGGAGGGTTTGGCATTGGACCACAGGTAGGCCAGCAGGGCACCGATGAAGATGACGCCTGCCGTGGCATACTCGCCCAGCTCCTCCCAATAGGCCAGCAGGAACGTGCCGATGGACACCACTGCCAGGCTGGCCGAGAGGCCGTCCACACCGTCGGTACAGTTGACCACATTGATGCTGGCCCAGATGAGCACGACGATGAGCAGCAGGTAGACCGGGTACGGGATGCTGAACGCCCAGTTCAGCAGCTGCACGCCGGTGCCGTTGAAGTTGAGGTAGGTGACACCTGCCACCACCGCGATGACAAAATCAATGAGGCCCTTTTTGTATTCGTTCCAGGCCGTATCCGCCGCATCGTCAAAATAGCCCGAGAGCATGGAGGCGATGAGGAGGGCGGTATAGATCAGGTACTCCACCCGGAACGGGATGACAGCCAGCGTCACCAGCGCGATGCAGAGCACAAAGATGAGGCCGGAACCACGGGCCTTGCCCTTGGACAGCTCGCCGTTGACAGCGAACGCGCGGCCATGGTCATGGGGCAGCCGCTCCCGGAACATGGAGTCCATCAGGGCGGTCAATGCAAACGCCAGCAGAAAGCCCAGCGCGTCCACGGCACGGGTGCCAATGGTATCAGAAAGCATTTCGATCATAAGATTCAATTCCTCTTTCATAGTATTCTTCCCATGGTGAGAGTGTATCACGCGGAACAGTAAAAATCAATTGCCCTGCCGCAAAATCGCCCTTGATTGACAATCCTCTTCCCTCTTATTATAATAGGTATCGGCTTTTCCATTTTGTATTTGCAGAGGAGACCTCATGACACTTTCACTTGATATTCTCGCGGCCCGGATGCGGCAGGGCGAGAGCATCCCGCTGGGCGACACGGCCCGCGTTGCCGTTGCCCTGAGCGTGCCCGCCATCCTGCAGCAGCTGGTGGTCACGGCTATGGAGTACATTGACGCGGCCATGGTGGGCCACATCGGGGCCGAGGCCACGGCGGCCATCGGCATCGTCAGCTCCAGCACCTGGCTGCTCCACGGCATTCTGGTGGGGCTGTTCACGTCTTTTGCCATCCAGATCGCGCAGTATCTCGGGGCCGACCGCCAGGATGATGCCCGGGGCGTGCTGCGGCAGTCCATGATCTTCAACATCCTCCTCGGCTGCGGCATGGCGGCGCTGGGCATCGGCATCTGCCGGTTCCTGCCCGGGTGGCTGGGTGCGGACCCGTCTTTGCAGGGCAATGCTTCGGCCTACTTTGGCATCTGGTCCGCAGCCCTGCCGTTCAGCATGGCCATGGGGATGTACTCCGCCATGCTGCGGGCCACGGGTGACGCCCTGACGCCCAGCCTCATCAGCGTGCTGGTCTGCGTGCTGGACATCTTCTTCAACTTTTTCCTCATCAATCCCACCCGGGAGATGGAGCTGTTTGGTCAGACCGTCACGATGTTCGGTTTTGGCTGGGGTGTGCCGGGCGCGGCGCTGGGCACGGCCCTTGCCACCATGATCGGCGGGCTGGCCGCACTGGCGGTGCTCCTGCTGCGGGAGAGCCCACTGGCCATCCGCTACCCCGGCAGCTGGAAGATCACCCGCTCCTGCCTGATCAACCTGTGGCGGGTGGGTGTGCCGCTGGCGGCAGAGCGCGCCGCCCTCTCCTCGGCTCAGGTGCTTCTCGTCCGCATCGTGTCCCAGCTGGGCACTGTGGCCATTGCGGCCAACAGCCTGGCCGTAAGCGCCGAGGGCCTGTGCTACATGGCGGGCTACGGCATCCAGGATGCTTCCATCGCACTGGTAGGGCAGGCCGTGGGTGCCCACCGCCGGGACATGTCCAAGCGGTTTGCCTGGCTCTGCACCGGGATGGGCATGGGCATCATGGCTCTTTCCGGCGTCTTGATGTGGCTGTTTGCCCCGGCACTGATGAGCATTTTTACGGCCGACGCGGCTGTCATTGCACTCGGGGCCCAAATGCTCCGCATTGAGGCTTTTGCCGAGCCCATGTTCGGGGCCTCCATCGTGGCCAGCGGTGCCATGCAGGGGGCTGGCGACAGCACCGCCTGCTTTGTACTCAACCTGTTCAGCATGTGGGGCGTCCGGCTGACGCTGGCATTCCTGCTGGCTCCCCGCTTCGGGCTGGCCGGTGTCTGGACGGCCATGTGCGTGGAGCTGTGCACCCGGGGTGTGCTGTTTCTGCTCCGCCTTGCCCGGGGCAGGTGGCTGGAGAGAGGCGCGCTGGCATAAGCGATATAAAAAATGCTCCTGTGCGGATGCACAGGAGTATTTTTCTTTCTGATCGAGTGGAATCAGCGGCGGCCATGCAGGATGGGCGACAGCGGCTTATAGATCAACATACAGAGCACAGCGTCCAGCAGGCCCTTGACCAGCGTGAACGGCAGGTTGAAGAGGATGAGGCACTTGATGAGGCTGTCTGCCGAGGGCAGGATCGCCTGATACATGCCCAGGATGGCTTCCAGCGGCATGTGGTAGAACTGCACATAGGCCGGGTAAACGACGAAGTAGTTGGAGGGCACGCTCAACACACCCATGGCCACGGCACCTGCCACGGCACCGATGATGGCCGTCTTGCGGCTCTTGTGGTGCTTGTAAATATAGCCGGCCACGGCAGAGAAGATGGCACCCAGGATAAAGTTGGAGAGCTCACCCACACAGGCCGTGGAGGTGCCCTTGATGACGATGTGGAGCAGGTTCTTCATAAAGCTGATGATCACACCATACACCGGGCCCAGGGCAAACGCGCCCAGCAGGGCGGGCAGGTCCGAGAAGTCCATTTTGATAAATGCCGGAATCAGCATCGGGATGGGAAACTCGATGAACATGAGGATGAATGCCACCGCGCTGAGCATGGCGGCAACGGTCAGGTTGTGGGTCGTGTCTTTTTTCATGATTTTTCCTCCCGGGGCGGCTGGCCCCACTCAAAATAAACTGTGGAAAGCCCTTTTCGCACCGATGGGAACCGGGAAGACAAACCAAAAGCGCCCTGCTGCAAAAACACTGCAACAGGGCGCGTAGACAAGCAATTTGTCTGCCGTTTCTTGCATCCGGACTATACCGTCGGCCTCGGAGTCTCACCGGGTCAGCACCCCATAGGGGTGGTCGCGGGCTATACCGCCGGTGGGGAATTGCACCCCGCCCTGAAACGAACTTTCTGGCACACAGTATAGCGCGGCAGCCTGCTGTTGTCAACCCTTATCCGCAAAAGTTTGTTTTCTTTTTCACAAGTGTAACGTTTGCTTCTGGACGACTGCCCCTGCACTGCGGCAAAGAAAATTTGAACCCTCTGCCGGAGTATGCTATACTGAGACCAATGTGTTCGACACAATTCACCCGAAAGGAACAATTTCTGTATGATCTTCACCATCCAAAACCTGGGCTTTGCCATTGGCGGCTTTTTGCTGGAGGGCTGGCTGGCCTTTGCGGCCCGGTGCGTCTGCGCTCTGGTGCTGCTGGCACTGGGCGCTGTGGCCCGTGCCCTGCTCCGCAAAAAGATCTTCCCGAAGCTGCTGGCCCACAGCTGGCACTTTGAAGCCACCGGCATCCTGCTCCGCAGCTTTGAGCTGCCTGCCGAGTGGATGGTCTGGCTCACGGGCATTTACTTTGCCCTGGCCAGCCTGCCCTGGGCCATTGCCCCCGTGCCCAAATTCCTGCTCGTCGTCTACCAGATGACCATGACCCTCTGCATCTGCAAAGGCCTGTACCACGCCTCGGATGTCGCCACCCTGCTGCTGAAATCCTGCGGCGAGGAGATCCGCTCCAATAAGACGCTGCTCTCCCTGCTGGACACCACCTATAAGGTGCTGGTGGTCATTCTGGGCGTGGCGACCATCGCGCAGGAGAGCGGCTTCCCCATCGGCAGCATCGTTGCCGGTGCCGGCCTCATCGGCCTGACCATCTCCCTGGCTGCCCAGGAGACGGCCAGCAACATCTTCAGCGGCATCGTCATCCTCATTGACAAGCCCTTTGCCGTGGGCGACTGGATCCTTGTGGGCGATGTGGAGGGCGAGGTCATCGACATCAACTTCCGCTCCATCAAGATCCGCTCCCTGGATAAGACCGTGAGCGTCATCACCAACAGCAAGGTGTGCAGCTCCATCATCGTCAACTGCGCCATGCGCTCCACCCGGCCTTATAAGTTCACGCTGGGCGTCACTTACAATACCTCCCGCGCCAAGCTTGAGCAGCTGATGGCCGACCTGACCGCCATGCTGGAAGCCAGCCCTTCTGTGGAAAAGGGCTCTGCCCTTGTCCGGCTCACCAGCTTTGGCGATTCCAGCATCAATCTCCTCGTCTCCGCCTACCTGCTCACCAATCAGGCCGGAACGTTCCTCCAGATGCAGAACGACCTGAACCTGAATGTCATGGACGTGATGCAGAAAAACAATGTGGACTTCGCATTCCCCTCCACCACCGTCTATCTCTCCAAATAATTCTTTGCTCCTCCGTGCGGAGGAGCTTTTTTGTTTACAACGCCACATCCAGCGCCATCATCAAAGCAAACCCTAACACAATGCTGATGACCCCCGCCGATTCATCCGGTTCAACGGCCTGCGGGATCATCTCCTGCGCCGTTACGCAGACCATGCACCCGGCGGCCGCGCTCATCAGCCAGGGCAGAGCCGCACTCACCCAGCCTGCCACCGCAAGGGCCAGCAGCCCGCCCAGCGGTTCCACCAGCCCGGAGGCTGCCCCGGCCAGAAAGGCCCTGCCCCGGCTCTGACCAGATCTCAGCAGCGGCAGGCTCACCGCCGCGCCCTCCGGGATGTTCTGTAACCCGATGCCAAGGGCAAGGGCCAGCGCCCCGCTTATGGCTTCCGGGCTGCCCTCCAGCGCCAGCGCGGCGGCAAGGCCCACTACCATCCCCTCCGGCAGGTTGTGCAGGGTGACAGCCAGCACCATGTGCCCGCAGTGCCCCGGCCCGGCCGCAAACCAGCGCCCGGCCAGTGCTTCCAGCCGCAGCAGCCCCACGGCCCCCACAACAAGCCCCGCCGTGGGCGGGAACCACCCGGGCCAGACGCCCCGCTCCGCCCGCTCAATGGCGGGCAGCAGCAGGCTCCACACACTGGCCGCCAGCATGATGCCTGCCGCCATGCCGGAGGTCATCCGCTGGGTGCGGGGCTCCTGCGCGCGCCGAAACAAAAAGGCACCTGCCGCCCCTACCGTGGTGCACACGGCAGGCAGCAGCAGAATGCCCGCTGTAAAGATGATTTTTTCCACACCGCATTCCTCCTCTTCCCGCTGATGTATGCGGGAAAAGCGGCGGATGTGCAGCTTTTGGGTTATTTTGCCCAGGTGGGCTCCTGATCTTTGCCGGAGTAATCAAACAGGCCGTCGTTTTTCTCCTCCAGCGCCTTGATCATGTGGTAAGTATACTCGTTGTAGGGGGTAGGGATGCCCAGCTCTTTGCCCATCCGCATCAGCGCCCCGGAGAACATGTCGATCTCCGTATGGCGGCCCGCGTCAATGTCCTGCAGGGTGGAGTACCGGGCGTCCGGCGGCACCGCACTGCCCCGGCCGGAGTTTTTGTCCACAATGGAGAGGTCGATGCCCTTGGCGGCGGCAATGGCCATCAGCTCTTTGCGGAGGCCGTCACTGATGGCTTTCATGTGGACGCTGTCGCGGTAGCAGCCCACACCGGCTCCCAGAATGGCCTGGGGCAGGTTGTTGCAGACGTTGAGCCGGAATTTGCTCCACATCTCCTCCCGGATGTGCTCGGTGGCGCGGAAATGAACGCCCGTGCCCTCAAACAGGGCCGCGACGGCCTGTACCCGCTCACTTTCAAAGGGTGCGGCCAGCTCGCCGTAAATGATGCCCAGTGTGGTGTCCGGGTCAAAGCGGAAGCCGTCCGCCTCCTTGTGGGAGACCACCTTGATGAGCGAGTAGAGCAGGTGATCCGCTCCTACCTCGGCCGCAATGATCTCCTCGCTGTCCACGCCGTTCATCAAGCTCATGACGATGGTGTGTTCCCCCACCACCTGCCGGATGCTGTCCAGCGCCCCGGGCAGGGCACCGTATTTCAGGGCCACGATGAGCAGATCGGCCCCGTGGGCCTCCTCCGGGGTCCAGACCTCCGGGTGATACGCCTTGCCGTTGATGCCGATGCCGTTTTGCAACCGCCGGGCACGCTCGCCCTCGGCCACCACGCCCAGACGGATGCCCGGTTTCTCAGACAGCCCCCAGAGGACATAGGCCCCCACGGCTCCCGCGCCCAGAACGGCCACTTTTTCGAGTTTCATACTACTTCCTCCCCACTGTTTTGACGATTTTGTTCTGACTGCCAGTATAACATATTTCTCCGGTTCAGAAAACCGGGTACGCATCCCTGTCCGATGGCAGGAGCAGACGCTCTTTTTGCTTGCGCTTATTTGCGGCGGGGCTTTTTCCGCCGGGGGAACGCGGCATAGGTGTAGCCGAACACCGTACCGCACACGCCGCCCACGATGTGCATAAAGTTGGCGACGTTGTCCCGCACAAAGATGACATCATACACCTGCTGGCCCAGGTAGAGCACCGCCACCAGCAGCATCGTGACCGGAATGCCACCCGAGAAACCGGACAGGGACGCCAGCATGATGAGCATGAACACGATGCCCGACGCCCCCAGCAGGGCCGAGTGGGGGAAGAGCGCGCACTGCAGGATGCCCGAGATGAGGGCCGTAAGCAGGATGCCCCTCAGCAGCGGGATGCTGCCGTATTTTTCCTCCATGGGCGGGCCGATGACCAGCAGCAGGAGCATGTTGTTCAAAAAATGGTCCCAGCTGCCGTGGCCCAGCACATGGCCGAACAGCCGGACATAGAACAGCGGATCTTTCAAAGAAGAGCGGTAGACACAGAACAGATGGGTCGTTGTCCAGCCGCCGGTCCACTGCCCCAGGAACAGCACCCCCAGCGAGAGCAGAAAAAACGTGAGGATGACCGGGGAGTTGTATTGCAGCTGCAGCGTAAATTTTGGCTTTTTCGTAAGCGTTTCATCCTTTCGCAGCCCACAGCGCTGCCGCAGGCCCTTAAATTTGGTCTTAACAGATTTATTGTAGCACACTCCGGGTAGGTTTTCCACGGGTTTCTCTGCCGGGCGTTCCGCTCTGCTGTACAGCCACTCTTCCTGTTCAGTAAGATTAAACATCCATTTTTGTCTTTTTCTGGGATGAAAATTGTATTTTCGGGAAGTATCTGTTATATTCGGCCTGAAATTTTTCACTTCTACCACATCGTTCGAGCACTTTGCACAACATATCTGTTCATTATTTGTTTACAACATGCATTGTAATTTAACAGATATGCAGTATAATTAAACACAGAATAAGCGTCGCTTAACGGTATGTATGATGCACGACCTCAAACAGCGCCCCGGCCCGGTGCTGCGCCGTGCAGACGTGAAAGGAGAAGTTTTTCCATGGCAATCAAAGAGTATGCAGCAAAGCTGATCGAGCAGGACGCTACTTTAAAGGAGATCGCGGAGCAGAAAGAGACTCTGTGGGTCAACCCCAAGTTCCTGCCCTTTGAAATGACCGACGCTGTGTGCCAGCTGGTCGTCTCGGACGCAGACATTGCAGATGCAGAGGCGCGTCTGGAGCGGTTTGCCCCGTTCATCCGCAAGTGCTTCCCGGAGACCGAGTGCACCAATGGCATCATCGAGTCCCCGCTGAAGCCCATCCCCGAGATGCAGAAAGGCCTGATCGAAGCAACGGGCAGCCCCATCTCCGGCAATCTGTTCCTCAAGATGGACAGCCATCTGGCGGTGGCAGGCTCCGTCAAGGCCCGCGGCGGCATCTATGAGGTGCTGAAACACGCCGAGGATCTGGCCATTGCAGCTGGCAAGCTGAAAGTGACTGACAACTACGAGAAGCTGTGCAGCGACGAGATGCGCGCATTCTTCAACCAGTACACCGTGCAGGTGGGCTCCACCGGCAATCTGGGCCTGTCCATCGGCATCAGCAGCGCCGCCATCGGCTTCAAGGTCAAGGTGCACATGTCCGCCGACGCCCGCCAGTGGAAGAAAGACCTGCTGCGCAGCAAGGGCGTTGAAGTCATTGAGTATGCCGACGACTACTCCAAGGCCGTGGCCGAGGGCCGCAAGCTCTCCGACGCCGACCCCATGAGCTACTTTGTGGACGACGAGAAATCCGTCAACCTGTTCCTGGGCTATGCCGTGGCCGCTTCCCGCCTGAAGAAGCAGCTGGAGGAGCAGGGCGTTGTGGTGGACGAGCAGCACCCGCTGATCGTTTACATTCCCACCGGTGTGGGCGGTGCTCCCGGCGGCGTGGCTTATGGCCTGAAGCGGGTGTACAAGAACGCTGTCCATTGCTTCTTTGCAGAGCCCACCCTCTGCCCCTCTGTCCTGCTGGGCTTTGCCACCAACCTGTACGAGGCCGTCAATGTGCATGACTTTGGCATCGACGGCCTGACCGAGGCCGACGGCCTGGCCTGCGCAAGCCCCTCCGGCTTTGTCACCCGCATTGACTCCAACCTCATCTCCGGTGATTTCACCATCGAGGATGCAAAGCTGTACGACTTTATGCGTCTGCTCCACAAGACCGAGGACGTCCTCATTGAGCCCTCCAGCTGCGCCGCGTTCATCGGCCCTGTCCATCTGGAGAGCACCGAGGCCGGCAAGGGCTACCTGGCAAAGCAGGGCCTGACCGCCGACGTGATGAAGAACGCCACCCAGATCTGCTGGGCAACCGGCGGCCGTCTGGTTCCCGATGAGGTCTGGAAAGAGTACCTCGTCAAGGTCGTCAAGTAAGAGGAGGTTTGTTTATGGGCTCTACTGTATCTGTGATCCTCGGCCTGGTATTGGCCGTTCTGGTGTTGGTTCTCTTCACCGTTAAACTGAAGATCCACCCGTTCTTCGCACTGATCGCCACCTCCGCCACCTTTGCCATCGTGGCCGGCATGAACATGCAGGACATGCTCAGCGCCTTTACCAGCGGCATGGGCGGCACCATCGCCGATATCGGCCTGGTCATCGCACTGGGCACCGTTACCGGTACCCTGCTGGAGAAATCCGGCGCTGCCGAGACCATGGCCAAGACCATCCTCAAGATCACGGGCAAAAAGCACGCTGCTCTGGGCCTGGCCATCACCGGCTACTTCGTCTCCATCCCCGTCTTCTGTGATTCCGCATTCGTTCTGCTGAGCCCCATCGCCCGCCGCCTGTCCAAGGACACCAAGATCTCCATGACCACCATGGCCATCTCGCTGGCAATGGGCCTGCACGCCACCCACATGTTCGTGCCTCCCACGCCGGGCCCTCTGGCTGTGGCCGGCATCCTGAACGCGGACTTGGGCATGGTCATCCTGTTTGGTGCATTGGTCTCCATCCCTGTCATGCTGGTGGGCTACTTTGCTTCCCTGACCGCAGGCAAAAAATACTACTACATCCCCGAGGATGACAGCGACGTGACCGAGGAAGAGGACGAGAACGCCAAGCTGCCCAGCGCGCTGGCTTCGTTTATGCCCATCCTGGTCCCCATCCTGCTCATGCTCCTCAAGACCGTGGGCGACATGGTCGCTTCCGAGAACATTCTGCTCTCCATCCTGAACGTCATCGGCACTCCTGCCGTCGCTCTGCTGATCGGCATGCTGCTCGCTGCTTACACCTACCACAACATCCACCCCGAAGACAAGCTGGCCTGGAGCTTTGACGGCCTGGTGGCCGACTCTCTGCGGACCGCTGGCCAGATCGTCCTGATCGTTGGCGCGGGCGGCGCGTTCGGCGGCGTGCTGAAAGCTTCCGCCATGCAGTCCGTCCTGACCAATGCATTCTCCGGCCTGACCATCGGCATCCTGGCTCCGTTCCTCATCGGCTTCATCTTCCGTACCTGCGTTGGTTCCGCTACCATCGCCATGGTCACGGCAGCTACCATGATCACCCCGCTCATCGATGTGCTGGGCTTCTCCTCTCCGATGGGCCGCGTCATCGCCATGCTGGCCTGCGCCGCTGGCGGTATGATGGTCTTCCACGGCAACGATGACTTCTTCTGGGTCACCACCACCACCTCCAAGATGGATACCTCCGTGGCTTACAAGACCATCCCCATCATCAGCGTGCTGCAGTCCCTCACCGCTCTGGTCGTCGTCTTCGTCCTGAGCCTGATCTTCCTGCACTAAGTGCTGATTTTCCGGGAGCATCCCATTCTGCTTCCGGTTGCTGAGACTGCTTTCCACAACAAAATCGGCAGACATGGCTGTACCTCTCCATGTCTGCCGATTTTTTATATTTTATTGTGTTTTCTACTCCGTTTTGTCATCGCTTTGCCACTTGGTCTTCCCGGCCAAACATGCTATAATGATAGTATTGAGGAGTATGCCCCTCTGCCGGGGATGCTGCCGCAAATACAACAGTAAGGAACATGTTATGGTCAATCTGAACATCGGACAAAAGATTCAAAAATACAGGACCCAGCGGGGGCTGAGTCTCCGCGGGCTGGCGGAAAAGACAGGCATCACCGCCTCCATGATCAGCCAAATCGAAAACAATGCTGTCAATCCTTCCATCAACACCCTGAAAACGCTGGCCGAGACGCTGGATTTCCCGCTCTATGTTCTCTTCCAGGAGGACAGCGACCCCGAGCAGGAACTCATCGTCCGCAAAGGCGAATACCGCTCCATCGGGAACCGGAACAGTGAGGTAGCCTACAACCTGCTCACGGCCGACACCAAAGCCAGCATCGAATTTGTGCTGATGGAGATCCCGCCCCAGACCGTCACTTCTGATAAGGACCGCTCCCATGTGGGCGAAGAGACCGCCTATGTGGAGGAGGGCGATGTGACCATCTCCCTCAACGGTGAACCCTTTGAGCTGCACACAGGCGATGCCGTCCGTATCCCGGCCGGGACAGGCCACCGCTGGTTCAATACCGGTGACAAAATGGTCCGGGTCATCTTTGCGGTGACGCCGCCCAGCTTCTGATTTTTATTTTCGGGTCTGCTCCCAGTAGGCCCCCATACTCTGGCCGGGCTGGTCCGTCACGTCGTCGTTGAGGTAATCGGCCAGGCCTACCGCCTCCGGCCGCCAGGCACGGGCGGCCTCCACGGTGGGGTATTCCACCTCGGCATACCAGAACTCGGTAGGCTGGCCCTCATCCACATGGTTCACTTCCAGCACCATGCCGTCCGGCAGCTGATAGCTGCGGCGGAGCTTGGGGACGAGCGGTTTGCCGATGATCTTCTCTTCGAGCCGGGTGAAGAGCTCTTTGTCGATCTCCCGCTCGATCTCCTCCCGGGCCAGCCCGCTGCCGGACTTGAAGCAGAGGATATACTTCGTCTCGCCGCCGGTCAGGGCTTCCTCCCGGATGCGGACCGTGGGCCGGACGCTGATATAGCCCTGCCGCATGGCAAATTCTTCTTTTAAGGGCAGCGGCTGCTCCGGCCAGCCGTTTACCATCCATTTCCGTTCAATTTCCATTGTGGTTTCCCCCATTTCGTTTTTGCTTATTCTAGCACAATTTTTCAGGATTATGAAGAGGTCTATCGAATGAAAGAACGCGCTTATCCCGTCTACCAAGTCAACAAACACGCCGAGGGGCTGCTGGTGGGCGGCCACCCCTGGGTGTACGAAAACGATATTACCGCCGCGCCGGAGACGCTCCCGGAAAACGGTACCCTGGCCGATGTGGTCAGCCCCAAGGGCGCTTACCTCGGCACGGGCTTTGTCTCCCACCACAGCAAGATCCGGGTGCGGCTCATCTCCCGCAACGCCAACGATACCTTTGACGCCAGCTTCTGGCGCCGCCGGGTGGAGTACGCCTGGGCCTACCGCAAGACCGTGCTGGAGCCCGCCGATCTTTCCGCTTGCCGGGTCATCTTTGGTGAGGCCGACCAGTTTCCGGGCCTGACGGTAGACCGCTTCCACAATATCCTCGTCACCCAGACCCTGAGCGCGGGGATGGAAAAGCTCAAGCCCGTTCTCTTCCCCCTCCTGGCGGAAGTCCTGCGGGCCGACGGCCAGACCATTGACGGCATCTACGAGCGGAATGACGAAGCCCTCCGCGCCAAGGAGGGGCTGGAGCAGAACAAGGGCTGGTTCGAGCTGTCCGGTGAGACCCACCCCGACTCCACCCAGACAGAGATCCGCGAGAACGGCGTGTATTACCACGTCGATTTTGAAAACGGCCAGAAGACCGGCTTCTTCCTGGACCAGAAATATAACCGCCGGGCCGTGGCCCGCATTGCCGCCGGGCACACCGTGCTGGACTGCTTTACCCACACCGGCAGCTTTGCGCTGAACGCCGCCATGGGCGGGGCGGCCCGGGTCACTGCCGCCGACATCAGCGCGGAGGCCATTGCCATGGCCCAGCGGAACGCCCAGCGCAATGGCCTGACCAACATGGATTTCCTCTGTGAGGATACCTTTGAGCTGCTGCCCCGGCTGGAAAAAGAGGGCCACCCCTACGATTTTATCATCCTGGACCCGCCCGCGTTCACCAAAGCCCGCCGCACGGTGGAAAACGCCATGCGGGGCTATAAGGAGATCAATTACCGTGCCATGAAGCTGCTGCCCCGCGGCGGCTACCTGGCCACGGCCAGCTGCTCCCACTTTGCCACCGAGGAGCTGTTTATCAAGATGCTGCGCGCCGCCGCGAAAGACGCGCACCGTCAGCTGCGCCAGATCGAAGTCCGACAGCAGGCGCCGGACCACCCCATCCTCTGGGGCGTACCCGAGACCAACTACTTAAAATTCTTCCTGTTCCAGGTTATTTAAGTAATACTTATAAAGCAAAATTCGGCCTCACTTCGCAAAATCAAAGCGTTTGCTCCAAAAAACCAATTTGGGGTTTGGGCAAAATCGTCAGTTTTGTCAATTGCGTTTTAGCCCCCGGTGGGCTATAATCATCGCATAGACAGCAACGGCGCTGTGAGTCACCTCCTGACTCGCAGCGCCGTTTCGTTTCAGCAGAACACTGCTCTCATTTTCTCGTTCCTGAGAAAGTTTTGCGGTATTTGAATGGAAATTAAGATCAAGTAAGGAGTAGGATTTATGGCAGCAAATGTTATGGAAATCTACGGCA
>ERZ838483.743-NODE-743-length-37638-cov-17.430461_pt1 | contig 37638 bp, 31 predicted proteins | sample MGYA00519939_ERZ838483 | MGnify/ENA primary metagenome ERZ838483 (study PRJEB31850, sample SAMEA3708836) | human gut metagenome | biome: human gut; feature: human-associated habitat; material: faeces | place: China | collected 2014 ... | reverse complement strand
AGACCTCTTCGCCGTAGGTCAGCTGTTCCATCACCTTGTTCAGCTCCCGGAACTGCCGCCGGGCGTTGAAGATATCGTCTTTCATCCGGAAGAGGATGTCCTTGCGGAAGCGGTCCTTGCAGTCTTTCTGGGCCTGCTCGAGGCGGGCGGCGTACCGTTCCAGGTCGATCCGCACCAGGCTGTCATATTGGGCACGGTACTGCTCTACCCCCGCAAGGCCCAGCGGATAATCGCAGACGTACCGCTCGTTGTAGGCTTTCTGGGCAGGCTCCAGCGTCCCGGTCAGGTAGAGCTGCAACGCCTCGTCCAGCTTGGTCTGGGCCTTTTCGGCGGCCTGTGCCACGGCACGGTCGGGCTTTGCCTTGTCCGGGCCGGAGAGGGCCGCCCGGCGCTCCCGGGCCAGCGGCTCCAGCAGCGGATACTGCTGAAAGAATGCGGCTGCGGCATCGGCGCTGGTCTGCGCTGTCTCCACCGCTTTTTTCCGCTCAGCCTCACAGGAGGCCAGCTGCTTCTGGCAGACGCGGATGTCCCCGCCCACCTGCTCCACGGCAGCGCGGGCAGCGTCCCAGGCTTTCTCCCGGGCTTCTTCCTCTTTGTAGAGCTGCTGGAGCATGGGGTTCTCCCGGCAGTCGGCCAGCTGCTGCTCCTGCGCCGTGTAGGCCTGCCGGGCGGCGGTCAGGGCCGCGCGGCTGTCCCACAAAGCGCCAAGCTCCTCCAGCGTCTTGCCCCGCAGGGCGTTCTGGTACTGGTCATAGGCCGCTTTCAGGGTCTTTTCGGTCTGCTCGGCGGCGCGGCGGCGCTCGGCCAGCGCTTCCAGCTCGGCGGTCAGGGCCTCGGCACGGGTGCGGCGGGCATCCAGACCAATATACCGCTGGGGCGCGCGGAGGCGTTCCAGCCGGAACGGATGGTGGCGGAGCAGATCACGGGTAGCGCTGTCCGGGTACTGTTCCAGCGTATCCGGTGTGTCACAGCAGACGATGCGGCCCAGAATGGTCTCCGCGTACTGGGCGGCCAGCGGGTTTTCACTGGTGACCTGCGCGGCCAGACTGTCCGGGGCGATCTTGTCCGTCCGGCGGTTGGCCTTGCGGATGCCCGGGGTATCCAGCAGGCTGATGGGCCCCACTTTCTCTTTCAGGGCCACAAAGGCGCTCTTGGCGGCGGCATAGTGGGCAGGCGGCACCAGGATATCAAAGCGGCGGTCGCCGAGGCAGGCCTCCACGCAGTCCTGCCAGCTCTCGTCCTCCACGGCCAGCAGCTCACAGAAAATTTTGGCGTCCGGCGTCATGCCCCGGCTCTGCAGCTCGGCATTGACGGCGTCCCGCACGCGGGTGGCGGCGTCGCCGTGGGGGTAGACCCACTTGCCGCCCGAGACCGCGTCCAGTTCCGCCCGTTTGGCGCCCTGCTCCCGGAGCAGGTCTGCAACCGCCTGCCGGGCCCCGAAATACTGCTCTTCCAGCGGCTTTTCAAGGCCGGAGAGCGCCTCTGTCAGCCCGGAGCACCCCTCTGCGGTGAGGGCTTCCGGCCAGAGATCTTTTCCAATCGCAAACCCGCTGCGGCCAAGGCTCTGCAGCAGGGCTGTGACTTTGTTTGCCGCGGCTTCGGCCCCGGCAGCACGGCGGGCGGCAGCGTCCAGCGCGCTCTTTTTCCGGGCCAGCTCCTCGGTCATGGCGTCGAGAGCGGCACCCTCTCCGCTGGCAGAGGCCGCACTGTGGGCGGCCAGATAGGCCCGGCGGGCTTCGGCCTCGGCGTTCTTGGCCGCCTCATACTGGGCGTTCAGGGTTTCCAGCTGGCGGTTTCCGGCCTCCAGATGGCCCTGCCAGGTGGCATCTTCCCCGGCATCGGCAGCGGCACGGGCCAGCAGGGCCGCGCCCCGGTTAACAAGGGCGGCGGTCTCTTTTTCGGCGGCTTCCCGGCCATCGTTCACGATGGTCTCCAGCGCGGCGGCACGGGTCTGGGCTTCGGCCAGCACCGCGTGGAGGTTTTCCAGCTCCACACGGTCGCCCTGCAGGGCATCCAGGTCTAATTCCGGCTGGGGCAGGATGTACTGATACAGAAACTCCCGGAAATTGGGGATCTCGTCCATGCTGGTGCCCATCTGGAACACTTCATTGAACTTTTTGCCCAGCGGGCTGGACGCGCGGCCAATGCCCAGCGCCCGGCAGATGCGGTCCCGGGCCTCGCTGGGGCTGCGGGTATAAGAAAGCCGCCCCGTGGCGGGCTTGAAGTCTTCTTTGGCGCTGGGAGCCCCGGTGCGCGGGTCGATAAACGGCAGCTGCTCCAGCGTGCAGCCGTCTTCCGAGAGGTACCAGGTCTGGTCGCCGGGGTGCAGCTCCTGCATGGGGCCCTCGGACTCTACCCGGACGGCGATGACAAAGGGCACCCGCTTGGCGGTGTCCCAGAATTCCGCGCCGATGTAGGCCACGGTGCGGCCCGGGCGGCGGTAAGCATTCTCACCGCGCTGCTTGGCGTGGACGGAGCCCTGCAGGGTGCGGCCGCTCTTTTTATTGCCCAGGGCATTGAAATTGCGGTTGGTGGTCAGGCAGTAGCGGATGGCGTCCAAAATCGTGGTCTTGCCCACGGCGTTGACGCCGATCATATAGGTCAGGCGGGCGCAATCGAACGTCACGTTCTCAAAATTGTGCCAGTTGATGAGTTTCAGGCGTTTTAATTCGATCATTCTTCCACCTCCGCAGTGCCCTCTCCGTCGGGCCGTTCGTATAAGGCAAGCTCGCTCCGGGTGCGGCTGCTCTCGGCGGCGGCATCGGCCAGGTCGGCATCCGGCAGGGCCAGCAGCACCGTCGGGAAGACCTCGATCCGGCTGTCCAGCCCGCTGAGGCGGCCCACCGGACGGGCCAGATTGTAGCGGCGGAGGGTGCGCAGCAGCCGCTCCAGGGTGGGCTGGTCCAGGCGGCGGGGCAGATTCATTTTCTGCAGCTCCGCCTGCACCTCTTCCACGGTCACCAGCACCTGATCGGCACTGGCGGAAAGGCTCTCCCGCTTTTGCAGATAAAGCAGCCGCAGCACCAGCAGCAGGATGCTCTCGTATTTCAGCAGCCGGGCCTGGCTGCCCTCGTGCTCATTGACCAGCGCTGCCGCCTGCAGCGGGGCCTGGTAAAGCAGCACCGCATAGCCCAGCGGCGCGAACACGGCCCGCACCTCCGGGAGATGATCCTGCACATAGAGATATTTTGCCCGCTGGTCTTCCACCCCGCCCAGCAAAAAGCAGTGGTTGAGGAGATAGTTTGCGGTTTCTTCCAACATTTTATTCGGTTCGGCCATGGTCTTCATCCTCCCTGCGGGGTGTCAATACAAATTCTTCAAAGCGGAACCCGCCCCGCTCCACCCACTCGCCCGTGAGGGTGATGTCATAGTCCCGCCGGGGCGATTGGGAATAGGTGTGCAGGCCGATGACCCGGGCAAAATCGTCCGGGTACTCGGCGGCCAGCGTGGACGCCGTGACCCGCGGCCGGGCGGCCAGCGCCTGCCGGGCCAGCAGCTCCACGTTTTCTTCGGTCACGGCCATCCGAGCGTAATCCAGCAGGAGCTTCTGCTCCTTTTTGAGCTGTTCCGGGTCCAGCGCGGCCTGCCGCACCGGGGCCAGCGGGGCCTCGCCGCGGGGAGCCGCCGGCGGGTAGAGGGGCTTTGCGCCAAACACCTGCACCGGGTAGAGGTGGAGCCGCGTTGCCACCGGGCCGTCGTCGGGCTCAAAGAGCTGATCCGGCGTCTTGATCTCCTCGGCATAGCGGCGGAGCAGCGCCGTGACGCTGCCCTGGGCCGAGCGGTCGCTCAGGAGCAGGAACTGCGCCCGCTGCACCGCCCGCTTGCGGTAGCGGATGTGGCTGTCGTCGATCTGGCGGATGAGGCCGCTCATCTCTTCCAGCGCGTCCCGCTGCTTCTGGATGAGGGCCCGCACCCGGGGCGCGGCCTCGCCGGGGGCGCAGCGCTCCACCCGGGCATAATCCAGCGCCAGCTGGGGCAGGTACTTGTTCTCGCACTCGTCCAGCCCTTCTTCGAGGTAGGCGCGGTAATTGAACAGGTTATCACTGGTCTTGAAGCGGTGGTACGCCGCCGCCACCACCTTTTCCTCATACTGGTCAAACAGCTCCAGCACTTCCTGCGGGGTGCGGTTGCGGGTAAGACGGTCGATATAATGCCCAATGGAAGCATTGAGGGCCCGCAGGGATCTGTTCAGCGCTTCCAGGTCGGACGCCACCTCGTGCAGGACATTCTCGTAGGGGCTCTTTTCCTCCCCGATGCCCCGCAGCAGCTGCCAGGCTTTGTAAAGCTTGCCCGTGTAGGTGACGACGCGGGGGTTCAGGATCTCTTCCAATGCTTCCAGCAGCGGGGTCACTTCCGGCACGAACGCAAGGGTCGGTTCTTCTTCATAGCTGCCAGGCTGCTCTTCCAGCCAGCCGGTGCGGCGGAGGCGGAGCAGAAAGCCCAGCGCCAGCAGATGCGGGTCCCGGGTGGGCTGCTCGTCCTCATCCCCCGCCCCATCAGCATCCAGCGCCAGCGGCTTTGCCACGGCAGCAAAGTAATCCTCCGCCCGGGAGACTGCTTCCGCCCGGGAAAGGCTGTAATCCGCCGTGTGGCGGCACTCCTCCCACAGCAAAAGCAGCAGCTCCGCATAATAAGCCCGGTTGGGCCCCGCCAGCGGGCGGAAAAGCTTGGGGCTGACCAGTTCAAACAGCTGCATCAGAAGCTTCCTTTCTTTCGATAAAATCCAGTTTTTATTGTACCACATTTGCCACGCTTTTGCCATAACGACAAAAAGCCCCGGGGAGCGAGGGGCTCCTCGGGGCGGGGTGCGGTTCCATTCTGTAAAAGGGTCAGAAGAGCATATCAAGGGTAAGCACAAAGCAGTAGGTGCCATCCTCCAGCTTTTTGGCGGAGACGCCGACACCCTTGGCCAGCTGTGCTTCTTTCGTCTTTACACCATAAGCCTTGGCGTAGGCTTTCGAAATAAAAAAGCACGGGCCAACCGAACAGCTGTTGCTGCTCTGCTGGCCCGCGAGGCGCTCCCCTATTTCCAGAGCGGTGCTTTGCAACGCGCCGCGGCTCTGGCAATCTTCCGGGGCCTGTGCCGGTGCGCAAACGAGTACGCGCGGGCAAACCCCTCAAAATTAAGTTGATTTTAGCACACACTGCGCAAAGTGTCAATAAAATTGCTGCATTTTGACATTCTTTTTTGGGAAAAATCGCCCCAAGAATTTCCGCAAATTACACAATTCTACCACGATTGTATGCTATGCTATGTTCAGAAACCAGAAGAAAGAAGCTCTCTGTGCACCGGCCCTATTTTCCCGCCAGCCAGGAACCGCTTCTCTGTCCGCTGGACCTGCGTCGCAGGCATCCGGTCTGGCGGCCGACGGCACTCTGGCTGCTCCCCAGCTTTCCCGGAACGCTCCCCTCCGGGCGGCTCTCCCTCTACAAAAACTTTGCAGGCTAAACTGAAAAGCCCCCGGAACACGGTGTTCCGGGGGCTTTAAGTTTTGTGTTTAATAGCCGCGCACCGAGAAGCCACGCTCCCAGGGGTCGGGGGCAATGTCTTTCTGGCGGATGGCGGTGATCTGGATATAATCGCTGCGCTGGATGAGGGCAAACAGTTTCAGGAATTTGACGGGGTCGCCCTGGACTTCCAGCGTGACGGAGCCGTCGTCCTCGTTTTCCACCCAGCCGGTCAGCTCCAGGCTCTGGGCCGCATACCGGGCCCGGTAACGGAAGCCCACGCCCTGCACCTGGCCCTCGATGGAATAGCGCCGCCGCACCGTGCCCTCGGGCAGAGCGGGCGGCTCCCCTTTTTTGTCTTTCAAAAATTCAAACATTGTCAACCTCCTGCTGTTGCCGCGTCTCACCGCAGGGCCCGGCAGTTTTCCAATACGCGCAAGCCTGCCCGGCCTGCCAAGGGCTCCCCTAATCGGGAGCTGGCAATGCGAAGCATTGACTGAAAGGTTTTACAGCTCCTGATATGCCGTCATCAAGGCGGGGATGAACTGCTTTTTGCGGCTGACCACGCCGGGCAGGGTCCAGCTGCCGTCGGCGGCGGGCTCGATCTCAAAGCCGCTGCGGAGCATCTCGTCGGCATGGCGGCCCGCGCAGATGACCACGCTCTCCTCCTTGGGCACGTCGGTCAGCAGCATGTAGAGGTCTTCCACATTCTGCTTGTTGCGGGCCTCTTCGAGGTAGGGCTGGAGCAGTTTCTGGGCCGCCTGGAGGTTCTTGCGGGTCATGTAGCTGCCCTGTGCCACGCCAAAGCGGACATCGCCGCACATAAACACCTTGAAATCCTGCAGGAAGACTTCCTCCGCGGTCTTGCCGGCCAGATTCTCGCCTGCCTCAAACATCTCAAGGGCAAACTCGTCGATGTCCACACCCGCGATCTTGGCCAGCCGCTTGGCGGCGGCCACATCAATGGGAGTGCAGGTGGGGCTGCGGAACACCAGCGTGTCCGAGAGGATGGCTGCCAGCAGCAGGCCTGCGATCTTGGGCTCGATCTCCACGCCGTTTTCATCGTACATCTGGGTGATGATGGTGGCGGTGCAGCCCACCGGCTGGTTGCGGAAGTAAACCGGGCCGTCCGTTTCCAGGCTGCCGATGCGGTGATGGTCGATGATCTCCAGAATTTCGGCCTGGTCAAAACCCTCCACGGCCTGAGTGGCCTCGTTGTGGTCCACCAGAATAATGCGGCGCTTGCGCAGGGCAATGATGTTGCGGCGGCTGACCATGCCGCAGTATTTGCCGTCCTCATCCAGCACCGGGAAATACCGGTGGCGCACCTTGGTCATAACGCGGGTGACGTCCGACACCGGGGTGACGAGGGTGAATTTGACGATATCGTCTCTTGTCATGTAATAGGAGATGGGCGCGCACTGGCTCATCAGCTTACCGGCGGCGTAGCTGTCGCAGGCAACGGACATGATGGCCACGCCCGTTTCCTCGGCGATGCGCTGGATGGTACGGCCCACCTTGGCCCCGTTGCAGATGATGAGGAGCGAGGCCTCTTTCTCAATGGCGCAGAGCTGGCTCTCGTAGCGGTTGGTCAGGATCACGATGTCGCCTTTTTCCACGGCGCTTTCCAGCATTTCCGGGGTGGCGGTGCCGATCTTGATATGTCCCGTGGTGCAGACGGCGTTTTCGTCGCCCACCACCATGGTGCCGCCCAGCGTCTCCAGAATATTCTTATAGCTCGTGCGGCTCTTGGCCAGCACCTCGGTATCGAACACGTCCATGTTGGCGGTGGCGATATCCTTGACCGTGATGAGGCCCAGCAGCTCGTTGCCGGCGTCCGTGATGGGCAGGGTGTCGATCTGCTTGTCGCGCATGATCTCCCAGGCCTTGCGCAGGCTGGTGTTGCCGTTGATGCCGGGCATCTCACGGAAATCCACGTCCCGGATCTTGGGGTTGACATCGGTACACATCCGGGGCGGTGTGACCCCGAACTTTTTGAGCACGAATTCCGTCTCCTGGTTCATGCGGCCCGCGCGGCGCGGCTCGCAGACCAGAGAGCTGGTTTTATTCTTGAGCTCCGCATAGGCAATGGCAGAGCAGATGGAGTCGGTATCCGGGTTGCGATGCCCGATGACCACGACTTTGTGGGCTGCTTTTGGCATGGTTGTTCTTTCCCCCTTGTGGGTTGTTTCAATTTCCTTCTTCGCTTCGTGTGTGCTTGCTTTGCGCGGCCGCTCCTGCACAGCGGCTGCCGGGGAGCCGACAGGCGCTCCCTCTGCATCCCATTTTAACACAAGTACGGGCGGGGGTAAACCGCATGGAGCGGGAGTTTTCCTTAAAATTTTGCGAGAAACTTGTATACATCTATTGTTTTTTGGAAGAGGGCGCTGTATGATTAAGTTACGATTGATACTTTACCATGCTAGCCCTCTCCGTCATCGCTGGCGCGATGCCACCTCTCCCAAAGTGAGAGGCCTTGGCAATCCCCGCAAGCGACAAAAGGAGGATGCCTGTCGAGCGAAGCGAGACTGAGAGGGCACATAGGAGGAACCATGACGTCCACAAAATTCAATTCCCAACCGCTGTTTACCCGCAGGCAACTGACGGCCCTGCTGCTGCCCCTCATCGCCGAGCAGGCACTCAGTGTGACCATTGGCCTGGCCGACACCCTGATGGTCTCCTCCGTCGGCGAGGCGGCTGTCTCGGGCGTAAGCCTCGTTGACACGTTCAACACCCTGATGATCCAGATCATGAGCGCGCTGGCCACCGGCGGCGCGGTGGTCGCCAGCCAGTACATCGGCCACCGGGAAGAGAAAAACGCCCGGGCCTCCGCCGCGCAGATCCTGTTCATCCTCTCGGTGTTCAGCCTGGCCGTGGCCGCCGTGGTCGTGGTGGGGCGGCACGCCATCCTGCGGGGCATCTTCGGCTCCATCGACGCCGACGTCATGCGCTACGCCGAGACCTATTTCCTGCTCTCAGCCCTGAGCTACCCGTTCATTGGCCTGTACAACGCCGGTGCGGCACTGTTCCGGGCGCAGGGCAACAGCAAGGTGAGCATGATGTCCAGCCTGGTGATGAACGTTGTCAACATCGGCGGCAACGCCCTCCTCATCTTTGGGTTCGGGATGGGCGTGCTGGGCGCGGCCCTCGCCAGCCTGATCTCCCGCGCCATTGCCTGCATCGCGGTGCTTTTCCTGCTGCAAAAGCCCGGCTGTATGCTCCGCATAGAGGGTCTTGCCGCTCTCCAGCCCAACGGCAGGCTCATCCAGCGCATCCTGCGGGTGGGCATCCCGGCCGGCATTGAGAACGGCATGTTCCAGATCGGCAAGCTGTCGGTGGCCAGCCTGACCAGCACCCTGGGTACCGCCGCCATTGCCGCCAACGCCGTGGCCAACACCACCTCCACGTTCCTCAACATCCCGGCCAGCGCCGTGGGCCTTGCCGTGCTCACCGTGGTGGGCCAGTGCCTGGGCGCAGGCGAGAAAGAGCAGGCTGTCTGGTACGCCCGCCGCCTGCTGCTGCTGGCTTATGCGGGTGCCTGGATCATGAACCTGTCCGCGTTCTTCTTTGCGGACAAGCTGGCGCTGGCCCTCTTCCATCTCTCGCCGGAGGCCCAGGCCATGGCGCTGCAGGTGATGCAGTGGTTCAACATCTTCTCGATTTTCTTCTGGCCCTCCAGCTTTACCCTGCCCAACATCCTCCGCGCGGCAGGCGACGCCTCGTTTACCATGTCGGTCAGCATCGTGTCCATGTGGGTGTTCCGGGTGGGTTTCTGCTACCTGATGGTGCTCTGCTTCCACGGCCAGCTGCTCAGCATCTGGATGGGCATGTTCCTGGACTGGGTGTTCCGCTCCGTCTGCTTCATGGTCCGCTTTGTGCGGGGCAAGTGGCTGGAACAGCACGTGATTTAAAGTTTCACATTTTTCGATGCAAGATTTTGCCCCTCTGTCTCGTATGAGAAGACAGAGGGGCTTTTTCGTCAGCCTTGCACAAAATCTGGAGCACTATTTTAGGAGTGTTGTCCAGTTTTCGTCTTGTATTTTTCATAATTGGGGCGTATAATTTTTTGCCGTTGAAAGGTATTTCAACCACCCCGCACAAAGGAAGTGTGTTTTGATGCGTACTTGGTTTTCCCGCCATCCCGTCTGGTTCATGGCGTTTTACATGGTCTTTTATCTCACCGTCTTCCACTGGCTGGAAGTCCATGTCACGGTGCCGGACATCTGGGTCCACTGTCGGCTGGACGATTTCATCCCGTTCTGCAAATACGCCATCGTGCCGTATCTGGCGTGGTTCGGCTGGATCCCGTTCACTTTGTTCTACCTGCTCTGGAAAGCGCCCCGGGCAGACTTCTGGCGGCTCTGCCTGCCTTTGTTTGCGGGCATGACCTTTGCACTGGCCTGCTATGTCGTCCTGCCCACGGGGCTCTACCTGCGGCCCGGCCAGGTGTATGGCAATGATATTTTCGCGCAGGCCGTGCGGCTGCTCTACGCGACAGATACGCCCACCAGCGTCTGCCCCTCCATCCATGTCTTCAACTCGGTGACGCTGATGCTGGCCTACTACCGCAGCCGCATCTTCGATGCCCCGCAGCGCCGCTGGATGCGCCCGGCGGCGGCCGTGCTCTGCGTGTCCATCGTGCTGGCCACCGTGCTGCTCAAGCAGCACAGCTGCATTGACGTGATGATGGGCATTCTGCTGGCCCTTGTCCTCGACTCGGCCATGACCCTCCGGGACAACGACACCAGCCGCGTGCCGCAGCGCCTGTAATTTTTTCGATCTGCCTGATCTATCCAAAAACGCCCGCTCCCGCAAGGGAACAGGCGTTTTTTATTAGAATAAATTTTCCGGCAGGCAGATATCTTCTTTGGGCACATTCTCCCAGCTGAAATCTGTAACGAGGCTCTCCGGTGTGCGGGGAGCAGGCTCGGGCTGCAGGCCATACACATAGGCCAGCCTGCCCACGATCTCCTCCGCCGTGTACTTGGCACGGAGATTTTCCAGGCTCTGGTCACCATCCCGCTTGGAGAGGCGGCGGCCATCCGGGGCCAGCAGCAGCGGGCAGTGGGCAAAGCGGGGCGCTTTGAGCCCCAGCAGACGGTACAGGTAAAGCTGCCGAGCCGTGGAGGAGAGCAGGTCGGCTCCCCGCACCACCTCGGTAACGCCCATCCGGGCGTCGTCCACCACCACGGCCAGCTGGTAAGCAAACACGCCGTCGGCGCGGCAGAGGTAGAAATCCCCGCAGTCCCGCAGGAGGTTCTCGATGTGGGGGCCCATGCAGCCATCCACAAAGCGGACATTCTCGTCCGGCACCCTGACCCGGTAAGCCGGGGCTTTGTGCTTCCGCTTCTCCGCGATCTCCTCCGGCGTCAGGTCCCGGCAGGTGCCGGGATAGATGACATTGCCATCTGAGGTGTGGGGCGCGCTGGCGGCATGGAGCTGGGAGCGGGAGCAGAAGCACGGGTACACCAACCCCTGTGCGGCCAGCTTCGCGTAGGCCTCCTCATAGACGGGGGCGCACTCGCTCTGGTAATAGGGGCCGTGGGGCCCGCCGTGGCTGCCGCCCTCGTCCCAGACAAGGCCCAGCCAGCTCAGGTCTTCTTCCAGCTGGTCGGCATATTTGCGGGGGCAGCGCTCGGCGTCCAGATCCTCAATGCGGAGGACGATCTTTCCGCCCTGATGCTTCGCACTCAGCCAGGCCAGCAGGCTGCAGGCCAGGTTGCCCAGGTGGAGCCGCCCGCTGGGGCTGGGGGCAAACCGCCCGACCGTGCCGCTCACAGGCCCAGCTTCCACTCCCCGTCTTTCGGCTGGAAGATGGGGGTGTTATAGTAGGCGGCCACGGCCTTTGCCATGTACTCGGCATCGGCGCAGCTGGCGGTCTCCATGGCGGAATGCATGGCCAGCTGGCCCAGGCCGATGTCCACCATGGGCATCAGGATCTGGTGGCCCAGCAGGTTGCCCAGCGTGGAGCCGCCCGGCACATCGGCGCGGTTGGCAAAGGTCTGGACGGGGACGCCCGCCTTTTTGCAGATGGCGCTGAACGCGGCCCCGGTAAAGCCGCTGGTGGTGTATTTCTGGCTGGCGTTGGTCTTGAGCAGGACGCCGCCGCCCATGACGACGGGGTTGGCGGGGTCGCTCTTCTCGGGGTGGTTGGGGTGGGTGGCGTGGCCGTTATCGGCACTCAGCAGCAGGGTGTTGGTGCGGGCGCGGATGCTCTGCTCTTTCGTCACGCCCAGGCTCTCCTCCACGCGGGAGAGCACGTCTGCAAACAGGGTGCCGCAGGCGCCCTGACGGCTGGAAGAGCCGACTTCCTCGTTGTCAAACATGACCCAGACATCGCCGCGGCCCTCTTCCTCGCCGCGGCCCTGCAAAAAGCCCCACAGAGTGGTGTAGGCGCACTCCAGGTCGTCGATGCGGCCAGACATGAAATACTCGCCGTTCAGGCCCAGACGCTCGGCCTTCTCCCGGGTGCAGAGGACGATGTCGGCGTCCACGATCTCTTCGGGCTTGACACCGGCTTCCCGCGCCAGCACAGCCCGCAGGCTGCCGCCTGCCGCGCCGAAGATGGGCTGCAGATCGACCTGGGGGTTATACTTCATGCCGTTGTTCAGGTCACGGCTGAAGTGGATGCAGAGGTTGGGGATGCAGGCCACGGCGCGGTCCGGGTGGACCAGACGGCTTTCAATACCGCTTTCCGTCTCCACCAGCAGGCGGCCGGCCACGCTCAGGGGGCGGTCCAGCCAGGAGGGCATGATCATGCCGCCGTAACCCTCGGTCTCCGCCTTGGCAAACACTTTATCCTCGGCGCAGTCTAGTTTCTTGACCCGCCAGGTGGGCGAATCGCTGTGGCTGGCCGCCGCGTGCCAGCCGGTCAGCGGGCCCTTGGGCATCCGCCATGCCATGATGGCAGAGCCGTTGCGGGTGGTATAATATTTGCCTCCCGGAGCCAGCTGCCAGGCAGCACTCTCCGGGCAGTTCTGGTAGCCGTTCTCTTCGAGGATGGCTGCCGCCGCCGCGGTAGAGTGGAACGCGCTGACGCCGGCGTTCAGGAAGTCGAACAGGCCGTCGATGGAAAATTCGTGGTTCATACGATGCTCCTTGGTTTTATATCCATTGGATTTTTGTTGGATTCACGTTCGGTGCCTATTATAACTGCTTCTGCTTTAAAGGTCAATCGCAGTTGAAATTCGTCCCACGAGCGCCGATTGACAACCGCCGGGGAGAACAGTATACTAGAAGTAAGACCCAAAATGCTCCCCCGGCGGCGCGCCGGGCATTGATAAAAGGAGGAATCCGCCATGATCCAAAAACGGTTCGTTTCGCTGCTGCTCTGCGCGGCACTGGCCCTCTGCCTTCTGGCTGGCTGCGACACCGCCGCCAGCGGCAGCACTGGCTCCGCTTCCGCCCCGGCCAACAGCTCGGCCAGCGCGTCCAGCGAGAGCGTCCCCAGCACCACCAACGAGGCCAACACCTCCGGCCTGCGCCCGAATTTTGATGAGAACTCGCTGTTCAGCATCACGGGCACGTCCGATGCCTTTGAGCCCTGCCTGGGCTGGGGCCCCGGCGTTTCCGGCTGTTCCCTGAAATCCGTGCTGGCTGCGGCTTCCCTGCTCCAGTGGGCCGAGCAGACCAACCTGACCAGCCGCACCACCGACGCCATTGAAGACGCGTTCAGCCAATGGTACGACGCGCTGGACTCCATGGACCAGGAGAGCTTTGCCGAGGCCTGGCCTCTCATCAAGGACGACGCCAACGCCCTGCTGACCGATAAGGACAGCCTTTCCGGCCTCATCGAGGATGCCGGCCTGGACCCGGCCGACCTGCCCGGCTGCTCCGAAAAGAACTGGGACGCTTTGCAGGACGTCATTGACCGCCTGACCCCCGAGGCAAAGGGCGAGTATTAAGCCAAAAACACGCATACAGAAAGACCACCTGCACATTTTTCCATGCAGGTGGTCTTTTTTGCTTTCCTATGGTGTTCCGGCCTCGGAGTTACACTTTTTTCAGGACATACTTCCGGGTGCCCATGCCGATCTTCTCCGCCTGCTCCAGCGTGGCTTTCCACTCGATGTTGGGGTTGGAATCCTTGAAGTTGTCATGGTAGCAGTTCCAGTCTGCTTTCGCCAGGTTCTGGCTCAGCTGGCTGTTGGGCAGGGGCTGTGCTGCCAGACAGGCGTCCACGCAGGCCTGATCCAATGCCACTGGGTCAAAGGAGGCAAACATACCGATATCCGGCAGGATGGGGGCATCATTCTCGCCATGGCAGTCGCAGTTGGGGCTGATATCCTGCACCAGGCTGATGTGGAAGCAGGGGCGGTCATAGCAGACAGCGGCAGCGTACTCGGCCATCTTGCGGTCCAGCTCTTCGTTTGCACTGCTGTCGATGGAGTAAATGGCATCGAAATTGCAGGCACCGATGCAGCGGCCGCAGCCCTTGCATTTGTCGTAATCGATGACAGCCTTGTTCTGCTCGTTGTAGGTAATGGCATCCGAGCCGCACTCCTTGGCGCAGCGGTGGCAGCCGCGGCAGAGGCTGTCCTGTACAGCGGGCTTGCCGGAAGAGTGCTGCTCCATCTTGCCTGCGCGGGAGCCGCAGCCCATGCCGATGTTCTTAATGGCACCGCCGAAGCCCGTGGCCTCGTGGCCCTTGAAGTGGGTCAGGCTGATGAAGACATCTGCGTCCATGATGGCGCGGCCGATCTTGGCCGTCTTGCAGAACTCGCCGTTGGGCACCGGCACTTCCACCTCATCGGTGCCCCGCAGGCCGTCGCCGATGAGGATCTGGCAGCCCGTGGTCATGGGCCAGAAGCCGTTCAGCTGGGCGCAGGTCAGGTGCTCCAACGCATTCTTGCGGCTGCCCGGGTAGAGGGTGTTGCAGTCGGTCAGGAACGGCAGGCCGCCCTGCTCCTTGCACAGGTCAGCCACCACTTTGGCGTAGTTGGGGCGCAGGAAGGCCAGGTTGCCCAGCTCCCCAAAGTGCATCTTGATGGCCACGAACTTGCCGTCCATGTCGATGTTCTTGATGCCAGCCGCCAGGCACAGCCGACGCAGCTTTTCCGTCAGACTGGTGCCCACCGGACACCGGAAGTCGGTATAGTAAACAGTCGATGCTTCCATTGTTTTCTCCTCTGTTTTGCAGTTGCGGCGCACTCCCCGCCGCAGGGTTCTCTCTTGGTTTTGATTATAACACACTGGGAATAGAGGCGCAATAAAGGTAAAGTTTGGTTCAGGGTAAATTTTTTGCATAAAAATGCCCCGCAGGGGTGAGCCTGCGGGGCGTTCATTAGAACTCTTTTTATTTGTTAGGAGCCACAATCAGCTCGTCCAGCTTTTTAGCGTTCGGGTTGAGCTTAAACAGCGACGGATTTACACTGTAAGTAATAGACTTTACAATGGAAATGCTCTCATCAACCGTTCCGGTATCTTTATCAACGGTGCGCTCGACAAGCAGTTTCAAACTGCCACTATTATCATAGCAGTAAATACTCTTGTCACCATATTTATCCGTCACAGTTTCAGAATGATAGACAGCCCCGTTTTTCTTATAGGTATAGGTTCCAAGTTCTACTTTCTGGTTCTGGTCAAAGTTGTTGAGCGAAACACCTGCCTGATCAGGATCATAGGGATATTCCTCATAACACGGAACCGTCATTTTATCCGTATTGTACCCCTGTTCAGTGTGCCACTTTTTCGCACTCTGATACTCTGCGCTCTCCGGGTACAAGACAACATAACACTTATTTGTTTTTCCGTCACCGATAAATTCCGAAAAAACAATGTTACCGCTCTCATTTGCTGTTTTATGATACATACTCTTTCCGCTCAGTGCCAGTGTCTCCTGAGGATAGGTTTTATTCTCTTTGTCATACTCATCACTTACGAGAACAATGCAAACCTGACGATTTTTCAGTACGTTATTAACGATAATACCCGTACGGCTCTTGCTTAAAGTGGTAGTCCCCTCATCCGTAGTTGTGCCAGAAGAGCTGGAGCTGCTGCTAGAGCTGGAGCTGCTGGACGAACCGGAGCTGCTGCCAGAGCTGGAGCTGCTGCCCGAAGAGCTGCTGGAAGAGCTGCCATTATTGCTGCCAGAAGAGCTGGAGCCACCATTGCTGCCGCCGCCGCCACCGCCGCAGGCAGTCAGCATAGAAACAGCCATGACCGCAGCCAGAGCAACTGCGGCAATTCTTTTCGATAATCTCATGATTGAATTCCTCCTGTTTTTTGATTCAATTCCAAAACAAAAGCCCCAAATGTCATTGTTTGGTACGCCAATCTTACCCCCCCCCCGGCCACTCTGTCAAGGGAATTCAATAATTTTGTCGGTTTCTGCAAAAATCTTCATTTTATATGGTGCAACATGACAAATACACACCTTGCGGGCAACACAAAAGGGCCGCCCGTTGGGCGGCCCTGAGATGCATTTTTGTTTTATGCGATGGCCGTAATGGCGGCCACAGCCAGGACGATGGCACCCAGCACGATGCGGTAGAGGCCGAAGAACTTGAAGTTGTGGCGCTTGACGTAATCCATCAGGAAGCGGATGGCAACCAGGCTGACCACAAAAGCAACCACACAGCCCACCACGAGAACGGCCACTTCGGTGCCGGTCATGGCAGCGCCGGAGAGGACGAATTTGACCACCTTGAGCAACGAGGCACCGGCCATGACCGGGATGGCGAGGAAGAACGTGAACTCGGCCACGCAGGCACGGGAGAGGCCCAGCAGCAGGCCGCCCACGATGGTGGCACCGGAGCGGGAGGTGCCGGGGATGATGGCCAGCATCTGCCACACGCCCACGAGAAAGGCTTCCCGGTAGGTGATCTGCTCCAGCCGGGTGACATGGGGCGTGGTGCGGCGGTTTTCCACCAGAATAAAGAGCACGCCGTACAAGATCAGCATGGCGGCCACGGTGATGTAATTGTAGAAGCGGGCCTCCATCCAGTCGTCCAGCGGGCTGATGACCAGCACGGGCAGGGTGGCAACCACCACCTTGAACCACAGCTGCCAGACCTGGGGCTTGGAGACCACCCGGCCATGCTGGAGGCCAAAGGGCCACAGTTTATGCCAGAACAGCACCACCACGGCCAGGATGGCACCCAGCTGGATGACCACCCGGAACATGGACAGGAACTCTTCGCTGGCGTTGAACTGGATGATCTGCTCCACAAGGATCATATGGCCCGTGGACGAGATGGGCAGCCACTCGGTAATGCCCTCCACGACGCCCATTAAAATGGCTTTCAATATCTCTAAAAACATGGTTTCCTCCTGAAACGCGCGCCGCGCTTATTGTCGCTTTTTGGATTTTGCAGCTATCAGTATACCATACTCTATGCCCCAGCGCACGCGGAATGCGAAATTTTTCCCGGCCGTGCTGTATTTATCTCCCGGTATAAATGTGGTATACTGGTTTCAGATCCCATCGAAACCATAAACGGCTTTTTTTGCGTTTTAAACAGTTTATAAAGTTGATAACATGAGGTGACTTCCATGAACATTCTGGTGATCGGCTGCGACCAGGTAGGCGCCGCGCTGGTGCGCGACCTGGAGCGCATTGGCCACGACATCTCGCTGGTGGAAAGGGACTCCGAGCAGCTCAAGCGGCTGGACGGCTTCGACGATTATTCCTTTGGCGGGGCGGCCCTTGTGGGCGACCCCACCGACCCGGACGTCCTCAAGCAGGGCGGGATTGAGAACTGCGACGCCGTGGCAGCCGTCAGCGAGGACGACTCCGTCAACCTGATGGCGGCGCAGATCGCCAAAAACATCTTCCAGCGGGAGAAAGTCATCTGCCGGGTGTCTGACCCTCATTTGCAGATCCTGTACCACAAATACTACGGCCTTGAGACCATCTGCCCCACCATCCTCACCGAGCAGGCAGTGTTCCGGACGCTGTCCAAGTAACCTCTCCGTCATCATCGCTTCGCTCGATGCCACCTCTCCTGTCAGGAGAGGCCTTGGCATTCCGCAACGTTTTCGATGATGACAATGATCCCTCCTGAAAACCAATCCTCTTTGCCAAAGGCTCCCCTGACAGGAAAGACTCCCCCGGCCGGGGGAGGTGGCACGCAAGTGCCGAAAGGGGAACGGCTGTCGCCGCAGGCGGCTGAGGGGTTTTACTACATTCTGTAATAAGAGGTATTGATATGAAAGTTTGTATTGCAGGCGGCGGCCGGGTGGGGCGGTATCTGGCCCAGAATCTGCTGGCCAACCGCCACAAGGTGGTCATCATTGAGCCGGTGGAGGCTCAGTGCCGGATGCTGGCCGATACGCTGGACATCTCGGTCATCTGCGGGAACTCCATCAGCACCGACACCCTGCGCACCGCCGACGTGGCCAGCTGCGACGCCTTTGTGGCCGTGACCGGCTCCGACGAGGACAACCTCGTGGCCTGCCAGATCGCCAAGCAGGAGTTTGGCGTGAACCGCACCGTGGCCCGGGCCTCCAACCCCAAAAACCGGGGCCTGCTCCACACTCTGGGCGTGGACACTGTGGTCTGCGGCACCGACAACCTGAGCCACATTCTGGAGCGGGAAATTGAGACGGACAACATCCGCCAGCTGCTGAGCCTGGGCGGCGGCACCGCCAGCCTGAATGAGATCCTGCTGCCGGCGGATTTCCAGTTTGCGGGCAAGCAGGTGATGGAAATTCCCATCCCGGGCGACACCATTCTGGTCAGCATCACCCGCGACACGGAGTTCATCATCCCCCACGGCAACACGGTGCTGCTGCCCTGGGACCGCATCCTCTGCCTGACGCAGGATGACTCCCTCCACCTCCTGACCGAGGCCTGGGGCCTGACCGACAAGTGACAGAGCGGGAGCTGCGGCGCACGGCCGTCATCATCCCGCCCAAAGGCCGGGCGGTGCTCTGTGTCTGGGCGGCGGTGCCCGGCCTGCTGGCCGCACCGTTCGTGTTCTGGCAGGGCATTCTGCCCGGCCTTGTGTTTGCCGCACTCTGGGCCGTGCTGGTGTTTCTGGCGCGGTGCCGGGCCTGCAGCTTTGCAGCGGTGCTGGGGGCCCGCACCCTGACGGTGTATTCCGGCATCGTGCTGCCGGTGCGGCAGGTGTTCCCCCGCCGGGCCGTCACGGGCGTCCAGCAGTTGCGCACCCCGCTGCTGCGGCTGGCCGGGGCCTCGGTGCTCATCATCTCGGCCCCCGGCTCCCGGATGTTCCTGCCCGCTGTTCCCGCCGCGCAGGCCGGGGCGCTGGCCCACGCACTGGCGGAGGAGCTGCTATGACAACGCCCAACCCGCAGCCCAGCTTTCCAACAGAAGAAAAGCGCTTCCACCCGTTTGCAGCCCTGCGCTTTCTGCGCAAAACGCTGGCGGTCTACCTCATCCCCCTCGTCAACGTGCTGTTTGAGCGGAACTGGCCCGCATTCTGGACGGCTCTGCGGCAGGACGCCATCCTGTTTGCCCTGCTCTGCGGGGTGAGCTGGGTCATCCTGCGCTTCAGCAGCTGGCAGTTGGACGAGGCCGGAGTCCTGCACCTGCGCTGGAAGCTGCTGTTCAAACTGGACACGACCATCCGGGGGGAAGCGCTGGCAGCCCTGACGCTGGAGCGGCCCGCGCTGTTCCGGCTGGGCGGGGCGACAAAGATCACCCTTTACCCCACCGGGCAGCCGCGGAAGCATGTTATCCCCCTCTGCCTGCGCCGGGCCGACGCCCGGGAGCTGGCGGACCGCCTGCTCCCCATTGAAACGCCTACCCTCCACACCCCCGCCGGGAGTGAGCGGGCCGCATTGGTCCTGCTGGGAGCCAACGGCATTTCCACGCTGGCGCTGGTGGCGCTGGCCATCCGGCAGACGCGGCAACTCCCGCTGGACGCTGAGACGCTGGCGTTTGCCCATCTTGGGCATCTGGCGGCCTTTGCAGCCCGGTGGCTGCCGGCGGGCGCGGCCTGGCTGCTGACGCTGGCAACGGCACTGTTCGGGGCCAGTTTGGCACGCAGCTTTGCCCAGACCGTGCACTACGAAGTCTGGCACACGGCAACGCAGATCGGGAGCCGGGGCGGCTGGATCGACCGCTTTGAGTGCCGGGTGCGCTCGGCCCAGATCAGCTATGCCGACGTCCGGGTCTCCCCGGCGGCCCGGGTGCTCAAGCGCTGGCCGGTGTTTGTCACGGCGGGCTGCTGCACGCCGGAGCTTCCGCTCTTCGTCTACCGCTCCGGCGGCGAGGCACTGTTCCGGGAGCTGCTGCCGGAATTCCAGATGCCACCGGACGTCCGGGCCGACACCACCCAGCGCAGCCTCATCTTTTTTGCACCGGCAGGCATTCCCTTTGCGCTCTGCGCCCTGCTCTCGCTGGTGTCTGTCACCGTCCTGCCCGCCATGACCGTGACGCTGCTCGTCCCCACCGTTTTCTTCTTTGTGCTGCTCTGTGGGGCCGTGATGGGCTACACCCGGGAGGGCATCTGGCTGCGGGAGGGCAAAGTAACCCTGCGGCGGCAGGAGGGTGTCTACCTGCACTGCATCTGCGTCTTCCACCCGGACCTCTGCCTGATGGGGTTCCAATCTCCCTGGGCGGCCAATGTCCGGCGCACCAACTTGACCCTGATCTTCCCCGGGCAGGTGCGGCTCAATGTGCGGAGCATCCCGCTGGCGGAGGCAAACGCCGTAGTGCGTTCTCTGGAACAGGAATCACACTGAAACATCCCCTCTCAGGCGCTTTGCGCCAGATGATCCCCCTTTGTCGCGTTGCGACATCTCCCTCCGGCTGGAGGGCGTCTTTCGACGGAAGAACCAAGAATTCAAAAAGAAGGAATCCCTATGATAAAAACGATTTTATTTGATCTGGACGGCACCCTGCTCAACACGATCGACGACCTGGCCGACGCGGCCAACTGGGTCTGTGCCCAGAACGGCTGGCCGACCTTTTCCGTAGAAACTTACAAGCACTTTGTGGGCAATGGCATCCCCAAACTGGTAGAACGTTTCTCCCCGGAGAGCGCCCGCACGCCGGAGCAGCTGGCGGCCACGCTGGCAGCGTTCAGCGCCCGGTATGATGCCCACAAAGAGGACAAGACCGCCCCGTACCCCGGCATGGCAGAGCTGTTGGACGCTTTGCAGGCCGAGGGCATCCAGACGGCCGTCTTTTCCAACAAGGCCGACGAGTTTTGTGGAAAGATCGTGGAGCACTACTTTGGCAAGGGCAAGTTCACGGTCATCCGGGGCAGCCGCAAAGGCGTGCCCACCAAACCCGACCCGGCTGGCGTCTATGCCCTGATGCAGGACATCGGGGCAGACCCCAAGACGACACTTTTCATTGGAGACAGCGATGTGGACATCCTCACCGGCCACAACGCCCACCTGCCCGCCATGGGCGTGCTCTGGGGTTTCCGGGGCGAAGCAGAGCTCACCGCCGCAGGAGCCGACGCGCTGGCTGCAAAACCGGAGGATATTCTGGACTATCTCCACAAGGCCAACCGCTGAATCCTGCAGAAAACAAAGCATCCCGCCGCATCCGGACAACGGACACGACGGGATTTTTTGTTGCAGTTTGTTCACGGCCTGTTTCTTGATTTTGCGGAGGATCTTCCCTATACTGTATTTCATTCCATTCCAGAAAATGACACAGGAGGGCACATCCATGGGAACCGAAAAGAAGACCTCTCCCAATGTAGAAAGCCGCCTACGGCACATTCTCCGGATGCCGCAGGAAGTTTATTCCGCCAGCGGCATCGTGGTCAACGGGCGGCGGCTCAAAAGCTTTGTTTTCACCACCGATCTTGCGATCATCCGCAATTGTGACGCAGACGCCGTATTTGCCGTTTATCCATTCACGCCTCAGCAGGCCATCAGCCATGCCATCATTCAGGCTTCTTACATCCCGGTCTTCTGCGGCGTCGGAGGCGGCACCACCAAGGGGATGCGCACCCTGCAGCTGGCCCAGGATGTGGAGGGGCAGGGCGCCATGGGCGTTGTGCTCAACTCCCCCATCTCGGACCTGAATCTGCTGGCCGTTTCCCGGGTGGTGGATATCCCAGTCATCATCACCGTGACAAAGGCCGATACCAACATCCAGGCGCGGCTGGATGCAGGCGCTTCGATCCTGAATGTCGCCTGCAGCACCGAGACGCCTCAGGTCGTGCGGCGGATCCGGGAGCAGTTTCCGGACATTCCCATCATTGCCAGCGGCGGCAAGACCGGAGAAAGCATTGCCGAGACCATTGCCGCAGGTGCCAACGCCATCACCTACACGCCGCCCTCTCCGGCGGTGCTGTTCAAAGAGATGATGGAAAAATACCGGGAATGATATCATCAACAGTCGTCTCGCACCGGAGACGTTCCTAATTCTCTTGGACCCGCGCACGAACAGACAGCCCACCGGGCTGTCTGTTGCCGCCTGCGGGCGGCCCGTGCTGTTCGATTCCTCGGACGGGTCATAAAAAAAACTCCCAATCCTGAGATTGGGAGCTTTTTTTATGACCCGTACGGGAATCGAACCCATGTTACAGCCGTGAAAGGGCCGTGTCTTAACCGCTTGACCAACGGGCCTTATAAATACAGAGCTTCGCTAAAACCTCCGACATTCATCATCCACTATTGCGGACGACCGTCCCCCTTATCTTAGCGAAACTCTGTAATTTGGTAGCGGTAACTGGATTTGAACCGGTGACACTTCGGGTATGAACCGAATGCTCTAGCCAACTGAGCTATACCGCCATATTTATTTCGTGCACTTGAACAGTGCTTTATTATTATATCCAACCAGACCCATTTTGTCAACATCTTTTTTCAAAAAAATTCACTTTTTTCGTTCCGCACGAAAACACCCCCGCCGATGCATTGCTGCACACAGGCGGGGGTGTTTTCAACCATCAGAGAAAACTCCGTGGAAAATTATTTCTTATTGGTCGGCACCATGACCTCCAGGCCGCCCATGTAGGGCTGCAGGACCTTGGGGATGGTAACGCTGCCGTCGGCCTGCAGGTGGTTCTCCAGGAATGCGATCAGCATACGCGGAGGTGCCACGCAGGTGTTGTTCAGGGTGTGGGCCAGATAGCTCTTGCCGTCCTCGCCCTTGATGCGGATGTGCAGGCGGCGTGCCTGTGCATCACCCAGGTTGGAGCAGGAGCAGACCTCAAAATACTTCTGCTGGCGGGGGCTCCATGCCTCGATGTCGCAGCTCTTGACTTTCAGGTCAGCCAGGTCGCCGGAGCAGCAGTTGAGCTGACGCACCGGGATCTCCATGCTGCGGAACAGCTCCACAGACATCTGCCACAGCTTCTCGTACCAGTCGGCGCTCTCCTCGGGGCGGCAGACGACGATCATCTCCTGCTTCTCGAACTGGTGGATGCGGTAGATGCCGCGCTCCTCAATGCCGTGGGCACCCTTTTCCTTGCGGAAGCAGGGGCTGTAGGAAGTCAGGGTCAGGGGCATCTTGCTCTCGTCGAGGGTCTGGTCGATGAAACGGCCGATCATGGTGTGCTCGCTGGTACCGATCAGGTACAGATCCTCACCCTCGATCTTGTACATCATGGCGTCCATCTCGGGGAACGACATCACGCCCTGCACCACGTTGCCGTGCATCATGAACGGGGGGATGACGTAGGTAAAGCCCTTGTTGATCATAAAATCGCGGGCGTAAGCCAGCACAGCCTCGTGCAGGCGGGCGATGTTGCCCAGCAGATAATAGAAGCCATTGCCAGCCACGCGGCCTGCAGCATCCATATCAATGCCGTCAAAGCTCTCCATGATCTCGGTGTGGTACGGGATGGGGAAATCGGGCACGACAGGCTCGCCGAAGCGCTGTGCCTCGACGTTATAGCTGTCATCGGGACCGATGGGCACGCTGGGGTCGATCATCTGGGGGATGGTGTACATGATCTCCTGGATGCGGGCGGCAAGCTTGCCCTCCTCAGCCTCCAGCTCGGCCATCTTGTCGGCATCAGCCTTGACGGCGGCGTTGTTGGCGTCGATCTGGGCCTGCAGCTCGGCTTTCTTGGCCTCGTCGGTGCACTTCTTCAGCTGGCCAAACAGCGGGCCGTTGGCCTTGCTGAGCTTGTTGCGGGCGGCCTTGAGAGACTCGACCTCTTTCAGGCACTCGCGGTACTTGGCGTCTTTCTCGATGACTTCATCCACGAGCGGCAGCTTTGCGTCCTGGAATTTCTTCTTGATGTTTTCCTTGACCGCGTCCGGGTTGTCACGGACAAATTTGATATCAAGCATGATTTACTCTCCTTACTCTATTTCGGTTCACACCGGAGAGGTTCTGCCCTCTCCTGTGCCGTTCAAAGGCGGGTGCCCGCCTTAGATCGCATGTTACGTCTGGTACTGGCCCAGCAGGTTGGCAAAAGCCTTGAGCTGCTCATCCGAGTAAAAATGGACGGTCAGCTTGCCCTTGCCATCGTGGTAGGCCACACGCACCTCGTTGCCGAGGGCCTGCTTCAGGCTCTCTTCCACCTCCACCGGGAGGGTGCTTTGAGGCGTGGGCGGCGTCAGCTTCCGCGCGGGCTGTTTGGCCAGCTTTTTGCAGAGCGCTTCCGCCTGCCGGACATTGAGCTGGTTGTCCGCGATGATCTGCGCGGCCTGCTCCTGCAGCTCCGGCGTGGGCAGACTCAGGATGACTTTTGCGTGGCCGATGTTGATAAAACCGCTTTTCAGCAGCTCCAGCACATTTTCCGGCAGGTTAAGCAGCCGCAGGCTGTTGGCCAGAGCGCTCCGGCTCTTGCCCAGCTTCTGGGCCGCCTGCTCCTGGGTCAGGTTGCAGCGGGTCATCAGCTCACGGATGCCTGCCGCTTCTTCCACCGGGTCCAGGTCCTCGCGCTGGAGGTTTTCCACCAGCGCCAGCTCCATTGCCTGCTCGTCGGTAACATCTTTCACGATGACCGGCACCTCGGTCAGGCCCGCCATCCGGCTGGCCCGCCAGCGGCGCTCGCCGGCCACGATGAGATACCGCCCCACCCCGTGGGGACGCACCGCGATGGGCTGCAGCAGCCCGTGCTCCGCGATGCTGGCGGCAAGCTCTCCCAGTGTGTCATGATCAAAGGTCTTGCGCGGCTGGTCCGGGTCTGGCTCGATCTCCCGCAGGGGCAGCGTTTCGATCCGGGTGTCAGCCTCAAAGCTGGGGGCGGCGTCTTCAAACAGACTTTCCAGCCCCCGGCCAAGGCCTCCTCTTCCTTTTGCCATGAATCTCTCTTCCCCCTGTGTTTATACTTCTTCCAGCGCGTTTTTGGGCGGCTCCTGCTCCTCGGCCGCCTTGCGGCGGCGCTTGGGTGCCGCGTCATGCGGGCGGTTGTTCTTGACGAACTCAATGGCGAGGTCCATATAAGCCTCGCTGCCCCTGCCTTTCGGCTCATAGAAATTGATGGGCTGGCCATAGCTGGGCGCTTCCGAGATCCGGACGGTGCGCGGGATGGTGGTCTTGTAAACTTTGTGGCCAAAGTATTTTTTGACCTGGTCCACCACCTGCATGGTCAGGTTGAGCCGCTCCGAGAACATGGTGAAGACCACGCCCTCGATATCCAGATACGGGTTATACTTTTTGCGGATGGTTTTCAGGGTGCTGATGAGCTCCGACAGGCCCTCCAGCGCATAATACTCGCACTGGATGGGGATGAGCACGCTGTCGCAGGCACACAGGCCGTTGAGCGTAAGCAGGTCGAGGCTGGGCGGGCAGTCAATGAAGATAAAGTCGTAATCCTGCTGCACTTTCGCCAGCGCCTTGCGCAGGCGGCTCTCTCGGCCGGGCAGGTCGATCATTTCCAGGCCAGCGCCCGCCAGACGGGTGTTGGAACCGATGACATCGGTGCGGAACTCGGTTTTGCGGATGACGTCTTTGGGCTCCGCCTCCCCGATGAGCATTTCATAAGTACCCAGCTCGACACTCCGTTTGGGGATGCCGTAGCCCGTGGTGGTATTGCCCTGTGGGTCCAGATCGACGATCAGCACTTTTTTCCCCAGTGCTGCCACGCAGGACGAAAGGTTGACGGCCGTCGTTGTCTTGCCGACACCGCCTTTCTGGTTTGCAACTGCAACGATTTTTGCCACGCGCTTTTGATTCCTCCCGGGAAAAAGATTTGTTCCACATGGAACATTACGAGGCCGGAACCCGCCGTTTTCCCCGCAGCAGGCCCCCTATACAGCTTAGTATAGCACATCAGCGCCGCTTTTTGAACCGCTTTCGGCTGAAAAAAGCAGAAAAAACGTGTAAATTCTCCTTATTTCTGTGCTGCCGCAGTCGGAATGCGCACCGTATACTCAATATATCCATCCCGTTCTTCCCGGTGAGAGGTAGCCGGAACCCCGTTATCTGTCATCAAACGGATGGCGTGGTCGATGGTGTTGACGAAGATCCGCACATCTTTCACCATGGAGACGCGGTGCTTCCCCGGTGTCTCGTTGAGGAGCTGGTCAATGTAAAGGTCGGTGGCGCGGGCGTTCATTTTCCGCTTGGCGATCATGATAAGCGCCTCACTCCGGCGGTTCTCGGGCAGGCGGAGCACCGCCCGGGCGTGGCGTTCCGTCAGGCCGTTGTCCAGCACAAATTGCCGCTGGTCGGCCGTCAATTGCAGCAGCCGCAGCTTGTTGGCGAGGGTGGGCTGTGCCATGCCCAGCCGCTTGGCCGCTTCGGCCTGGGTGCAGTCCCACAGCACCATCACGTCCCGCAGGCCCTGCGCCTGCTCAAAGGGGTTCAGGTTTTCCCGCTGCAGGTTTTCCAAAAGGCCCAGGGCAGCGGTCCGCTCGTCGCTGTAATTGCAGAGGATGGCCGGGATGGTCTGCATCTTTGCCAGCTTGCAGGCACGGAGCCGCCGCTCCCCCGCCACCAGCTCATAGCTGCCATCGGCTGTTTTCCGTACCGAGATGGGCTGGAGCAGGCCGTTTTCCCGGATGCTCTGGGCAAGCCCGGCCAGCTCCTGCTCATCAAAGCTGGTGCGGGCCTGAAATGGCGAGGGCCGGATGGCGTCGATGGGCAGTGCGTGGATTTTTCTCGCTGATTTTTTCCGTTCAAACATAATTCTTCCCCTTTCGCAGTGATTGCAGGTTTGTTTTCCACCCTTTCCCGGGAAAACGTGGAAAACACAGGCGTTCTGCACTCAGTGTAACAGAAAAAGCAACGCCCTGCCAGAAGTTTCGTTCGGCAGGGCGTTGCATATTTTGTTCAGTTCTGCGTTATTTCAGCGGACTTTTCGCGATCTTTCCGCCGTTTCTGGGGTAGGCTGTCGGAGTTTGCGAAATCTTTTTGCAGAGGATGAGAGTGCGGGTATCGCCCCCCGGCAGGTGCAGGGTGCGGGTCTCTTTGTACTCGCCGCCCAGCTTTTTGATGGCTCCCCGGGCGGCCGCCAGCTCTTCCTCTCCGGAAGCGCCTTTCATGGCCAAAAAGCTGCCGCCCACTTTTACCAGCGGCAGGCAGTACTCCGCCAGCATCGGCAGGGCTGCCACGGCACGGGCAGAGGCCAGATCAAACTGCTCCCGCCACACCTTGCGGGCGGCTTCCTCCGCCCGCTCCTTGGCAAACTCCACGCCCGTGAGACCCAGCTGGGCGCAGGCATACTTCAAAAACTCCACCCGCTTGCCCGTGGGCTCCATCAGGGTAAGCTCCAGCTCCGGCTTGTAGATTTTTGTCACAATGCCGGGGAAACCGGCACCGGCACCCACATCCACCATCTTCCCTGCCACTTCCGGCTGGGAGGCAAAGAGCAGGCTGTCAAGGAAATGCTTATCCTCAATGCCCTCCGGGTCGGTGATGGCAGTCAGGTTGACTTTCTGGTTGTAGTCCACCAGGATCCGCGCAAAGGCGTCCAGCTGGTCCAGCTGGGTGCCTGTCAGGGCGATGTTCCACATGGAACATTTCTGTTCCAGTCTCGCTTTGTCGATCATAACTTTATTCTCCCGTCAATTCCACAAAAATCGGCTCGTGATGTACCGCAGGCAGAAACTTTTCAAAAATATCTTTCGTGTACAGTTTCAGCAAGTCTTGGTTCCCCCTCTGGGGGAGCTGGCGCGTCAGCGACTGAGAGGGCGTGCCGCCAGTGCAATGCTCAGTTGTGCCACATCCGAGGGCGACACGCCCGGGATGCGCCCCGCCTGTCCCAGATTCTTGGGGCGGATGCGGGAAAGCTTTTCGCGGGCTTCCAGCGTCAGGCCCGTCAGATTCTCGTAGCAGAAATCCTCCGGGATGAGCGTCTTCTCGTGCCGCGCCACGTCCCGGATCATCCGGTCCTGCCGTGCGATATAACCCGCGTATTTGATCTCCGTTTCCAGCCGCTCGGCCAGCATGGGGGTGATCCCCTCTCCCCAGCCGATGAGCTTTGCCACCAGCGGGTACGAAATTTCCGGGCGGCGGAGCAGCTCTTCGGCAATGCCGCCCTCGGCGGCCGGGGCAAGCCCGGCTTCCTCCATGGCGGCCCGGAGCTCTGCCGTGCGGAGGTGTGTCTCATGCAGGCGGCGGCGCTCGGCTTCCAGAATGTTCTGGGTGTGCTGGTACTTTGCCCAGCGGTCATCCTGCACCAGGCCGTATTCCCGGCCGATGGGGGTCAGGCGCTGGTCAGCGTTGTCCTGCCGCAGGGTCAGGCGGTACTCGCTCCGGCTGGTCATCATCCGGTAGGGGTCCATGACGCCCTTGGTGACCAGATCATCCACCAACGTGCCGAGGTAGCTGGTGTGCCGGGGCAGGATGAGCTGTTCTTTCCCCAGGGCGTTACGGGCGGCGTTCAGTCCTGCCAGCAAACCCTGCGCGGCTGCTTCCTCGTAGCCGGAGGTACCGTTGAATTGCCCGGCACCGTACAGGCCCCGGACATGCTTGCTTTCCAGTGTGGCTTCCAGGCTGGTGGGGTCTACACAGTCGTACTCAATGGCGTAGGCCGGGCGCATGATCTCAATGTGCTCAAAGCCCTTGATGCTGCGGTAAAACGCGTTCTGCACATCTTCCGGCAGGCTGCTGGAAGCGCCCTGCAAATACATTTCCTCGGTGTTCTCCCCGCAGGGCTCCACAAAGATGGGGTGGCGCTCCTTGCCCGCAAACCGCACCACCTTATCCTCAATGGAGGGACAGTACCGGGGGCCGACGCCCTCGATCATACCGCCATAAAGGGGGCTGCGCTGGATGTTATCCAGAATGATCTTGTGGGTGGTGGGGTTGGTGTAGGCAATCCAGCACTCCACTTTATTGTGCATGGGCGTGTCTGTCAGGAAACTGAACGGCTGCAGCTCATTGTCCGGGTCGCCGGGCTGGCACTCCAGCTGGGAGAAATCAATGCTCCGCCGGTGGACACGGGCCGGGGTGCCGGTCTTGAACCGCCGCAAGGGCAGGCCCGCCGCTTTCAGGCTCTCCGTCAGCGCGTTGGCCGCGTGCATTCCATCCGGGCCGGACGCATACCACGCATCCCCGACAAAAATTTTGCCGCCCAGGTTGGTGCCCGTGGCAATGACAACACACTTGGCCCCATATTCCCCGTTGAGCTGGGTCACCACGCCCTTGACTCTCCCCTGCTCCACCTCGATGGAAACGACTTCCGCCTGATGGATGGCAAGGCCGGGCGTCAGCTCCAGCGCGTGCTTCATATATTCGTGGTATCGCTTGCGGTCGGTCTGGACACGCAGGGCGTGGACGGCAGGGCCCTTGCCCTTGTTCAGCATCCGGCTCTGCAGATAAGTAGCATCCGCCGCCAGGCCCATCACACCGCCAAGAGCGTCCAATTCACGCACCAACGTACCTTTTGCAGTTCCACCGATGCTGGGGTTGCAGGGCATATTGCCGATGGCATCCAGACTCATGGTAAAGACTGCCGTCTTTGCCCCCAGCGTGGCGGCGGCGTGGGCTGCCTCAATGCCGGCATGGCCCGCACCAATGACGATGACGTCATAATCTCCTAAATGGTTCATTTGAAACTTTCCCTTAAAACCAATAAACTTCCCCTCTTTGCCAAAGGCTCCCCTGTCAGGGGAGCTACCGCTGAAAACGGCTGAGAGGTTCTACTTTCCCACACAAAAACGTTCGAATACTTCGTTGATGACCGCTTCCGATGCATTTTCACCGGTCAGCTCACAGAGGGCATCCAGCGCGTCGTCCACACAGACGGAAACGGCATCCAGCCCAAAACCTCCCTCCACGGCGTCCAGCGCCCCGGCCACGGCGTCCCGGGCACGGGTGGCGGCGGCCAACTGCCGCTGGCCGGAAAGGCTGGCGGCGTGCGGGTCGATCTGGTTGGTGCCCAGCAGACGGGCCACTGCCGCCGCAATGACCTTCCGGCTCCCCTCTTCCTGGCAGCAGACCGGAATCACCATGGCAAAATCGCCCGCGATGATTTCCGCGTCAAACCGGGTCGGCTTGTCCTCCTTGTTGACGAGGGCAATGGCCGGGCGGCCCGCACAGCGCTGGGCCAGGGCCAGGTCTTCCCGGGTCAGAGGTTCCGAGCCATCAAAGACGGCCAGGATCAGCCCGGCCTCGTCCAGCTTCTTCCAGCTGCGGCGGATGCCCTCGGCCTCAATGGCGTCATCGGTCTGGCGCAGGCCTGCGGTGTCAAACAGGTTGAGCCGGATATCCCCCAGCTGCACGGCCTGCTCCACCACGTCGCGGGTAGTGCCCGCCACCGGGGTAACAATGGCCCGGTCAAACCCGGCCAGCAGGTTGAGCAGCGTGGATTTGCCCGCATTGGGCCGCCCCACAATGGCACAGTCCACGCCCTCCCGGAGCACGGCCCCGGCGTCATAGTTTTTTATCAGGCCGTCCAGCTCCTGCCGGACCTGCCCCAGCACCGTGTGCAGGTGGGCGTCGTCCAGCTCGGGGACATCCTCTTCCGGGAAATCCACCCAGGCAGCCAGATGGGCCTGCAGGCCGGTCAGGGCCTCTTTTTCGGCGCCGATCTTTTTCGCCAGCGCGCCGGAGAGGGACGCGTTGGCCAGCGCCGCTCCCTGTTTGCCGTCTGCCGAAATAATGTCCATGACAGCTTCCGCCTGGGTCAGGCTCATTTTGCCGTTGAGGAACGCGCGGCGGGTATACTCGCCGGGAGCTGCCGGGGCAGCCCCTGCCGCGATGCAGGCTTCCACCAGCCGCCGGGCCACCGCACTGCCGCCGTGGCAGGAAAGCTCCACCACGTCCTCCCCGGTGTAGCTGTGGGGTTCCCGGAAAAACAGGGCCACGCCCTCGTCAAAGGCGTCGTCTCCTTCCACAAAGGAGCCAAACAGGGCAGTGTAGCCTTTGGCCTCCTCCACGTTCTTGTTCGGGTTGGCCGGGTGGAACACCCGCGCGGCCACGGCATAGCTTTCCGGCCCGGACAGCCGCACCACCGCGATGCCGCCCGCCCCCGGTGCCGTGGCAATGGCGGCAATGGTCGTATTCTGCATGAGGTTCCCTCCCGCTCCAAAATTTCAATTACAGTATATTGTACCACGAACCACCGGAAAAAGAAATATAAGGGCGCAAAAAAGCACAGCGCCTGTGGGAGTTTTCCCTGCGCTGTGCTCATTCTTCGGTGCCGCGCCGCAGCTGTTCGTAATGTCTGCTTTTGTCCAGATACATCCGCTGCTCCGCCTTTTTGATGAGAGCGTCAATGTCAATGCCGCCCGCGCTGTGGGAGGCAGTACCCACGGCCACGGAATAGCCTGCCTCTTTCACCTGCCGGACAAACTGCTCAATGTTTTCGTTCAGCTCCGTGTCGGGGCTGTCCAGCGCAAAGGCCACAAACTCATCTCCGCCAATGCGGTAGCTGTCCTCTTCCCCAAAGATCTCCCGCAGGATGCAGGCCACGGTGCGGAGCATCTTGTCTCCCTCCTCGTGGCCGTAGGTGTTGTTCAGCTCATGGAGGCCGTTGACGTCGATGTAAACACAGGTGAGGCTGTTGCTGCACCGGAGCGGGTAATCCCGCAGGCGGTTCTCGTAGGCATTGCGGTTGTGCAGCCGGGTGTTGAGGTCGCTTTCCGCCACGGTAGTCAGCTTGCTGCCGGTGATAAAGTTGCCGTACATCGTGCTCATGACAAAGGTGGACACAATGCAGGAGATGGCCCCGAACACCAACGCGTTGCAGACATCCATGGGGATGACCCGCCAGTCCTTGAAGCGGGTGACGCAGACCAGAAAAATGCCGTCGAACAGCAACACATTGGCAATGTGCAGGATGGGCCGCATCATAAACAACATCGGCACACAGAGCAGAAACGGAAAAAACGCGGTAGCGCGCTGATCCGGGGTCTGCACCGTGCCCAGAAAAATCCCCAGGCCATAGACCATGGCTCCAAAGGCGTAGATCTCCCAGTTTAAAAACAGACCCAGCTTTTGCGGGAGCATCTGCTCCACGGCCAGCAGTCCCAGGCTGACAATGAGGGCCGCTGCAAAAACCGGGATATGGTCATACAGCAGCGGCACCATACAGGAACCAAGGGTCAGCGCCACAAAAAAGGCACAAGCCGTGCCCAGAAACGCGGTCAGCCGATGTCGGTTGGCGATCTGCACATCCATCTGACAGCGTGCAAAATCTTCTGGCTCTGCCCCGGCATACAACAGCAGCTTTTTCAGTTTTTCCAGCATCGGGGTCTCCTCTCCGGCCAAGCCTGCTATTTTGCATCGGACTCATCCACATTTAACTTTATTATACAATATTTCGTTTCAAAAAGATATGGTTTTAAGCAAGTTTACCCCCCCCCCACCAAAATTTCCACATTATGGCGAATATCAGCCGAGGTTTTTAGCCGTCTTTGCACAAAAAAGACGTGCAGCCATAATAGCTGCACGTCCTTTCGCTTATTTTAAGGGGGCAATTGCCGGGGAACCAGGCATCAGAACGCGGCAATGTCTGCCGTGGTGATGGCCTTGCCGGGCAGGGTGCGGCTGTCGGCGTTCTCATTGAGTGCCAGCTTGCCCTCACGCAGCAAGCGGACAGCCTTTTCGTGGTCGGCAGCTTTCCAGTTGTTGCCCACGATCTTCCAGTTGTTGTCCACATGGGGCTCGATGGTGCCGCCCTTAACGGTGCGGATGTACTCGCCCAGCAGCTCACGGACACCGCCCACATCGCCACGGACGTCGATCTCCAGCAACTTGGGCAGCTCATCGCCCTCGGCGAAGATATCCGCATAGGCCAGCAGCTGGGTGGTAGCGCGGTAGTTGTTCACGGCCACCACAAAGCTATCGGTATCCTGCACGGCCTTGCCGTTCATCCAGGTCAGGTTCTGGATGCGGTTGCCCGGCTCCTTGGAGATGTCCAGATCATACTTGACGCCTGCAAAGGCATCGTACAGGTAGTAGCGGACGGAGGAATCAAAGGCGATGGTGACATCCTGCGGCTCCCAGGTCTTGAAGAACGCAGCCGACCACTCCATGAACTTGCGCAGCTGCAGGCCGTTCATCTGCAGCTTGTACAGGGTGTTCTGGTAGGTGTAGATGCTGGCCATATCGCACTTGCGGATGGTGCCCTCTTTCATCTGGGAGGTCATGGAGGTCAGAGCCGTTGCAGAGACCTGTGCACCGGTATAGTACATCTGCACTTCGTTGATGAAGTCCAGCAGAGCGGTATCCTGGATCATGGCCTGCGGCAGGCAGTCGATCTCATTGGCCGGGGCCAGGTCGCCGCCGCGCAGCTCACCGATGGGCGTCACGGCGTCTTCCTTGGCGCGGGCGTCGTACTCGGCCAGCAGAGCGGTAAGCTCGGGGTCCGGCGCGTAATCCTTGATCAGCAGGTTCTCGGAGGTGCGGTTCTTCACTTTCCACTTGCCGTCCAGGCCGCGCTGCAGGTAGAGGTGGATCTCAGACACGGTAGCGCCCGCGTTCTTGTTCTCCACCACCAGCACGTTGTTGATCATCTGGTTGGGGATGCTCTTGTGGCCGTGGGCTGCCACGATGACATCGAACTCCGGGCAGGCATTGGCCAGGTCGGTAACACCGGAGCCATAAACACCATACTCGTTCTCCACGTCCATGTGCATAACGCCAACGATGACATCCACCTGATCCTTGATCTGGTCGATGATCTTCCGGCTCTCGTCCACAGGGTTGGTGACGGTCCAGCCCTCAAGGTTCTTGGAGTCCCAGCGGGTGATGTTGGGGGTGACCATGCCGATGACGCCGATCTTGACACCGCCCTTGTGGATGATGGTATAGCCGTCTGCCAGAGGTTTGCCCTCGGGGCTGTAGACGTTGCCCGTCAGCACCTTGGCTTTCTGCTGGGAGAGCACTTTTTCCAGCGTGGCCATGCCATAGTTGTACTCATGGTTACCGGTGACATAGACATCATAGCCGATGGCGTTCTGGGCCGCGATCATCGGGTGGATCTCGTCATTGAGGAACAGTTCTGCCGAGTTTGCCTGGATGGTATCGCCCGCGTCCACCACCAGCGTGGTCTTGGTGCGGGCTTCCCGGATCGCAGTGGCCTGCTGGGCCACGCTGCCGGAAGCGTCTTCCTTGTTGGCGGCGTAATCCCAGGGGTCAAACTTGCCGTGGGTATCGCTGGTAGCAAGGATCTGCAGGTCCATGCTCCACAGGTTTTTGATGTCACAGGCAGCAGCCGAGGGGGCCAGACCGCTCACGGCAGCAGCCGTAGCCGATGCACCGGCCACGCGTAGGAAATTGCGGCGGGAAATCTTATTCTCTTGCATAATATCCTCTCTTTTCTGCTTTGGGGTTCAAATTTCCAAAGCGCTCCGTGCTCCTAGTATAAAGCTTTAGTCTGACTCTTTACAATGGACAACCTGGAGAAAAATCTCCCGCAAATTCAGACAAGTTTCCCAAACATCCAAAAGAGCCCCTTTCCCGGCCGGGAAAGGGGCTCTCAAGATCCAAATTACAGCTCGATCTTGCCGAAGCTCAGATCGGCAAAATCATCCACGCGCTCGGTGCGCTTGGGTGCCACAGGGGCGGCACTCTCCGCGTCACGGGGTGCATAGGTGCGCTCCGGCACGCTGGAGCCGCGGGGACCACGGCTGACGCCGCCGCGACCGCCACGATAACCGCCGGAACGGCCGCCGCGCTCATTGCGATCCCCACCACGGTAGCCGCCGCGATTGCCGCCCGGACGACGGCCATTGGGACGGCCGCCACGGCCGCGGCGCTCGCCGTAGGTATTCTCGGTCTGTGCGTCGGGAGCGGTGGAGTAGATGACCACACGGCGGTCACGGCCCTCGCCCTTGCTCTCGCTGCGGACACCCTCCATCTTGCCGATGGCAGAGTGGATAATGCGGCGCTCATAGGGGTTCATGGGCTCCATGGCAAAGCTGCGGCCGGTCTTGCGGACCTTGGCACCAATGCGCTGTGCCAGAGCGGTCAGGTCGCTCTCGCGCTTATCACGGTAGCCAGCCACATCCAGGCCCAGCTTGATGTAATCGCCCTCCAGGCGGTTGGCCACCAGGCTTGCCAGATAGGACAGGCTCTCCATGGTCTCGCCGCGGCGGCCGATCAGAGCACCCAGCTTCTCGCCATCCAGACGGATGATGGTCGCCTCGCCTTTCTGCACGGCGCTGAATGTCACGTTCTCCACGCCCATCCGCGCGATGACCTCACGCAGATAGTCCACAGCGGCCTTGACCTTGTTGTTCTCTTCGATATTGATGGGCACTTCCACCTCTTCGCCCTCAGCAGGGGCAGCCTCTGCCGCCGCCTCCTCCACGGGCTGCGCGGCGGGAGCTTCTTCTGCTGCAGGGGCGGCGGGAGCTTCCTCCACAGGGGTCTTCTCCTCTGCCTTGGGCTCCTCGGCCACGGGAGCCGGAGCAGCCTTTTCTTCCACCACGGGTGCCGCGGGAACGGGGTCTGCCTCCTCCACGGTCACGCGGACCTTGGCGGGGGTCAGCTTCAGGCCCAGAAAGCCCGTCTTCTGGGGCATTTCCAGCACTTCATAGCTCACGTTGATGTCGTCGGCCTGGACGCCCAGCTTGGCGCAGGCGTTGGCGCGGGCTTCGTCAACCGTCTTGCCGGTTGCTTCCTGAGTACGGATCATAATACGGTCAGTCCTCCTTTTTGTTTTCCAGCTCGCTCAGCGGGACCGTGCGCTCGTCCTTGTACTTTTCCTCGTCCAGCTGGCGGGCATACTCCAGGCGGCGCTTGTTCATCTCACTGGCGGAGACATTCTTTTCCACGATCTCACCGGTCTTTTCGTCCTTGACCTTGAGGGTAGTGCTCTTCACACCGCGTTTCTGCTCCTTGCGGTGGGCGGCGATCTCAGCCATGACCTCTTCCTTGACCTTTTCGGGGTCGTAGATCTTGCGCATGACCTGGGTCTGCACGGTCATGATGACGTTGGAAATGACGTAGTACAGAGAGAACGCGCAGGGCACGGTAAAGCAGAAGAACAGGTACATCAGGGGCATCATATACATGGTCGCTTTCATGCTGCCCTGCATCTGCTGGCCGGAGGCTTTCATGCTGATGTGGGTGGAAATGAACATGGTAACGATGGCCAGGATGGGGAGGATCAGCAGGGGCAGGTTATCGGCCGAGAGGTTATACTGAGGCACACGGGTCAGGTCGATGCCAAAGAAATCCATGTGCTGGCCAAACTCGGTGATGGTGCTGACCTGGTCGGCGGTAAAGGCGCTGGTCACGGTGGACTCGCCCGCCATGACCTGCGCGATGATGTTGGTGTCGCGGGTAACAGTGGTAAAGCTGATGCCCAGGGCCGTCAAGGCATCACCAGCCGCGTTCATGGCAGCGGTGCCGATGTGGAAGATGCGCTGCAGCGGGCGGTACACGACCTCGATAACGCCGAACATGACCAGGAAGTTGATGAGCATGGGGGCACAGCCGGACATGGGGTTGTAGCCGAAGTCCTGCTGCAGCTTCATGATCTCTTCATTCTGCTTTTCGGGCTTATCCTTGTACTTTTTCTGGATGTCCGCGATCATCGGCTGGAATGCCGACATCCGGACGGTGTTTTTCTGCTGGTTGAGCTGGAGGGGGGTCTTCACGATGTTGATGAGCAGGGTGAAGAGGATGATGTCCCAGCCGTAGTTGGGGATCAGCTTGTAGATCCACTCCATCACATAACCGAGTGGCACGCCGAGGATGTATAAAGGGTTCATAGCTTCGTCCATTCTGCCCCGTCTGTGGCGCGGAGCGGTTATTTTTATCGAAGGACGCCTGTCCACAGCGCAGCGCGTCACAAGAAGCAAATTTTAATCGCCTTTCTGCTCAGCCTCCCCTGTTCGGAAAGTCTCCCCCGGCCGGGGGAGGTGGCACGTAAGTGCCGAAAGGGGAACGGGTGGCACGCCGCAGGCGTGACGGAGAGGTTTGTTTTCCACTTATTTTCCGTGTCTTGTGGAAAACAGTCTGGCCGGAGAAAGTTTCCGGGCCGGGTTGCGCCAGCGGCCGGGCTCCGGCACGGGGTCGTAGCCCCAGCGGCCCAGCGGGTTGCACCGGGCAATGCGGGCAGCGGCCAGCAGCAGCCCCTTGATGCAGCCGTGGGTCTGGATGGCCTCGATGGCATACTGGCTGCAGGAGGGGGTAAAACGGCAGTTGCGCCCCAGTCCCGGGCTGATCCACTTCTGATACCAGCGGATGGGCACGCACAGGGCACGGCGGGACCATGCCGAGAGCGGGTTCACTCGCTTTCCGGCCTGCGGGCCGGGGGGACCGTGGCAGGGAGCTTGGCACCCGGCTGCTTTGCCTTATCCGGCAGGCCGGCCTGGGCAAACAGTTTGGCCACCACGCTGGAGAGCTGCCAGCTCTTGAGGCGGGGGGTCATGCCCCGGGCCACAAAGATGAGGTCATAGCCGCCGATGTTGTAATCCAGATGCTCGTCAATGGCGGCTTTCATCACGCGGCGGGCGCGGTTGCGCTGGACGGCGTGGCCGATCTTTTTGGTGGCCGTCAGGCCCACGCGGGTCTTTTTGCCCCGTGTTTTGAGGACGTAGAGCACCAGCGCCGGGTTGACATAAGACTTGCCGCGGGCATACACGCGGCCAAACTCCGCGTTGCGGCGGATGGGACGATAGCGCATTTGTTGGCGCCTCCCTCTTCGAGAATCAAACAAGCCCTGCACAAAGGCAAAGCTCATTTGTCAGTATAGCAAAAAAACGCCCGCAAGGAAAGTCTGTCCGGGCGTTTTTCTGGTACAATTCTTGCGAAACTTTTTAGTTAAAACGCACAATTGGATAAAAAAGAAGACCGCCAATTCAATATCAGCGGTCTTTTGCGCATGTTCAGTTCTGCGCTGACCCATTGCCCCGCGGGCTCAGATCAGACAGTCAGGCTCTTGCGGCCCTTTGCACGACGAGCATTGATGACCTTGCGGCCGTTCTTGGTGCTCATGCGGGTCAGAAAGCCAT
>ERZ838483.702-NODE-702-length-39062-cov-3.280821_pt1 | contig 39062 bp, 33 predicted proteins | sample MGYA00519939_ERZ838483 | MGnify/ENA primary metagenome ERZ838483 (study PRJEB31850, sample SAMEA3708836) | human gut metagenome | biome: human gut; feature: human-associated habitat; material: faeces | place: China | collected 2014 ... | reverse complement strand
GATGAGCTCCTCCACGGCGATGCCGCAGATGTACTCGGCGCCGGCCTCCTCGGCCTTCTCGGCCAGCCACTGGTCGAACGGGCCGCGCAGCACGGAGTAGGAGTCCTTGCCCTCCTCGCCCAGCTCGGAGGAGGTGAAGTCGACGGTCATCTGCGACTTCGGGTCCATCATGGCGATGCGCTCGTGGGTGATCTTGCGCTCGACGGGCGCCTCGGACTCGAAGTCGGGGAAGACCTGCTTGAGGGAGTGGGAGTAGATGCGGCCGCCGGTCATGTTCTTGGCGCCGGCGAAGTTGCCGCGCTCGACGACCAGGACGGACTTGCCGGCGGATGCGGCCACGTAAGCCGCCACGCCGCCCGCGCAGCCAGATCCCACGACGATGATGTCGAAATCTGACATGAAGATATCCTTTCATTGGCGGCCGAAGCCGGCCGCCAATTCATTAACTATCGAGACTCCCGCACCGCGCTCCATTTGCAAAGATGTAAAGGGGTGTCATCTTTTGGAGGGGTCGAATCTTTGGAGGGGTCGAACCTTAGGAGAGGTTGTCGCGCAAGGGTTACGCGAGGAGCGCGGTGCGGAAGGAGTCCCCTTACAGGGCTGCAGTGATGACCGGCAGGACGTCCTTGATGTCGCCGATCAGACCGAAGTCGCACTGCTTGAAGATAGGAGCGTTCTTGTCCTTGTTGATAGCGAAGATGGCACCGGAGCGGTTGCAGCCGACCATGTGCTGCATCTGGCCGGAGATGCCCGCGGCGATGTAGACCTTCGGGGTGAGCATCAGGCCGGAGACGCCGACGTAGCGCTCGGTCGGCAGCCAGTTGACGCCCTCGGTCAGCGGACGGGAGCAGGCAAGGCCGGCACCCAGCTTGTCGCACAGGTCGTTGGCCAGGGACAGCTGAGACTCCTCGGCGAAGCCGCGGCCAGCGGCCACGACGACGTCGGCCTTGAACAGGTTCACGCCGCTCTTCTCGATGACCTGGGAGGAAACGACCTTCACCGGGCGAGCGGGGGCAACCCACTCCTGCTCGGCGACGGAGCCGTTAGCGCCCTCGGCGCCATCGAACACGCCAGCACCGACGGTGTAGATGGCAACGTTGCCAGCGGCCTTCTGCACGCGCTCGGCGATGCCGCCGAAGTACATGCTCTTGGCGCCCTCGGCCTCGAAAGCGGTGACGTCGGTGATGACGGCGGTGTCGGCGTGGAACGCCAGGCTGCCGGCGATGACCTTCATGTGGCGGCAAGCCTCCACCAGGACGACCTCGGGGTTCTCAGCGTCGAACGCGGCGTTGACGGTCTCGACGGCCGAGTCAACGGTCAGACCCTCGGGAACGGTGATGTTGAGCACCTTGTCGGCGCCGCACTCGTAAGCGCCGCCGAAGGAGATGGCCACGACCTCGTCGGCCATGGTGCGAGCGCCTGCAACCAGCTCTGCGGCCGCAGCTGCGTGCTCAGCGATGATCAATGCCTTCATGAGTATCCACTCTGCCTTTCTTTTGCTTGATTTACGCCTAGGCCTACAGGGCTGCCTTGATGGCGGCCACGAAGTTGTCGATAGCGCCGTCCTCGGAAGCGTCGAAGATCTCCAGCTTGCGGTCGGCCTGCTCGGGAGCCTTGCAGTCGACGACCTCGATGGCGGCGGCTGCGACGTCGGAAGCACCGGTAATGTTCATCGGCTTCTTGCCGGCTGCCAGGATGTCCTTCATGCCCGGGATGCGGGGCTCGGCGGCGTCCGGGGTGACGGACACGACGGCCGGCAGGGAGACCTCGACAACCTCGACGGCATCCTCGAGCGTGCGCTCGACCTCGACCGCGTCGCCCTTGCAGGTGATCTTCGTGGCGGCGTTCACCACAGGCCAGCCCAGCTTGCAAGCCAGCTGCACGTCGACCTGCTGGGCGTAGTTGTCAGCGGAACCGTCGCCGCACACGACCAGGTCCACGTCGCCGATCTGAGCGACCAGCTTGGCCAGCTCGGCAGCGGTGGCCTTGGCATCCATGCCGGCGCAGGCGTCGTCGGCGGTCATGAACAGCTCGTCAACGCCACGGGCCAGAGCGCTCTTCTTGAGCTTGGCCTCGTCGATGGAAGCCGGACCCGCGGTAATGGCCACAGCAGCGGAACCCTCGACCTCGGTGGCCAGCTGAGCAGCCACCTCCAGAGCGTTCAGGTCGTACACGGAGATGGTGTTCTTCGCCTTGGAGTAGTCCAGCGTGCGATCACCGGCGACCTTGATGTCCTGATCGTCAGGAACCACCTTGAATGCAGCGGCTATCTTCATCTTGAGCCTTCCCTTCATACACTTGTTACAGAGGTACTTTTTCTTCGAAGCGACCGCTCCAACTTCCCTTCTCGGGTTGTGCATCCGTGCTTGCGTGATGCCTGTCCGTTTCGGCGGGCCGCTTACGTGACAGGGCCATCTTGCGCTCCCCGACCCCTCCTGCCATCGCCAGATAACCGTGAATACCCTCTTACTTACTTTTTAACTATGCGCCAAAAACCCCTGTTGAGAGGCTACGTACGCTTTTATATGGGCTTTTTGCCCGTTTCAAGGGGCGTAAAGCAGTTTTCGCCGTTTTGTGAGCTTCGAACACATATGACACCCGAAACAACCCCCTCGCAAGTTTCTCATGATGCCCCTGTTTCTTGCTATTAGCGCTTTACCGAAGTTGTGGCGATGTTTCCGCCTACCCCGGCGCCTAGCATCCGAAATCGAGCCGAGCGTGCATCTCGCGAAACGTCCGAATCAAATTCAGAGGAAGGACACGAGGCGCACTGCATTCGCCGAAACGGCTCAAGGCAATCCATATAAAAGGAGGAGCAATGGCAGATTTCCACGGAACCCAAGAGGTCGTCACCGACCTTCGCGAGGACGGCGTGCTCATCATGCGCATCAACCGCCCCGAGAAGCGCAACGCCATCAATGGCGCGACCTCTACCACCATGGAAGACATCATGAACAAGGCGGAGAAGGATAACCGCGTTCGCGTCATCGTGGTGACCGGCACCGGCGAGAAGGCCTTCTGCGCTGGCGAAGACCTCTCCGAGCTGTCCAGCGGCGGCGAGTGCATGACCGTCACCGACCACGGCTTCGGCGGCATCACCGACCGTCTGTGCCCGAAGCCGACGATCTGCGCCGTCAACGGCGTTGCCGCCGGCGGCGGCATGGAGATCGCCGTCTCCTGCGACATCGTCGTGGCTGCCGAGCATGCCCGTTTCGGCCTGACCGAGCCCAAGGTCGGCCTGATCGCCTCCACCGGCGGCCTGGTGCGCATGGCCCGCGACGTTCCGCGCAAGGCCGCCATGGACATGCTGCTGACCGCCCGCCTGGTGCACGCCGATGAGGCCAAGGAGATCGGCTTCGTCAACTACGTCGTGCCGGCCGAGGAGCTCATGGACAAGGCTCTGGAGATCGCTTCCACGATCGCCAAGAACGCTCCGCTGTCCCTGAAGTTCACGAAGCAGATCGTGCACGCCGCCTCCCAGATGTCCGAAGAGGACGCCATGCGCTACTGCGACGCCGCCTATCGCTTCATCGAGAAGACCGAGGACGGCATCGAGGGCCCCGCAGCCTTCGTCGAGAAGCGCACGCCGAACTGGCAGGGCAAGTAACTCCCGCTTCTTTTCTCCTTGCGAAGGGGAAGACGGCTACCCTCCTTCCCCTTCGCCCCAAGCGGCGCACAGCCGCACCGACCGCCCGGTAACGGACCGGGCGCATCCGCACGAAGAAAGGATCCAACAATGTCTCTGCTCGCAAAGAGCAAGGGCGAGGTCACTTACAAGGACCTGACCGGTTTCCACAAGTGGTTCCTCATCGTCCTCGTTTCCATGGGCTCGTCCATCATCTACACGCCCATCTACCTGAAGAACGTCTTCTACGAGCCCCTGATGCAGGGCCTCGGTTGCACCAATGCCGACCTGGGCGCGCTGCTCTCCTGCTACGCCATCGTCGCTGTGATCACCTATCTACCCGCCGGCATCATCGCCGACAAGGTGCGCATGCGCACGCTGTCTTGGGTCGGTTTCGGCGCCACCGCTGTCCTGACCTTCATCTACGCCATGCTGCCGTCCATTCAGATGCTCTATGTGGTGTTCGTCGGCTACGGCATCACCACCATCCTGATCTGGTGGGGCACGCGCTTCAAGATCGTCCGCCTGTGCTGCTCTGAGGACGATTACGCTTCCAAGATCGGCGTGAGCTACTCCATCTACGGCGCCGCCGGCCTGATCGTCGGCCTGATCAACACGGCCATCATCTCCGCCGTCGCCGACGCCTCCCAGGGTATCCAGATCCTGCTGGTCTTCCTGAGCGCCCTTATCGCCCTGCTCGCCGTGCTGTCCTTCATCTTCGTCCCCGACTTCAAGGGCGAGATCGACAAGAACGCCAAGCTGTTCAGCCTGAGCGAGGTCGTCACGGCCATCAAGCACCCCGGCGTCATCTGGGCCTGCCTGGCTTACTTCTTCGTGTACCTGGTGTACATGGGCGTCACCTACACCACGCCGTTCATGACCACCTGCTTCGCCGCTCCGGTGGCCATCGTCTCCGTCGTCGGCCTTATCCGTACCTATGGTATCGGCCTCATCGCCGGCCCGGCTGCAGGCATCTTCGCTGACAAGCTGAAAAGCCCCTCGAAGTCGATCCTGATCTTCTTCGCCGCAAGCGTCATCGTGCTGGCCGCCTTCATGATCATGCCTCGCGAGGCGAGCATGGTCATCCCGATCGCCGTACTGGTCGTCGTGCTCGGCTTCGTGACCTACGGCGCCTTCTCCATCGGCTCCTCGCCCCTTACCGAGGCCAAGGTCCCGATGAGCATCTTCGGCACCGCTTCGGGCCTGCTGTCCGTCATCGGCTTCCTGCCTGACACCTTCGTCCACACCTGGTTCGGCGGCCTGATCGACGCCCAGGGCGCGGACGCCTTCAACACCATCTTCATCGCACTGGTCGTCTTCGCCGTGCTGGGCTGCTTCTGCCTGGTCATGACGCGCCGCGCCATGAAGAAGAACGCCGCCAAGGCGGAGTCCGCCAACTAGCGTTTACTTACCCACCCCAGCCGTTCAGGCGCGCCGCCCACAAGGCGGCGCCCTAGAAAATCGAGGAAGAGACATGAACAAGATCGACGTCCTCTCGAAAATCAACGAGGGCATGCGCGCGGTGCTCGCCAAGGAAGACGAGCTCGCAGGAAACGCCAACGACACGAGCGCCGGCTTCGAGCAGATGCGCCTGAACTACACCGCTGGGCGTGCGTACTGGGTAGAGGGCGGCCCGGAAATGGCCGAGAAGGTCGACTGCAAGGTCGAGGGCCCGCATGGGGACATCCCCGTTCGCCTGTACTACCCTGTCAAGGACCGCGCAAGCCTTGCAAACGACGGCGAGACCCTGCCGGCGATCGTCTACGCGCATGGCGGCGGCTTCGTCCTGGGCAACCTGGACACGCATGATCGCATCTGCCGCGTCCTGGCAAGCAAGACGGGCGCCGCGGTGGCAGCCGTGGACTACCGTCTCTCGCCCGAGGCGAAGTTCCCCGTGGCGGTTCAAGAAGTCGCCTGCGTCGCCAAGCACCTGCACGAGCAGGGCGAGACGTACGGCATCGACGGCAACCGCCTGTCCTTCGCCGGCGACTCCGGCGGCGCTCACCTGAGCCTGGCCGCCACCATGTACCTGCGCGAGGAGCTGGGAGGCTCCGACTACGTCAAATGCCTCCTTTTGTTCTACGGCTGGTACGGCCTGAAGGATTCGGCCTCCCAGCGCCTTCTGGGCGGCCCCTGGGACGGCCTGACCGAGGCGGAATGGCAGTGGTACAAGGAGCTCTACGCCGAGGATACGGCGGAGCTTGAGACGAGCCCTTACGCGAACCTCTTCCTGAACGACCTTACGCGCGACATGCCTTCCTGCTACATCGCCGCAGCCGAGTACGACCCCCTGAAGGACGACAGCACGGCACTTGCGACGATTCTCGAGGAGCACGGTATCCCCCACCGCTTCGAGATGTTCGAAGACGTCATCCACGCGTTCTTGCACTACACCAAGATGCTTGACGAGGCCAACCTGGCGCTCGAGCACGGCGCGGAGCATTTCCGTCAGCAGATGGGCTGCTAACCGTAGCCGATACGCACTACCCACCACATTGTGACAGCGCGGCAAAAGGCCGCTCTGGATATCGACAAGGAGAATGCAATGGACTTCAAATTGACCGATGAGCAGGAGCTGATCGTCGACAGCTACCGCGACTACATGGAGAGCGAGAACTGGGAGGCTTACTTCGCCGAGTGCGACGAGAAGCACGAGTACCCGCTGCGCTGGGTCCGCGGTCTGTGCGAGCTGGGCTTCGACCTGATCATGCTCCCCGAGAGCCATGGCGGTCTGGGTCTGGAGCAGCCGGCCGTCACCATGATGGCCGTGTACGAGGTGCTGGGCCGCTACGGCGCCCCGACCTACGTCCTGTACCAGCTGCCGGGCTTCGAGACCATCATCCGCGAGGGCACCGAGGAGCAGATCGAGGCCGTGCTGTCCACCCTGGGCACCGGCGAGCAGATCTGGAACTCCGCTTGCACCGAGCCGGGCGCCGGTTCCGACGTTGCCGCCCTGCAGACCACGTACAAGCGCGAGAACGGCAAGATCTACCTGAACGGCACGAAGACCTTCATCACCTCCTCCGCTGGCGTCAAGTACCTGGTCATCATGGCCAAGAACGCCGACGATCCGGAGATGTTCACCGAGTTCTTCCTGGATATGTCCAAGCCGGGCGTTTCCCTGTCCCCGCTGCACAAGCTGGGCCTGCGCATGGACTCCTGCTGCGAGGTCTACATGGACAACGTCGAGCTGGAGGAGAAGGACATCTTCGGCAAGGAGGGCAACGGCTTCTCCCGCGGCATCAACGACTTCAACTTCGAGCGTTGGCTGGTCGGCTGCTCCGACTACGGCATGTCCATCGCCGTGTACGAGGATGCCTGCCGTCACGCCAACCAGCGTATCGCCTTCGGTAAGCCGATCGGCCGTCAGCAGCTCAACCAGCTCAAGGTCGCCGAGATGGCCATCAAGCTGAAGAACATGAAGAACATGCTGTACGAAACGGCTTGGGAGGCCGACAACAACGACGGCAAGTTCGACCCCGGCGCCGCCGCAATGTGCAAGTACTACTGCGCCAACTCCGCCTTCTCCGTCGTCGACGACGGCATGCAGATCCTGGCGGGCGTGGCCGTGGCCGGCGAGCATCGCGCTCAGCGCATCTGGCGCGACCTGCGTGTGGACCGCGTCTCCGGCGGCACCGACGAGATGATGATCCTCACCGCCTCCAAGTTCGAGCTGAAGAAGTACCGCGACTAACTCACGCGGCTAGCAAACGGATCCAACAGACGGCGGCGCGGCAAGCGCGCCGCCGAATCGAAAGGAATTCATCATGGCTCTTGAAACCAACAAGCCGTCCTTCGGCGTTCTGGACGACGTCAAGGTCGTTTATGCAGCAGTCGAGCTGGCAGCGCCGAAGGCCTGCGACCTCATGGCCGACTGGGGTGCTGACGTCACGTGGCTGGAGAACACCGGCGCGGGCGACACCATCCGCGACACCGCCTACGTCAAGCAGGCCGAGCGCCGCAACCAGCGTTCCGTTTCCATGAACTACTTCTCCGATGAGGGCAAGGAGATCCTGTTCAAGATGCTGGCCGACGCCGACGTCTTCATCGAGGCCTCCAAGGGCGGCACCTGGGCTCGCAAGGGCATCACCGACGAGGTGCTGTGGGAGATCAACCCGAAGCTCGTCATCGTGCACCTGTCCGGCTTCGGCCAGTCCGGCGACCCGAAGATGGTCAAGCGCGCTGCTTACGACCTGACCGTCATGGCCTACTCCGGCTACATGAGCCAGAACGGCACGCAGGAGCAACCGATGAACCCCGGCCCCTACGCTGGCGACTACTTCAACTCCCTGATGGTCGTCTCCTCCACCCTGGCTGCGCTGCATAAGGCCAACCGCACGGGCAAGGGCGAGAGCATCGACATGGCCATGTACGAGACGCTGCTGGCCATCGGCCAGTACTACCTGGTCGACTACCTGAACGAGGGTATCCTGTGGCCTCGCCCGGGCGCTCGCAACCAGAACCTCTGCGGCATCGGCGAGTACAAGTGCAACGACGGCTTCCTGGGCGTGTGCCTGTACGGCGTCGACCAGAACAAGTACTTCCTGGAGACCATCGGCCTGGGTCACCTGTGGGGCACCGAGGACATCCCGGAGGACACCTCCGGACTGTGGCTGTCCAACCCGCATGCTGCCGAAATCGAGGCCGCGTTCGAGGCGTACTGCCTGGAGCACTCCAAGTACGAGATCGAGGCGGACTTCGCTGCTCACCGCATCGCCGCTCAGGTCGTCATGGAGTTCGAGGACCTCGTGAAGGAAGAGCACCTCAAGCTGCGCGATGACTTCATGGATTGGGAGACCGAGGACGGCAAGACCTTCAAGGGTCTGGGCGTGTTCCCCAAGTTCCAGCAGACCCCCGGCCAGGTGTGGCGCCCGATGCCCAAGCAGGGCGGCGACACCGCTGACGTGCTGACCAAGCTCGGCTACACGGCCGACCAGATCGCCGCGCTGAACGAGAGCGGCGTCGTCAAGGTCGCTGAATAACAGCTGAAGGTTCCGAGAGGAAGGCTCCCCTTTCGGAATGACGGCCGGGCCCTGAGAAGGGCCCGGCTTCTATAGGGGCCTTGCATTCGACGGGGCATGGAGCGCCCCTCGTCGAATGCAAGACATCTGAAACGGCGCCAAAGCTAGGAAGCAACGGTCAAGGGATCAAGGGAGAGAAGACATGGTCGACATCGTTGGCAACGAAACGCTCGCAAGCCTGTGGGACAAGCTCGCTCGCGAGTGCGGCGACAAGGACTTCTTCATCTTCCAGGACCGCGAGGGCAATGTGGCCACCTACAGCTACCGCGCCTTCAACGAGCTGATCGATCAGACGGCGAACATGTTCCTGAGCCAGGGCGTGGAGCGCGGCGAGCACGTGGCCGTGCAGATGCACACCTGTCCCGAGTTCCTCATGTGCCTGTTCGGCCTTGCCAAGATCGGCGCCGTGCTGGTCCCCATGAACGAGCAGTACCTGCAGGCCGAGTGCGAGTACGCCCTTGACATGTGCTCCGTCCGCCGTGCAGTGGTAGAGCCCTGCTACGCGGAGCTCTACGACGCCATCCACGCCGGCGGCAGGCTTGACCAGGGCATCGTGGTTGCCCGCACCGCAGGCGGCGAGGAGGCCATGGGCTACCCGGTGTTCTCCGAGCTGGTGGCCGGCGAGAGCGTCGAGTTCGAGGCGCCGAGCGACCTGTCCCCCGACGACCCGTGCGAGATCCTGTTCACCAGCGGCACCACCTCCAACCCCAAGGGCGTCATCCTGACCCACGGCAACATGGTCTACTCCGGCTACTACGGCGACTGGGAGACGGCCATGACCTCCGAAGACCGCATGTTCTCCACCATGCCCGCGTGCCATTCGAACTTCCAACTGGCGGCGCTGACCCCGGTCATGACCGCCCGCGCCACGCTCATCGTGGTCGAGAAGTACAGCGCGAGCAGGTTCTGGAGCAAGATCCGCCAGTACCGCGCAACGCTGGCGCAGTGCGTGGCCATGATGCTGCGCACGCTGATGCTGCAGCCGGTGGACCCGGACGAGAAGGACCACTGCCTGCGCGACATGCTGTACTTCCTGCCCGTGTCCGCGAGCGAGAAGGAGGCCTTCGAGGAGCGCTACGGGGTGCGCATCATGAACACCTACGGCTCCACCGAGTCCGTCGGCTGGGTGCTGACCGACCCGCCCACCGGCGAGCGCAACTGGCCCTCCATCGGCCGTGTCGGCCTGGGCTACGAGGCCAAGATCGTCGACGACGAGGGCAACGAGCTGCCCGCCGGCGAAGTGGGCGAGATCTGCATCAAGGGCGTCCCCGGTCGTTCGATCATGCTCGGCTACCTGGACAACGAGGCCGCCACGGCCGAGGCGCTGTCCAGCGACGGCTGGCTGCGCATGGGCGACAAGGGCTACTACGACGAGAACGGCTGGTTCTTCTTCTTCGACCGCAAGAGCAACATGATCAAGCGCTCGGGCGAGAACATCTCCACCACCGAGATCGAAGGCATCTTGGAAGAGCATCCAGACATCAAGGAGGCCGCGGTCATCGGCGTGCCCGACCCCATCCGCGACCAGGCGGTGAAAGCGTTCGTGCTGCCCGAGGGCGGCGCGAAGATCGACCAGGATGCGGTGATCGCGTACTGCGAGGGCAACATGGCCGCGTTCAAGGTGCCCACCATCGTCGAGATCGTCGAGGATTTCCCCCGCACCTGCAGCATGAAGATCGAGAAGAAGCTTTTGAAATAACGGCAACGAACGGAAAGGACGGCGCTCATGGACGACGTAATCGAGCAAAAGCTAGACGTGATGCCGTCGGCCTGGGTGCCGAAGGGCGGCGAGAAGCGGACCGCGAAGGGCGCGGGCGGAGCCAAGGGCTCCCAGGGGGCGCCGGCGGGCGGCTCGGCGAAGGGCAGGAAGAAGACCCTTGACGAAGCCGCCATGACGCCGTTTCTGCGCGAGATCACGCTGGTGTCGAGCGGAGGCGCCTTCCTTGACGGCTACGTGCTGTCGCTGATCGGCGTAGCGCTGACCCAGATCACGGCGCAGCTGAGCCTGACCACGCACTGGACGGCGGCGATCGGCGCTTCGGTGCTGCTCGGCATCCTGGTGGGCAGCGTCGCGGGCGGTTATCTGACCGACATCATCGGGCGCAAGAAGATGTTCGTTTTGGACATCATCGCCATCGCGCTGTTCTCGGCCTTGAGCATGACCGACGCCACGCCCATCCAGCTGGTGATATACCGCTTCTTCATCGGCGTGTTCGTGGGCGCCGACTACCCCATCGCCACATCGCTCATCACCGAGTTCACACCGAAGCACCATCGCGCGATATCCATGGGCATGGTCTCGGCGGCGTGGTACCTCGGCGCCACCGTGGCGGCGCTTGTGGGCTTTTGCCTGTGCGACGTCGACAACGGGTGGAAGCTGATGCTGGGGTCGGCCATCATCCCCTGCGTGTTCCTGCTGATCGGCAGGTGCAAGGTTCCCGAGTCCCCCCTTTGGCTTAAGAGCAAGGGCCGCGAGAAGGAAGCGCTCAAGGTGGTCTTGCGCGTGTACGGCGACGACGTGACCCTTGAGGGCGAGGAAGAGGAGCCGAAGGCGAAGGCCGGCTTCGCCGAGGTGTTCTCGAAGGGCTATGCCGCGCGCATCGTGTTCCTGGGTATCCTGACGCTGTGCCAGGTGGTTCCCATGTACGCCATCTACACGTTCGGCCCGCAGATCATGACCGCGTTCGGCCTGGGCGTCGGCAAGGGCGCGATCTTGGGCGAGAGCGTGCTGAGCCTGTTCTTCCTGGTGGGTTCGCTGCCGGCCATGTTCTGGCTGAACTCCATGGGCCGCCGGCCGCTGCTGATCCGCTCGCTGTTCTTGATGGCGGTGGGCCTGGTGGTGCTGGGGCTGTTCCCCACCGCGCCGCTGCCGGTAATCATCTGCGCGTTCGGCCTGTACGCGTTCTTCAGCGGCGGACCGGGCATCCTGCAGTGGCTCTACCCCAACGAGCTGTTCCCCACCGAGGTCAGGGCGACGGCGGTGGATTTGGCCATCGGCATCTCGCGCGTCGGCACGATCGTGGCGACGTACGGCACGCCGATCTTCATGGCCGCGTTCGGCATCGGGCCCACCATGCTGGTGGCAGCCGGCCTGGTAATCTTGGGATTAGTGCTGTCGATCTTCATGGCGCCGGAGACCGCCGGCAAATCGCTTGGCGAGACGAGTTCGCTGTAGGGCAAGGTTGCGAAGCCCGCGGGGAATCCCCCGCGGGCTTTTTTGCGTTTTGGGAGTGACGCGCCCGGACACTTCGGGGACGTAGCGCTATGTGTCCGGAACAAACAACGGCCGGCAAAAAGCCTACAGGAGGGATTCCTCTCGCAGGCTTTTGTGTTTTGGGGAGGATGGCACGCGATGCTGCACCAAAAGCTTGCCGAGGGATAGAATCAATGCGAAGGCGATTCTGCTTTGAAAGGCAAACAGATGCGGAAGCAATGGAAGGCAGGGCAGGTATGAGCGGCAAGGGTTATTCGATCGTGTCCAGCAGCAGAACGGGAAATACCGCCGAGCTTGCGGGGGCTGTTCGCGAAGCGCTGCCGGAAGGGATGTGCGAGTATTTCGGGAGCGTGAATGGTGCCGTTGGCGGCGGCTTCGACAGCGACGGTAACCGCGATCACAGCGAATGCAGCATAGCCAACGGCAACAACAAGAGCGGCTTCGATGGCAGCAACGGCCGCGGCTACGCCGGCGCCGGCTGCGGCCGCACCAGCAGCGCAATCCCCGCATCGGAGACTCTGTTCGTGGGCTTTTGGACGAACCAGGGCGTGGCGGACCGGGAAACGCAGCAGCTGCTGGGGCAGCTGAGAAACAGGAATATTTTCCTGTTCGGCACCGCCGGATTCGGCGGCAGCGAGGCGTATTTCCAAGCGATTCTGGACAAAACGAAGGCGTTCATCGACGACAGCAACACCGTGATCGGGACCTATATGTGCCAGGGCAAAATGCCGCTTTCCGTGCGCGAGCGCTACATGAAGATGAAGGAACAGCCTGACCACATGCCCAACATCGACGCCATGATCGAGAACTTCGACAAAGCCCTATCCCACCCCGATGCCGATGATTTGAAGAAGCTCGCGAATCTAGTGAGCGAAGCAATCGAACAGTAGAGAAAACCAATCAAACCGCAACCAACCGCCTCCCCCACATGCGGATCCCCCTCCCTGCCCTCGCGCAGCAAAAGCGAGCCGCTTGCAACTTTTAACCGGCGCGGCACATAGGCATTGGTAGAATCGATTGCAGGTCCAATCATTCGCACTGCAAGGAGCGCCGTGTTCTCGGTCGATAGACAATCCTTCCAATCGCTTTCCGCGCTAGCGCTGTTCACGTTCGCATTCTTGGGAAGCGAATTTTTCTTCGACAGCCAGATCGGCTTGCTTATCAGCGCCGAAGGAGTTGTGGGCGCCCAGGCGATGATCCTTGGCGCAAGCGTCGTCGGCTTTCTGGCTTATGCGCCAATTTCGAAGCTGGCAGGGGGACGACGCGCGCTTCGGGCGGTCGAGGCCGTCGGGGCTATTGCGGCCCTGGTCACGATTGCCGCTGCGGAAAGCGCGCTTGCGATGCAAATCGCGGGCTGCATCGCGTTCTTCCTGCTGGGAAGCCTTGGCGCTGAAGCGCATTGGAGCATGGCGCGCGCCTTCGAGGGAAGCCCGTCGCTTGCCAAAGGAGCAGGCGCGGCTTACGCCGCCGGCATCCTGCTACAGTTCCTGAGCAACCAGTTCGTGCCTGCGGACATAGCGGACGCAGCGGTTTTATGCATCGGCGTCGCCGCGCTCGCCGTGTTTGCGGCGGCGAGAGAATGCGATAACGAATCCGCAGGTCAAAAGTGCGATAAGACCCCCGGCGAACATGCAGGCGGACCGGTGGCGCCGGAGTCGTCGGGGCGAATCACCCGCCAAGAGCAATCGATTCGAACGAGCCTAGCGGCCCTGACGAAGAAGGCTCGCCCGGAACAGGCAGATGCCGGCTCCCCGGACCGAGCGCGCCGACCGAATCAGACGGCGCGCTTGGAGCACGCGACCGGGATGCAACAGCCGAACCAAGAGAATCGCCCAAGCCAGGCAGCCGCCGCCTCCTCGCAGCAATCAGCCCCCGGTGGCGCAAAAACCGCTATCCGCGCTGTTTGGCTTCTTGCGCTTGTGGTGCTGCTGGCCTGCATGTTCTCCACGCTGGACAACGTGGTTACTCTTGCGAACGCGCAGGACTCAATCTCGGTCGAGACGTGGCCGCGCCTGTTCCTTGCAGCAAGCGGTCTTGCCGCCGGCGTTCTGTTCGACATCCGCGAACGCCGCTACATGGGGTTCATCATGTTCGCGGTCACGGTGCTGTCCACCATATCGATCCTGGCCATTGAGGCCGGAGCAAGCCCCGTGATCGGGCTGATCGTGTTTTACGTGAGCTCCGGGTTCTTCGTCACGTTCTTCACCACCACGTTTTTGCAGCTTGCGCCGCGCATGCACACGCCGCAGCTGTGGGCAGGCATGGGCCGCGCCGCCAACAACCTGTGCGCGTTCACCGTGTCGGGGGTCTCCATGATGCTGACGCAATCGGGCATCGCGGCCGTGATGATCGCGTCGCTGATCCTGTTCGTGCTGGTCAGCGTTGCGTTCGTGGGCGCCGGGCTGTTCCGCCTGCCGTCCACGGTCGGGGAACGCGAGGCCATCCAGGCGGGCCTTGCCACCGCGGCCGCGCCGACACTTGAGGAGGTGCAGGCCGAGTTCATCAGCCGAAGCGGCCTGACCCCGCGCGAGGAAGAAGTACTGCGCGCCGTAACCGCCGACGAGCGCCCGCTCAAGCAAGTAGCCGATGACCTGGGGATTTCGCTGCGCATGGTGCAACGCCACCTGACAAGCATCTACAGCAAGACCGACACGCAAACCCGAGCAGGCCTCACCCGCGCATTTTTCGGGAAGTAGGGCGAAGGCATTTGCGCCTCAGCTGCGACTTGTGGGAGGCAAAGTCGGCAGCGTCTGCGTCTGGGCTGCGGCTTGCGGACACACCAGAAGCTCCATCCCTTCGCATCCTGCTGCAGGATTTTCCGCTCACAATGCGCAAGCCACCCTAAGCTTGACCAATCAGCATAGGGCAAGGCAAAGCGGCATGCATCCCCTTTGCTTTCGGAGCTTGGCCCTTCCAGGACTTGACAAGGAATAGGCCTTTTGAGCCTGCTAGCTCAAAAGGCCTATTCCTTGTCACTCTGCGAGTCTTGGTGATCGCCCTCGCCGTCCATTGCGGCAGCGATGTAGGTGTTGCTCAGCTGCGTGCCGTCTTCCCCGAAACGAGCGTGCGACACGATAAGCCCCTCTTCGCGCAAGCGATGTATCGCGCGATCAACCGTTTTCAAGCTGATTTGCAGATTTCCCGCTAGCGCTTGCTTGGTCTCGGAACAACCATCTGCACCGCAAGCCGCGATGAAGCCAAGAAGACGCAGCTGGGAATTGGTCAACTTGCCCTTCTTCCCCTTGGAGGCAAGGTTGCCATCCGCTTGATCCGCCATCGATCCCCCTTTCAGCGACCCGTTCGCCAACTATTCATAGCATCGACTTCGCCCTAGTCCGCTACACGCAAGCGACTAAAAGACCCTACGGTAGCAGCTAATCGTTTGACAAAGGCCGTATATTACCCCACATACTACATCCGCTACAGCAACCGTAACGCTTTTGATGCCGTATTGTGACGAAATGCAACATTCATGGCACCGGCCTGACAGCTAAACCAGCAAGCTGACCCGCCGTGAGACGACAAGCCCTGCTTAGCGGCTTGATACCACGGAAAGCAAGATAGACACGAAGAGAGCACCTCCTCGAATGCCACCGAGGCCCCTTGGCCACCCTTGGTCGTACCTATATAGCATTCACCGTGTGAAACTATAGCGTACAGCTTCGCTTTGCAGGCGGCAAATCCCCGTACTATTGGCCCTAAACGCCGTTCACCAACCAGGCGAACGGCATATCCCCGAAAGCGAGCGACCCCAGAAGCCCACACTCCAACGAAAAGCCGCCGCCCGACCGGTGCGCGATTCGCGCATGTCGATCGGACGGCGGCTTTTGAGGCAGGCGGCTTCGGTGAAAGCTCGCAGGATTTCAGCGCCGAGCCCACGCCTGGGGACTCGGCGCAAACCCAACCCCTACGCGTGGGAACGCTTCGAGGAGAGCAGCAGCGCCAGGGCCAGAACGGCCACCACACCGGCAGCTGCGGCAAGGGCGATGGGGTCGGAAACGTGAAACACGGGGATGCCGATGAGCATGCCGACGAAGTACGGGACCAGCCACACCAGCCACACGCCGATGCTGAGCGTATGGAAGCCGCGGCGCGTCTTCTCGTTGCCGCGGAAGACGACGTAGGTAGCCCAGGCGGCATGGAACAGCATGAGCGCGATTGCCAGGAAGCCGGTGACCGGATGCAGCGGGGACATGGTGCCGCCGCTGTTCTGCGCCATGATGGACATCAGGCCGGTGCCTGTGGAGTCGCAGATCAGGCCGATCCAGAAGAACACCAGGTGAGAGCGCTTAAGCTCGCCCAAGCGGCGCTCAGAGAACACGCCGATGGTGTAGGCGACCTGCACCTCGACCTTGTGGGCAAGGAGATGACGGCGGAAGCGGTTGCAAGCATGGGGCTCATATTCAGACCTCCAAAATCGAGTGGGTTTGCGGGCTGCGCCCGATGGCGCGTTCGCTTTGACACCATTCATACTGAGGTCCGGCCATGTGAACATCAAAGGCATGATGTTCATTTCCGCGCACTACTGCGCGTTGTTTGCGTACAACGTGCGTTCTAACAGACCAAACAACACTTTGCAGTTGCCGTTTTGGTGATGGAGGCTGCCCATGACGTTCTCGATGACGAACCTGCACACGCTTTCTGCATCGAACCCGTCGGGCAAATCGGCCGAGATTCGGACATCGTGCTCGTAGATCTGTACGAGGCCGTGGAGAATGTGCTCGATTTGCTGGGACTCGCGCAGGCGCGCGGCGGCCTTCTCGACGGCGGGAAGCGCATCGATGCCGCGCAGCCAGCATTCGCGGAAGTGCGCGGTGGCCTCGCGCATGCTCGCGTGCATCTCGCGGCAATAGTCCACGAACCCGACCTGCGGGTCGATGTGACAGAAGCGCTCGTAGAACGCGTGCTTGAAGTACAGCTGAATGGTGGCGGTGGTCAGCTCGTCCTTCGCCGAGAAATGGCGGTACACCGTTCCCACGCTGACGCCCGTGGCGTTGGCAAGGCCGCGCACCGAAAGCGCCGACACCCCGTTTCTCTCCGCGATCTGATACGCGTTCTCCAGCAGTTCTTCCCGGGAAACAATGCTCTGAGCCATAAAGCGCCCCTCGCAATCGAACCATCGCACCTGCAAACCGGATGGGTTTCGGGAACCATGGTAACCCGATTCCGCAAAACTCTACGGCATCGTTACCTGTTCTATAGCCCCCGAACGCAAAACGGCCGGGAACGCAATGCGTCCCGGCCGTTTCGAGGGAATCCCGCCCGAAGCGGGCGGAAAAGCTACTTCAGGGTCACGTTCTGCATCATGGGAATGGCATCTTCCCAGGTGATGCCACTGTCGATGAACATGCGGACCGTGGTGCCGCACGGGGCCACGGTGAACATGTAGTACGTGCCGGTCTGGGTGTAGCGCGTCCAGGTGGCGCCGTTGATGTCCACCTCGTCGATCTCGCCCTTGCCGCCGAAGTTGCCCTGCAGCGCCTCGGCTTCCTTCTGCGGAGCGCGCGAGCACGTGCTGGTGCTGAAACGCTTCGTGGAGCCCTCGGGGTTGAACGTGGCGTCGCTGCTCTTCTCCTTGGTCTCGACGAGCGACCAGCCGTCGGCAGCCTTCACACTATACGCGGCGTAGTCGACGCCGCCCTGGGCCTTGATGGCCTCGGCGGCCTCGACCGCGGCCTTGTAGCCGTCGCTTTCCTTGCCGGTGGTGTCGAAGCGCATGGTGCGCGGGTCGGTGCCGCCCGTGGCGTTCTTATCGAACTGGACGGTGATCGGACCGTAGTAGTTGTCCTCGGTAGTCCAGAAGTAGATGAACTCGACGCTCTGACCAGGCTCGATCTTGGTGTTGGCGTCCATCTGCGCGCCTTCGCCCAGCTCAACGGCCTGCGTCTTGGTGTCGGCGTTGAGACGCTGATCGCCGGAGGCGTCGAACACCGCGTCGCCCGCATCGAAGGTGCCGACGGCGGCACGCGCGCTGAACGCGGAAGGCGCTTTTGCGGACTCGTTGTTGTTCGTGATCTTCACGCGCAGCCAGAAGCCGTCCTGCCGCTCGGCGGCGCCGCGATAGTACGAGCCATCGCCGACGGACTCGATGGTGAAGCCCGCGACCTCGGCGGTCTGCACGCCGTTAACCGTCTGACCTGCGGGCGCGTTGTCGCCCGAGCCGTCCTGGCCGCCCTCGGTGCCGCCGCAGCCGGCCATCGTGCACGCGAGCGCCGCCGACAACGCGACGGCCGGCACCCCGAACGCAACCTTCCTCATCATGGGTCTCATCATCTTCATCACTCCCTTTCGCATCGCAGATTCCAAGCCGCTCCCCCTCCGGCGCCGCATGCGCCGAAGCCGGCTTCCAAGGCAATTGTGCCCTGCGAAAAAGCGCCCGCGAAGCCACCCATGGCCCAAAGCAAACACCCCCACGCGCCACACGGCCAAGATAGAGGACGGGAATGCGACGGGTGGGGTTGGGGCGAAGGAGCGAAGAAGGGGAAGCTGCCATATTTGCGAAAGGACGCTTCCGACCGCAAGGACCAACCCAAGTCTGCGACTACAATAATGTTGCAAATCAACAAGCATGGAAGAGGACGCATGGCATCGTTCGAGCAAGCGGAAGAAGTGTTGAAGCGCTGCTTCGGGCACGACGGGTTCCGCCCGGAGCAGGAAAGGGCCATCAAGGCCATCATGGGGAAACGCGACGTGCTGGCCGTCATGTCCACCGGAGCGGGCAAATCGCTGATCTACCAGGTCCCCGCCGTCGCACTCGGCGGCACCACCATCGTGGTCTCTCCCCTGGTCTCGCTCATGAGCGACCAGGTGAGGAAGCTCGTTGAGCTGGGCCTGCATCCGGCTTTCCTCAACAACACGCTCAGCCTTCGGGCGCAGGAAAAGGTCCGGAGGCGCATCAAAAGCGGCGAGTTCCAAATCCTGTACGTTGCGCCGGAGCGCTTGTCGAACCCGGCTTTCCTGTCGGCCATCGAGGATCTCGCAATCCCCCTTGTCGCCGTCGACGAGGCCCACTGCATCAGCGAATGGGGCCATGACTTCCGTGGCGATTACCGCGAGATCAGCGCGTTCATCGAGCGGTTCGACCAGCGCCCGACCGTGGTCGCGCTGACGGCGACGGCGACCCCGAGGGTCCGCACGGACATCGCCAGGTCCCTTGGCCTGCAAAACCCCTTGGAGATAGTCTCCTCGTTCGACCGCGCCAACCTCTCGCTTTCCGTTGCGCACATGCCCCACGACGAGCGCGAATCATGGTGTGTGCGGACCGCGCGTTCGAGGGGAAGCGAGTGCGGCATCTTCTACTGCGTCACGATTTCCGAGGTCGAGCGAATCCACAACGCGCTCAAGCAGGCAGGCGTGCCCGCCGCGCTCTACCACGGCAAGCTGGGCAACGACGCGAAGAAGGCGGCGCAGGAAGCGTTCATGTCGGGGCGGGCGCCGGTGATGGTTGCAACGTCAGGGTTCGGTATGGGCATCGACAAGCCCGATGTGCGCTACGTGGTCTGCTGCGGCATGCCGCTTTCGATCGAGAGCTATTATCAGCAGATCGGCCGCGCGGGGCGTGACGGAGAACCCGCCGACACGATCATGCTATGGGACGAGCAGGACCTGCAAACCGCCTTGTTCATGGCGGAAGCGGGCGGCGAAGGCCAGAACGACCCGCAGCGTTCCAGGCAAAAGGGGCTCGCCTTCGACATGCGGGATTTTTGCAGGGACGAAGACACCTGCCGACGCGATCTCATCTTGCGCTACTTCGGCGAGAAAGCCCCTGATGACGGAGGGTGCGGAAGGTGCGACAACTGCGCGGCTCCCGTCGGCGGTATCGTGCGCGCCGAAGACGCAAAGCCGCTGACGGACAGCGAGCGCGCGCTTTTCGTTAACCTGAAGAACGCGTGCGCCGCAGTAGCGGGCGGCAACGGCGCCGGCGGCGCTCCGACTGAGCGCGCGCTGCGCGGCATCTGCCGCAAAAAGCCGGGAAACCTTGAGCAGCTTCTGGAAGTCGACGGGATGACCGCCAAAACCGCGCAGGCGTATGGCGCCCAGATCCTCGCCGTCGTCGAAACGGGCGAGGTCCCCGCTTCCGTCAAGCCGCTCGAGATGCCCGATGTGCCCAAGGCGCTGAGTGACGCCCTGATCGCAACGATCCGAGCGCTCGGCAGCGAAGCGCGCAGGGCGGTCGTCCTCAAAGTAGCGTGCGGGAAAAGCGAACCCGGCGCCAAGGCCGACGGCTACGAGAGCCTGCCATGCTGGGGATCCGCCGGCCCCGACCGCAGCAAAGCGAAGCACGCGCTAGATGCGCTCATAGCCTGCGGAATCGTGGGGCAAAAGCCTGGGGAGAAGTGCCTTCGTGTGGTGGTGAGGGGCTAGAGGAGAGGAGGTCCTTGGCTTTCAAATCGTAGTTACCGACCTTTAGACGCGCGACGGACCCTTCGGAGACGCAGCAATAAGCGTTCACCGCGTCCAAGCACGTCGCCCCATCCAGGGAGCGACGCAGCTTTGGAGCAGTGTCACATTGACAAGTAATATTTCAACCCACGCTCCCCATGCGGGGAGCGACTGACCGGCGTGGCCAACGACAGCTTCCTGATGTGATTTCAATCCGCGCTCCCCATGCGGGGAGCGACTCCGCGATGATTTCCGACATCCACCGCGGCATCAAATTTCAATCCGCGCTCCCCCTTGCGGGGAGCGACCCTGGTTGACGCTCGTGACGACGTTCTCGCACTGATTTCAATCCGCGCTCCCCTTGCGGGGAGCGACGTCGTCCTCCGTGGTTCCGAAGGCCTACCGTCTGCTATTTCAATCCGCGCTCCCCTTGCGGGGAGCGACCAACCTTATCAATGTCATGGCAATTGCCCGAATATTTCAATCCGCGCTCCCCTTGCGGAGAGCGACTTTAAAAGCTTTCTTGCCGAACTGTTGCTTAAAATTTCAATCCGCGCTCCCCTTGCGGGGAGCGACCTAAACGTTTCAGCTATGCGTTTAACGGTCATGGGATTTCAATCCGCGCTCCCCTTGCGGGGAGCGACTGCTGGAGACGTTCGATAACCTTTGGGGATTTTGATTTCAATCCGCGCTCCCCTTGCGGGGAGCGACCGTGGGATACGAGCGCATCGGCAGCTCTACGCTATTTCAATCCGCGCTCCCCTTGCGGGGAGCGACTTTTGTCAAAAAAGTGACGTACGGCGGCAGCGTTTGGATTTCAATCCGCGCTCCCCTTGCGGGGAGCGACAGGATTGTGTGTGCCATGACTGCGGCCGCCAGGATTTCAATCCGCGCTCCCCTTGCGGGGAGCGACAGTGCTGTCCCCGTACTTGCGCCGCGCCGCAGCGATTTCAATCCGCGCTCCCCTTGCGGGGAGCGACGATGGGCGAGCGCGAGTTCGGACGCAAGGTCAGATTTCAATCCGCGCTCCCCTTGCGGGGAGCGACCAAAATATGAGCGTCCAGGTATTGCAGACCATATTTCAATCCGCGCTCCCCTTGCGGGGAGCGACAGCAACATATTATCCTGCACTTCATCAATAACTATTTCAATCCGCGCTCCCCTTGCGGGGAGCGACCGAGAAACTGCATCGTGATGCCGGAGTTGCCGAAAAATTTCAATCCGCGCTCCCCTTGCGGGGAGCGACTCCAAGATTGCACATAGCCAACCCCATCAGCAAAATTTCAATCCGCGCTCCCCTTGCGGGGAGCGACCGGGCGCGAACATGGCGTTGCGCCTGGCATACATGATTTCAATCCGCGCTCCCCTTGCGGGGAGCGACGACAATTTTACGCCTATAACGCAGCAGCGCTCATGATTTCAATCCGCGCTCCCCTTGCGGGGAGCGACTGGCCCGAGAAGCCTGGGCAAAACGTACGCAATATTTCAATCCGCGCTCCCCTTGCGGGGAGCGACATAATGACTCCTTTTCTATTCGGGCTTGGCAGTATTTCAATCCGCGCTCCCCTTGCGGGGAGCGACCTCTTTGATAAACTCGTCCAGAACCATCAACGTGGATTTCAATCCGCGCTCCCCTTGCGGGGAGCGACCGCTACATTTTGTAGCATCAATCTATTATCAGCAAAGTGTTGTATTTTCAAAGACCGTCGCCGCAAATTCAGTCGACAAACTCCGCAAAACAACAGCGAAAAGCGCCATAACGGGGTGCGAACCTCCCTCATAGAGCATGATCGCCTATGGTTCGCAACCTCACAAAGCAAGAAACCCTTCCGGGTCATAACTGGGCTTAGCACCGAAATGCTCAACCTTCCCCTGCCACTTGCTTCCCAAGTGATAAATCCGCAAGCTGTCTTTTGCGGGGTCGGCGATTTCAAGCAACGCAGCTTTCAAGGTAACCAATGTTGCCGCATCGACATCGCATTCGAAAACCGATGCCTGCACCCGCTGACCGTAATTCACACAGGCTTTCGCAATCCTTCTAAGACGCTTTCGCCCAGCCGCGTCGGTGGTATCGATGTCATACGTGATCAAAACCATCTCAGCACCCTACTTCCAGAGAAACGGCGGGTAGGCATCCAGGTCCCCGCGAAGAAACTTCGCCAGCAATTGCGCCTGCACATTAGGGACCAATCCGCGAGGAATCTTCTCATTAACAAACGGATGCATCAGCGTTTCGCGCTTTCTATCTTGCCACGCCTTGAACAGCTTCTTGCGCGCATCGTCCGTCAGGCGCACTTCGCCAGTTTCCCTGATATCGAAATCGTCGGCGCTCACTACGCGATTGTTAATCACCGTCAACACAAACCGATCAACAAATATCGGCCGCAGCTCCTCCATGCAGTCAAGCGCAAGGGAATCCCTTCCCGGCCTATCTACATGCATGAACCCAACCGACGGATCCAAGCCAACCCCAAGCAAGGCCGAAGCGCAGTCGCGCGCCAAAGCAGAATAGAACAGCGACAGCATCGCATTCACCCGATCACGCGGTGGGCGGCGAGAACGACCCGCGAAATGAAAATCATCCTTATTTCGAAGTATCATCTGATCAAACACCGAATAGTAAACCTGCGCGGCATCGCCCTCGATTCCACGCAACGAATCGAGCGAATCACATTCCCGAACCACTTCCACGGAATCGAACAAGCGCGCAGACGCCGCCCGCACGGCGTCAACGTCCATGCGAAGACCGTGATCGCGAATCGCGCGCTCCAAAACCCAACGCGAGTTGTATACCTTGCCCAAAATGCAATTCCTAGCCACGGCAAGCGAAAAAGGCTCGTTTTCGGAAGCCCTGAACTGCGCTTTCTTCAGCAGCACATTTCCCGTGCATGCACCCCTCGCATCCGCAAGGTACCGTCCGCTGGGAGAGAAGAACGTAAGCCTGATGCCCCGCTCGCAGCAAGCGCCCATCAAAGCCGGGCTTGCGCCGGCGTACGAGAACAAGCTGATTCCCTCAAGCGTATGCAACGGAAATCTCCCCAGGGCATCGTTGCCGACTTTCGCAACGACATTTTCACCATCAAGCGTCAGGTAAGCATCTTCGGTAAACACGTACAGCGTGTTCTTGATCTTCTTCATTTCCAAGCCTCCAATGCCGCATCGATGTAGGAAGTTGCGGAACGCGGCTGCAAAGACGGCAAGCACTCGTCACGCAAAGAACAAGCCGAGCACGCCTTCCCCTTGCGCACACGAGGAACGTGGCCTTTACGGAAAAGATCATGCATTTCCGCCGACAGCTTTCGCACCGAGTCTCGCAGTTCCTCCGTAAAAGCAACAGGTTCCCTCGATTGCGTTTGCTTGTAGAACAAAAACCCACTTGCTATGTCGCAACCGAGCATCTCCTCAAGGCACATCGCCTGAGCACATACCTGCAAGCGATCGCATTCTCCGCTTTTCGATTTCCCTCGCTTGTATTCAATGGGCACCGGCATCCAAGCACCATCTTCTCCGAACAAGGAAACGCCCCGTTCGTCCTGATGGAACTCAACGATATCGCAAACACCTGAAAGCCCCAGTTCAGACGACCGGACGAAGAGCCCGCGCACTGTAAGCAATGCACCGCGACGCTCCCGAATCTCCTCGTCATGGGCTCGCTGATGCATCATCTGCCCTGACGCTGTAAGATAGTTTTCTTGCCAGCGCCTTTCGATATGAATCAGCGCCCACTGCCTGCGGCAAAACGCGAAATGCTGGATGCCCGAAAGCGCCAAGAACTCTTCGTCCGAATACATATCCGCCCCTAAAGCTTGCGAATCACTTCCACACCTGCGGGAATAGCGTCCTCATCAACGACAACGCCCTCGTAATCCCTAAACGAACGAGGCGCCTCGACGCCATCCTTTTTTGCAATGCTCACAGCATCGAACAGCTGATACGAAGGCGCATTACCGAGTTCGGACTCATGCTTGAACACGATAAGGGAGCGAACAGCCATCTTGCCGCGAGCAGCGGAATGGTCATGCTCGAACATGTTGATAATGGCGCTCCAGAGAAGCTCAAGATCTTCTTCCGAGAAACCAGTGGTTTTGCGGGCCAGGTTCGCGGAAACGAACCCTTCGCAACGATACAGGCCGTAGGGAACCACATACTTCCGACCCATCTCGGTGCCCTTTTTCGCAGCGTCGTCTTCCTTGGTGATGGCCACGCGCGTAATGGTGACCTCCTGCGGGATTATCGGGTCGACGCTACGGGAGAACGTAAGCTGAACAGGGCCTCGAACCTGACCGCAGTTGAGGTTGTCTTTCACAAAGGTGGTCATCACGGCGCCAAACGTGCGAATGTCGTAAAACGCTTTGCACATGCAATCACGCAGCTGGACATCGAGCTGCGGGTTGTCCTTTTTCAGCTTCTTCGTTTCCTTAGGATCGATGCCCAGCTCCTCATAGGCTCGTCGATCGCTCACATTCAAGGGCACACCTTCCTTGATATAGATCTCGAACCCAGGCTCCTCCTCTTTAACCGTTTCCACGTAGTTCCTGATTTTGCGCTTCAGGCAAACATCCGTCACCACGCCATATCCGGTCTCAGGGTCGATTCGAGGCATGTTGCCGGCATCAGGATCTCCATTGGGATTGCCGTTCTCAACATCGAAGAACACAACGAAATCGTAGCGATTGGTAATAGAGTTGCTCATGATCATGCCTCCAAATTAGAAACTGTGTTGCTATGCTTCCTGCTCGTCGTTTTTCTTGTAGCGTGCCTGCTTCTGCTGGTAATAGCCCAGCAGAAAGCTGCCCTGGTCAATGAGCGAAAGCCGCTTGGGGAAAGAGGTTTGCTGCATCTCCATAAGCTCGCCGAGAGCCTTTTCCAGATAAACCCCACGTCCAGGTGTATCGCGAGAAACCTTTGACAAGTGAGCGACGCTCAACTTCAACAGAACGGGGAACGTCGTTGCAGGAGTCGAGCAAGCGGCGTTCAGATAGCGATCGGCTATGGTCGCCTTCCCATTTGCCGCTTCCTGAATTTGCTCGAGAACGGCAAATGTCCTACCGAGTACATAAGCCTCGTTTTCGTTCGAAGGGTTTACATCCACGGTGATCTCCTTCTCTTCCATTCTTGCGTTTCGAATCAAATATGCCCTGATAATGGCTGCGTGCTCTCGCTTAACCGTTTTCGTAGCACGAACGCGAAGCAGGGCGTTCTGGAACAACGCCTCCGGGTACCTTGCCCCTTGCAGTATCGAGCGCATCAGCGGGGCGCTAAGCTGCGAGCTGATTACCGGATCCTTCGCATTTGGGTTTTCAAGACTGTCAAGAAGACGATATGGGGTAGCAATCGGCGGATCGAAAGCAGCATGGCACACGTCGGTAATCCGATAGTGATCCGCAACGTGACGCATCACTTCGCCAAACGAATCACGGAGAAAGAAACGTAAGGACAAACGCCCCTTACTCGAAGCATCAACTCCCAATAAAAAGAACTCATCCTCAAACGCTACGGCTTTATCGCAAACCAGCTTTCCTTTCGAAAGGCCCTCCATCACCGCCTTGATTTCTGAAAGCTGTCCTTTTTCGCTGCTCTTTAAACCATTCACAGGGGCGAAACCCATGGCAAGCGAAAAGACTGAGCAATTCGAATGGTCAGAGGGTGCTGCAGAAGACCAGTACAGCACCGTCACACTGCCTAAACGACTCCGGTGTTCGGAGCTGGCAGCAAGGTAATTCAAAGCCGAAGAATAAGCATGTGCAGATGCGAGATCAACCGGGGCATTTTTCCCTTGCTGATTTGCATGCCCATAAGATTCAAAAGCTTCTTGATTAAAGCTAATCAGCTTTGACGTTCCTCCGCCAATCCCTTTCACCATCGGGTGCTTTAAGGCTATCGGTCCCGTCTTCCCCGTTACAAGCGAAACCATAACCGGCAAATCGCTGCCGCTCGAATACCAAGCGTCCCAACACTGCTTGATTTCAGGGTCCGCGTACGCTTCAACAAAATCTGAACCAAAATCTATGCAAAAGGCAAGGAACCTTCCTTTGCAACACACGTCTTCGCTAAACCCGGGAATCGAGCCAAGCCGCCCTTCAACGGGATTCCAATATGCATAGAAGCTTTTAATGGCTTTCGATACGGGCCCTTCGCAATCCGCCAACACTTCATCATGCAGAACCTTTGACTTATTGAAGCTTTTTAAGCCATCTTCTAACTGCCCATCCCCGTTAACGCCCAATAGGTAGAGAGAGTTATCCCGCAGGAAATTTGCCCTTCCATCGGAAGTGCCCCGCAGCTTTTGAGGAACAACCGCAAGAAGCCCATGCTTTTCGTTGCCACACGGGACGATCGACCGGAGCCGACCATCCGGAGACAGCATCAAAAAATAATGGATTGGTTGAGACAGCCAGCCATAACTGGGTACTTCGTCCGCCTTGGATTTGCAAAGTTGTTCGTAATAATCCACCAATGAACGGATAATCATCGATACACCTCGCTTTTCGACACATCGATGACTCCGTTATGCATAACCGCACGATAAAACATTGGCGTAATATCATTAGCACTTGCGTAATCCATGTCATATAACATGATGCCAAAATCACGCTCGGGCAAATCGGCATATACGCCCATTGGGATGCCGTCCTCCAAAAGGCGCACATTAGCCGCAAACTCCCTGCAACCAAAATAGGGCTGACTGTAGCATTGCCCTTTTCGCAAACGACGCTTCAAGATATCGCAGAATTTACCTGGGTTATCTCCCGGCTTCGCTTGATCAGTCATAACGAAATGCGCTTCAATAACGTAACGCACATTCGTCAAGCATACCGAAGAACGCTGCTCCCGTTCTTGCCCGGTATAAAGATGAGGGGGCCCTTCCAGCCCCTGGACAGCGCGCCTCATACTCCTAGAATTCGCCTTCGCCTTCACTTCGTTTCTTCGAACGCTGCTGAATTCAATCGGGTTGATCACATGAATCCGGTCGATAACATAGCGCATTCCCGGATGCCAATACACGCTTTCAATCAAACCTCGAGCGGCGCTTGGCGTGATCACGTCGTAAGTCACGCGCTCAACGCTAAGCTCAGGTCGCGTGAACAGCGCCCTTTCGCCCCATGCTTCAATACTGAAACCGAACGACACGTCCCAACCTCCTTTCGTTTTGCCATACGACGCAAACCGTCTATGCTACGTAAGTTGATTAGCAGAAGAGGGCATCACCCCCTTCGCGGGCGATATCCAACCCAACGTCGTCTCGATAAGATTGCCTATCCAGCAAAACGTACGTGCTGGCGCTAAGCGATTCAATGGCACCCGCCTCATCAAGCGCCTTCAAATCGTTGAGGTAAATCGACACCGTGTAGCGTGACAGCAGCCGTTGGTCTCCTCTTGTCAGCAAGCCGCTACGAGCCCGTTCAATAGCGCCCTCGTTTTCCTCGCAAGGAATAACCAGAGGAAACGACCCTTCTTCGATGAGCTTGAAATCACTGCCGACATCCGAGAAGGGAAAGACGCAAATAGGAGAGCCATCCCGAGGAGCTCTTCTGGGATCGAGCTGCGACATGCGCGGAACGATATTTTTCGCATCCAGCTCGCGTTCGCCCTTGGCTTTATACAGGCGATTGAAGTATGCGGGCACGGCTTCCTCTACCTCGAGATAGCCGTCCGAAACCGACAGCAGCGACGGCATGACGCTCTGCGCTACAGCGGCGCGTTGTTCAGCCTCTGCCGGAACAACGTAATGGTCGGCGGGCGCAAACACGTGGACGATGCTGTCGTCCTTTTCGCGCTTTCCTTCGCGATTGCAGCGCCCACCTGCCTGAACGAGCGAATCCACGCCGGAAACCGCTCGATACACCACCGGGAAGTCAAAGTCGACGCCTGCTTCCACAAGACAAGTGGCCACCACGATGCAGCGTTGCTCAGCGCGAAGGAGCGCTTTGATTTCCGCGATCTTTTTCTGACGGTGGAGGGGATGCATCATAGTGGTCAGATGGAATACGCCATCCTCGTTTTGCTCCGCAATCATGTCGTACATCGCCCGCGCCTGCTTCCTGCTGTTCACGATGCAGAGCGCTTGATGCTGGCAGAGGAGGCTCTGCACCAGCGCATCGTCCGCTACCGCACCGTCGCTTTGATAGCGAACGCGCGACAAGGTTTTCGCAAGAGCTACGGGATTCGCCGCTATTTCCCGAACTTCGTGACCCTCTTCTGCGAAGAACCCATCCAGGCACGGCTGCGTTGCCGTGCAAAGGACGACTGAGCAACCGTAGTTGTTCACCAGCTCGGAAAGCGCTTTCACGCAAGGCTTCATACACTTCACGGGTATCATTTGGGCTTCATCAAGCAAGATGACGCTATTGGCAATGTTATGCAGCTTTCGGCATCGCGATGTCTTCGACGCATATAAGGATTCGAACAGCTGGACGTTCGTGGTGACCACAACGGGAGCGTCCCAGTTTTCAGCAGCCAGCCTAAGCCGATAGCCAAGATCTTTCGGATCGTCAGACTCCCCATAGTCAAACGAGCTGTGGTGCTCCAGAACATTTTCAGCACCCAGAACCCTGCGATACTCCTGGGCGTTCTGCTCGATGATAGACGTGTACGGGATGGCGCATATAACCCTGCGCATGGGTTTTGCCTGCGAACAAGCATGATTAAGCGCGAATCGAAGCAAACCCCACGTTTTTCCGCTACCCGTTGGAGCGGTCAAAGAGAATACGCCGGGCTGCTGCGAAGATGCCGCCAAGCAATCATCAAGCAAGGAACAACGTATCTCGTTCACCCATGTGCGAGGAGGATAAAACGACTGCAGGTGCTCTTCCATCCTATCGCGAAGCACTTCCAAGGAGTCCCCTTCGACGCCTTGTCGGCCAGCGTTGTTCATGAACGCTTCCGTGCAAAGAAAATCGGCGTCAACGAGGCAGCTGAAAACCATGCGCGTCATAAACGACGTGCTGAACGCCCCGCTTTCGTTGTCCGAGGGAATGACGTTGAATCGCGGCGCATCGGGGCAAGATAGCGTGATTTCGCTGCGATAACTTGAGTAATCGGGAATTGCGTTGCGTTCGGCAGCGTTAAGGCGGCCAAGAAGCGTTCCGCCGTCATCGAGGATCGTTCCTCCGTTCGGCAAACCACCATGATGGCCGGCAACGCAATACGAGAGCATTCCTGCGGCGTATTTGCTAAGCTCCGCAGCACCCGCCGTCGAATGATCGACCTTGGGGCCGTCGTGCAGGATTCGCCGCTGGAAAGCAGGAGAGAACTTCCCAATATCGTGAGCGATGCCAGCAAAGTACGCCCACGATGCTGCACCGAAACCCTCGGCAAATGTCGATGCCAGCTGGGCGACCTGGCGCAGATGGGTTTCTACAGATTCGACCCGTTTCCCGTCCTCGGAGATATGCGCTACGTAATCGGGGGCTGCGTCCGGAAAATGGACGCCCTCCTCCCTAGAACCTTCCATCATGCAAAGCTCCTCTCGGAACGCAACGAAAAAAGACCCTAAAACCGCGGAGCAAATGCAAGACCGAAGCTCTCACCAGATAATATGCATCCAGTATATATCAAGTAGCGGTGGTGGACATTAGCTGGCAGCTAATTGGGTTCAGGATCGCCCCATAAGGCGACGGGAGGGTTGATTAGCGGGGGCCTACTTCTTGTCGTGTGCGGAGGTTGGCAAATCACGCCCGTCGATGAGGGAACCGATTGCCGCAAAGAGGGACGCAGGCAAAGTGTCGAGTGAACTCTAGCCCCCAATGATACGTCCCGTTCCTTCCAGCACCCACCGCTTTTTATCGCCAACACCCATAGCGACTCCGCTCGTGGCTTGATATCGAGAACGACACTAAGGCCCATCACAACGCCACTGCTAGAATAAAAAGGTTTGAGGGCGCGTTTCAGTGCGAACTCGTTAATGCCGACGGCAAAGAACGCCTGGTCAACAAGTAAATCCCCAAAGGAGGAATCTGCCAATGATATCCATTGAGGAGTTCGAAACAATTTGCAACTTGATTCCTGGCGAGCCCGAGTTCGAGCTTTGGTTCGACGAAGACGGCCCCAGCTATATGATCATCAAGTATGCCGATTGCGCTACTTTCCAGCGTTGCGGTAACGGGCCCCACAGCAGTGGTGAGTTCGAATACCCAAGCCTAGACGCACTTCTTGGCGCCGATCTCCTCGACGGATTGAATCTTCGCAGGGACTGGAGTCGTATTCAGGGCATCATCGCATCGGACAGCTGGCATTTAAACAACCCGAATGACCTTCAACATCTGAAGCAACATTATCATCGCAACTAAAGTTCGCGTGCCATATCCCACCGCCATGCGGACAAAAGCTATGCCCCGCATGTAAGCAGGTCAGGAGACCGGCCAATCGTCTAAGACCGAGCTCCACTACTAACCCAAAGAATCCCCGGTAGCACCACAAATGCCACTCGGGCAAGCACGCGCTCGCCCACCGCTGGCCACCCCTGCCAAAAAAATCCCCCGGCAGCGCCACGCGGCACTGCCGGGGAAACCCTACAGCAAGAAACCTTTACCCCGACCCGGGGAGCCCTTACTCGCCGTCCTCGTATACCACGTTACCGGCGCAGATGGTGTACTTCACCTTCCCGTAAAGTTCCTCCCCCGCAAACGGGGTGTTCGCCGCCTTCGAGACGAACTTCGGGCCCACGTGCCAGCGTTCGCCTTCGTTGAAGATCACCAGGTCGGCATCGGCGCCTTCCGTAATCGCACCCTTGTCCAGCTTGTAGAGCTTCGCCGGGTTCAGGCTCATCTTCTCGATCAGTTGCATGAGCGTCAGATGCCCCTTGCGCACAAGGTTCGTGATGCCTAGGGCAAGCGCGGTCTCCAGCCCGATGATGCCGCTGGGCGCCTCGGCGAACGGCTTGGCCTTCTCCTCGGCGGCATGCGGCGCGTGGTCGGTGGCGATGATGTCGATCGCGCCGTCCTTCAGGCCCTCGATGATGGCGTAACGGTCCGCCTGCGTTCGCAGCGGCGGGTTCATCTTCGCCATCGTGCCCTTCTCCAGCACGGCGTCCTCGGTCAGCGAGAAATGATGCGGCGTGGCCTCAGCCGTCACGTGCGCGCCCATCTCCTTCGCCAAGCGCACCAGCCGCACGGAGTTCGCTGAGCTGATGTGCTGGATGTTCACCCGCGCGCCCGTGTGCAGCGCCAACATGCAGTCGCGCGCTACCAGCACGTCCTCGGCCAGCGCGGGCGCGCCGCCCAACCCCAGCGCCTTCGACACCGCGCCCTGGTTCACGCCCGGCGACTCGATGAACGCGCGGTCCTCCTCATGGAACGAAAGCGGCAGGTCGAGCTTCGCCGCACGCTCCATCGCGCTCTTGACCAGGGCCTCGTCCATCAGCGGGATGCCGTCGTCGGTGAAGCCCGCGGCCCCGTGGGCGGCAAGCTCCTCCATGTCCACCAGCTCGCGCCCCTGCATACCGCGGCTGATGGTCGCGCACGTCAGCACGTTGATGCCGCAGCGCGCCCCGCGCTCGAGCACGTAGCCGAGCGTCTCCACGTTGTCCGCGGGCGGCTTCGTGTTCGCCATGCACACCACGCTGGTGAACCCGCCTGCCGCGGCCGACGCGGCGCCGCTTTCGATGTCCTCCTTGTACGTGAACCCCGGATCGCGGAAGTGCACGTGCACGTCCACCAGCCCCGGAGCCACCACGCAGCCCTTCGCCTCGATGATGCGCTCGTAGTCCTCCGAGCGCTGGTACTTGCCGATCTTCGCTATCTTGCCGCCGTCTATCACCAGGTCGAGCACATCGTCGATGCCGCGCGCAGGGTCGATGACGCGGCCGTCTTTCACCAGGATCATAGCGCCTCTTCCTTCAAATGCTCGTACATCACCATCGCGCCGTCGAGGATCGATTCGATGGTGGCGAACTCCTTCTTGTTGTGGCTGATGCCCTTCGCGCACGGGATGAACACCATGCCCGTGTCGCAGATATGCGCAAACGACATGGCGTCGTGACCTGCGCCGCTGATCATCAGCCGATGCGGGATGTGCAGGCGCTTCGCCGCGTCGAGCAGCTTCTGCTGCGTCTCGGACGACATCTCGATAGGCGGGATGTCAGAGGTTTTCTCGCGGAAGTACTTGAGACGGCGCTTCTCGCAGATGCGCGTGCACGCGGCCTTCAGGCGCGCCTCCATGCGGTCGAGGCTGGCCACGTCGATGCCGCGCATGTCGATGCCCAGCTCCACCTCGCCGGGGATGACGTTGAGCGCGTTGGGGTGGTTCGTTACGACGCCCACCGTGGCCACGGACTGATGCATGGCCTCGGACTTGCCGATCTCCTCGACTTCCAAGATGATCTCGGCCGCCGCCGCGAGCGCGTCGGAGCGCATGCCCATGGGCGTGGCACCCGAATGCTCTGCGTTGCCGTGCACGTGCACCTTGAAGCGGCGCGGGCCGGCGATGGTGCTCACGATGCCCACGGCGTCGCCGTATTCCTCCAGGACCTTGCCTTGCTCGATGTGCAGCTCAAGGTACTCGCGGATGCCCTGGATACGCTCGGGCGTCAGGCTGTAGCCCTTACGGTCGAACACCTCGTGCAGCGTTTCGCCCTGCTTGTTCACGGCCTCGCCCACGTCGTGCTTGTAGATCTCCTTGGTGATAAGGCCGCTGCCGATGGTGCTCCTGCCGAAGTTGCTGGACTCCTCGCAACGCATGGCGCCCACGCGAATGGGCAGGTCAAGGCCATCGCGTTCGGCCCATCCCATCACCAGCAGCCCGGCGATGATGCCCGCGACGCCGTCGTAGCGCCCGCCTTCTATCACCGAATCCAAGTGCGAGCCGACCAGCCGATAGGGCTCGTCCATGCTGTACTGCGGACGGTACAGGTAGGTGTTGCCCACCTGGTCGGCAAAGTGGCCGTAGCCCTTCTCCTCGCCGAGCGTGCACAAGGCCCGGTGCATCTCGTCCTCGACCTCGGTGTAGCCGAGCCGGGTCACGCCGCCCGACTCGCAGCTGCCGATGCCGTAGAACCGGTCGAAAAGGTATTCTGCATACTCAACGTCTTCGATAGCGTGCCGCATAGCTTCTCCTTTCGCATATCGGCATAGTAATCCAACACGCGGCACCAGCCCCCAACTACCACCGAAACCGCACTTCACAGGCAGAAAGCGCGGTGTATGCGCCGCGATGGGCCCTCGTAGCCGGCGCTTTCCCGGCCGTTGTATTTCGGGCTCGTAAATTCTGCAACAAACCCTTGCAAATAATCGGTATGAGAGTATTTTCATTGAAAGTTTGACCACTTGCAGAATGGGATGGAAATCACTATGCCACACAAAGAAAAAGCTTCCGAGATGAAGCACTACGCCGGCAAAGCCGTGTTCTCCGCGGCCATCGGCCACGCGCTCGACGGCCTAGACCTCATGATCTTGAGCTTCGCGCTCTCCGGCATCATCGCCACCTTCGGCGTTGACAACGCCACCGCCGGCTCGCTCACGTCCATCACGCTGGCGGGCGCCTTCCTAGGCGGCCTGGTCTTCGGCACGCTGGCCGACAAGCTCGGCCGCATCAGGGTGCTCACCTACTCGGTCATCTTCTTCGGCGTGTTCACCCTGTGCTCGGCCTTTGCCCCCAACTTCGAGCTGATGGCGCTGTTCCGCTTCCTGGCGGGCCTGGGCATCGGCGCCGAGTTCGGCCTGGGCATGGCCATCGCCTCCGAGGTTTCCAGCCCCGCTAATCGCGCGAAGGCAACTTCCGCCGTCGGCCTGGGCTTCCAGGTAGGCGTGCTGGTCGCCTCGCTTGCCTCCGCGCCCATCATCGCCGCGTTCGGCTGGCGCGGCCTGTTCGCGGTCGGCGTCGTTCCCGCCATCATCGCCATCATCATCCGCGCGTTCGTGCCCGAGCCGCCCATCTTCGAGGAGCACAAGGCCTCCGGCAAAAAGCACGGCAACCTGGCCAGCCTGTTCAACTCGCCCACGCGCATCAAGTACTCCGTGATCATCATCATCCTGTGCACCGTGCAGAACGCCGGCTACTTCGGCATCATGACCTGGCTGCCGAAGTACCTCAACGGCGAGCTTGGCCTGAGCCTGACCTCCACCGGCATGTGGACCGCCGTCACCGTCATCGGCATGATGATCGGCATCTCGGTATTCGGCTGGCTGGCCGACAAGGCCGGCCGTCGCCCCGCGTTCTGGACCTTCCAGATCGGCGCCGCCGTCATGATCGTCATCTACAGCCACCTGACCGACCCCACGGCGCTGCTGTTCGGCGGCTTCTTCATGGGCATGTTCGCCAACGGCATGATCGGCGGTTACGGCACGCTGATCGCCGAGCTGTTCCCCACCGAGGTGCGCGGCACGGCGCAGACCGCGCTGTACAACGCCGGCCGCTTCATCGGCGGCGCGTCGGCCCCGGTTGTCATCCCGATTATCGCCGCCGGCCACGGCTTCGGCTTCGCCATCGGCTGCGTGGCCTGCATCTACGTGGTTGCGTTCATCGCCATGTTCTTCCTGCCTGAGAAGAAGGGCTCCGACCTGGAGTAACGGGCTGCAAAGTAAGCTGGCGCGCCGAGTGCGCTATGTCAGTTTGACCGCGCTTGCAAGTTTGCAAAGGCGTCGTCCCTGCAAGGGGGCGACGCCTTTTTGTTTCTGCCAGGGTTTTCCGCTGCTGCTGCGCAACCACCGTTCCCAGCGCTATATGCGGGCTCAAGCAGCAAAAAAGCCCCTGCGCAGCACACGCAGGGGCTTTCAGCTACCTGTTTAAGAAAGCGGTGGGTTACAGACGAACCACGTTGCTTGCCTGGAGCTTACCGTTCTGACCAGTGGTCACGTCGAAGGAAACAGCCTGACCCTCGTCGAGGGTCTTGAAGCCGTCCATCTTGATCTCAGAGAAGTGCACGAACAGGTCCTCGCCGTCGTTCTGAGAGATGAAGCCGTAACCCTTCTCGGGGTTAAACCACTTAACAGTACCTTCCGCCATTTTAAATCCTCTTTTCTCTCCCGCGCTATCGCACGGGGGTAACACTGCGCGTTGCATGGCGGCAACACTCGCCCTCACCTCGAGAGCACGCGTTCCATCATACGCTAACAGCCAAGGAAAACGTCCGGGAATCTGGCAGGGCGGGAAGATTTAACGTTGGGTTGTCAATGTGGCCGCGATCGGCTGCCGGGTAGGAGATGCGAGCTGCCCGTTGACGCGCAGCAGCCCAAGCAACCCGCCGCCGGCGCTATCTCGGGCGGAGCCCCCAAAACGCTACGGCGCTGGCGGCGCTATCTCGGGCGGAGCCCCCAAAACGCCACGGCGCTGGCGGCGGCGACGTTGAGACTGTCCACGCCGTGCGCCATGGGGATCTTCACCGTGTAGTCGCAGGCGGCGATGGTCGAGGGAAACAGGCCCGCCCCCTCGGTGCCGAGTACCATGGCCAGGCGCTCGCACTCGGCAAGCCGTGGGTCGCCCAGCGCAAGCGACCGGTCCTCGAGCGCTAACGCCGCTACCTTGAACCCGGCTGCATGCAGCAGCGGGATTCCCTCGGCAGCCCATTGGCGCTGCGTGCCGATGCGCGTCCACGGCACCTGCAGCACCGTGCCCTGGCTCGTGCGGCTGGCACGGCGGAATAGCGGATCGTGGCATGAGGGCGTGACCAGCACGGCATCGATGCCGAACGCGTGCGCCGCGCGGAACGCGCCGCCGATGTTGGCATAGTTGCCCACGTCCTCGAGCACGGCGATGCGGCGAGCGCTGGCAAGCAGCTGCGCGGGATCGGGCAGCGCGGGGCGCTCAAACGCCGCCACTGGTCCGCGCACGATCTTGTAGCCGGTGACCTGGGAAAACAGCGAGTCGGGAACGCGCAGCGCCGGGCAGTCGGGGTGTTGCGCGAGCAGCTTGCGAGCAAGCGGTGCGGCATCATCGGCCCAGGACTCGCTTACCAGGAAGGAGCGAGGACGGGCGCCGGCCTCGACGGCCGCCGCGATGACCGCACGTGACTCCGCCATGAACAAGCCAGCTGGCGCGTCGGGCCAAGCGGCCAAATCGGCATCGCGCACACGCGCATACGGCGCCAAACGTGCATCGTTTGCGCTGGTAAGGTGTTCGTACGGCATGAAGTCGTCCTTTCTTTGCCAGGCGTTTGCGGCAAGGCCATCGTATCGCCCGCAAGGGCCGATCGGTCGAACGGATCGGCAAGTCGTGAGGCCCACGCGGATCGGGGCTGGCGCTGCGGCGAGCCTATTGTTGCAGCAGAGTTCGGCTGGTTTGCGCGATTCGCTCACGCAGTTCGACGGGGTCGTCGTCCCGCAAGGCCGCAAGCTGGGTCAGCGTTTCCTCGAGCAGTTTGCGCACTCGGGCGGCACTCCACGACGCGCCCGCGGACGCCGGCTCATCGGTCTCCAGCAGCAACCGGTCAACCGGGATGGCCCGCGCGTAGGCTCGTCCGCGTTTCGATTGCAGCATGCGCGGGTTCACGCTGAAGTAGCAGCCCACCCGCCGCGCACGCGTGAGCTGGTCGGACGTGCCGGAAAACCAATGGATGATGCAGGCGTTGCCCACCATGCCCCCGAACACGCTCGCGCCTTCAAGCACATCGAGCACCTGGTCAACCGCACGAACCGCATGCACCGACAGCACCTTGTCGCCCGTTCGAGCGCACGCATGAGCGACACACGCCAGCGCATCAACCTGCGCCTTGCGCGTAGCGATATGGGCTGACGAAAAGTCCAAGCCCACTTCGCCAACAAACCAGGTGCGCGCAACAAGACCGTATAAGCGGTCCCAATTAGCAGCGACATCGTATCCGCCAACCCACCAGGGATGCAGGCCCGCACCCGTGCGCACGTTGCCCGCGCCGGCAAGCGCAACCCGCTGCTCGGCGAACTCCGCCGGCGTCACCGTATTCGAGAACGCCCCCACGCCAGCGGCCGCAAGAGCCCGCGCCGCCTGTACCGCATCTTCGCAAAACCCCAGGTGACAATGCATATCGAAATAAGCAAGCTCGTCCATGCTCATGCGCCCCCGACAACCAAGCGCACCACCTTGGTGGACAAGCCATAGCGCTGCTTCACGTCAGCGGGCTTCGCAAAATGAGCCGTGCCCGTATGCGCTTGCTGCGCCTCGCTGCTCGACCAGCGCTCCAACAAAAGCACCTGATCGGGCGCATCGACTGGCAGCAAGTACTCATACTGCAGACAACCTTGCTCCGCGCGACTCGATTCCGCCATGCGCAGCTGAGCCAAATCGCGCAGAAGGTCATCGCGTTCGCCCACCGTTACCGTATAGCGAACCTGAAAGAATACCTCATCGTTCATGAAAGCCTCCCCATAGCCCTTACGCCTCCGGCACCTGGGCTATCTCGCAGAGCACCTTGCCTGCTAGCATCTGGCCGAAAATCGGCGGCATGAACGATGCCGTGCCCAGGTTGGTGCGCTCACGACGCTCGGCGCCTTCCACGGCGGGGCGCTTCACCGGCTCCTCGCACGAGTACAGCACGCGCAGGCGGCGGATGCCGCGCTTGCGGCACTCCTTGCGCATGACGCGCGCAAGTGGGTCATTGCGCGTTTCGGAGACGTCGGCAAAGCGCAGGCACTCGGGGTGCAGCTTGTTGGCGCCGCCCATGCTGGAGATAAGCGACATCCCCGTGCGGTCGGCGTACTCGGCGATGGCCAGTTTTGCGGAAACGGAGTCGATGGCGTCGATGAGCATGTCAACTTTCCCCAGGTAGCGGTCGAGCAGCGGCGCCACGTCGTCGGCGCGCAGGAACATGTCGAGCGCCTCCACCTCGCAGTCGGGGTTGATGTCGTGCACCATGTCGCGCACCACCTCGTGCTTTTTGCGCCCGAGCGTGCTGTGGAACGCGATGGCCTGGCGGTTGATGTTGGACAGCCCGACGATGTCGTGGTCGATGACGATCAGATGTCCCACGCCGCCGCGCGCAAGCGCCTCCACGCAGTTCGAGCCCACGCCGCCCAGGCCGATGACCATGACGGTGGCGGCCTCCACGCGGTCGAGGCCGGCGCTGGTCATGATGACCTCGAGCTTCTCGGTGGGCGTGCCGCGGCGCGTGCGGACGCGCAGCGACTCGGCGATCTCCTCGCGCGTACGCGGCGCCGCAGCCGCAATAGTCGCATTCTTGCTGTTCACGTTCTCGGCCATGCCGCCCCTTTCGCGCATGCCGCAAAAGCGGCGGTTTCGTGTTTCGCGTTCATCCTAGCATCACGGACGCGCGCAACCCTGCAGCAGCAGGCATCATCACGGAAGAAGGGGAAGCGAACGCAAAAGCCCGATGTTCGTACAAACCCGCAAACTAGGCGGGGGCAAAAGCCCAGCACTCGCGTGAGCCCGCAAGTCGGGCGAACGCAAAAGCGGGGCGGGCGCGATCGTTGCGCCCGCCCCGTTTGCCTGTTACGAAGCCGTGGTGGAACTTGCGGAGCCGCTGGCCGAGGACCCGGATGAGGAGCCGCCCGTGGACCCCGTGGAGCCGTTGTTCGACGAGGAGTTTCCCGTCCCCGCGGATCCGCTGTTCGAGGAGCCGCTCGACGAGCTGCCAGAACCGCTTGCGCTGCCACTGCCGGAGCCGCCGGTTTGCGAACCGGATGTGCCGCCGGAACCGGTCGAGCCGCCGGCGGTGGAACCCGTCGAGCTACCGGTACCGCTGGTGCTGCCCGACTCCGTACCGCTGGTCGACGACCCGCCGGTGTTGCCGGATCCGGAAGCCGAGCTATCCGACGACGCGGTCCCGTCCTGATGCACCGGTGCGGCGGAATCCTGCGCGGCGGTGCCTTGCTGATCCTGCGTAGACTGCTGGGACTTGCCGCTCAGCTTCCCCTGCGTCGTGGAACCGTCGTCGGTTTGCGACGTCGAGGTGCCG
>ERZ838483.695-NODE-695-length-39206-cov-6.340758_pt1 | contig 39206 bp, 31 predicted proteins | sample MGYA00519939_ERZ838483 | MGnify/ENA primary metagenome ERZ838483 (study PRJEB31850, sample SAMEA3708836) | human gut metagenome | biome: human gut; feature: human-associated habitat; material: faeces | place: China | collected 2014 ... | reverse complement strand
GAATGCCGTGCTTCCCGTACGTATCAATAAGCAGACGGTGTCTTCTTCTATCGTAACTACCGTATTGATTTTCTTTGCTTTTTATCTGGTTCTGATCCTGATTGGGTGGACGGCTCTTTTGTTTTTGGGAGTTGGCTTTTCCGAGTCCGTCAGTACGGTTATTTCGAGTATAGGCAATGTCGGTCCGGGATTGGGAACTTGCGGGCCTGCATATTCGTGGAATTCTTTACCTGATCTGGCAAAGTGGATACTTTCTTTTCTGATGCTGGTGGGACGTCTGGAATTGTTTAGTGTACTCCTGTTGTTTTATCCGGGATTCTGGAAGAATAGATAAACTGTAAATCATGAACGGGCTTCTGAAACATCGTTGGAAGGGTTTGTGGTTGACGGAAACAATCTGTATCTTTGCAGCATGAAAAAGTTATTGTGTCCGCAATGCAAGATTGCAGCTATGTATGTGAAGAATGAACAGGGTGACAGGCTGCTGGTTTATGTGCTCGAAGATGGTGAAGTCGTTCCCAAATATCCGGAAGATTCGATGGAGGGGTTCGATTTGACAGAAGTCTTCTGCCTGGGATGCTCGTGGCATGGTTCACCTAAGCGGTTGGTGAAACGGTAGACTGGGGACGTCAGTGCTCTCATACTGATTTTTTGATTTATGTCAACTAAAAGAGGAGCGGGAATCGGGAACTAATTCATTGAATTTTCCGTATCTTTGCATCCGATTTTAGAACATAGACGTATGGCAACTTCTAAAGAAATGACGGCAGGGCCGGCATTACCTCTCATTTTAAAGTTTACGCTGCCGCTTTTACTCGGCAATCTGTTGCAACAAACGTATTCGCTTGTTGATGCTGCAATTGTAGGAAAGTTTTTGGGAATTAACGCGTTAGCTTCTGTTGGAGCCAGCACATCGGTGGTGTTTCTTATTCTCGGGTTCTGCAATGGATGTTGCGGAGGTTTCGGAATACCCGTTGCGCAGAAGTTTGGGGCGCGGGATTACAGTACGATGCGCAGTTATGTGGCCGTCAGTCTGAAACTGGCTGCGGGAATGTCTGTGGTGATTGCTCTTCTCACCTGTATTTTATGTGAGGATATTCTTCGGATCATGCGTACGCCGGAGAATATTTTCGAAGGGGCGTATGCTTATTTGCTTGTTACGTTTATTGGTGTGCCGTGTACTTTCTTCTATAATCTTCTTTCGAGCATTATCCGTGCGTTGGGAGACAGTAAGACGCCTTTTTGGTTTCTGCTGTTTGCAGCTGTTCTGAATATCATTCTTGATTTGTTCTGTATTTTGGTACTTGGCTGGGGAGTGGCGGGAGCTGCTATTGCTACTGTCTTTTCGCAAGGATTGTCGGCTGTTCTCTGCTACATTTATATGTACCGGAAGTTTGAAATATTGCAAGGTACTCCGAAAGAACGCCGGTTCCAGTCGAAACTGGCTAAGACACTGCTTTACATTGGTGTGCCTATGGGATTGCAGTTTTCTATCACGGCTATCGGCAGCATCATGCTTCAGAGTGCGAATAATGCATTGGGAACAGCGTGTGTGGCAGCTTTTACGTCTGCTATGCGCATCAAGATGTTCTTTATCTGCACGTTCGAGAGTCTGGGAATTGCGATGGCTACGTATAGCGGACAGAATTATGGGGCAGGAAAACCGGAGCGTGTCTGGTTGGGAATTAAGGCGAGTGCTTTGATGATGATCGTTTATGCGGCATTTACATTCGTTCTTCTGATGGTGGGAGCCAAATATTTTGCATTGATCTTTGTAGATCCGTCGGAAACGGAAATCCTGTTGGATACCGAGTTATTCCTGCATATCTCCTGTATGTTCTTCCCGATGCTTGGATTGTTGTGTATCCTGCGCTACACGATTCAGGGAGTGGGATATACCAATCTAGCCATGTTTTCGGGAGTGGCGGAGATGATTGCGCGTATCCTTGTCAGCATTTACGCTGTGCCTGCATTCGGTTTTATTGCTGTCTGCTACGGTGATCCGATGGCTTGGATAGCGGCAGATTTGTTCCTCGTACCGGCATTTATCTACGTTTATCGCAGGTTGAAGAAGCAGGTGTTCACAAGTACGGTTACTGTTTAGAAGTCGGCCTCTTTCTGTATGCGTAGAATCTTTTCGCTGATGGGATGACGGAACTCTATATATTCGGCGTGGAGGTATAGTCTGTCCGCTTTCTTTCCGTAAAGTTCATCCCCAAGAATGGGGCAACCCAAACCCTCCGGATGGGCGGCGTGTACCCGTAATTGGTGTGTCCGTCCGGTCAACGGATAGAAAGCAATCCGGATGTGTTTTTCTGATTCACTGATGATGCGGTATTCTGTAATCGCTTCTTTCCCGTGTTCTCTACTGACGATTTGCCGGGGACGATCAAGAGGATTCAAACAGAGAGGGAGTTCGATTCTTCCTGTTCTTCCGGGCGGCAGTGCTGTCTTCTCTACTGTTGCTGTTGCCCCATCCAACACGGCTACATAGCGTTTCTTGATACTTCTGCTTGCAAATTGTGCCTGCAAATGTTGATGCACCTCTTTTGTTTTAGCTACGAGCAATAATCCGGAAGTCGCCATATCGAGGCGATGTACAATCATAGGTCCGGTAGCATCGGGATACTTCTTTTTCAGGCGATGATAAACTGAATCTCTGTCCTCCTCCTTTCCCGGAACGGACAACATTCCTGCCGGCTTATTGACTACCACTAACCATTCATCTTCATATACGATTTCCAGTTCTTCATCCTCATGGATGGAGTTCAGCAACGGATTCTCGTCTACTTCCAGTCCTTGCAACATATGCTGCAAAATAGGTTCACATTTTCCCTTGCAGGAAGGATAATAATATCCGTGATGCCGGATTTCGTTTTTAGGAGAGTCTCCCCACCAGAATTCAGCCATAGCCAATGGCTTTAATTGATGAAGATACGCATATTGCAACAATTTAGGCAAAGCACATTCACCCGCACCGGCAGGAGGAACTTTCTGAACTGTCTGCTCGAAGATAGTGTATAGGTCTTTCACTTCTCCTCTGGCATTCAGCATCCGGAACTGCTCGAACAACTTTCTTTGCAAGGCTGCCGAACGTTCCTTCCGTTCGGTTTTCAGTTGTTCTATTTCAGTCTCGAAGTGTCTCGTTTCCGTTTCGAGTTCTTCCAATCGTTTCTTCCATTTTTTTTCCAGTCGTTTGTATTCCGCTTTCTGGTATTGGCTTTCCCGGATCAGGGAGGCTTGTTCCTCTTCGGAAAGGGCAGAGGATGATTGGCGGCGAATCTCTCTCGCCTCCTTTGCTGCTTTGAGTGCTGCTTTAGCCTGATTCAAGATTGCTTTAGCCTGTTCCGTTTCCGTCTTCCACTTTTCTTTTAAATCGAGATAAGAACGATTGTTTTCTAATTCACGAATACGGATATTGATGGAAGATATTTGTTCTTCTTCAATTTTGAAGAATCCTTCCGGTTGCAATAAGTCGTAGACAGGAGGGACAAAATAAGGATGCAGATTCTTCCCTGCCAGATTGCCGGAGAAAGCAGCGAGATAACCAATTTCATTGACTGCTTCTTTTTTTGCAGTCTCTTGTTTATTCTCTTTTTGTACAATCAGTACCCCGAACATTTTTCCGAAAGCTAATTCTTCTTGCCATTCTTCTCGGCTCGCGATATATTCTTTCACTTCTTCCGCTGCCAACACGCACAATGGATGAGGCGTATAGTGGAAAGGATAAGTGAATTTATCCGGTAACGCAAGGTGAGAAATGGGTTGCTTGAAAAAATGTATCATCGGTTTATATATATGAATGAATGTGATTACCTTTGCAAAAGTAAAGTAAATCCGTGAATTATCGAATGAAGTAACATGAATAGAATGGGAGAGAAACCTAAATTTGCCTTTCTTGGCAACAGTCACATGGCATTTTGGGCATTGGATGTCTACTTTACTTCCGGAGTTGACTCTCGACGATTTACATTTGAATGGCAGGGGTTACAGTATTTTGTCAGAAGCACTGAAACGGGCTTCCGGTTTGTAAAACATACCTAAATACTTCATTCCTTGCTTTTATTTATAAATTTGGTGGCATATCAGTTTATTTTTCCTATTTTTGTTCCCAATTTAATAGTAAATAACCCCCATAAAAACGATAAGACTTATGGAAAAAGTAATTATCAATTCGTACGAAGAATTCGAAAAACTAGTAGGCCAACAGATAGGTGTTTCCGATTATGTGGAACTCTCGCAGGAACGTATCAATCTTTTTGCTGATGCAACGCTGGATCATCAATGGATTCATGTAGATACGGAACGTGCTAAAGTAGACAGCCCTTATCATAGCACGATTGCTCACGGCTACCTGACATTATCCATGCTTCCTTATTTGTGGAATCAGATTATTCAGGTGAATAACCTGAAAATGATGATTAACTACGGCATGGACAAAATGAAATTCGGTCAGGCTGTATTGTCAGGACAGAGCATCCGTCTGGTGACTACTTTGCACTCGCTGACTAATCTGCGTGGTGTGGCAAAAGCGGAAATCAAGTTTGCTATCGAAATAAAAGACCAACCAAAGAAGGCGCTGGAAGGAATTGCTGTATTCCTTTATTATTTCAATTAATGGCAAGCTGTTAAAGAAACAGATTTTATCCCCGGAAATGATCGAAATACGTCTCAAAAGTTAGATACAAAAACTTTTGGGATGTGCTTCAGATGGATCGTTTCCGGGGATAATTTTATCCTTTTACTCCCATAAATCTGAACGGCTGTGCCGGTTTAAACTCTTTCGTTGCATTTCCATGGTAAGTTTCACCGTTGGCGATAGATAATTTGAGTACCGGAGCTCCTTCCGACAAGTCTGTTTCTTTCCCGAATAAACGACTCTTGTACACATAATTTTAATTTCTAGTTAAAGGTTTATTATAAGCTGCTTTCACGGGGTATTCAACCGATGCGGATTCCTCTCGCAAAAGCATATTCTCAAAACAATAATGTTCCATTTATGTTTTATAATAAAGCATTGATATATGAAAATGAAAAAGATTTTAGCAGTTTTATTAATCCTGTTGCTTATACTTATTCTGGTTTTGATAGTACGGACCGTAACTTATAAATTTGGTAAAGTGCCCAAGAATGCGGATGATAAAGAACTGGTGAACACAGCTCCTTCGGAGCAATCAGTACGTCGTTTTGTCGGAGGAATACGAATCCCGACAATCAGTAATGAAGTGTATGAAGAGACTGATTTCAAGCCTTTCGATGAATTTATGAAGTACCTGACCGATTCTTATCCGGAGGTATATAGGGTGATGGATGTAGATACCATTAATACATACGGGCTGGTGTTTCATTGGAAAGGCAAGAACAGTGATCTGAAACCGATATTATTCTTGTCCCATTACGATGTGGTTCCAGTAGTCGGATATGATCCGTCTAGGCGACTGTTGCAGATACGGTTTTCCGGTTTGACGACAAACCGTTGCCTCCCATCAGGACTTATTCGGAAAAGTGGGATTATCCTCCCTTCTCAGGAGCTGTTGCAGGCGGACGCATATACGGTCGTGGAACACTTGATATGAAATGTATGCTCTTCTCTCTGATGGAGGGAGCGGATAACCTGATAGCCGAAGGCTTCCAACCGGAAAGAGACATCTGGTTTGCTTTCGGGCAAGACGAGGAAGTGAGCGGACGTCAGGGGGCTTTCAAAATTGCCGATTATTTTAAACAGAAAGGGCTACGCTTCAGTGCGGTTTATGACGAAGGAGGCATCATTGCAGCTCCCGGTTCGGCAATAGAATCCATACAAGAACCGTTGGCATTGGTGGGAGTGGGAGAAAAAGGCTTTCTGACCTTGCGCCTTACGATAAAAGGGATGGGAGGGCATTCTTCGATGCCACCTTCAAAGAGTTCTCTGGTGTATGCTGCAGAAATCATAGAGAAGCTGAATGACAACCAGTTCCCGGCAGAAATCATTTCTCCCATAGCAGCATTTTTCGATAATGTAGGAGAGGAAATGGGATTCTTTTCGCAGATGGCGATAGCCAATCAATGGCTGCTCGAACCGCTACTGCTGAAGACTATGGAAAAATCTCCCGCCTCCAATGCGCTGGTACGCACTACAACCGCCATCACGATGGCTAAAGGCAGTGATGCGGCCAATGTATTGGCTTCGGAGGCTGAGGTTACTGTAAACTTCCGCATTTTGCCCGGTGAATCGGTTGCCGGGGTGATAGAGCATGTAAAGAAGTTGTGTGAAGGTTACGATGTTGCCATTCATGTGGTATCGGAACGTGAGCCTTCAAGCATCTCTCCTAAAAACGTTAGAGGCTTCGAGATTATCAAGGAAGAGATGGCAAAAATATATCCCGCAGCTATCGTTACCTCTTATATTACGATCGGGGGTACCGATTCCTACAAATATCAGACGGTGAGCGATGACATCTACCGTTTCTTGCCTATTTGTCTGAACCAGTACGAACAGCGTACGATACATAACGAAAATGAGTATATATCCCTGGAGAATTTTGGGAAGATGCAATGGTATTTTAAGGAACTGATGAAGAATTATTAGTTCTTCTTTGCCTTGATTGCCTTCAACGTGTTTTTGCGCACAGAGCGGATAGCGGGAACCAGTAATTCGGGTTCCATGATTTCCAGCATTGTGCGCAATTCTTGTTGAAGCTCCGGGATGAAACGGGTCAGTTGGTAAGCAAGTTTGATGCAAAGTGACTGCACTCCGGGCGGTTCCTGCCGGGATACCATACGCTCTATGCAGAAATCCAGCAAGTCCACCCGTGGAGGGTCGGCTAGCGGTTGCTGACATAGCAGGTTCAAGAGCATTCTTCGTTTTCCTGAATGCGGGCAGGTAAGCGTTGCATCAATCAATTCATTTTGTTTCCCGCTCAGCCATTCTACTTCCGGTTTCGAGAAATGGGTACAAACCCACAGTGCCTGGTAAGAGACGATGCTGTCCTCATCATATATCAACCGGTAGATTTCTTCTCTGAGGCGTTCGTCGTCTTGTATGTAATGAAGTATCTCTCTGATATTCTCGATGTGTACACGCTCAGATAGTCTTGCACGCAGGTTCATATGGCTCTCGTTTTTTTTTGGGGGGGGAATGAGTTGTTTTTACTTGTTGCCGTTCTCTGCCTCCGGCAGTTGCAGATGGAGAATCGGATAAGGCTTGCCCATACCGTCTGTTTCATCTCGGCCTATGATCCGGAATCCCATGCGGAGATAAAATCCGAGTGCTTTGTCGTTCTGCTCGTTTACGTCTACTTTATTTATCTGTTTTCTCCGGGTGGCGTATTCCAGCAATCGTCTGCCATATCCTTTTCCCTGTTCGCCGGGGCTTACGAACAGCATTTCGATGAGTTCGTCGCTCAGTCCCATAAAGGCGACAATCTTTCCATTGGTATTGCGGATGATATACAGTTCTACAGCCGATAAGTAGTGGTTGCGTACCAATGGTTTGTAGAATTGGATATGCTCTTCCGTGAGGAAGTGATGCGTATGGCGTACGGAATCTTCCCATACTTGCAGAATCTCGTCGTAGTCTTCCGGAACAGGTCGGCATATATTAGGCAGATAATAGCACAGGTGATCGTATATATTTCCGTTGTAGGTAAGTTCCGCCTGATGCAGTACACCTTCACAGATAAAGCCGTTGCGTTCCAATACTTGCTGAGACCGCTTGTTGTGCGGATAACAGTTGGCGGTGATAAGGCTGAGCTGAAGTTCGTTGAAACCATAATTAAGCACAGCTTGTACCGCTTCCGTCATATATCCTTTTCCCCAGTGAGGCTCGTCGAGCCAGTATCCCAGCATACGTACTTGCGGGTTCTCCCGCTTCGGGTCGGGGACGATGCCGATGGAGCCGATGAGCTGTCGTGTGTCTTTCAGTGTTATAGCCCAGATATCCTCCTGACCGATAAACACGTTCTGGAGGATTTCGCGCGATTCTTTTATCGATTTATGGGGAGCCCATCCGGCATTATTGCCCAGATTCGGATTCTGGCAACAAGCGAAGAATGTTTCTGCATCATTTTCCCGAAAAGGCCGGATGAGTAAGCGTTCCGTTTCAAACGAACAATCATCCTGTGGTTCGTCTGCCTGCGGGGGGCATACGCATTCTATCCGGTTACCGTCAGGATCAAGAACTACACTTTCGAAATAACCATCTCCCGAAGTACGTGGCTCGCCTGCTATGATGTATCCCTCGGAGCGCATTTGTTCCGTGAAGCGAAGCACTTCTTCTCGGCTGGGGAAGGTGAAGGCAAGATGCGTCAGCCCAAGACGGTTCTCTTCTATCGGAGTATTTTGTACGTCTGTCCGGCTCATCAATTCCAGAGAAGGGCCTTCTCCGAAAGAGATGAAATAGGACTCGAATCCTTTCTTCGGATTGATGTATTTTTCATTACTCGTTCCACCCAGAAAGCGGACATAGAAATCTTTTAATTCTTCCAGACGAAAAGTCCAGATAGCGATATGATGTAGTTTCATGCTGATTTTAATTTTTGTCTTTATCTTTATTGTTATCGTTGTTGTCGTATTACTTTGTTGTCCGGATTACATATTTATAGACAATGCGGGAAATATCAGCGATAATCTTACTGTTTTCCAGACTGCTTTCCGCAGAGTCTTTCACGAAAACGGCTATACTGTATGCGTGTCCGTTGGGTAGGAGAACGAAGCCAATGTCATTGCAGCCTATCTGCTGTCCTTTCGCATTGAAATCTCCCGTTCCTGTTTTATGTCCTACGGTTACCCCTTTGCCTAGTAACGGGGCAACCAGACGGTCCTGCCCGGTCTGGCATTCTACCATTGTCTGATAGATGAAGTCTTTGTAGGCTTCATCGAACAATGTTTTGCGGCGGAATATTTCCAGTAATTTGGCAGCAGCCAGCGGTGTGCTCCAGTTGCTATAGCAGAGGTTTAAGTCTTCGTGCATATCGTTCTCTGTATGAGTGATCTCGCAATCACGAATCCCCAGTGATTGTATATACCGGTTGACAGAATCCGGCCCGCCTTGATAATTGAAAAGAATATCACAAGCATTATTGTCGCTCTGTTGCAGGGTGTATTTTAATAAATCAGCGATACTCATTTCGAATCCTCCCTGTGGAAACTGATCTCGCAACGGACTGTATGTATTCGGTTTTAAATCTGATTTCTTAATTGACAACAGAGTCCCTAGCGGCAATCTCTTTTTATCCATATAATCGGCCAAAGCCACTGCCTGATGGAACTTGAAAACACTCATCAGCGGATATTGGATGTCGTTATTCACAGTGACTGTATCTTTTCCATCGATAATAACGGCAATCCCTATTTCCGCCTTTTTCCCTTTAATAGCTTGTTCTAACAGTGTCTTGAGCTGGCTCTGTCGGGCAAAAAGGAGAGTCGGTATCAGACAGAGAAGAATAATGAATGAGCGCATAATCTATTTTTTGTTAAACAGGTTTCTTGTTTCTTGTTGAAAGCACAAAGATATGAATACTAAACTTAGAGACAAATTCTTATTCAATAATAGTAATGACACGATAGATTTTTTTACTTTTGTAAGTGAATAGGCTGAGGTAGTCTATTGAAGCAGTAAACATTATTAAAAGACAAAACTAATATGGGTACTTTTCGTTCCATAGAAGAACTGGTTAAAAGTCTGGATCGGGAGAAAGAACTTCTGAAAGAGATGTTTGCCAAACGAAAGTCTCTTTCGTTCCGTTATGATTATGCGCTTGAAATGACAGAGTACAAAGAAGAGCGTATCCGCTATCTGATAGACTATGGAGTTATCCGGGACACTGGCGACTTTCTTGAAATGGAGGATATTTATCTGAAATTCTTTGAAGATGTACTCGAAGTAAATGAAGAAATCAATGTATCTTTCGTGCAGGATTACCTGACACGACTGAATGAAAACATTGACTATTACTTGAAAGAGAATAACGAACAACGTAAATACAACTACCAGCGTGAAGTGAAACGCTGCCTGAAAAACATCGCTCTGACTACAGTCCGCAATGTGATGGACTTGAAAAGGAATATGGATAATACTTATAAGAACGAACCGAATTATAAGATAAAGAAAACCAAACTCGTCCGGCTTGATGAGAAACGGAATAATATTGCTCTGCTGATCCGTAAAAGTGAGGAATTGATAGACTACGGACAACCTGTTTTCTTCCGGGTGGCGATGGACGTACAAATGCGGAATGTAGTAAGCGACGTGAAACTACAGCTGAACGATTCATATCACAATCTGATTGAAATCCAGAAGCAAATTATCCATTACCTGAATCTCATTGACTATCAGAATCGTATTTTCGAGAAAGTAAAGAAACTGAAGTATTTGAAAGACCAGTTCTTGTTGGAAGAACATACAAGTATCCGTTCTGTTGCCGCACAAAAAAATCCTGTCTGGATGGAGCCGCAGGTCGGTTATCGCATCAAGCTTTCCATTGATAATCTACGGACTTCCGATGAGGCTTTTCAGATTTTGAAGAAACTTGTCGCGCGGCAGAAAAATTCTCCGAAAGGAATGAAACAACTGGCAGATGCCATTCCGGAAGGATACCTGGATGGGCAGTCGCAAATGATAGATACCGTAAACTTGCAGGAAGTGCATAATTCATTTATGGCGTCCAGCACCCACCTGTTCTCTTTTGTGATGAACTATCGCTACCGGAAAGAGGTGACACGTGGAGAGAAATTAATCTTTTTCTGCCAATTGGCGTCACAGTATGCCGACGAACTTCGCTTTACGGATACTTATGAAATCTCCGATGAAGTGGAATACCCTTTAATATATGCCAAATGATGTATGCTGAATGCTAAAAACAGATGACTATGAAATATACTGAAGAGATATTTAATATACTTAGCAAAGGGGGATTCATTTCTTCCAATAGTGTCTCTACCCAAGTGAAACGCTTGTATGATGCCATTGAGGAAGATTTGCCCGATTATTATGATTACTACAAAGGCATCGGTTTTTATTTGGAAGGTGGTGACGGTTATTACTACTTTACCCGCAAGGAATCGAAAGTCGATTTGGAACGTAAACTGGAAGCAATTCAGAAGTGGATTGATTACTTGAGTTTCCTGAAAACCTATCATTCGGCATTCGGCCCGGGCTTTCTGTTTCGTGCTGCTGATATTGAGATTCAGATAGGATGCGATATCGAACTGAAAGAAAAGGCAACCAAACTGTTTTCGGATAAGAAGAAATATGATGAAGTAGTCGGCAAACTGCTGAAAGAACTGGAGAGTATAGGACTGATAGAGAAAGAAAACGAACTTGACGGGACGTATAAAGTATTGTCGGCTTTCCATTATATGGAGGACTTGGTTGATTGTATCACAATTTCAGAGGAGGTGCAAGATGAGATACCTGAATAAGATTATTTTTCTGAACAGTGCTCATATTCCGTATGCGGAAGTGAAGTTGGATGGGAACGTACATTTTATAGGTACGCAAGGTGTCGGTAAGAGTACGCTGCTCCGTGCCATCCTATTCTTTTATAATGCTGACAAACTAAGACTAGGCATTCCGAAGGAGAAGAAAAGCTTCGATGCTTTTTACTTTCCATACGCCAATTCTTACATTATCTATGAAGTGATGCGGGAGAATGGGGCGTATTGTGTGGTAGCTGCCAAATCCCAGGGACGGGTGTTTTTCCGTTTTATTGATGCGCCATTCCAACAGGACTGGTTCATTGACGAACACAATGTGGTACATTCCGAGTGGGGACGCATCCGCGAACATATCGGTTCGAAGATTCAGATTACTGCACAAGTGACTAGCTATGAAATGTATCGGGACATTGTTTTCGGTAATAACCGCAAGCATGAAATGATACCCTACCGCAAGTTTGCCATTGTGGAAAGTGCAAAATATCAGAATATTCCCCGTACGATACAGAACGTCTTTTTAAATTCCAAACTGGATGCTGATTTTATAAAAGATACCATTATCCGTTCGATGAGTGATGAGGATATTTCTGTCGATTTGGACTTCTATCGTAGCCAGATAAAGGAATTCGAGCAGGAATACAGGGACGTGATGCTTTGGTTTACAAAGAACAAGAATGGAGAAGTGCCTGTCCGGAAGATGGCGGAGAAAGTAATGAACGCCTATCGTGACTTGATTTATACTCAAAAGCAGATTGGTGAAGGGCGTGCGGAGCTTAACTTTGCGGAGAAACAGGCTTTGCATGAGATTCCGTTAGTGAAGGAAGAACAGGCTAAAGCGGAGACGGAACGTGAACGGTTGCTGCGGCTTATGGGTGAACTGCAACAAAAGTACACCTATGAGCGTGATGGCTTGATTAGGGATATAGGTATAATAAACGATTTGCTCAAAAAGATACGTGAGAAACGTCTGCATTACGAGCAGATGCAGATTGAAGAAATCATCAAACGGGTATCTTGCGAAGAATTACTGATTCAGGAACTTGAACAAGTCCGGAATATGAAATCGGAACTGACAAGAGCTTATGAGGACGTATTGAGTAAGTACCGATTGCTGTTTGAGAAACTGGAAGCTGATTTCCGTACTTTTGAGAATAGCCAGCAAGCACGGATAAATGCTCGGAATGCGGAGATTGCCGGCAAGCAGGAAGAATTGATGCAACAGCTTCGTGTGGAAGAAGAAAAAGTAAGGGTAACGCAAGAAGAGAAAGTGCAGACTGTGGATAATCGTATCCGGCAGTTGCGCGACGAACAGGCACAGTGTAACCTGAAACTTCAAAAGGTGAAATACGAACATCCCCATCAAAAGGAAATGTCCGATTGTGAAGATGGGATTAACGAACTGCGCAAAAAGGACAAGGAACTGGAACTTGGCATCCGTCAGCAGCAAGGAGAAATAAAGCAGTTGAGACAGGAGTGTGAATGGAAAGTGAAAGAATTGAAATGGGAATTTCAGACAAAGATGGAGACCGTTCGTAAAGAACGGAGCGCGATTGAAGAACAGTTGCAAACATTGGACGCCTTGATTGAGAAACGAAAAGGTTCTTTGTGTGAATGGCTGGAGAAGAACAAACCGGATTGGCAGGAGACGATAGGCAAGGTGGCGGATGAGGAACTGGTGTTGTACAACAATGAACTGCAACCTCAATTAGTGAATAAGGAAGCTACTTTGTTCGGCGTTTCACTCAATCTGACAGCAATCGAGCGTTCTGTCCGCACTCCCGAGGAAATGAAGCAGGAGCGCGATAGGCAACAAGCAGCCCGGCAACTCTGTACCGACCGTCTCACCCGACTGACGGAAGAAGAGGGGGAAGCTGTTTCTTCTTTGGAGAAGAAGTATTCGAAGCAAATACATAGTATTTTGGAAGAACAACATCTGATGGAAGCCGAGCGAATGCAGATTCCTGCAAAATTGAAGAATTTGCAGGCTGATTACGCCTCATGGAAGACGAAGGAAGAGGAATGGAAAAGAGGATGTACCGAAGAATTACAGGCGCAACTGAATGATATCGGTCATCGTCTTTATGTGGCGGAAGGCGAGAAGGAGAAGCATTTGGCGGAACGGGAAAAACTGTTGAAAGCTTGCCGGAAAGTGTATAATGATAGCAGGACGGAACTCCGGAAGGAACTGGAGGAGTTTGTTGCCAGCGTTCAGCAAGAGATAGAGCGGATGAAACAGCAAACTGCGGAGCGGAAAAAGGAATTGAAGCAGGCGCAGGAGAATGAATTGAATGGAAAGGGTGCTGATACGGTCACTATCCGCAAGTATGATGACAGGCTTGCCGAAATAAATAAAGAATTAGATTATATAGGTAAATCCCGCCCACAAGTTCTTTTTTATGAAAGAGACAAGGAGGAGCTGTTTGATAAAGAACCTGCTACGCGAAGCAGGAAGAAAGAACTGGATGCGAAGCTAGTTGCATTGGACGAACGTTTCGCTCTGAAAAAGGAGAAGTTGCAGGTTCAGAAAAAAGGGGCGGACGAGCATCTCGAGCGGATTGGCAAAGAATTGCACTTATTGGAGGACGGGTTGAATAAAGTGGATATGTTCCGGAAAGATGAAACTTTTTGTCCGCCTTCTGTGATAGAAATAGGAGAGAAGCCTACCCGGAAAAATTGCGATGTTATTGTGGAAGAGTTGAAGTCGCTCATCGTATCCACTATCAGAAAAACAGAAGAATTCAAGAAAGCGGTAACGCAGTTCAATGGAAACTTCTCGTCAAAAAACACGTTTCATTTCCGTACGGAACTGGTTGGAGAACAGGATTACTATGATTTCGCTTCCAATTTGTGCGAGTTTGTGGATAATGATAAGATTTCCGATTATCAGAAACATATCAGTGAACGATATACGGATATCATCCGTCGGATTTCGAAAGAAGTGGGAGATTTGACACGCAATGAGAGCGAAATACATAAAACGATAAAGGATATCAACGACGATTTTGTCAAGCGGAACTTTGCCGGAGTGATAAAGGAAATAGCTCTTCGTCCGCTTCAGAGCAGTGATAAATTGATGCAGCTGTTGTCAGAGATAAAGCGGTTTACTGATGAGAATCAGCATAATATGGGAAAAGTGGATTTGTTTTCGCAGGCTTCCCGTGAAGATGTCAACGCAACGGCTGTCCGGTATTTGTTGTCATTTATGAAGTACTTGCTCGATGAGCCGGGACGGAAGCGGTTAGCGCTTGCCGACACATTTAAGCTGGAGTTTCGTGTGAAAGAGAATGACAACGATACGGGATGGGTGGAGAAGATAGCCAATGTAGGTTCCGACGGCACGGATATTTTGGTGAAAGCGATGGTCAATATCATGCTGATAAATGTGTTTAAGGAAAAGGCGTCCCGTAAGTTTGGTGACTTTAAAATCCATTGTATGATGGATGAAATCGGAAAGCTGCATCCTAATAACGTGAAAGGTATTTTGGACTTTGCCAATTGCCGGAATATTTTGTTGGTAAACAGTTCTCCCACTACTTACAATGTGGAAGATTATCGTTATACCTATTTATTGAGTAAAGACGGGCGATCAAATACACAGGTTGTCCCATTATTAACCTATAATAAGATAGAAAAATGAGTGGTAGTATATTTACTGTAGCAATGGCGCGGCAGGTTCTGAAAATGTTGAGTGGTGATCCCATATCATACGTCAGGTTTGATGGAACATTTGCAAGAGAGTTGCTAAGTGAGGGAGTTATTACGGTTGTCTCACGAGGGAGCAAACGCAGCTTTCGAATGATTAATCCTGAAGGATGTCGTATCTATATTTCGCAGAATTATACTTTTGGCATGGAATTGGAAGACTGGATCGAGATGAAGAACTGTCCGGATGAAGTGTTACGTTCGGAACAAGTGGCGAAGGCGGGGGACTCTAAACTGAGATATACCCGTACGTTCAAAGGTTTTCTTCTCAATTGTTATGAGCCTATAGAAGCAACTCTTCATGATGAACCATGTGTGCTTTCTCCCTTGCAAGGTACTTCCATCTTCATGCAGGATTACGAATATTTCCGTATTCCTGAAGATGTCGTAGTAGTGGGTATAGAGAATGGAGAGAATTTCCAGCATATCCGTGCCCAAAAGTATTTGTTTGAAGGAATGAAGGTTCTTTTCGTGTCCCGTTATCCGCAATCGAAGGATTTGTGTAACTGGCTAAAGATAATCCCCAATCGCTATATTCATTTCGGAGACATAGATTTGGCTGGCATTTCTATCTTTTTAAATGAATTCTATGTAAAATTGGGCAATCGTGCGGAATTTTTCATTCCTGCGGATGTGAAGAAACGCCTCAAGGACGGAAACCGACAGCTTTATGATAATCAGTATTTGCGTTATAGGGCTATGTTGGTTTCTGACGAACGTTTAAGACCGTTGGTGGCAATGATTCATAAATATGGGAAAGCGTATGAACAAGAAGGATATATAAAGTATTAAATTAGTCATATGATTACACTGGATAATTTTGAGAACTTTGTCCCCTATAAGATATTGATGCGCGGGGAAGAGTATTATGATACAGATGCCGTTTCCGAACTGGAAGAAACCTCACCCGGTGAATGGACTGCAACTGTAGAGGGAACGGATGATTATAATGTAGAAATATCTATGAACGGAAAGGAAGTAAAATCCTGGTACTGTGATTGTCCGTATGATGGAGAAATCTGCAAGCATGTCGTGGCAGCACTTCTGGCAATTCGTGATAATAATAAACGAGTAAGTCGTAGTGCATTTTCAAAAATGAGAATAGTTACAAAGGAAGAAGAGGTTGTACAACCCGATGTGGACATCAAACAATTGCTGTCATTCATTAATCCGCAGGAACTTTCTAAATTTATCAGTGAGTATGCCTCAATGAATCCGGAATTTAAAATAGCGCTTTTGAATTATTTTAATAGTTAAGGAATGGTCTCCGGTACCAAAGACTTGTGTATATCAACTTTATTATAAGTTTTTTGTATCTTTGTTGCTAGGGTATGGCAAAGTTCGTACCTTTGTAAAGTTACAAATAAGAATGATAATGAAAAAGTCTATAAAACGTTTACCCAAACGTACACAGGAAAAATTGACAGTCTTGCTGGATTTATAATTGTATTCTGATGGTCTTTACGAACTATCGTCCGAAGAGTCATAAAATCAAAGAATTTGGTGGGATGGTAAAGCGTTTCTCACAGGAATTGACAACAGTCTTTCCTCAAAATACAGGTTCAGAAAAAGAATGTTTTGATTTGTTATGCCGTTCTTATATTGAATCCCGCTATAACAAAGATTTCAGTATCTCACAAGAACAACTAGAATACCTTATTTCCCGTGTAGATATTCTGAAAGATATTACTGAACGCTTGTGTAAGGAGAAGATTGCGGAATATGATACAATGACTGAATAATTGTTCCCTGTGAAATAAGTCGGTGTCACATTTATAACTTGAACTCAGAATTCAGCTCTCTATGAAATGAAAAAACAAAATATATCTGTCATCTGTCACAGACTATAATCTAACTTGCAGAGTATAAGTGCTTAATGCTGTGACAGCACAAGGTGACAGCAGTGTGATAGCAATAATGCTGTCACCTAAAAAACAAAGACAAAATAAAGTCTTTGTTTGAAAATGAATAGTATTAGCCATAAATGGATAAGTCGTTCATTTTATTACCCCCGTACTTATGAATTGTGTCCTGCCTTGAAACCAACAGTTTCAAGGTGCGAAACTGTTGGTTCTGCGGTTTGAAACTTTAGTTTATACGCTTGAAACTCTAGTTCCAATTGCTTGAAACCATTGGTTTCTCACCGATGAAACTATAGTTTCCCTTAGCTGGAACTGTAGTTTCAAGCAGAGAAAACTAATTTGTCCCGTAATTAGGTGGTGACAATCCCGTTTCTTTCAGCTAAAGAGATGCTTGATATATCAATAATTCTCTGTATTAAAAACTTGTTTTCTTTGCTGGTTTCGGATATTATGACTAATTTAGCAGTCTCAACGATCACAAAGACGCTGACAAAACAAATTATTATCAAATTAATGAAAATTACTCAATTTCGTAAGAATGAAGATACGATAGCGCTCAGCGTAATGGATCTTGATATACTGGTAAATAAGATAAAGACAGAAATAAAATCCCGTCCTGTTTCTACATTCAGAGAACATCTGCGATATACCCTTTCCGATGAACGGTGTATGTTTGCCGATAAACTGCCCAAGATAATTCCTGCCGCCGAATTCCGAAAAGTAAACGGCCAGAAACAGATGAAAAACTACAATGGTATTGTAGAACTGACCATCGGTCCTTTATCCAATAAATCGGAAATCGCTTTAGTGAAACAAAAAGCCTGCGAGCAGCCGCAAACCCGTTGTGTTTTCATGGGTTCAAGTGGAAAAACGGTGAAGATATGGACTACCTTCACCCGACCGGACAACTCCCTTCCCAAAACACGGGAAGAAGCGGAATTATTCCACGCCCACGCTTATCGACTGGCTGTGAAATGTTATCAGCCCCAAATCCCGTTCGATATACTTCCCAAAGAACCGACCCTTGAACAATATTCGCGATTGTCCCACGATCCGGACATCATATATCGTCCGGGTTCAGTCCAGTTTTATCTCTCTCAACCATCATCAATGCCCGAAGAAACCACTTTCCGTGAAGCGGTTCAGGCGGAGAAATCTCCATTGACTCGTGCCGTACCGGGATATGATGCGGAAAATGCATTTCTAATGCTTTTCGAAGCCGCTTTTCGGAAAGCTTATGCCGATCTTCGGGAAGCGGGGCTCGAATTGAGCGAAGACACATGGCATCCTTTAGTTGTCCAACTGGCTAAAAACTGTTTTGCTTCGGGACTTCCGCAAGAAGAAGTTGTGAAACGTACTGTTTTCCACTTCTATATGTATAAACAGGAAGAGCTTATCCGGCAAATGATTGGCAATATATATACCGAGTGCAAAGGCTTCGGTAAGAATATCAGCCTAAGCAAAGAACAGCAACTCGCCTTGCAGACTGAAGAATTTATGAAACGCCGCTATGAATTCCGTCATAATACCCAAATTGGTGAGGTAGAATATCGTGAAAGGCTTTCTTTTCGTTTCCGTTTCAATCCTCTCGATAAACGTGCGCTGAACAGCATTGCTTTGGATGCACAGATGGAAGGTATCCCGTTGTGGGATAGGGATATTAGTCGTTATATTTACTCCAACCGCGTCCCTGTATTCAACCCGTTGGAAGATTTCCTCTACCGGCTTCCCGCATGGGACGGTAAAGACCGTATTCGTGCATTGGCAGCCACCGTCCCTTGTAAGAATCCGTATTGGATGGATTTGTTCCACCGTTGGTTCCTCAATATGGTTTCTCATTGGAAAGGAAGCAATAAAAAGTATGCAAACAGTGTTTCGCCCTTACTTGTCGGACCGCAAGGGACACGTAAATCCACCTTTTGCCGGAGCATAATGCCCCCTTCCGAGCGTTCCTACTATACTGACAGCATTGATTTCTCCCGAAAGAAAGATGCCGAACTTTACCTCAATCGTTTTGCGCTTATCAATATCGATGAATTTGACCAGGTGAGTTCGATACAACAAGGCTTTCTGAAACATATTCTGCAAAAGCCTGTACTGAATGTGAAGAATCCTCATGGCAGTGCCGTGCTTGAAATGCGTCGGTACGCCTCATTCATAGCCACAAGTAATCAGAAAGACTTGTTGACCGACCCTTCTGGCAGCCGTCGTTTTATTTGTATCGAAGTGACCGGAGTGATTGACACCAACCGTCCGATAGACTATGAGCAGCTTTACGCACAAGCTATGTACGAATTGGAACATGGCGAACGTTACTGGTTCGACCAGGAGGAAGAAAAGATCATGGTGGAAAACAACCGTGAATTTGAATAAGTCCCGCCGGAAGAGCAACTTTTCTTCCGTTATTTCCGTGCCGCACAGCCTGAAGAAGGGGAGTGGCTGTCTCCAGCGGAGATTATGGAAGATATTCAAAAAGGCAGTTCAATCCCGATGTCTGTCAAGAGGGTTAATTCCTTCGGAAGAATACTGAAAAAGCAAGAAATACCTTCCAAACATACGCGTAGCGGTACACTCTATCATGTTGTAAGACTAATAACCAGGTGACGGCAAAAATGCCATCACCCTGCCGTCACCTCTTGCTGTCACAGTCTTATCGGTTCATTACTAAACTATTAATCCCTAAACTGTGACAGATGACAGCAACTTACCAAATATATTCTTCTGTGTAACGTTGGTAAGTTGGTTCTTCTTTTATTCCTTTATTACGGAATAGCTGTTTGATGTAGGCTTGGTCTTTAGGCATAAGCCCCCGTTCTCCACGATAGAACCGATAATATCCCGTTTTTCCATAGTGTCCGACCATTTGTATTCTGATACTGACCGCATCCTCATAGGGGATTCTGTTAAGCAACTGTTTAAGTCCCCATGCCACATGGACTTTGACAGCAGTCTTGAAACATTCGCATTGGTTTCCATCCGCAGGATAACGTGCCGGATTAATGATAGTGATATATAGGTTGTCGGCTGTATCAAGTTGTGTAGCTATGTGGCGCAGGCATTTGGGGGCTTGTGGACATTGAGCGTTGAAGCAACGGGCAAAATTGTAGGGGACAGACAGGCTGTCGGGTTCTTCTTTCATTTTGTAGGGTTTATTTTATTTGTGAAATACTGTTGTAAATATAGCAAACAGAATTCTTCACAAAAGTAGGACTTTATTTTGGGAATGGGAAGCGTTGGGATTGTTTTATTTGTATGTAATGGGGATTTCTTATCAACATTTGATAATTAGGGATACTCAATACATATCCCTAATTATTTGCAGCAAGGTTTCTCTTTCTTGTTTAAGGTTCTTTATCTCTATTTTTAGCCAATCAATCTTTTTGTTTTTTGAGGAAATCAATTCATCTACAACTTCCTTAGGGAAATAATTGTTATAAACGAAGTTGAGTGTTTTATAAAGGTTATCTATTGTAATTAGGGGGGGGGGATAGCGAGACAAATATTTGTTTATAATCTTATAAATATGGGATTCATCGGATGATGCTTAAAATACACAATGAGTCTATATGTGTTTAATGTATCTTTATATAGCTTATTATTTCATCTAATTGGGATGCAATATTTTTGAAATCTGTATATAAGTCGAGAGTTTTGACATAGATTCTATTTCCACATATACTGGTTTCTAAATCAGGAGTAATTTCTTCATTAGTTTTTGCATATAAAAGCATACCTGCAACATTGCTTGAATTTTGTATATCATAGTTTTTTACATAGGTGAAAATTTGGTATAAGTTGTTAGAATGAAGGGTTTGTTTATTATATTGTTTTTGCATTGTTTGCGAATAATATTTGGTGTCAATAATAAGCGTTCTTCCATTGTATTCTAACATGATATCTGATTGCATACATGGAAGTAATTCTAGTGCTTTGTTATCGGATTGATAGTCAATATTCCATTTTATTCGGGAAGTACTGGTCTTTAATTCAGGATGTTCTGTTTTGTAATATTCTAATACAAATTTCTCATAAAGCCGATGCATATATTCATCAGAGAAAGTTGCCATGTGATATTTACCATCTTCAGTTGTCTGTAGTAAACCTTCTAAAACAAAATAACAAATATTCATCAGCATCTTATAGGTCTGATTATTACGTTGAAAATAGAGTGTGTTCCACTTTACGATGGATGGTTCAATGGTATTAATGTTGACGAAGAATGGTAGGACTTTCTTTAATTTGTTTTTTCGTTCTTTGGCTACTATCTTTTCTTGGAGAAGAATACTGATTGTAGTTTTTAATATTTGGTTAAATATATTATTTTCTGATAGTTCATCAAATTCGCATGATAGGATCTGCTGACATTGTATTCTATGTTTAATAGTTTTTGTTATGTCAATTTTCCCTTTCATTGTAGGTAGTGATTCTGTTCTTGGTACATATTCACGATATAATCCTTGTTTTAGTTGATACGAAATACCTCGCGATAGGATTTCTGCAAACAAGTCTTCTATATGCTCGAATTTTTCAGAAGCTATACTTGCATAGTTGTTACGCTTAAGTACCTGAAAGGCATAAGCTAGCATGTAATAAATATTTTTAATTAATATATTTTTGTCATTTGTCATTAGAATAAGCTCTTTAGTTCATTTTCCCAAAAATCAACTTTTTGTTTATCATCAAACCAATATTCATGTAACATAGGAATAATGTCATAGAATATAATTTCTTTTACTCTATCACAAGATTCTAATCCACATAAATAGCTGTGTCCTATTTGAAATCCGTCACCGAGTGATTCATCTCTGGATATTTCATCATTTAATCTCTTGATCGTTTCAATTAATTTGTCGAAAGTGGTATTATGTAATTCATTTTGGTACTTTTGGAAGCCGATTGAACCAAATCCAGGTTTCATGTTGTAGAAACAGAATCTTCTTCTCAATGCATAATCAATCATAGCCAAACTGCGATCTGCGGTGTTCATCATACCTATGATGTGGAGATTGTTTGGCACAGAGAAAAGTTCTCCATTGTGTGCTAATGCTATTTTAACATTACGGTAATCTTTTTCAATTAGCATTAATAATTCTCCGAATATTTTACTCATATTACCACGATTGATTTCATCAATTATGAAAAAATAATCGTGTTCTGGATCATTTCCGGCAGTAATACAAGATTTGTAAAATATTCCCTTCTTTAGTTCGAATTTTTCTTCTTGAGGTTTATAACCCATAACAAAATCTTCGTATGAATAATTTTGATGGAATTGGACTATTGAGATTCTTGAATCATCTTTTTCTCCCATTATTGTATAGGCCAGTCGTTTGGCAGAGTATGTTTTACCTACTCCCGGGGCTCCCTGCAATATGATATTTTTTTTGTATTTGAGTATACTTTTTAGAGTTTTGAGTTCTTGTTCATCAAGAAATACGTCATTTAGAAAATCTTCATCTGTGTATCGGCTGATATTTTCATTTGTTCGTTTAATAGGATTTGTATCTCGAATTATATCCATAATGAAATCATATTCATTTTGGGTAAGTTTGAATAAACTGCCATTAGGATTAGCAAAGAACTCCATATTATTGAGTTCCTCGCAGTTTTTTAAAATCGAATAATCAATAGGATAAGTAAGCGATTCTGTTTTTTGGAAATAGATATGTTTTCCATCATTCTTTTTGTAAATCTTAGCAAGTGCAACTACTTGTTTGGTAGGAGTTGCTTCATAACAGATTGCTATGTCACCAGCTTCTGCATCTAAGAAATTCTGGAATACACGACGTTTATTCCCATTGTCATTATATAAAGTGTAAGACTGAATTTCTCCTATGCTCCAATTGGACAAACTCCACATTTGAGGATTAGCATTTAGCCACCAGTAGTGAAGTTTGGAAGTAGGGGAAGTTAAAGGAGGAATGTTTTTTTCTTGTTTTTTTCCTGCTATCTGAAATGTTTTTTGACTTTTCTGATTATTCTTATCTAAAAAGTATAGAAAATCTACAGTAGTAGTTGTTAATTCGAGATCTGGATCACAATTCGGAGTGCGAGTGAGGACATCAGAAAGCATTGCTTTCAGTTCTGTATCTTGTTGTAAAATCCATTTGATTTCATTATATAATTCGTATGCTTGCAATACAGTATTGGGAGTAGCACCTTTTTTGAAGGTGTAACTAGTATTTAAAATTTGAGATACTCGCGAGAATTCCCTTGGTTTAAATATGTAATATCGTTCTGGATATCTAAGCCATAAATAGGTGCTTATTGTTCTATAATCTTGAAAGTGATTTCTCCAAGTACTTTTGTATTTCTCAAGTATAAAGTCTGATTCTTTAATAAATTTATAAATTCGATCGGAAAGGGGAATATGTTCATTATATAAATCAATAAACATCTTCCTTACATCTTCAGGGGCAACCATTGCGAAATTCTTTATCATGCGTCTAGGAAAATAATGTTGTGCTCCTAGAAGATTTTGAGTTTTCGAAAGAGAAGTTTTAAGCATTTGTGTGAAATCTGGGGACTTGATATCCCAATGGGATTGAAACCAGCTTACTGCTTCCCATTTATACTTTTCATCATTCCAAGAGGAGAAGAAATTTGCCTTATAATCTTTTATTTCCTTCTCTAACTTATTTATGTCTATATTCATAATAGGGTATTTTTATTGTTGTTCTTTGGGGTATAATATTCAACTCTTTCATCTGCCGCCATTGGAGGATATGTTTCGTTATGAAAATCATATTTTCTAGTTTCGTTGAGTAATGAGTTGTAATTATCAGAATCATTATCAGTCCATTGTTCACATTGATGAATAACTGTTTCCAGTGCATTTTCAGCTTCTTCTGGTGGATATTTGTATTTTTTCAGAAGTCTTTTTATCATACGACGCATCCCTGCTCTGGCGGATTCTTTCTTCTGCCAGTCGATTGTACGATTTTTGCGTAGGGCGTCTGTTAACTCCTTTGTCATCGCAACTAGTTGTTCGTTCGTATATATATCTTGTACTGCTCTCGGTTTGGTCAAAGCATCGTAAAATGATTTTTCTTCTGCAGTAAGTCCTAATTCATTGCCTTGATTTTCTGATTCCGAGATTTCTGCAGCAAGCTTTAATAACTCTTGAATGACTTCTTCATTAGTAAGTAATCCTTTCAAATAGTTAGATAATGCTCTGTTTAATAAATCAGAAAACTTTTCCGCTTGAACTAAATTAGTTTTTTGATATATGGTAACTCTTTCCGCCAAAAGTTTCTTTAATAGCTCTATTGCTATATTTTTCTCTTTCATTTTGGATATTTCTTCCAAGAATGCTGCGTCAAAAATGGAGAATTCGGCTTTTACATCCGAGAATAAATTGATTACACCTTCACTTTTTACACTTTGTTTGATAAGTTCGCCAATACGGGCGTTTATTTCTTTTTTGGAAACTTTACCTTTGCCTGTCATTCTGGATAGTAATATTCGTACTGTCTCAAAAAAAGCTGCTTCATAGCGTTGTTGCTCATTAAGCAGGCTACGGCATAATGTGATTGAACTATGTAATAGGGACGATTCCTTTTGGAATAGTTGCATTTTATCATTCTTATTACTGTCCATGAGGAAGTTGACTCCACCTTTGATAATTTGTGCACGATCGTTATCTGTGCCGGATTGGAAGTTGCTATAATCAAAACCGTGGAAGATATCTCGGCAAACTTCCAATTTCTCTTGAAACTTAATAAGAGCAGTTTTTTTGATATCGGGATTGCCGAATCTTTTTTGATCTCGTACTGTATAATCGTGCATTGCTTGTTTCAATGCTTTGGCTATCCCGATATAGTCGACAACAAGACCACCAGCTTTATCATTAAAGACGCGGTTCACACGAGCTATTGCTTGCATGAGATTGTGCCCACTCATTGGCTTATAGACATACATTGTCGCCAGAGATGGTACGTCAAAGCCTGTAAGCCACATATCTACGACTATGGCTATTTTCATAGGGTCATTGTTGTCTTTGAATTTCTTGGCAAGTTCTTTCTTGTATTGTTTGTTGCCAATAATGTCATGCCACTCTTCCGGATCTTTATTGCTACCTGTCATTACCACCTTCACTTTATCAGTCCAGTTGGGGCGAAGTTCTAAGATTCTATGATAAATACTCATTGCGATAGGGCGGGAATAAGCGACGATCATTGCTTTTCCTGTTAATTCAAATTGCCTGTTTTCTTCGTAATGATTTATAATATCTTTGCACAGTGAATCTATGGTAGCAGGTGCGCCAAGTATCTCTTCAAGGTGCGACATTTGTTTTTTACTCTTTTCTATCTGTTCTTCAGTAGCACCTTCTGACGCAAGTATTTCATATTCGTCATCTATTGCTTTCAATGTATCTTTGTCAAGATTCAGGTTGATGACACGAGATTCATAGTACACAGGACAAGTTGCACCATCGGATACTGCTTGTGTCATATCGTAGATGTCGATATAGTCGCCGAACACTTCTGTTGTATCTCGATCTTTAGTAGAAATGGGTGTTCCTGTGAAACCTATAAAGGACGCATTGGGTAATGAATTATGTATAATTCTAGCAGTACCGATTGAAATTTTCCCAGTTTCTTCGTTTACTTTTTCTTCAAATCCATATTGTCCTCGATGTGCTTCATCGGTCATGACTACAATATTTCGTCTTAGAGAAAGAGGTTCGTCAGATTCTTCAAACTTCTGCATTGTAGTGAATATTATTCCGTTGGCTTCTCGTCCGGCTAATAGTGATTTTAAATCTTCCCGGCTTTTAGCTTGTATGGGTATTTGGCGCAAGAATTGTTGGCATTTGGAGAATTGAGTATAGAGTTGATCGTCCAAATCATTTCGGTCGGTAATAACTACAATAGTTGGTTGACTTAATTCATCCTGAAGAAGATGAGCGTAAAATACCATTGATAGTGATTTTCCGCTTCCTTGCGTATGCCAGAAGACTCCGATTTTTCCGTCACCTTGTGTTGCCTTTTTAGTTCGTTCTACTGCTTTCTTCACAGCAAAATACTGGTGATAGGCGGCTAAAATCTTTGCAGCACCTGACTCTTCTTTAGAAAAACAAATGAAATTCTTGATAATGTCAATGAAACGTTCTTTTATGAATATTCCTTCGAAAAAGGTATCATAATCAATAAACTGGGAACTTTCATATTTCCCGTCTTTGGTTTTCCATTCCATATAACGGTCTTCATTGCTGGTGATTGTTCCCGCTTTTGAGCAAGCCATGTCACTCATTACGCAAAAGACATTATATACGAAAAGTGAGGGAATTTCTTTCATGTAATTACGTAACTGAAGGTAGGCTTCGGATACATTTGTTTCTTCTCTTGATGGAGATTTTAACTCAATCACAACGAGAGGCAAACCATTGACAAATAGAATAATATCAGCACGCTTTTCTGAATTTTCAACGAATGTCCATTGATTAATAACTTTAAAGTCATTACGCTTGATGTTTTTGTCATTGTAATCTATCAGGTAGATGATGTCGTTACGTTGTTCTTTTCCGTCAAAAAAAGAGACCTCGATTCCATGTTGAAGATAGTCCATGAAAAGCTCATTCCTCTGTGGCAGGCTACCTATTTCGATATCTTTTAGTTTAGATATGGCTTCGTCAATTGCCGGGCGAGGTTTTCCATAATTGATAGTGGTTAAGCTTTCAATTAATTGTTCTTCATAAAAAGGTACATAATAGTCCCGTTCAATATTGGGACCATATTGATGCTGATAGCCTAAGTTCTCGAAGAGAGCTATCAATGCTTTTTCATAACTACCTTCTGTAAATGACATATTTTCGTTCTTTTGCTAAGTTATCTAAATATGAAAAATATATTTCTTTGTATGCTTGATAGTCTTGTTTATATAATGCTTCGGAAGCAGATAAAATAACTCCACCTAATTCCAGAGGATTTTCTTCGTCAAACAGTTCGTTAAATTCTTGGCAGTCTTCATAATGTATGCGTGAGTCTCTTTTACATGCATGATTTATATAATAATGTATAATAAACCCACCTAACACATCTGTTATTTTGTATGCCAGTAAGGACATTGTTGTACTCATTGAGACATGGTTAATGTCTTGACCGTGAGACGCAAATCCGGAAATATTTCTTATTTCCGCTAGTTTTTGGGAGACTGACGCTATTCTCCTGACGAGTTCACATAAATCATCTTTATAGCATTCATTTGCATCTATCAGACAATTTATTGTTTGCTTTACCAAAGCTTGAAATTGCCCATAGTTGTCGTGTTCGATATTTTGATTGGCAAGTATTGTTTTGCATATACTTTCAACTAAACTTTTACAGGTTTCTATACATAATGCAGGATTCGTTTCAACTGTTTTTTCGATGGTTGAAATATGGGTTTCAAAGTAGTTGAAACTCGGTGTTTGATTAATATATTTTCGAATCCAAAGCATAGTGAATATTAGGCGATTAATTTTAAATTATCATTTATCCGGCGGTTTAACTCGATTTTATCATCAATTATTTTAAGTGATTTGCCGATTTTCTTTTGTTCACAAAGAGAAGGTAAACAAACAGAAAGATTTCTTATGTCTGCAACATTAAGATGTGCGACAACAGCACCATTGGCATGGATTTTTAAATGATGCTGAACCTCATTGCTTAGTAAGTAATAAACCAAAAAGTTGGGGTCAACTAAAGCCTTGTTTGGCTTTAGTAAAACCACACGCTGTCCAAGACATACTTTTTGTTTCTTTTGAATAATTGCCGCATTTCCTACTGGTGCTTCACGAGCAATAATTATATCATCTTCTTCAGGAATAGCCCGAAGTGTTCTTTTTTTATATACGTCAGAATTAACTCTATGAACATTGGTTAGAACCAAACGTCCTTTACCCACATTAGGAGTCCTGACTAAAGGTATACCAACACCTTCGTCTTTTGCAGTTGTATGAGGACAATCATATATTTTGCAAATATCTTGTAGAATCATCTCTTCCATAAATGAGAATTTAGCGGGTTAAATCGTTGGTTTCATTGTTAGTTATCTCTTAATTTAGCTTCTATCTCTTCAATGGTAGGCATAGTACCTTCCACTTTTTCAGGATAGAACTTCTCCAGATCATATTCGGAAATACCCAAAGGTTGGCTGCTCGACTCCAAAGCATACTGAGCTTGTATGCGGTCTTTCTCTTTGCAAATCAGTAAGCCGATGGTTGGGTTATCCCGTCCTTCCTTACGCAGTAAATGATTGCAAGCTACCACATATCCACCTAATTGACCGATGTCGGCAAAAGCAAATTTACCGATCTTTACCTCTACCACTACATAGCAGGAAAGCGAAAGATTATAAAAGAGCAAGTCGATAAAGTTTTCCGTTTCGCCTATTTCTAAACGATATTCTTTGCCCACATAAGCGAAACCCGTACCCAGTTCAATCAGGAATCGGGTAATGTTATTCAGTAGAGCATCTTTGAGCAACCGTTCATTGTAACGCCCAGTTATACCCGTGAAAGCAAAATTGTAGGGGTCTTTGGTCAACTCCTGTGCAAGGTCGCTCATCGCATCAGGCAATGTTTTTGTAAAGTTAGTCAGTGCCTTGCCCTGCCGCTCATAAAGGTCGGTGCTAATGAAATTGAGCAGCATACTACGACTCCAGCCGTTCTCCACCGTCTGGTGAACATAGAACAGAGCTTTGTCTATATCGTCTTTCACTTTATCCATTATCAAACAATGGTGTCTCCATGGGACTTCAAATATTCCACCAACTTGGTGGAATAATTCCGTTTCATTTTTTCCACCAAGTTGGTGGAAAGTTTTCAGAGCATCCTTGTATAACAAATAAAACTTCCTACAATAGTAAATATTGCTCTTTGACAAACCAGCCGCATTGGGTATAGCTTCACGTAAATCTTTGCTCAATCGAGTGATAACACTTTCGCCCCAGCGTTCTTCTACGTGCAATTCAACAATGTCACGACCTAAAAGCCAGTTGAATTTCAACTGTTCCACATTTACTTTCACCGCTGCCTTTATTTGGCTTTGACGATAGCGACCGCAAAGGTCTTTCACCCATTGCAGATATTCTTTATCAAGTATGTTTATTGATTTGTTCATCGTAATCTATAATACTTCAGTTGCGTTAATTTTTAGTTCTCCTGACATTAGCTTCGGGAGAAGTGTGTCGCGTAGAATTGTTAACCTAATACTTTCCTGTTCATTTCTTAGTATTTGGTCGAAATACGGTTTAGTCAATGAACTGAATGCTTTAAGTATTTCTTTATCCGGCATCAGAACTACCATCGCCTTAATTATTTTAGAATTGACAGCAGTTGCAATGGATGATGTGCTTCCAAGCTTTTCGTAATTATACCCTTTTAATAAGAAATATGTATATTCCCTATTTTTATCCGATGTGATAAATCTTGCTATAGCTTCATTAGTTGTTAATTCAGTTCCCGCAATTCCAACTCTTCCGATTGTAAGTTTAAAGCTTAGAAGAATCGTATCTTTGGGAACAAGTATAATGTTATACTTTTTGATGGCTTCATGTGTCAATAATTCAGATGATGTTAAAACAAATCTTCCACATGATCCTAAATCTGAAATAGATACCCATATATAATCTGATGAATTACTGGAAAACCATACTTGCTCTTTTCGTGGTGGGGTCTTACCAATATTAATATTATAAAAATCCTCGGCTTTACCAACGCGACACCCTTCAGGAATCATTCCCAGTTCCGATTCCACGAACTTCCCATCCTTGAACGGTTCGAAATCCACAAACCAAGACTTGAACAACGCTTGTGCCTGCTGCTCTAAATTATCATTTATACGTTTATTTAATTGAATTTTTGCATCAAAGCTGAAAAGTATTTTGCCAATAGTCTTTTGTAAATCATAACTTGGTATTTTAATACTCATTCTATCCAACATTTCATTACTTAAACTGGCTCTTGTTACCATGTTAGACATAGATGTAACTTGATTTCTAAAAATAGCACTTCTGAAAAAATAGGCAGAGAAAATTGAATCAATCTTGATTTTTCCATTAGGACGAAGTCTTTTTGTAAAACCATTATAAGTAGCATTTGGATAATCTTTTAGTGCAACACAACTATATGCCAGTTCATTTTGTGTTTCACTGGTACGAGTCAGGAAAACATCCCCTTCTTTTACCGAGAATTTTTCTCTTTCTTTTTTTGATGACTCAACTAAATCATCTAGTGTATTGGGTAAGAAATGATTCTTGAAAACAGTCTTGAATGAAACAAAATCATAACCATGTCCAAAGAATTTGCCTCCTTTGGATAAGCCGTTATTGAAATCAAATATTTCTCCTAATTTATATTCTTTCCACTCTTCCATAAATGAGAATTTAGCGGGTTAAATCGTTAATTTTTAGTTCACCTGACATTAATTTCGGGAGAAGTGTGTCACGTTGTTGCGCAAGTTTTTCTGCTTCGATAGTCAATACCATTGAATAATTCACTAACGGTGTTGCACATACAGAAAAAGCATCCATTACTTCACGAGTTGGGATTAAGATAGGCATATTAGCTGTTTCGATAGGACTTAAATTCGCTTGCGCTGTACCACGAGAAATTGTTTCTAAGTATGTTTTAGTGTCAGACAATCTGAACAAAATATATGTGTACGCCCAATCTGCTATTTTTTTAGGCTCTATCTTGGCAACTCGTTGGTTTAAAAGTAAATTGTCACTATTTACTAAACAGCATCTTCCAACATTTCCTGTTAAAGACAATAGAATATCTTTCTTCTTAAGAAAGCAATGTCTCGGGACTTTTACAGGTACATCATTAATACCGTCAGCTCCGTTTAATTCTAAATATCCATCCTGCACGGCTTTAATAGTGACTAACTTGTACTTGCCTTCAAATTCAAATGTATTTGATTTAAAAGCAAATCCAGATAATATTTCTATAATATCAGAAAGAACACCTGTTCTCCATCCTTTCGGTATCATTCCAAACTCTGAATTCACAAATTCTCCGTCCTTGAACGGCTCAAAATCCACAAACCAAGACTTGAACAACGCCTGTGCCTGCTGCTCTAAATTATCATTTATCTGCCTGTTTTTGTAAAACAGATGATTCTTATTGTTATATGTATTGTATCTTATCCGCATTTTAATTAATGTATTTACGATGAGATAGTTTTACGTTATTTTGATTAACCATAGCATAATGCATGGTAGTATCAATTTTTACATGACCGAGTAATTTCTGTACTTGTTCTACAGGCATCCCTTTGTCTATAGCCATCGTAGCAAGTGTTCGTCGGAATTTGTGAGGATGGACACGAGCTATTTTTGAAGAATGTCCAATTTTACGTAGTCGAACCTCTACACCCGATATTTGCAGTCGATTATGTGGCTTGGCAAGAGAGACAAATAATGCTTTGTTTCTGTCTTTACGGGAGCTAAGATATTGTTGCAGATGTATTTTAGCTCTTGCATTGAAATATACTATTCGTTCTTTATTGCCTTTGCCAAAAACGATGCATTCTCGTTCGTTAAAATTGATGTCTTCTCGGTTTAGTTTTACTAATTCACCGACACGCATTCCGGTTGAGCATAAGAGATCAATCATTGCAAGGTCACGAATTTCCGTACAGTTATCGCGAAGGTGTTCGATGTTTTCATCAGTAAGTACCTCTTTGATTTGTGTGCCGGTTTTTACTTTATGGATTCTATGTATAGGACTTTTTATGATATAATCCTCTTCTTCAAGCCATGAAAAGAAAGAAGAAAAGATTCGTCGAATATTATCTATTGTCACTTTACTGGACTTATGCTTGCGTTGGAATACAGCCAAGTATGCTCGTATATCTTCTGTAGAATAGTTTACTACTTTTTTAGGCATAGTCTTGAAAAGTTGTTTGACTGTTGAACTATAATATTTGATAGTCGGAGTAGTACAGCCTTCAACTTGCTTTGCGGACAAAAAGATTTCAAGCAGACGGTCGTTTGTAGCAGCATTTTCATGCTCTTTCTCACCGTCTTTTGTAATGGTGTATTTACTTATAACTTGAAGTAATACTCCATTAAGTTGAGCCATTTGTTCTATACTTAAAACATCTGTCATCGCATTGCTAATTTCTTGAATCAAATTTTCTTTCATATTCTTCTATTATTGAGTTAATTAATAAATCGAAGAATATAGTAATATTTATTTGATTGTGAATCCTATACTAGATAATTGTTTGCGAATTTCTTCTTCGAGGTCATGGGATTGTGCAAATAAATCAGATAATTCAGAAGTCAAACGTTCCATTTTTTCTTGAAACGGTTCTCCGTCATCTTCTGTTTCTGCAATTCCTACATACCGTCCCGGGGTGAGGATATAATCTTGTTTGGCTACATCATCTATTGATACAACAGCACAATAACCTTTTTCATTTTCTAAAGTTCCTGAATTGAAAGCATCAAAAGTACCTGCTATTTTCATTATATCTTCTTCGGATAATTCACGGAGTTTGCGAGTAACCATGCTACCCATATTACGGGCATCAACGAACAGTATTTTATTCGTCTGTTTTTTAGCCCGGTTGAGGAACCATAAAGAGACCGGAATACCTGTCGTATAAAAAAGTTGGGAAGGTAATGCTACAATTCCTTCTATTAGATCTGCCTTTATAATATTTTCGCGGATAGTTCCTTCACCGCCTGTTTGCGAGGATAGAGAACCATTGGCAAGTACCATTCCTATACGTCCTTTGGGGGAAAGATGATGAATCATATGTTGAAGCCAGGCAAAGTTGGCATTTCCAGCAGGAGGTATACCATATTTCCAGCGTACATCATCCTGAAGTTTGTTAGCTCCCCAATCACTTAGGTTAAACGGAGGGTTTGCTAGAATGTAATCAGCCTTTAGTGTAAGATGCTGGTCATCAAAAAATGTGTCAGCGTTGAATTTTCCAAGGTCAGGCTCAATGCCTCGAATCGCCAGATTCATTTGAGCCATTTTCCATGTAGTAGGGTTGCTGTCTTGGCCGAATACTGATATGTTATTGATATTTCCATGATGTCGTTCGATAAATTTGGCTGATTGTACAAACATGCCACCAGAGCCGCAAGCCGGATCGTATACACGTCCGCTATATGGCTGAAGCACTTCAACTAATGTACGGACAATACATGATGGTGTAAAAAATTCACCGGCAAGTTTTCCTTCTGCTTCTGCAAATTTGGAGAGACAATATTCATAGGTACGCCCTAGTATGTCCTTACTGTCCCCATGTTCTTTCATTTGAACGTTTGTAAATAAATCCACAACATCCCCTAAACGGCGTTTATCTAATTCTGGTCGTGCGAAGTTTTTAGGAAGAATCCCTTTTAAACGAGGGTTTTCTTTCTCTATCAGTCGCATGGCATTGTCAATGACAGTGCCAATCTCCGGAGTATGCGCTGCTTCTGCTATGACCGACCAACGAGCCTCTTTGGGTACAAAGAAAATATGCTCATAGGAATATTCATCTTTATCTTCCTCAAAGCCTTCTCCTTCATTGATGAGAGCTTGATGTTTTGCTTCAAAACTGTCTGATATATATTTAAGGAAAATAAGTCCTAAAACGACTGATTTATATTCTGATGCATCCATGTTGCCACGTAATAAATCAGCTGCTTTCCATATTTGTTTTTCAAATCCTAATTCGGCTGTATTTGTCTTTGCCATACTTATAACTATTTTTTTACTATTGCGATTTATATTTTATATGCATTCAATGTTTTCCAAAAACATTGAATGCATTAATACAAAAATACGAATAATCAGTAATGTTTATCTTAACATTTAGTGTGTTTTTTATTATAATTTCCCGAGTTTTTTCAATCTTGAACGGATAGCACCATTATTACGTTCAAAGATTTCTGTTAATTCTTTGATGCTTTTTCCTTCTTCATATAAGCGAATTAGATATTCGTCAGCTTCTTTTTCCCAAGGTAAATAAGCATTTCCGTATTCTTGTCTCTTTTCTTCTAAAGAATATTTTTTCTCTGGTTTATTTTCTCTTTTTATTTCTAAAGACCAATATTCAATAGCTTTGTTGATAGCATCTCTGAATTGTAATAGCTCTGAACGATCTATGAATATTTTTTCTCTTCTGAAATTTCCGGAACCTATATTTTTACTTTGGGTTATTTTGAGATATTGTTCTTCATTATTTTCTTTCAGATCAAAGAATAAATCTCCGCTATGACTTGATAATCTATATTCCATAATGTTGTCGTACTTTAAATTGGGAGTAAATGTAGGCATTATTACTGATGTTGTTATTATAAATGGAGTAAAATTTCTTCTTTCTATGGCTAGAACCTGCAAAAACTTTTATTTGAGCAAAAAATGTATGTTAAAAATATAGTTTGAGATGGTTATTCTAATGTAAATGTAATACTTCGCTTAACTTATCTCCAATAATTTTCTTCTCATTACTACCAATAGTAGACAATCTCACTAACGGAATTCCGTACAACTCTAAAATATGATTCTTTTTAATATCACGTTCTGACTGACTCGTCCCCGATTTGTGGAATGCATAACCATCCGTCTCAATAGCCAATACCGGTTGTTTACTCACACGATTATAAATTAGAAAATCAATATGAGTATTTATATTTTCAGCATATTTGCTTTCCTCTTCATTCAATAGAGAATAATCCTGAATCAACATATAGAGTGGTAAATGGCAAATGATATTCAAATGACGCATATTGATATTTTCTTTCAGGATATCTTCGAGTAAGGCAAATGTAAGATTTTCGGAATCGTATTCGGATATTTTCTTGTGTTTCTTCAAATAGGCAATTCGGGCATCTGTGTATTGCTCATATAGATAATCGAATATAGAATGAATCTTACTGGTGGAAACAGTGCCATTGTTATATTCGATATAAGCAATCAAATCGCTGATATTGCAGTCTTTGGGTTGTTCGTTTCCCGATACGACTAAATAGAATTGTGACTTAGCCCGCGAAACAGCAACATTGAGCAGGTTGGGATCGTCGGAAAAGGAAGTGATGACATCGTCGACAGTGGTCATAATGATAGCCTCCTTTTCTCTTCCCTGAAATTTATGGACTGTTGCGACATCAATATCCTCTTCAAGTGCGGATTTTACTGCATCTACTTGTTTGTTATATGGAGCTATGACGCCAATTTCATCTGTTTCATAAGATAGACTTGGTAGTACTTCCTCTTTGATAACATCTATTTCCCGTTGATTCATGTGACTGCGGGAGTGATTACCTTTGGCTGTCCGTATGGCACAAATGACATCCTCTTCTCCTTTATCACGTGTCATGATGACAAGATCTCCACCATAAAATTTCTGATTACAGAAGTTGATGATTCGAGGATGGCATCGATAATGTTCCCGTAACAAGGTCTGCGGTATATTCGGAATAACTTTGCAGACGGATTGCAGAAAACTCATATTGGCACAATCATATTCCGGTTTAATCAGGCACGCATTAGCGATAAAGTTTAGCGTTTTCTTATTTTCTTCTGTGACCACGTTGGGAAGTTGCATGGTGTCACCGACAATGATTGCATTTTTAGCACATGACAAGGCTAAAGCTCCGGTTTCAACGGAAACCTGCGATGCTTCGTCCATAATGATATAATCATATACGGCATCTCGTTGTAGACTGCTTAATGATGAAAAGGTCGTACTTAATATAATGGGGTATTCTTTCTGTACCTCTCGCCAATTATTTTTTAGATCAGGGAGCGTAAAGATGGGCTTGTCATGATTATTGCCATAGGTATGAAATAACTGATTCTTTAGATATTTCATTGATGTATCGGCCATTTGTCTAGCCATTTCTGCTGCATCTTTGTTGGCAAGCTCCTTTTCTAATGTGTCTATTTCAACTTCCAGCTCTGCGTACTTTGTTTGGTAGAATAAGATTTGGAAGTCAGCGATAATCAAACTCATCTCCCGTTTATAGAAACCTTTATCGGGGATTTTACAAATCGTTTTGCTCCTGAATTTAAAGAATAACCATTTCAACCGTTGAATAAAAGCTGCTATTCCCCGAAGACTTGATGATTGCTCTTTTTCTGCAAATTGCTGACATTCATTCCATAAATTCAGAAGGTCTGCCGAGCTGGAACTCTTTCGTTGTTTGAGAGTAATTTCTTTTGTTCCGAACTCTTGCAGATAATGTTGCCACTCTATTTTTAAAGCTTGTATTTCCTGTCTTGCCATGGCAAGGCGTTCCTGTTTGGAAAATATGCTTTTTAGTTCTTCTGTCTGATGATGTATCTGATTGAGAAATTGAGGTTGGTCGGCATCCGTATCATGCCATGACTCAAAGTCCTCCGGATATTGTTTTTCCTCTTCTTGAGTTTCGATGAATTTCTCTTTGTTAGCTGTGCTACCAAGCAATGCAACAATGAATCCCATATCGTATTTGGATAACTTCTCAAGTACATTGACGATGGCGGAGTTATTATTAGATACTACCTGAACAGTCTTACCACGCACAAGGATATTGGCAATGATGTTCAGAATCGTTTGGGTCTTTCCAGTTCCCGGAGGTCCTTGCACAACACTGATTTGGTTCTCAAAAGCTGCCTGGACTGCTTTTTGCTGGCTTGCATTACAACCGAAAGGAAAAATCAAGGTTGAGGCAGTCTGGGTCTGCATTTTATATTTTTGAGGATTCAGATATACAGCAATAGCTCTGTTGTTTGCGATGAAATGAATCTTTTCATATTGTTTTGCCAATAGCTTCGTTCCGTCATCAGCTTTCAATTCGTTCGCATCGGCAACTTTCTTCAAATATTCGAATATACTTTTCGAACGACTCTCTCCCAAGCATGATTCGATAATTTCTAAGTCCTTTTCTCTGTAATCATACTCTTTACCATTCAGAAAACGAATGTGCCAATAGCTGTGTGATCCGGCCTTGAAAATAGATAAGGCTTTGATGTTTGATAAAGTTCTTCCTTTACTGATTATTTGATAATTATTGGGGTCCGGTTTGTCCGGATCAGTCAGCCAAAGGACATTTTCTTCTTTATAAGTATACGTACTAGGAACATTTCGGAATACTATCTTATAGCTGTCATCATAATTCTGGCAGCTTTCTATTTCGGGAGTCTTGATTTGACCTTTTATAATAATCAGATTTTCGGAAGTATCTATCATAGGCTTGTGTGTAAATATAATAAGTCGTGCTGCTGTTTTTATTTATTATTTTGGATATAAAAGTAAGAATATTTTCCAGAATATCAAAGCTGAAGTAGAAAAAACAGTGAATGACTTTATTCAGCTTTGTATTGTTATAAATGTAGAGTGAGATTCGGTTTGGGAGTATTGAACGTGATAAAAGAGATTTGTTTTGCCAATGAAATCATTATCTTTGCAAGGTATATATTAATGAACGAGGAGGATATTATGCTTGCATACACATATATTGAACACGGAAAGTTTGAACTGCAGGAGAAAGCGAGACCGGAAATAAAGGATTCACGGGATGCAATTGTACGTGTAACACTTGGTAGTATTTGTACGAGTGATCTTCATATTAAACATGGCAGTGTGCCGCGTGCTGTGCCCGGAATAACTGTCGGGCATGAGATGGTAGGTGTAGTAGAACAAGTGGGGGCTGATGTCACTTCGGTGAAGCCTGGTGACAGAGTGACTGTGAATGTCGAAACTTTCTGCGGTGAGTGTTTTTTCTGTAAGCATGGATATGTGAATAACTGTACTGATCCTAATGGCGGTTGGGCTTTAGGTTGCCGAATTGATGGTGGTCAGGCGGAATATGTCAGAGTTCCTTATGCAGATCAAGGTTTGAACCGTATTCCTGATACTGTGAGTGATGAACAAGCCTTGTTTGTCGGTGATGTACTTGCAACAGGTTTTTGGGCAGCACGTATCTCGGAAATTATCGAGGAAGATACTGTTCTGATTATCGGTGCCGGACCTACCGGAGTTTGTACTTTGTTATGTGCGATGTTGAAGCACCCTAAACGTATTATTGTCTGTGAAAAGTCTCCTGAAAGAATTCGCTTTGTTCGCGAGCATTATCCTGATGTGTTAGTAACGGAGCCTGAAAACTGCAAGGATTTTGTGATTCAAAACAGTGATCATGGTGGTGCAGATGTTGTTTTGGAAGTAGCGGGGAGTGATGATTCTTTCCATTTGGCGTGGGATTGTGCTCGTCCTAATGCTGTTGTCACCATAGTAGCCCTTTATGACCAGCCGCAGTTTCTTCCTTTACCTGATATGTATGGCAAGAACCTGATTTTTAAAACAGGGGGAGTGGATGGTTGTGATTGTGTCGAGATTCTCAAACTGATTGAGGAAGGGAAAATTGATACTACTCCTCTTATTACGCATCGATTTCCGTTGAATGAGATTGAGGAGGCTTACCGTGTCTTTGAAAACAAGTTGGATGGGGTTATTAAAGTAGCAATTTATAAATAATCTATTATGCCTATTATTGAAATATCATCTTTATCTCATCCTGGAGTTGAGATATTCAGTGCTCTCACTGAAGCTCAGTTGCGTAATCACATTGAACTTGATAAAGGGCTTTTTATAGTAGAAAGTCCGAAGGTTATCAAAAGGGCCTTAGAGGCTGGCTATGAGCCTTTGGCAATTTTGTGTGAACATAAACATATTATTGGTGATGCTTCTGATGTAATAGAACGATATAGTAATGATTTACCAGTCTATACTGGTAGCAGGGAATTGCTTTCTAAGCTTACTGGTTATGTTCTGACGCGCGGTGTCCTTTGTGCAATGCATCGTCCTATTTTACGTTGGGTGGAAGAAATCTGTCATGAGGCCCGGCGTATTGTCGTGATTGACGGCGTTGTTGATGCCACTAATATTGGTGCTATTTTTCGTTCGGCGGCAGCATTAGGGATGGATGCTGTATTGTTGAGGCGCAATTTTTGTGATCCGTTGAATCGCCGTGCGGTCAGAGTATCTATGGGAGCTGTTTTCTGTATTCCGTGGACATGGATGGACGGTTCTCTCTCTGATCTTAGTAATTTGGGCTTTCGTACAGCTGCTATGGCACTTACAGATAATTCGGTTTCCATTGATGATCCTATCTTGATGGCTGAATCTAAATTAGCTATTGTGGTGGGTAGTGAAGGGGATGGGCTCGCACATGAAACGATTGCTGAGGCTGATTACGTAGGGATATTCAGTAAATGTTCCTCTTTCTAAAAAATCAAGAGAAAAGCTTTGCTTT
>ERZ838483.681-NODE-681-length-39855-cov-3.372437_pt1 | contig 39855 bp, 28 predicted proteins | sample MGYA00519939_ERZ838483 | MGnify/ENA primary metagenome ERZ838483 (study PRJEB31850, sample SAMEA3708836) | human gut metagenome | biome: human gut; feature: human-associated habitat; material: faeces | place: China | collected 2014 ... | reverse complement strand
GATTGCAATGGCAGTGCAGTGATGCATCAAACGATCGATGATTGCAGTTGCATCCATCTCTTCAACGGAATTGCGAAAGACGCTCACGTTTACATCGAGCTTTCCCGCCTCTCCCTTCAGCACCATCTGATCCTGAATGCCATACACATTGGTACTTTCAAGAATTGCAGATGCTTCGTAGAACTCTCTGTTTCTATCCTCGATGATCGTCTTTACCAACTTGTAGCACGTCTTGGCGCCGGCGAGAAAACGGTACCCTTGCAAGCCAATCTTGATAAGCATTTCCAAATTGAAGTACCCGTGTTGAACAACATCCCTTTGGTTTGTGAAAAGGGAACGGCGAATAAGCCTCTGACAGAGGAACAAGAAGCTCGGAATAGGATAAAGTCAAACCATCGTTGCCGCATCGAACACATCTTTGGCTTCATCGAAAATTCGATGGGCGGATCGTTTGTCAGGTGCGTTGGGATCAAACGCACCGCCGCCTATCAGTGGCTGATCATGTTCGTTTACAACATCTGCCAACAAATTCAGCTGCAGGCATAGCTTGATCGGCCGGACGTCCGAGATCGTTCACCCAACCCTCCCATCAACTGTTTAACCGGATGCCTCGCTGCCTTGGTGCTGTCGAGGCTGGTGGCGCTTGTCCGCTCAACGACTGGCAACCTCGTAAAAAAGGGATCGCATGATTTGCGATCCCTGCAGTTTTTTATGGAAGTCCCCTTAAAATGGGCCTTGCAAAAAGGCTATTTATTAGCCACTAGACTAAATAGAGAATATGGATCGTCATAATCTTCAAACAAAACTTCTGTAACATTAGATGAATTACAAATCGGCATTTTCTTTAAGGTGAATCCATTCAAGGCTTGCTTTGCTGTAAGTTTCGTCACACATGTATCTCGGAAGTTGTTGTAAATGACGATCGCTTTGGGGGCACCATTAAACAGAGCAAGCTCCACAAAACCGCTACGCAGCCCTAACAACAAATCCGATTGACTACACAATTCCACAGCTTCCTGATAAGAAAGTTCCTTCGTTTGGGTGACGTCAAGAAGATCATATTTCGAATTCATTGCATTTAAGAATACTTGGTAACCTTCACTTTTCAAGAAAATTACGATGCTGTGCCAATATTCAAATGGCAGCTCTTTCAGCGTGTCTGCTTCTGGGCTCAAAAATGCAATCTTTGGATATTTTTTCCTGATTTCTTTTACCGTTCCGCTAACGGAACGACTGACGGCAGATTTCTCCTTAGATAATTTTCCTAAATGCGACAACAAGCAGTCAAAGTAATGGCTATTACCAGACAGAATTTTTTGTTCAACTGCCGTAAAGTAAATGCGGTTAAGCGGTACGAAAATGGTTTTCCCGTTGCGCTCAAATGAAGTATCAATGAATTGACACCTCAAGTCATGTAACACATAGATCGGAATATTATCTCTAATGGCCATCCTGAACACCTGCTCTAGCTTCTTATTGGTGCAGATGATGCAAGGATTCTTCTTGCACGAATCATTGACGTATTTTTGCAATCGTAATGCCAACTGGTAAACTTCACCTGCCCCGGAATAGCAGCAAACATAGAGGTCATGATTGGGAAAAAAACGAAATACTGCATCAGCGTATTTTTCTACAGTTTTTACCTTGACATTGGTAAAGAACAAAGGCAAACCAAACACATGAAATATGCCTTTTTGCTTCTCGAAGTTAATTCGATACTCGATAATGCTAAGATTGAGAAATTTTATATACCACCCTCTCGTGTAAGAATTTTTTCTATACGAAATTAAAGCCATTCTTCTATCCCTTATTAACCAGACCTACAACATTTCGAAGATAAGACACAGAATCATTCAAGGAATTTAGCTTGATAATACAAGGTATGCTTCCAGGTATTTTCCATGTCTGCGATTGGCTATTAAACAGCCTTTCGTGCAAGAGGTCGTGTAAGTGTTCATCCTTGAAATAAGATATATTGCTCGCAAAGTTATTCCTGAAAAAATCTCCCCAGTGTATGAGGATCAATTCCTCTGCGTAAAATGTACCGCATTTAAGGATGCTCTTCTCTTTCGCAAAAGTAAAGAACCAATCAACGTTATACTGCACATTGTACTTTTTGTAATCTTTTTGCCAATCATTATTTGCATAGAACTTTATCCAACTTATGAATTTATTCATAGTCTTCGTGAAAGTAATTCCAAAAGACCAATGCGTCCCTACACTACGAGTCCACCACATATCATAGGAGAATGCATCCAAATCGTTACGACGCGCATATTCCTCAGCCATCCGTAACAGCTCACATCTCTTTTCAACATTACAGCAGAACGCTGTATCGTCCGCATCAACATTCCAAAAAAACGCATAACCTTTTTTTTCAGCGTGAGAAAATGTTGTGAAATGTGCAATTCCCGCTTTTAGCCAACATTTCGAGATCATTTTTCTCAAAAGAGAATTAAAGACTCGCGTTTGACTCTTTATTATCTGAAATCGTCTGGATGGGAATACGACTTTCTTTTCGAGAATCTTATACAGCGCAGGATTGTCGCATACGATAAAGCAATCATAGTTGAGACGATGGAAGGTCTCTATCCATTCTTGAAGACAAAAAATTGAGTATTGATCTTTCCGATTGATTTTCAAGTAGGCCGCAATTTCAGAGTGCCTTGTTGTTTTTCCTATCCCGGGCAGAATTTGAGTTACGCCTCTCTCCTTTAGATAGACAGGGAATTCCCCAATTCTATATTCTTTCCCTACTTCTCCATTATTTGTTCTATAGACGTACTTCTGGATAAACATAATGTTCCCCTGTGATTAGCTAACCTACATCTAGCGCCTAGTTAAGGAAGCTCTAGACAGATTGACCTTCAACAAGACGCGCCTCTCATGAGGTGCTTTTTTTCATAAAAAAGCCGTTTTGGCGGCAAAAAAACCGGAAATTCGTTTCATATTCAAGACGGAAAGCCTTGAATCAAGGCTCTTTCGAGCTCTATGGGTGCGTTTATGCCACACTCCTTCTGCGCCAGCAGTCGAAGCAGAAAAGATTAGCAACGGCCAGCAGCGTACTGATTCGGTGGGCGTTCTTCTTGATGCCTCGATACCTCGTTTTGGAGTACCCCATATCAAGCTTGACTCGTTTGAAAACGTGTTCTACCTTACTGCGAACGCTTGCCTTGAATCGCTCCATTTCACGCTCAGCGGAATCCTGACTCATTGTTTTCAGACACCCCGGCTGACGGGCAATCATATAGTCAGCTCTTGAGAGATCTTGAAATTCATCACGCTGTGTGATCCCAACATATCCTGCATCCCCATAAACAACTCGCGTGTCGTCAGCAATGACTTCACGGGCACGTGTAATATCATGTTCATTGGCCGGCCCATAAACGACATCCATCGCAATGCCGATGATCTCATCGGTTGCCACGTGCATTTTCATGCCAAAGTGCCAGGTGTTGCCCTTCTTTCCTGAGGTCATCTCAGGATCACGGGTTCCGGTCTTATTTTTGGTTGAGGTTGGAGCCTCGATGAAAGATGCATCAACAATTCGCCCCTTCACCAAGTGAAGACCGGCCGCATTAATTTTGGCATTCACTATCTGCATGATCTGCGGACCGAGATCGTGTTTTTCGAGAATATGGCGGAACTGAAGGATTGTCGTTTCGTCCGGCGTTCGATCCGCCATGGACAAGCCGACAAACTTACGGACAGTGAAATTTTCATGGAGGCAGTCTTCCATTTGCGGGTCACTCAGGTTGTAGGTGATCTGGAGCAAATGGATGCGCAGCATTAATTCAAGAGCATAGGGCTGACGGCCGCGGCGGCCTGATACGAAATAATGCGGCCGGATCAAGTCAAGCAGGTCTTTCCAAGGAATCAAGGATTCCAGCCTCTGCGTCAGACGCTCAAGTCGAGTCTTGCGGGTCTTACGTCTGATCTCGATCTCAAGATCGGTAAAAGATAGCTGTTCCATTGGAAAACTCTTAAAAATCAAATGATACGACAAAAGCGCTTCTCAGCGCTTTTGTCCAGACCCACCCTAAGTGCCTCAACGATTTCAGCGGCTCTCGACTACGATCTACAGCTCGTAAATCCGAGATTTTTGGTTGTTAAAGAGGAAGACGATCCGTGAAACGCCCTGCAGCAATTCCAGCGATTCCCATAAACGCAGACGGTTGACGACGAGTTGCTTGGGATCTTTTCTAACTCGTAGACCGCAAATACGTACGTGAGAATGTCACGCTGAGGCATATATTTAAAAATCGGCATTCCGAGAAACCGCACCAAACTGATTTCCCGATGGAACAAATCCTTTTCGACAATCAGACACAAAAACCGCCAATGCTCGTTCTGACTGCCGATTCGATGCGAATAAAAAAGTTTTCCCAACCTGCTCATCGTGCTGACTCCTGTCTTGATTTTTTGTTGTTACTGCGGTGCCTGAACCACGCCGCCAACTGCGTTTGTTTCAACGTGTCCGTTTCCGTCAAATCGACTGGGGCTTCGGGCAGCCCCTGCAAGGTGAACATCGGAAAAACTTCTTCGATCGTCCGCGCGGGCGTGTTAAAACCTCGGTCGGGAAAGGGGCGATACACGACAAAGGACGGGATTCCAGTCAGGGAGAGCCAATCGACCAAGCCACTACGGATGGCGACCAGCCCTGCTGCCTGCGTGGCTGCAGCGTAGAGCTCCGGAAAAGACAAAAACCGGGGATCCTGCGGATCCGAGGGATTGCAATACAGCCGCATTCCACTGTTCGCCGCACACTCCTTAACGGTCTCGATCTCTGCACCAGTGAGACGACCGCATGAAAAGGAAGAAGGCGACAAGATGACCGTACGCGTCAGGTCTTCACGGGAAACATCCAGTTTTTGTAGCGCGGAAGAAAGCTCTGCAGCCAACCGTTCCGAATCCGGGCGGCGGGCAGCAAAAAACCGACTATCGTTTTTTTTAACGCCAAAATAGTCCCGCATCCAAGTGAAGAAATTCTCCGGCCCGTCAGGGCGGCGGGTTGTGTTTTCCAACTGCGCGAAGTAGCGGCCCGGGAAGCATATCTGGATGCGCCAGTCTCCGGCATCAGCGTCGTCCGTCAAATGCCGCAACACCCGGGGTTTCGCTACGACCGATCGTATCCGGGGAAACAGGAAAGAGAGCATTTCTTGGTGGTATTTCTTGGTGCACAAAACCACCACATCGTCCGGCCCTGACAATCCTTGCGCCACTAAGAGTTTCTCGAAGAAATAGCCCAGCAGCAAAGCAATTTCGCCGGAATTGGCCCAAAACACGTAGACATGCTTTTTGCCGTCGACGCGCCGCACCGAAACGGAGGCGAACAAGCGATCCAAGTCGCGGGAGAGCACCGAAAGGATGTCGAAGGAATTGACCACCAACGAACGGCCGATGTGCCACCGGAGGCGGTGACCTAGCAGAGTGCGGCCCCAAAGCGGAAGCCCCAGCAACCACGACTGGCGGGAGGCTTCACCGAAGTCGGCAAAGCGAACGCTCTCCCGATACAGTCCGCCTAGAAAGGAGCGTTCCAACCGACTGTCGGTGCGTTTTTTCTCATAAATCGGCAGCCCGAGCAGGCGCTTCACCTTCACGAGCCGCAGGTCGTCTTTGACTTCGTATCCGATCACAGCGTCTCGTCCCGGACCACGTGGATGGACAAAGGCTCGTCACGTTTCTTATTGATCGCGAAAGCCGTAGGCAACCCCGAAGGCTTGCAGTCGTTCGCCAAGATGCGCTCGCCCGCAGGCATTCCGTAAAGGATGGTGTCGAATCTGATGTGGTGGTCTGTGAGAAAGGCTTCCAACCTCGGACCGATCTCCTTTTTTCGCGCCGTAAGCAGCACCACGACGTCTTGCGGCGGCAGCGAAGCGAAAAATTCCTTCACGCCGGGCAGCAGCTCATCGCCCACGGGTCGCAGATGACCGTTGTGGACGACGATAGTGCCGTCAACGTCCAACACCCACGTCTTGGGCAAAGTCGACATGCGTAATGTTGTCATGTTTCTGTCTCCAGGCGGCAAGGACAAGATTCCCGCCGCGGCCGGGTTTAGAGAAAGTCGGCGGACTTCAGGATACCGTTGTAGAAAGCCCCGCAGATGGAGTCGTAGTCTTCCCACGCGTAAGTCGTGAGCGACAGCCAAATCACCGCGTGCAGGGCCCGGATCTTGGTGCGGTTGACGTCTTCGAGGTTCTCGAAAAAGAACTCCTCCATATCGGCCCAGTTGTTGGGCTTGATGGACAGTTCCACACTCTTGTCGCCGATAGAGAGGGCGAACTTCTTTTGATTGAACTGGTCGTAGTTGCCCGCCAGCGAGTAGTAGACCTTGGCCCAGTCGTAATCCTTATCCCCGTAGAACTTGGTCTTGCCGAAGTAGCCGCGAGGGTCAATGAGCACCAACCGTTCATGGAGACGGTCGTAGAGCATGTTCGAGAACGTCGAATCACCGTGAATGAGGCAGAACTTGCGCGGATAGTATTGGCGCAGCGTGTTTTTCAGCGCCTCGCGGTCATAGAAGATGTTCTTGTAATAGCGTCCGTTGATGCGGATGTACTCGTCCTTGGCGAATGGCACGAGGTTTTCTACCTTCTGCAGACGGTCGAAGGTCTTGGTAATGTAGTTGGAATCGAGGTCGGCGGTCACCGCGTCGATCTCGGGTTCCAAATGATGAAGGTCATCCAAAGCCTTGACGATGCTCTTGACAATCTTTTTTTTCTCCGTGACCGTCAGGCAGTCGTACTCGAAGATGTTGCGGCCCCGGATACGTTCCATCACCAGCGGCTCGTAAGAATAAAGCTTCGGAATGCTAGTGCAACCCAGCGCCGTAACGTGCTTGTACCAATTGATCTCGTCAGCGGCGATCTTCTTGCCCTGCTCGTCGATGCCGCGTTTGGTGATGGTTTCGTCGTTGAGCACGACTTCGTTGAACGGGCGGCAGATCGAAGGCTTCTTGATGGCCTCAAAGGCGCTCAACGTGCCCACTTCCGTGACGTGCTCCAAATAAAGAGGTGCGAACGTTGTCCCCTTGCCCTGCAGCCATGGCACCAGCGCACCTTCGCGGGGAATGTCTCGCAACTCATCCTTATTCTTGAAAACAAAGAATCCGGCTACGCCCGCCGAGGAAGAGGCTGCGTGGATGAACTGTCCGTTTTCGAACGACCAACGGCAAGGGAACGTCCCTGAAAGCCCCACGAAATTGGCCTTTAACGGACGCTCTGTTAAGGCTTCGGGTACCCGGTAGTCTTTCTCGAAGAAGAGGTCACACCACACAATGAGGATCGGTTCATCGTCGCGGATCTGCGAGACTACCTGCTCAATGCCCGAAATGGTTCCAGTGCCGTCGGCGGAGACGATTTTCACAGAATACTGCGCCCCGAACGCCGCGAGATACCGTTCCAGAACGTCCGCCTTGTAATCACAGATCACACTGAAATCGGCGCCCTTGAAAGCCTCGAACGTCCAAAAAATCATCGGGCGGTTGTCGACCGGAACCAAACATTTGGGACGGTTGCGGGTGAGACTTTCCAACCGCGTTCCTTTCCCGCCCGCTTGAATAATGACGTGCATGAACTTCTCCTGATTGTTTTAATTTATCTTGGCTGCCACGAGATCGTGGATGTGCACCAAGCCCACGACGGCGTTGCGGTCGTCCACTACGACCAGTTGATTGATTTGAAACTTGCGGATCAAGCTCATCGCGTAGAAAGCAGATTCGTCGGCCTGCACCGACTTCGGAGTCGGATTCATCAGGTCGCGAGCCTTGAGGCTCTTCAAGTCGGTGTCGTTTTTCAGCGCCCGTATGAAGTCACCTTCGGTGAAGATGCCCGCAAGCTTGCCGTGATCGGTCACTACGAAGCAGCCCAAATGCTTTTTCGCGAGCACGTCGAGGGCATCCATCGCGGGATCGTCCAAACCGACTGTCGGTATATTTTCCGGGCCGCGCATGACGTCGGAGACCTTCATCAGCAGACGCCGCCCCAACGCTCCCGCCGGATGGCTACGTGCAAAATCTTCTGCACTGAAGCTCTTGGCGATGATGAGCGCCCCGGCGATCGCGTCGCCCAAGGCCATTGTGACCGTGGTCGATGCTGTCGGTGCCAAATTGAGCGGGCAGGCCTCACGGTCGATGGCGGTCACCAAAGCTACGTCGGCCACCCGCGCGAGCGAACTACGCGGCTTTCCGGTCATGGCGATGATTGGAATGCCCATCGCCTTGAGAGCCGGGACACAGGTCATCAATTCGCTGGACTCGCCGGAAAACGAGATGCCCACGAAGACGTCGCCGGGCCGGATCATGCCGAGATCGCCGTGGGCGGCCTCGTCCGAGTGCACGAAAAACGAAGTCGTGCCCGTGGAAGAGAACGTGGCGGCAAGTTTGCGTCCGATGTGCCCAGACTTGCCAACCCCTGAGAAAATGACGTTGCCCTTGGTCTGCAGGATCAGGCGCACTGCCGCGACAAACGGGGCTCCCAAATCGTTTTCCACCTTTTCCAGTGCCTGACGTTCCAAATTGAACACCCGGCAGCCTTCGGCCAGTATTTCGTCATCGGTCATCGACATGAACATCCTCTCCTAACTTGCGTGAGCACCCCCGCCGGAAGAAGACACAAAAGCGCGTGACCTTCCGGGATACGGTAAAAGAAAAAACAGTCGGCCATCAGGGGTGTGTCCTCCCGGCTGTCTGTAATTTGTAAAGCTGGTGAAAAAGTCCTGAGGGGCGGACGAGTAGCTCCGCTTGTGTTACCTGCTCATGCACCACACCGTTGTCAAGCACCACGATCCAATCGGTGTCGGCGATAGTGGTGACAGTAGTTTTGCCGCGTGCAAGACGTGCCAATGCCGCTTTGACGGGGGCGAAATGTCGACCGTCACTGTCGCAGCTGCAAGCGGCCTGTACGAGCTTTTGTGCGCCGTATGACTCTTCCACCCGTGAGTGCATCGCACCCACGTTGTCTTGACTTGCTTTGACGATCAAACGCCTCCGGAGGCTGATCGAGCACAACACGAAGGGCGACGCCGCTACTAAAAAAACAGTCATCAGCATGAGCTGCCAGTTGTGCCAAAAAGTGACAGCCAAGAGTGCCACGGCCAGCATCGAATCACGCACCAACACCATGAAAGATTCCGTGGCACCGGATAGTGCAATGGTGTCTTTGTTGACGAACTTGACACTCATCCGACCTATAGAAAACATCTGATACTGCGGAGCCCGAGAAAAAAACGAGTTCCTGAGCGTTACCAATACGTTTTGGCTCATCCGCGCCATCACGACCATACTGCTAACTGAACTCACCGCCGAAAAAAGAGAAACGCCCAAAAGCATCACCGGCCCCGCGAACACGGCCCATCGCTGTCCTTGACAGAACCCGAGATCGGTGAGATGCCCCAAAATCATGGCGATCGCCGAGGAAGTGCACGCAGTCACGAGCAGCAAAACCACGGAGGCATCGAACAGCCCCTTGGTGGCTCCCAAATAGACGTTGAACCGCACCAAGAGGGGGACGAACCAGAAAGTGAGATAGGAAAGCGGAGATCTCACGGCTCATCTCCCACAAGAGTCAATCGCTGTATAGAGACGCGCGAAGAGTCCCTGTCGGGCGAGTAGTTCGGCTTTGGTACCAACCTCGACGATCGCACCGTTATCCATGGCGAAGATGCGGTCGGCATTCTCGACGGTCGAGAAGCGGTGCGCCACGACGAACACCGTCCTTCCCTTGGTGAGAACATCAATGGCCTGCTTCACGGCCGACTCGGCTTCGGAGTCGAGCGCTGACGTCGCCTCGTCGAGAATCAGAACCGGCGCATCCTTGAGGATCGCCCTCGCGATGGAAAGGCGCTGCTTCTGTCCTCCGGACAAGAGCCCACTGCCCTCCCCTACGCGAGCGTTCAAGCCATCGGGGAGCGAAGCGACGAAGTCCTTGAGCGCCGCGGCGTCCAAAGCCGCCCAGACGGCCTCGTTCGAAACGTTCGGAAGGCCATAGGTGAGGTTCTCGCGGATGGTTGCGTCAAGGAGCACCACGTCCTGCGAGACGATCGAGATCTGCCTGCGCAGACTTTCAAGCGTTAGATTCCGGATGTCATGACCGTCCAAAGTGATCCGTCCCTCTGTCGGTTCCCAGAACCGCGGAATGAGGTTTACGATCGAGGTCTTCCCCGATCCCGATTGACCGACTAACGCAACATGTTCGCCGGGTTTGATGGTGAGATTGATGTCCTGGAGCGCAAACTCCGTCTGCCCTGGATATTTCAGAAAGACGTGTTCAAATCGAATTTCGCCTTTAGCTCGGTCTAAATTGATCGTGCCTTTGTCCAATTCAGGCTCAGCATCGAGCATTTCAAAAATGCTTTTGGCTGCCGTTGACATCGCCGCAAACGTACCGTTTAATCCTGAAAGCGCTTGTATCGGCGTTCTCAGCAAAAGCAAGGCTGCGAGAAATGTGATGAATTCGCCGAAAGTCAGCAGTCCCTGCTGAGCTTGAAAAAGTGCGGCGCCGACAACAAACGCGATCGCCACCATCGTGAGCATCTGCGTGAGCGGCGTTGAAAGACTCTGCGTCTGAATGGTCTTCATGGCCAGACTGCGAATACGGCCGTTGACCTGAGCAAATCGCTCGTCCTCAAAGTCGTAGGTACCCGCAACCTTCACAATGCGCGCAGCGCCGTAAGATTCCTGCACACGCGAAATCATGGCGGCCAATGCTTCTTGCGAACGCTTGACGATCATGCGCATGCGGCGGCTGATCCCACGAAGAATGAATGCCAGCCCCGGAGCAATAACGAACGCCACAAGCGTGAGCTGCCAGTTGTGCCAGAAGAGAACTGCCAGCAACGCAATCACTTGGACGATATCGCGCACCAAAACAATGATTGAATTCGTTGCGCCGCTCAAAGCAATGTTGGCTTCATTTACGAATTTGGAAGAAACCGTTCCGGTCGAAAACTGTTGATACGCCTCCGCCGGCCAATGCAGCATCCGTTCAAAAAGCTCAATTCGCAAGGTAACCAGCACAGACTGCGACACCTTTGCCATCAAAATAGAACTCATCACGGTAGAAACCGCAAACAGCAGCGATACACCGATCAAAGCTGCCGGCGCCGCGAAGATCACCCACTTTTATTCCTGATAAAAACCAAGATCGGTGAGTTTGCCCAAAAGCGTCGCCGTGAGGGACGACATGCTTGCCGCGCCAATGAGAAAGATGCAGGCGAGCGCAATGAGCCCCTTATATGGGAGAAGCATGCGAAAGAGGCGGATGAGATCCGCATCCAGACCATTTGCAAAAACGCGCCGCAGGAAGTTCATGCCGCATCCTCCTGCTCGCCCTTGGCACTTATGCCCTGAAGACGACAGAGCTTCGCGAAGAGACCGTTTCGCTCAATAAGTTCCTGCCAGCTTCCGGACTCAACGATCCGGCCGTCTGTCAATGCCAGAATTTGATCTGCATGCTCAATTGTGGTCAGGCGATGCGCAACGATCAGCGTGATGCGTCCGGCCATGAGACGCGTTAAAGCCTCTTTAATCTGCGCTTCCGACACACCGTCAAGGGCAGACGTTGGTTCATCCAGAATCAGAATGGGGGCGTTCTTCAGGAAAGCTCGTGCAATAGAAATCCGCTGTTTCTGCCCGCCGGAAAGACGATCTCCAGCCTCACCCACCGGTGTGTCCAGCCCTTGCGGAAGACTTTCCACAAAGTCGGTTAAAGCAGCATCTGCTACTGCGCGCCCAATATCTTCATCCGAAGCGTTCGGACAACCATAAGTGATGTTTGCGCGAATCGTGTCGTCAAACATCAGCACGTCTTGCGAAACGATGGCTATTTGGCTTCTTAAGCTTGACAAGGTATAGCGTTGTGCATCAACGCCATTAATAAGAATCCGTCCTGATGTTGGATTCCAAAACCTCGGAAGCATATTGACGATGGTCGTCTTCCCCGATCCCGAGAGCCCAACGAGAGCAATAGCCCTGCCTTTTTCAATGGCAAAGGAAACCGATTCCACAGCATCCCGTTCTGCCCCCGGATACCGCAGACCGACGCTGTCAAAGACAACATTCTTTATGTCTTTAGACAACTGCTCCGTACCTTGATCAGGCTCTTCCTGCAAGTCAAGTGTTGCAAAGAGACTTTCCGCGGCCACCGTCATCATCACAAAAGATGCATTCAGGCCTGCCAAATGTCTCAAAGGCGGCATGATGAGGAGAAGCGCAGCCAGAAACGTCACGAATTCACCAATTGTGAGAAGACCCGCCTGCGTCTGGTACATCGCGATCGTGAGCACTACGGCAATACCCGTCATGCAGAGAAGCTGCGTGAGGGGCGTCCCCAAGGATGAAGCCTTGGTCATGCGAATCATCAGATCCTTAATGTCGGCATTCAATCTGGCAAAGCGAGATGTTTCCTGCTCGTAAGCATTTGAGATCTTCACCAAACGCTCGGCACCATAGGTTTCCTTGACTCGCACCAACAGCTCAGCAATGTTGGCCTGACTTGAGCTCATCACCTTTTTCATCTTGGCGCTGATATATCGCAGGAGCCAAACCACAAAAGGTCCAATCACCAAGGCAATCATGGCAAGCTCCCAGTTGTGCCAGAAAAGAACAACTGTGAGCGCAGCGACCTGAATGCTGTCCCGCACCAGAGTGATCGCAGACTTGGCTGCATTGCTGAGCGCAAAGTTCGCTTCAAAGACGAATTTGGAAGTCACCAAACCAGTTGAATTCGTCTGATAGGTTTCTGCCGGCCAATGCAGCATGCGGTGAAATATTTGGCGTCGCAGCTCAGCCAAAATGGACTGAGAGACCTGCCCGAGCAGATAGTTGCTGCCGAACATGCTCCCGCCGTGGAGAAGCGAAATGAGGATCAGCCCGATCGGAGCCGCAAGCACCACCCAAGCCTGCTGCTGATAAAAGCCAGCATCGGTGAGCCGCCCCAAAAGGGTCGCAATAAGCGATGAGGAAAGACCGGCGGTCAGCATGCAGCAGACAGCCAGACCGATCTTTCCCTTATAAGCGGGAAGATACTTCGCCAATCGAATCAAATTCGGGTTCTTGAAACGTTCAAAAGCGGCGAAAAGACGGCAAGTAATGTTGCTACCTGCCATCAGACAAGATCTCCTTTGCCTGTTTTTTTAGCTTCGGCTGCCCGTACCCAGCGACGCACAGTAGCCTGTGCAACTCCCATTTCACGTTCAATGGCCGACCAACTCATGCCGCTCTGACGCATGGTCACGCAGCGAAGCTTGAAATCTTCCGAATAGCGAAACTGCGTCTTTGAAAGCTCAGTTTTAAACTTGCCGGCCAAAAAGCTTTTTGCCCAGTCACGGACCGTGTTGGGATTCAGCTCCAAGATGTCTGCAACCTTCGAATAGCCCAGCCCACAGTTAAAAAGGACAAGCGCATCCCTGCGCTTCTTGTCAGAAGGGAAGTCAGGCCGTTCACGCTCAGTGCTGACTGCGGCAGTTAGTACAGATGATGATGGATTGATTTGAGCTGCTGGCATCTATATTTACATCGTTTGAAGGACACTCAAACTCAATGCCCGATCTGCCGTGAAGAAGAACGGGATGCCAGCATGTTAGGTGAGTAATCGAAGTATTCAAATCCGTCAATATTTGAATAATTCCTTGTTTTCCACAAATATCAATACAATAGCGAAACTACAAGTTTATTAGTAAATTCTATTGTTGCCCCCCCCCACAAATTTCCCCTATCGCCACTTAGCCGATCATTGTCATGTGCAATGACGATCAGTTCAGAAGGTAAACTATCAAAACTATTTCTATAAACAGCATTAATGCCTAAATAACTGGATATCAATGGTTTTGAAGTTGAGCAAAAAACCAACACTTTCATCAAAACTCCAGATTAATTTCAAATTCGTTATTGTCCTTTGTTAACCAATTACTTAGCGCCGTAATCAAAATTTCTCAATAAAAATAATCTGTTAGCTTCGCCAACCTCACCTTAGAATGCGAATCATTCTCATCATTAAGGTCGTCTGCAGTCTACAAACGCAGACCGCTTTGTCAACGGAGATTGGCATGAGCCCTTCTAATATTTACCACTCCCCCCATTTTTCATTTCGTCCTCTCGTACTGACGATATCTTTTCTATTTGCAGGAATGAATAGTGCTGCCGCAGCTGAAGATTCGACTCCCAAAGCGACTTACATTGATACACAGCCCATTGTCGTAACGGCTACCCGAACCACTCAGCCCCTCTCTCAGGCCGCAAGCTCACTCAGCGTGCTCACAGAGCAGGATATTCAGGAAGATCAGCCTGTTACTTTGGGCGAACTGCTTTTAGATATTCCTAACGTTGACGTTCTTGACTTTGCCTACATATCGTCGCAAATTTCAATCCGAGGATCGAACTCCTCTCAAATTACGTATTTGATTGACGGAATGCGTCAGGACGACCAAACAATGGCCGGCAACCGTCCAAGCGGCATTTTCATTGATCCGGAAATTCTTAAACAAGTTGAAGTCAAGCACGGCGGCGGCAGCGCGCTTTACGGCAACGGCGGTATTGGCGGCACATTGGCCGTCACCACAATGAACGCCAATGATTTCCTGAAGGGAACCGATCGAAACTTTGGGGCCAAAGTCAAGGCCGGCTACACCTCAGACAATCTGGAATGGCAAAAGAGCGCTTACGCATTCGGCCGCTCCAATCAGTGGGACGTCGTCTTTGGGGTTTCACGCCGTGACTCGGGTGCTTCCACCAACTCACTGACCGGCAAACGAAGCAAAGCCGATATCGATGCTTACAGCACAGCAGCATTCGGCAAAGCCTCCTTCATGCCTAACGGTGCCAACGTGCTGAGCCTCTCATACAACTTTGACCGTGCAAATTCTGAAAGCGATACGTTCTATCGCTATGAACAGCAGCGCGTCACCGGCAAATGGGAGTTCGAACGAGGCGACCTCTGGAATCTCACCGCAGCCCTTCAATACGCCCACTCCAAATTCCACTACGTCAATCCTGATCCTTTTCGCGGCATCAATTCCAAAGATAAATTCGACTCCGTGAGCGGAAATGTGCAGAACACCTCCTACCTCAACGGACTCGGCCGGCATGCCGTCACCTATGGGTTCGATTTTTCAAAGACATCGCAAAGCGGCTTAGTTTTAGATCAAACGACAAACGAATGGAACAAAGATTCAACCCGTCCGGATGCTGACGGTTTTGACGGCGGCTTCTTCATTGAGGACGAATATAAGATCAACGGTCTTTTCTCCGTGGTCCCCGTCGTGCGCTTCAACTACTTCAAGCGCGAATCGAATACCGGTTTCCCTTCGCTTTCCGACTCCAAAGTAACGCCGGGCATCACGCTGAAGATGACGCCCTATGAATCTTTGCTGTTCTGGGGGTCCGTACACACCGGTTACCGTCCGCCAATGCTCGATGAGATGTACTTCTATAGCACAGACTACGGTCAGAATGTTGAGGTCATCAATAATCCCAATCTGAAGCCTGAAAAATCCACGAACTACGAAGTCGGCATGAGCGGCCTGTTCGGCGATCTTCTCACTGAGAACGATCATCTTTCCTGGCGAGTTGCGGTCTTCTATGACGACGTCAAGGACTTCATTTCGGTTCAGGACAATATGCTCGAATGGTGGCAAGGCGGTATGGTCGGACCGATCAAGTACCAAACGGTGAACTACGGTCACGTTGTCAACAAGGGCGCTGAGCTCTCCGGCACCTATGAACTCAACGGCTTTAAAGCCTCCGCTTCATACGGTTATCTGCATTCCGAAGATAAGGAAACCGGCGAACGGCTGGGCGGTGTTACGCCTCAGAGCGCCAACCTGCGGCTGAGCTACAAAATTGCAGCTGCCCAACTTGAGCCTTGGTACCGGCTCCATTGGGCTAAGGGCGGCGATACCGTTCCGTTCCCAGGATATGCAGCAACCCATTTGGATGGCTACACCCTGCACTCCGTAGGCATCAATTGGACGCCGAAGATTCCGAATTACTTCAACATTCAGGCAGGTCTCGCCGTCACTAACCTGACAAATGAGAAGTACGTTGCGCTGTTCGGCATGCGTGAGAACAACGTGGGTTATGCTCGAGGCTTCCGTGCCTGGCTCTCGGCCCAGTTCTAATTTCACCTGAAAAAGTCTGCCGAAAGCGGTCTCCCCGAACCGCTTTCGGCACAGCACCATTCAAGCACAAGCATGTTCCTTAATCCGCGTCCGAGCGGCTTATGCCGTCTTATCACGCAGTATCTTTTTACCCGCAGTCAATGGCGCTTGTGGGGACTTTTTGCCATCGTTCTTGCGGCATACGCATTCAATATCAAGCTTGCTGTTCTCTATAACGATTGGAACGGACGGTTCTTTAACGCACTTCAGGCGGTCAATCGCGATGCGATCTTCCGAGAACTTTTTTATTTCATAGGGCTTGCCGCCGTCATCATCGTACTGCTCGTCTGGGCTGGCTATGTCAAGGACCGCTTGGCGCTTGCGCTGCGCCGCGACCTTACGCAGATTTTCTTCAAACGCTGGCTATCTCCGGAAAGCGCTCACTATCTGCTGCGCGAGAGCGGCCGAGAACCCGATAACCCAGACCAACGCGTGACGGAGGATGTTCGGCAGCTCGTCAATCTTTCCGTCGATCTTCTGGTGAGTTTTTACGACGCCATGCTCACGATCGGCAGTTTTTCAGTCATCCTTTGGCAGCTCTCAGGCTCTGCTGAATTGTTCGGCATCACGATCCCCGGCTACATGTTCTGGGTCTGCATCCTCTATACGATCGTTGCTACATGGATTACACACCTCATCGGACACAAGCTTAAAGGCCTCAACATCAATGCTCAGCATATGGAGGCGAATCTGCGTGCTGCCCTGATGGAAAAACGCCGTCATGCAGATGCCATCGCCGGGGCTCATGCTGAGGCTGTGGAGGAAGCCGGTCTGGTCGAGCGCTTCCGGCAGCTTCTCTCTGTCCTCATTGCGTTGGTAAAACGAAAGCGAGACCTCAACCTCTTCACGGTCGGCGTCGGACAATTCACACACCTCGCTCCCATTTTTTTCGCGCTGCCGAGTTTTTTCGCCGGCATCATCCAATTGGGCGGACTCATGCAGATCAGGGGCGCCTTCAATGACGTGGCACGGTCACTCTCATGGATCATCATGTCCTACGACGATCTGGCTGCCCTTGCGGCCGCTTATGAGCGTCTTCGCCGTCTTGAAGCAGGGCTCTCCGAAGCGGACGATCAACGCCAAGCTTTGGAGAAACGATGTCAGGACAATTCATGCACTGGTCTCACCGCGGCCCTTGATCTCATCGTTCCAAACGGAAAAAACATCAGCCGCGTGCCCGTCCATCTCAAACTCGTCCCGGGCAGCTTCACCATCGTCTGCGGCCCATCTGGCATCGGAAAATCCACGCTTCTCAAAGTCCTTTCAGGTTTCGCCGGAAATTACGAAGGTAAACTCTCTGAACGCGGATCCATCTTCTGGATGCCGCAGCAGCCTTATTTGCCAAAAGGAGAGCTCATCGCTGCGCTCACCTATCCGCAAAGTCCTGAAACGATCACGGAACAGGCAGCGCAGGAACTGCTCAGTGCCGCACACCTCGACCATCTCAAAGAAAAGCTTTACGACTCGGGCGACTGGTCTGCACTGCTTTCCGGCGGTGAACAGCAGCGGCTTTCTTTGCTGCGGGCTCTTATTGTCAAACCTGACATCCTGCTTCTCGACGAAATGACGAGCGGCCTTGATCCGGTCAATGCACACTGGATGATTGCCTTGCTCAAGGCGAAACTCCCTCAGACCGCAATCCTTCTCGTCACACATCAGCAATCGCTTTGGCCGCTTGCGGACCACATCATCAACCTCCAAGGACCAGCTCATGGGCAATCCGTTCATTCCGTTTCCCAGATGTGAAAACATCATCATCGTCGGCGATGCCGCCGCTGAATATCTCGGTGCACTGCGCATCTATGGCCGCGGCTTGATTGGCGGCGACGTACCATCCATGGAACTTCTCCATCCAATGGAAAAGCACCTTGAATGCGTTTCGTGCTTTTTGAATGACCCAACGCAGGTGCTCATGCCGGCGGTGCGGCGCATGAAAGCCAATTTTGTGGTGCTTGAAGAAAACGGATCCGCCGACTTCAATCCTGCAGCGGGCCGAGAAGCACTCGAAAAAGAAGGCATCTCGGTCAAAATTCTTGACGTGCGGGGATCAACAGAATCGGTTCTGCGCCGTGCCGGCAAACTTTTCGGCGAGGAAAAACAAGCCGAACGCATTATTCGTGAACGAACGGAGCGACTGGCAGCACTCGACGATGTGCGCAAATCCATTCATAAGGGACAAAAAGCCGCAATTTTTCTGGCGATCCGCAGTCCCGTTCGCCATGAAAGCTATGTCTTCCGGATCTCTGAGCGCAGTGCACTCTCTCAACTGCTCACAAACACTTTTGCAATAGAGAACATCAATGTTCGGCCAAATGCCGAAGAACGCATCCCTGGCATTCAGGAACTCGATGACCTCTCCGAACTCTTCGAAAAGAACCCGGACCTCATCGTCTATACCGGCGATGCGGCCGCTTGCGGACAAAAAATAACTGAATTCATCCGGAAACACCCCCAATTCGCCGAATGCAATGCGGTAAAGAATGGACGCATTTACGGCGCACCGTATTACTGTCATGCGCTCGACTTGAGACGCCATGAAATACTTGAAGCATGGAGCGATGTATTGGCCGACTAAGCAGCCCGACCACTGAAGTAACGGCGTTTTGATCCTGTCAGACCGCCGCTTTGCCGCTCCGCCTTGGGCTCGCGAAAGACCGAGCGGCTTTCGCGCCCGCTATAAATCATTTTCTGACGCAGCTCGTCTGCGGTCAGAGCCCAGAGGGCTCCGGCTCCATCGCGTGACAAACATGCACCCCTCCCGCAGACATTCTTGAGATGTGCCAAAGTGGGGAATCAGCCTGTGCGGCCTCCAGCAGAAATCAGGAGGTCCTCACTGCTCGAAATTGCTTTGCCCCCCTCTAACCTTCCTCATTCGCAGTCCATGGGGCTGCAATGAATGCCCTCAACGTTCTCTGATCTCTTGGATTTCTGGATGAATTGTCAGATGCACGACCTGGCATTATTTTTCGAAAATACCAACCATTAGAAGCGACTCAACTTTTCCCATATCGAAGATTTATTCAATCTCAGCTGACAGGCAGCCGAAGCTGTGCTCCAAGCCGTCGCAGACGCCGCTGCACAATGCTGCCGCTTATTAAAGCCTGTGAAATGACCGTTTCCAACGGTGTTGTCTTCAACATACCCCAGCAATAGAAAATTCATTCCTATAGCACGAAAAACTCTTATATACGCATTACTATCAATTACGAATATTCAGAACACTTTTGCTTTGATTAAAGCCAGATTTTATCTTCTTTAATAAAAAAGGGGCGCAACTACAATCATCGATTCAAACATTTAAAACTTATCCGACGCCTTGATTACACCAAAAACACATATAACAAAAAGGCGAACACCTAAAACTCAAGGTCATTCACTCACACACAAGAATTACCATCAATCTACATTATTTTTTCGCACCCTTAAAGCTGTATTCATATACATATTGACTAACATCCCCATCCTTTCTAATAAGGGTGTCATATAACTTATATGCAAGTCTACGATTGAGCGTTCCTTCATATTGAAATTGATATTTCAGCCCTTTAGCTTTATTAAGCGGGTCCTCATTAAAGGATTGAGCTTCTTGCATTTGTGCGAAAACTTTCCCAGATCGATTGACACAAACCTCTAATCGGGGAGGGAAAACTTTATTCGCAAACATTAAAGGATGATATTTATACATTTCCGGCGCCATATAATCCTTCAGCTTAGGGTAAGCTTTAATCATTGTGTAGAAATTAGTTCTGATTTCATCGATTTTTTTAGAATCAACGGACCAAGCATTGCCGCCAGGAAGACCGTACAAAAAATAAAAATACTCCATATCAAAACTATGATTATAGGCGACATCAAATACAGATATTTCTTGTTTATGAAATGGATTAGATGCCACACACGAAACAAAATATCCCCAGAAGCGAGATAAAAATCCATCATAGAATTCATTTTTCAATGAAGAAGATTTAGCATGATAATATCTCATATAATGAGCAAGGAGCTCTTTTTCATTTTTGGCAACAACTAAATTTTCTTTATTCCACAACTCAAGATCATTAACTGTCAGAGGCCAATTCAAAGGGCTGAGTCCCTTAACAGCAGCATCAACTTTAGGATCCAACATCCCACATGCTCCATTCAGGGAAAAAGCCGCCAAAATGAGAATTAGAATTTGCTTCTTAATACTTACTGTCATAAGATAATCCAAAATCAAATTTAAACATTGCATAAAATGTTTTATATCTCGACTTAATTCTATTACCTTCTCATCACCTATCTTCACCTTCAAAAGCACATAATATAAAAATTCTAACCAGCGACAGATCGATCAATTGGATCTTAAACGAATATGATTTAATATCCATGGATAAGTCAAAATCTAAAGATTCATGCTTCTGCTCAATAACATCAATCCGACCATGTGATGCTTACACTATATAAACAGGCGGCGCTCAATAGTTGATGCCGCATACAGAACCATTTTGCGTTCCTATATTTTAAATATTATTTGTTCTTTGGCTCATTTGTATACCGCTTTAATCATCTTACTGCGGCAAAGAACGCGCATACAACTGCCTTAGATACCTAACAGGGGCTGGGTTCCAATCTTTAAAAATAGTTGCCGCAGCCAAACGTGTAAACTAGAAGAGCACAGTTAAGTGCCGCATCCGCGATACGTCTGCAATTTGGTGCTGGTTATGTTTGCACGCAGTACAGCCATCTGCCCCTCAGAGCATTGAAGGTGCAGTCAGGCATCAGAATCTGCCGGAGCCTGTTTTTTTAAATTTATCGCTCGGAAAATGCTGTGAAATTAGTGCCGTGCTGTTCTCAAATAAGGAAGCAGCACGACGAAAATTTAAGGTTGAAACACAATAGTTTTTTGAAAGTAAACCTTAATGTTACGCCCTTGATGATAAATAGGCGCAAACTTCATTTTCTTTACTGCCTCGACAGCAGCCTCTTTGAAACCTAGATCCGGGATATTTCGGGTGATTATCTCTGTGGTTTCAACCTGTCCGTCGAGTCCTACCAAGAATTTCACCCGCACCCGTACGACCTTGTTGAAGCCAATGGAACGAGCTGCCCGCGGATACCTTGGCGCTGCCTCTGAAAGGATTTTGTACGAGATGCCGCCGGAACCCAATGCCGTATAGGAGCCGTCACCGTTCGCAATGAAATTGCCGCTGCCGAAAGCCGTTCCTTGCCCATCCCCCACTCCGGATCCTTCGGTCTGAGCTTTGCCGTCAGCCGTTCCGCTCGCTCCAACTGCACCGCCGGAGCCTGCGCTGACATGCTTAGTCTTGCCGTCTTTGCCATCCGTTTCGGAAGCGGAAGCTTTTTCTTTAAGCGGTGCGGGCTTTTGGGTTTCGCCTTTATAAGCTTTGCCTTCCGAGTTTTCTCTTTTGGGTTTGCTGACCGGCTTTATGTTTTTGGAAACTTGGGGCTGAGGATTCTGCCTTTTTAGAATAGGCTTTGCCTGCGCAGACTTCACCTGCTCATCCCCCGAATCTGCTGTTGGCTGTGTCGATGTCAGCTCAGGCGCTTTGGGAGTGGGCTTCGAATCCAATGAAGTCTCAGCGGCAGCGGCTTTCGGAGGCTCGTCCAGTGTCTCTCCTTCTGTTTTCGGGGCCAATGGCTTTTCGGGCTCATCAGTCGGTTCCAGACGCCTGTCCTTGGAATGGGATTTTGCGCCGTCCCCGCCTGCCCCGCCGTTGCCAAGTCGGCCGTCTCGATGCATATCTCCCAAACCGCCGGCATTCCCTGCAGGGCCGCCAAGATCAACGGTAAGCATGCCGGATCCGCCGACAGGCGCGGATTGGAAAAAGATAAGACCGATACCTCCGACCAATAAAGCATGAATAACGACAGAAGCGCTCAATGCAGACTGCCAGGAAAGTGGCTTCGGACTCATCAGCGTCGTCCCTCGGTTGCTATGGAGACTCGTTCAATGCCTGTGCGGCGGATGACATCCATAACGCCAACCACCGTGCCGTAGTCGGTTTTTTCATCGCCGCGCAGCACCACAGTGAGCTTCTCGTTCTCAGTCTTTAAAGACACAAGCCGTCGAGCTAACTCCTCCTCTGAAACCAAATTCTGCTCAAGGAAAAGACGCCCGTCCTCTGTGATTGACACGGGGACTGTTTTGGTGGTGTCCACTTTTGCGATGGTCGCCTTAGGGAGATTAAGGGCAATGGTTTTCTGCGTCACCATGGTCAGCATCGACATCATGAAGAACACCAGCAGGAAAAAGATGATGTCGATCATCGGAATGATCATCAGCAGAGGTTTCCTGCCCTCCTTGAGACTGTTGATGCGCATGCCTTACTTCTCCGAAAGACAGGCGAGATAAGCACTTGCCGCAGCCTCAAGGTCTTCAATAATTCGGTTGGCCCGCTGAGAAAGCCAGACATAAACCAGCATTGCAATAATGGCGACGAGCAGCCCGAACCCCGTTGCGACCAAAGCTTCCGCAACACCGCCGGTAATAGCAAACGGCTGTCCTTCAGAGATCGATAAGATGTCAAATGATCGGATCATGCCGGTCACGGTACCTAACAAGCCCATCAAAGGAGCCAAAGTTACGATCGCACTCACATAGTTGAGATGATCCTTGAGCCGCGCTGCGCTGTAAGCCGCAGCTCCGGAAAGATACTGCTCAGCATTGATCACGGCATTGCGCTCTGCAATGGCCTTTTCAAGAACTGCACCGACGGTGCCTCCTGCTTTTTTGCAAAGTGCGGCTGCAGCATCAAAATTTTTAGCACGTACTGCTGACAGAAATTCACCTTGAAGCACCTGCATATCGGATGCGGAGCGTCGGTAGAAAACTGTTCGTTCGACGGCGATGGCGATCGTAACGATGGAGGCCGCCAACAGCGGCCACATCATGAACCCTCCCGTCAGGAAGGTTTGAATAAACTGGGACATGAGACAGCGTTCCAAAAAAGATCTGACGTTGAAAGGAGGTGCTATTGCACCTCCTTCGCACTGAATGAGATCAATACGTGCCGCGCAGGCCAACGAAATAAGTCCGCTCACGTCCTGGTATCAGCGACCAGCTCCCGATTGATACGTAGTCGTAGTACTTCTCGTTGAAGAGATTCGTTACGCCGGCATAAATTTCCAAATGCTCCCAAGGTTTGAAATGCAGGCTTGTATCGACGATCTGTCTGGACTTGACAATACCGTCCGTTTCCTTTTCAGCATCTGAGAGGAAATTGTTGTATTTCCCATAGTAGGTATAGCGAACGTCACCGGAGAAGTTGTCTGTGAAGTCGTATTTTGCAAGCACCGACAGAGAGTGCTGCGGCACTTTCTGCAGACCGCTCCGCGTGAAATCGATTTTGTCCTTGCCGACCTCATCCATGAATCGACTGCCGGCAGATGTATAGTCAGACCTTCCTTTAAGCCATGAATACGATTCCGTAAGCGTCAGCCTGCCGATCGTCTGCTGAAGGCTGACGTCAGCCCCCCAACGGCGCGTCTGAAGCAAATTCAGCGTCCGAGCATCACTGAGTCCCCTGACATACATACGGTACAGCTGGTTGTTGGTGTTCGACATCCAGAGTGAAACGCTGACGGTTGAGAAGGCGACCTTGTCGCGAAGACCAATCTCGTACATATCGTACTTTTCATCTTCGGCATTGGTGATTTTATAAACCCTGTCCCCGTTGACAACCGCTTGATCTGCAATCATCAGACCGTCAGGGACGGTATAGCCGCGCTCATACCGAGCGTAAATTCTGCCGGTATCGCGGTACCGCCAAGCCGCCGACAATTCCAACGCCGTATTCCAGCGATCTGAGGTATCTGCGCCGGCAATCCTGTTGCCCGTTTTGTCATATCCCCATTTAGTGAGCTCACGGCGCAGCCCCTGGGTAAAGCTGAAGTCGCCCCACTTCAAAGTATTCAAACCGTATAGCGCGATGACTGTTTTGTCGTAAAGGAAGCTGTAGGGCTCTCCATAAAACTTGCCGCTGCTGTCTTTCTTCCATGAACCGATGTAGTTAAAGTCAGCACTTTGCTTGGTGTAGTCAAACCCAAGCAGCAGATCGCTGCCTTCAAGATAATCTATATCCAATTTCAGTTTGAGGCCCTTGCTTTCCTGATCGATGATCTGATCCCCGAACTGATTGTTGGAGAAATACCCATCGCTGTAAAAACCATCCGCCGTCAAATGCAGTCTATCCGTGAGATCGTTGGCATAGCTGAGGTTATAGCTGTTGATCGCGCGATCTCCGTTCAGATAACCCCTAACTCGGCGTTTAATAAGCTGACCATTTTCGTCCACGCCAACGGTTTGCGTAGTCCATGGAGGGACGTAGTCTTTCCCGTATTTTTGAATGTTTCTGGCAGAAGCCGTTTTGATGAACTGAGAATCCTCTTCAAGTCGGCTGGCACGAAGCGTGAGACTTTGCTTTTCGGTTAAATCCCATCGAATACCGGCAGAGTAATAATTCGAATTGCGATACGTATTCTTGAAGTAGAGATCCCGATCAATTTTTGAAGCGGTGCCTAAGAAAGAGAATTTTTCATTGAGCCGAGCCCCCACGCTCGCGCCGATACGATATCCGTCTGAATTCCATTCGCCGAAGGCTGACGTTTTCGGATCCTTCATCGAACGAAGATTCGTTGTGATGTTAATCACGCCGCCCGCTGTGCCCGAACCATAAAGGACGCTGCCGCCGCCCGGAATAATTTCAATGCGTTCGAGTTCCTCTACGGGAACGACGTCATAGTTCGTAGAGTGAGGATGATTCAGCAAGGTCGTAATGGGCGCACCATCGAGCATCACCTGAAGATTTCGGTTAGCCGTATCATTGCCCTGACCGCGCAAATCGATGCTGCCCCACCCGCTCGTATTAACGGAAACACCGGGCACGCCTTCAAGCACATCGGAAATTGTTCTGTTGCCGCGCTCAACAATATCTTCCTTTGGAATGACGATAATTTCCTTTGTTTCACGCAGTCGTTCGATTTCTACATATTCCGGCCGCACATAAGTCGTCTTTAATTCAATAGCGTCATCAGATGCTGGATCTTCATCCATACGCGCATTCTGTGCCTGAGCGCTGCAGCACGCCATCAGCAGGGCTGCCATGACGGCGGAATGTTTGAAACTCCATTGGGCCGTTAATCTTTTCGTATGGGCGGCAGAAGAAATAAAAGTTATAGGCATTGTCGGGTTAAGCGAATCAGATGTTTACTATCAATAAATAAATTAATATTGAGAATTGTTCGCATTATATGAATAGTGCATTCTCAATTCATCTTTGAAACACATTCACGGAAGGACCTTTCATTCTTCCAAATTTTTCGTATACATCTGATTACTCTGCCTTTCCTATTTCATCCATCTGAGACTGCGACTAGGATTAAACAAAACGGCATCAGTTGTTTTCATCACAGTCTAAAATTGTCAGTTGTAATCTTGGTGAAATTACTTATTCATTGACTGAATAAAATTTCATTTAATTAAATTAATTAGTATATGTTGCTGAAAATCCGTTTTCATCCATTATTGTATATGTTTCAATTGATAAATACACAGCGGTGACTGATCAATTTCACTATAAAAATCATTATCTAGCCTCCGGCAAAATATTTTGACCAGCAAACAGCCTGCAGACTGCTCGGACGGCTGACTCACATGGGAATCAACAGACATCAATATTTACAATTTTATGAATTTATTATTTATTCTCCATGAATCATTCAAGACATCCTCAGAAAAGCGTCATTCACGCCGTTGCCTCAGTACGCTGACATTCCCGCCTGCTTGCAAAGCCGAAAAGCTTCACTCTGACTGACCAAATGACGCGAGTCCTGTTGGGAGCAGCCAAACGCTCCACGACGATTGTCAGGCCGGCATTGAGAATAAAAGCCTTCCTCAGCCGGAAAGCCCAGATCACTGCCGCATTGAACTGAAGGCTGAATCCAGCATCTCCTCAGATTGCCGGCACTGGCTGAATGCGCCTGCCAAACACCATTGTCTTTTTGTGGGAACGCAGAGCATTTCCAGCGCTACGGCGAAAGCACATTTTCTGCACTCGACCGTCTCTGCCCAGTGAGCGCCATACCCTCTGTTTTATTCCAATGCCAAGATTTGAGCGTCGCGAATCGTCACCATTCGGCCGCAGACACGTTTGAGAAATGCGAAATCATGACTGACGATTAGCTTGGCGATCTGCAAAGACTCGATTGTCTTGGTGAGACGATCGACCGATGCGGGGTCGAGCGCCGTAGTCGGCTCATCCAAAAGAATCACTTCGGGTTCCATCGCAAGGATGCAGGCGATGGAGACCAACCGCTTCTGCCCGCCGGAGAGCCGAAAAGAGATGTCCTCGGCAAGATTTGCTATTCCAAGCATCGACAGCACATCCAATGCACGAGTGCGCGCTTGAGCGTATGAGAGACCGAGATTCAGCGGCCCGAACATGACGTCTTCAATTACCTCCGGGAAAAAGAGCTGATCGTCCGGATTCTGCAGCACGTAGCCCACTTTTCTTCTGAGTCTTTGAAAGTCTTTCTGTGCAGTTACCGGCACGCCTTCCAGCGAAAGAGACATCGTCTGCGGGCGCTCGAGTCCCGTGAGGATTCTCAGCAGCGTGGTCTTCCCGCAGCCGATCGGACCACAGAGGCCGAGCGATTCCTTTGGAGCCAGTGAGAATGCCGCATTGCGAAAAATCACGCGGTCTGAGCGTGAAAAGGAAAGGTTCTTCACCTCAAGAAGCGCAGTCTGCATCATGAAACGAAATCCCAGACGAGAAGCAGCAAAGCAAGGCCAATCGTCAGAACAAGAAGTCCCGCTTCACCGGCATTCTTCAATCCGCTTGCAGGGACTGGCCAGTGCCCAGAGAATCCCCGAAGAATCAGCGCCTCATTGAGCACACGGCTTCTTGCATATGCCCGGATAAAGAGTGTCGAGATAAAGGCTGCAAGCGTTTGGTAAGAATGCTTATTCATAGAAGCCCGAAAACCTCGGAGCTGAACAGATTCCGAAAGTGAACGGTACGAACGGCTGAGCAGTTCCGTCTCACGCGTCATGAAAAGCAAAAGCGTCACCAGCTTCATCGGCAGACGAGCAGCCCGCAGACCGGAAGCCACTTCCGTGAGCCGCATACCTGGAACAAACGCATCGAAGAGCAGAAAAACTGCATTGCACTTCATCGTGACGAGAAGCGATAGCAGGAGCCCCTCCTTCGTAATATCAAAGACACCCGCTGAAGCAACCGTCACTCCAGGCGTGCTCCAGGGCGTGAAGCACCAGATCAGAATCAGAAAACCGTTCACGGCGGCGAGCCGCCGAAGACGAAGCGGTTCGCCGCTAAACCATGCGGCGAGACGGATCACAACGGCTCCCAAGAGTGCCGCTTCCGCCGCCGACAACGTGGTCAGGAAAGCACTTGCCGTCCCAAGGATGCTCGGAACGGCTAGCCGCAATGCCGGAGACAGAATGAGACGCATGCTTATGACCGCCGGCGGCGAGCCCATGCGGCAATGCCGCCCAAGCCAATCAGCCAGCCCATTCCGCCCACAATTTCCGGGATCCCGGGCGTTTTATCGTGACTCAGCGCTAACTCTCGATAAACCGGTGCAAGCTTCTTATCGAGAACGCGGCTGAAGACCGCCTCAAGCTCGGCTTCACTCATAGCCGCCGCAGCACTGTCTTTTTTCGGCGGTGCAGCTGGCTGAGTCATTTGCGTGCTGACGGGAACAGCTGCCGGGAGCTCGGATGCGCCGGCTCCGTCGGCCGCAGCAAGCTCATCAGCAGGAATCGACCATTGATTCTGATGACCCTCTCCTGCGTTGATCTCCAACTCAAGGCCTTTGGGCGCATGACGCATCGCGTCAGTGACATCGAACCGCCAGCCCCCGGCATCGTCCGTGACGCCGGCCGCCAGAACAGAACCATCGGCGGCATTTTTCACCGTAACGGCTCCCTTTTGCACCCGGCTGCCGCTGGAAAACTTGGATTCAGTGACGACTTGATCACCTTCAATCCAAGCAAAAATATTCACGCGGTGTGCGTTCGCACCCGCACAAAGCAAAAGCGCAAGCGCTCCGGCTGCGATTTTTGATGTGTTCACAAGGGCCTCTCTTCACCAAGATGAAGCAGTTCAGGATAAGTTCGAGCGATCATATCGACCACAAGAGCGGTAATCACGGCTTCCGCCGCCATAATGGGGACGTGTGCCGCAAGGAGCGCTGTTGCCGAAGCAACGAAACCTTCGCTCGAGAATGCCAATGCGCAGGCGGTCATCAGTGCCGCAATTAAAACGCCTGCTGCGCCCGCTAAAGCGCCAGCAATCATCAATCGCCGGCGCGACACGCCAGGGTGAACCAACGCATGGAAAAGCATGCCTGCAGCCAATGCGCCGGTCCCCATCGTAGTTGTGTTGACGCCGAGCACGGTGAGCCCGCCAAATTCAAAGAGCACTCCCTGCAGCAAAAGCGCTGTAAAAATCACAGGGTAGGCAGAGACTCCCAGCATCACGCCGACAAGTCCGCAAAGCAGCAGATGAGCGCTTGACACGCCTATCGGCACATGAATCAGGGAAGCGATGAAAAAAGCGGCGCCAACGAGCCCCGCAGTCATGAGGCGGGACTCATCAAGGCGCTTTAATCCGACGGCGATGCCTGCCGCAGCCGCAGCCGCGCCGGCAATGAGCACTGGCGCGGAAAGAACACCTTCGGCGATATGCATGATGGCTCACTTCACCAGCGGTGCGGTGAATTCCGTCCAAAGCACGGCCCCGAGCTCGACATCCTTCTCAGCGCCGGCTTCTTTGAGCTTATAGTCAGCGTCCGTGAGCGCAGCAAAGCCCCACCAGCCGGCCCACGGCGCAGTGAAAGCGAAGATCCCTTGAGCATCGGTTTTCACGACCTGAGTGACAAAGTAGTCATTGGGAGCCTCGTATTTGCCGTCGCGATTAAAGTACTCCACCTCGACGTCTGCCCCTGCCGCGGGCTTGCCGTCAACCAGAAGCTGACCGCGGAAAGTATTGCCGGCATAGTTGGCAAAAGGCCGTGTGAGCGGAACAATTTCAGTTTTAACGCCTGCAGGCTTATCCCAGCCATCCTCATCGCCGTAGGCAGGAACAATCACTTTCGTGTAATGCACGATGAACTTGTCTTCCGCAGGTTCCCAGTAAGGCTTGGGTTCAACCACAAATTGATAAACCCCGGGACGCGCGAAACGGTAGTCTGCCTGCCAAGAAGCCTTTTCAAAAAGCTTGTCAGCCTTGAGTGAACCCGAAAGATCCGTCTTTCGTCCGTCCTGAACGACATAGAAAGCATCGGGCTTAGCCATTGTCATCCCGTTGCGCTCCATCGGATGAGCAAAGGCGATAGTGAAATGCACATTTGCATCCTTCTGTTCCAAAACGGCGGAATGCTCTGGAATCACAATCCCGAAATGTGCCCAAGCGACAGCGCTTGAAAGCGAAAGAACCGCAGCTGCGGCAATTGTGCTGAATTGAAGTTGAAGCTTCATTGCTCGATGCCTTCTGAGAGGAGATAAATGCTTTGAATACTGCTCGAGAGCAGATATTCATACGTTTTCTTAAATCATCATACGCTCTGCTCCAGATACTGCAAGATGGTCAAACGACCTAGGCATCCACCACCTTTGAGGCATTGCTTCTGAGATCGCACATCCGAGCGAACCGACTTCATTGCATACAACCCTGCCCCTACGGGCAAAAAAGACGTTTGTATGCGGCAATCTCAGCTCCCCGCATCAAGCTCTAATGGCTCTCTCGGGGAAAAAACAAAACTCCCGAAGACTCATGCCCTATGGAATAGGATCAAGTCGTTCGGGAGTTTGGAATAAGAACCTTCCTCCTTAAGAAGGTTCCTGCCGTTCTCTTTAGAAGCTGTAGCGAGCCGAAACCTGAGCGAAGAAGCTGCTCATATTGTCGCTGCCGCAGGCGGCTCCGCCTTGAATGCCCAGACTGAGCGCGCCCTTCTGGGCTTCAATGCCTGCGCGCGAGCGCAGAACATTTTCTGCCCAAACAACCATATTGACGGATCCGACAGTAGAACCCCAAGTCGTCGTTGCTTCGACATCCTTGTCGCCGAAGGATCGAACATAGGCGACATCCAAGAGCGGCTGCAGAGTCCACCCGGAGGCAGCTGCCGTCTTGCCCGTGAACATCAGCCCGACCGGGACCGTCCAGAGACTCTGATGAGTGCTCGAAACATGAGTGCCGTTGCTTACGGTGTAGTCATCCGTGTTCAGACGCACATAGTTGAGCCCGACATACGGAATGAGTTTTGAATTCTCATAAAGCTGAACCGCAGCCTCACCGCGAACCCCAATAGTCCAGACATTGGTCTTCACACTGTCGGCCTTAGCATAGCCGACAGAGGAATCCGTGAGATCGTTGCTGGTACGCAGATAACCGGCCTGCCCGACAATGTTGAACTGCCCGAAGCGTTTGCCCGCATAGAGCGACGCGCCGTAGTAGTCGACATCATTTTTGACGCCGGCATTGGCCGACTGACCGCGTACGCTGCCGGAACCCAGATTGGCCAGCCCGCCGAACGTCATGTCGCTTCTCGTCCACTCACCGCCGACGATCACGCCTCCGAGTTCAGCATTGATCTCATTCATGGACGAATTGCCGCCCAAATCCAGACGCGTGCCGGAAACTTCGGCGAAACACGTAACCCCGTCGACAAAGGTCTGCGAAAGTGATGCACGTTTCTGTGCAGTATCCGTTGCTAAACCCAGCCCCTGCAGAGCGGCTGCCTGAACGCCCGCAGCCGCGGCAAGATTCATCCCGCCTTTCAAATTGGCTTCGCCGAGGAAGAATTCATCCTTGATACGGTCCTTTAAGGGCGACACACTCGGCAGTCGGTTGTAGAAGTCAATCACGCCGGCAGTCTTGATGCCGGTTGTCTGCGCAACTTCTTCGGCAGACTTCTGCGCAAGCGTGTAGGTATCCGTTCCATAGACATACTTCCACAGAATGTTGTCGACTTTCACGGTGCTGGGCGCATCCGCAAGCTTCAGGCTGCCCGTCTGCGTGGTTTCGCCGTCAGCCAAATTGATGCCGACGTTATGGAAGTAAAGAATCGAATCCCCTTCCAGCGTCACGGTCCCATTCGTAATATTGGTCTTCCCTGCGGCGTCCACCACCAGCGTTCCGTTATGAACGACCAGCCCAGCTGAAGCAGCAGTCCCCGCACCGGCAAGGATGGTCGAACCAGTGAGATTCACATTGCCGCTCGCGTAGACCGCAGGGGTATTGCTCGTCAAAGCAGCCGCCCGTTTAGTTTGAGAGAGGAGATCAGCACCGTTCCCCAACCCCAGCGTACTGCCGGCAGTCACCATAACCTTGCCGGCATTGGCAATGTCGGCGAAAGCCGCAACAACCGGGGCAGTTTCGCTGCCGATCGACAAAGTCTTCCCTCTGTTTGCGGCGTTGGGTTCAACGCCAGTGAAGAAGAATGCACCGCCCGCAATCGTGCTCTCAGTCTTGTCACCGTACGAAAACTCTAAATTCGTCAGATCGCCGCCCGAACCAGTAATAGTCGTGAAGCCTTCCAACTTGACCGTCTTCTCAAAGTCCTTCGAGAAGCGGCCGACATTCAAAGCTGCCGTCTGAGCGCCATTGCCGGAAAGCTTTTGCCCCTGAAACACGTCGGCCGAATAGAGATTGATCGTACCCTCTGTAACCGTGGATTGCGCATCGTCGCTTCCCTTATAGAGATAGCCGCCGGCATAGACGTCACCCGTCACGGAACCACTGACCAAATTCACGATCGCGGTTTCCACTGACGAAGCGGCGCGGCTATAAGCTTCAGACCCTGTGTAACCGCTGTTATTCGTGCTGCCCGCCAAACCGCCGCCATAGACGCTGCCGCTGACAGCGGAACCATCAACAGTAATAACTGCCTGCGTTACCTTGGAGGAACCGCCAATCGTCGCCGCACCGCCGCCAAAAACACTGCCGTTAACCGTGCCGCCGGTCAGATTGATCTTAACCGTCTCCGTAGCAACGCTCGCACCTGCACCTGTCGCCACACCCGCACCGAGAATGGCAGCATCAGCCGTTTTAGCCAGATCTGCCGATTCATGGGCGTAAGAACCATTGCTCGGCGGCAAACCGGAGTTGGGTGTATTGCCGTGGGCCGTGTTGAGAATCACATCCATATTGGCGCGGTTAACTTCACCGCCCGTCACCGCAATGACCACATCCTTCGTGTTGGCGACCGCATTCACCGCTTCTGAATTGGTGTCGTCAATCGCCATGCCGCCGCCGTAGAGGCCGTCCACGGATCCGTTCTGCACAGTGAGCGTCGCAGTACCGTCAACATTAGCTTGAGCCATCACTTTGGAAGCGTAGCCATTGGAGCCGGTTGCATACGCGCCGCCGCCGCCCATCAGGAGCACATTTTCACCGCCCAGAACGTTCACGGCCGTACTTTTAACCGAAGACGTTGCCGTGACAGCATCTTTTGTACTCAGAGCGCCCGAGGACAAGGCCACCCCCGCGGCCATCGTGCCGACGTTGTAGCCGCTCAGGATGTTGAGCGTAACGTTGCCGGCTTCAGCCGCAGCCTGAGACTTTGCCGCGGAATCCTGATTAAGCTTAGGATTCGTTCTGGCAATCGCTGCTCCGCCGCCGATAGTGCCGACATGAACGTTCGGTGCAACCAACTTGCCGAGTGTCTCCTATGCGCCAGAGAGCGTGATATCCGAAAGTCCGCCCTCAGTGAGCTTTTTAGCCAGCGTTAAAACCTCTTTCACTCCGCTGACCAGCTGGCTTTTAGCCGCGGCATCGATCGAAGAGCCGTCTGCATCGCCTAAAGTGATCTCAACATCGCCAACCTTTGCTGTTGTAATAGCTTTTGCTTGGTCAGTACCCGCAGACGAAACGGCCAAGCCGCCGCCGGCAAGACCGGCAGTCTGTGCTTGACCGCCTACGGTCAGTGAGACATTGCGCGAAATAGTCTCTGCTGTTCCGGCGACAAGGAGCGTGTCACCTTTCCAATCAATGTAGTCGGCGTAATGGCCCAAGGGGCCCTTTAAGAGAGCCCAGACACCGTCAAATTCCGCTGCCATGGCAGCGCCGCCGCCAAAGACCCCGGCCGCCATGCCGTCCGTAATGGTGACTGTCGTGTCTTTTTCAACTTTGGACGACGCAGTCCCGCCCATCGTCGCAGCCGACAAACCGCCGCCGAAGGCTCCGAGCGTCATCCCCTCATAACCAGCAGACGAAGCTTTCGTTCCGATTGAAAGATGGGAAGTGCCCGTAACATTGGATGTTGCCTCGCCGCCAAGTGCTATGGCACTGCCGCCGGTGAAGACCGCAGCTGAGGTAGTGGAACCTTGCAGTGTGATAGTCGTGCTGCCGTCCACAGTTGCTGTCGTGGACGGTGCGGCAAGCGGGACCGTAAAGCCAGATGCCTTTAAGTACGGACCATTGACATTCAGAGCCACACTGCCGCCAGTCACTGCCAGCAGATTGCCGGAATGGACCGTAATCTCACTGCTCCCTATGCGAGTCACCTCCATTTCATGAGGTTGGAAGAGAATTGGAACTTCAGCCCCGAGGTTAATAACGTTATCTGCTCCTGTTAAACCCAAAACTAATGGCGTTTTGTTATTTTCTCCAACAACAATCTGAGTACCTTTATCCGCCACAACTGGTCTTTTATCTTTACTCACCGTTTGATGAACCAATTTTTCATAGATCGGCTCCAACTTTTGTTCAAAACGTTTTGCAAGCTTGAGAATTTTTAAAGTATTGTCATCAATGTACTGATTACCGCCCGCGGCTCCGACAAGTGTTACGGTGCTTCCTGCCGCATTTGAACCTACACCCAAGGCTGCGCGAATTGCATCTAACTTGCCCGTTTTCAGCGCTTCAGCCAGTTGCCGCAAGTCTCCAGCAGTCTCTATATTCAACTCGCCGTCACCGGATACCAGTTTTGTCGTTGTCTCTTTTTGAATGTTGTCGTTGGTAATAGTTTTCGCTGTGACCGCAGCACTCAAAGCCAAAGCCCCAGCCAGAGCGAAAGCGGCTGCTGTTTTCACTCGCGAAGTCTTGCCGTGTGCTCGCTGCATTTCGGAGGCCACTACATAACCGCCTCGCGCTGTATTCCAAATAATTTTGAAGGCTTTATTCATCTCGATCATTCCATTAGTAATACCTTTTTTCAAGGTATTGTTTCGATCAATATTTAAGGCAGGGTAATCACCACCCCCTGTCTTTGTCAACTTAATAGTTTTCACTAAGCGAAAACCTTTATAAAAACGCAAGTAGACAAATTAAAAAGCCAGTATTCGTTTACTATTTGTACACAGATAATTTGCGTATTCCGTTATCAATGTGCAATTCGTGCAATGCAATTCACAATGAAAAAAAACGCCCCACCAGCAATTCACTGGTGAGGCGTCCTAGAGATACCTCAGGCCATTAAGCCTTCAGTTTTGTTTAAAAGGCATATTTCGCACGAAGCTGAACAGATGCAGCAGAACGTTCTTCGTTACCCCAGTCGTAGCCCGCGGCAAGACCAAGCGTGAAGTTATCTTTCTGCGCTTCAATGCCAAGCTGACTGCGAACCTTCACGTCGTCAGCGAAAGTAAAGTTGTAGGTGCTTTCAGCACCGGCAAACCGCACCTTGCTGTCGATGTCTTTGCAACCCACCGTCGGAACAACGGCAAGCGAGAAGGACGGTGCAACGCTGAAGCCGGAAGACGTCTGTAACGCCTTTTTCACCTCGGCACCGATCGGGAATTCCACGATCGTAGCGTTAGCGTCTTCAATTGAAACGCCGTGATTCGTCGTGAAGCCGTCGCTCTTGATGTGGTAGACGTCCATGCCGATGAAAGGCGTTACATCAACACCCAGATTAAAGGTCTTCTTCGCTTGAATACCCAGCGAGTAGACGGCCGTCGTCGTATCGGTATCAACATCTGCAGCGCCGCCCACCGTCAGGTCGGACTTCAGCCATGCCGCAGAAACATCGCCCTCAAGATCAATGCCCTGTACCTGAGTCTTCGCATAGAACGAGATACCGTAGTAATTGAAATCATCTTTGCCGGCAACAGAATCATTTTCCGTCTTGCCGCTGCCGCCCATGAAGGCCGCACCCAAAGTGATGTTTTGCAACGCAGCTTCGCCGCCCACTGCAAGACCGTAGGCATCGGTGTCAAGATCGAGATCCTGAGCGCCTGTAGAGATACCCTTGAGTTTCGTCTTGCCGCCAGTCACCTGTGCCCAGAGACCATTCGCGGTGCCGTTTCCAGCATGAGCGCGAACAGCATCGCGAAGTTCCGTGGAGCGGTCCTTGGCCGTTGTGAAGACACCCAAAGTGCCAGCAGGATTCATGGCTGCATCAAATTCACGCGCAATCTGAGCATTGCTCTTCTTACCCGTTGTATCTGTGAGAAGTGCTTCGGCATAAGACTTCACTGCTTCATTATCAGAAGCTGCGCCGGCGTTTGCCAGAGCTGCCCCCTGCATGAGACCGGCGAAGACATCTTCAGCATCTTCGGCTTCAGTAGTGATCTTGCCGTCAGCCCCGACATTGAACGAAACGAGTTTATTCGCGGAGATCAGCGTATCGCCAGCCTTGTTCCAGTAATTCTTATTCACCTCTTCGCTGTTCGTAAGCTGGAAGGTTTGACCGGCTTCGGCGATCACTACAGCCTTTGACGACTCAGCAACCGTAATGGAAGCACCATTATCGACTGTGATAGCGGTATCACCATCCTTGAAATTCTTCACATTCGCTACGAGCACAGAATCTGCCGCGAATGTGACTGAACCAGTAGCGGGGTCGTTGGCAGGAACAATCTTCAGCGAAGCATCAACCACAAGGCTGCCCGTTGAGGCGATCGTGATCGGCTTCGCAACATAAACCGCAGCGAGCGTACCGTTCTCACCACCCCAAGTCAGCGTGCCATCTTTGAAAAGCTGAACAAATGCTGAATCATCGGTTGTACCGAGCGAAACGTAGCTGTTTTGACCAACGACGATCTGACCATCCACATTGGTTTCAGCAATACGGAGACTAGAGGCATCCGTGACCTCCATGCCGTCCTTCCAAGTCGGATCGAGGAAGAACTTAAGTCCTTTCAAACCACCCTCAGCGATAGTGAGCGCCCCTTTCAGGCCGCTCTCACCAGTAGTGCCAATCTGAATCAATGCATTTGCAGCGTCCTGAGCAAGTTTGCCTACCTCGACAGCACCGGTAATGATGTGTTCACCCGCTTTAGCGGCGAGTTCATCAACCTTCATCTTGGCATCGTCAGACACTGAAATTGTGGCCTTGCCGTTATTCAATTCGAGCGTACCGACATTGAGACTGCCCTTATTGACTTCAATCGCAGCTGTAGTACTTGAAGTCGTCCCTGTTGTCAGCTTAGTGAGATCGAACGAACCATTCTCCACAGCAACCGTACCCTCGACATTAACGGTCGAGGTCAACTTACCGCTCGTCTCAACACTGACACTGCCGAGTTTAAGCGTGCCTTGAATATCGACTGCTTTGTCGCCAGTACTTGAGAAGTTAATCAGCTCATCACCACTGCTGCCAACGAGCGTCAGTGTTGTATTTGAGGTGACTTCCACCTTCGAGGCACTGCCAACATTGATGGTCTTGCCGCCGACATCCGCCTGAACACTGACCGTCCCGTCTTTGTCGACATTTTCCGTAGCATCAATTTCGGTGTTAGCGTGAACACCGCCGATAGATGCTGCCTGATCAAGGGTTAGACCGCCGACGAGCTCACCCAGATACGTAACTTGAGTATCTGAACCAAGGATATCTTTAACACTATCCGCATAATTGGCGTTGTATTTTTCGTCTGTAAGTGTGAGCGTGCCCCCAGTAAAAACAAGGTTTTCCCAGTTCTTACTTCCTGCACTTTCCTCCTTACCTTCAGCATCCAGTCCGATTTTAAATATCTGGTCCGAAGAAGTTGCCAGCGTCGCAGTATCGTTGATCGTGAGTTTGCCGCTGGTGAGATCCAATGCTTCAACCGCCATCTTGCCAGCGATGAGTGTGAAATCACCATTCTGCTGTCCTTGGAAGCTCTCAACCGCCATGGTCCCTGCATCGGCTACAGACATTTCGAATTTACCGTTGCTGATAAGCTTGGCTACAGACAATGAGCCCGATTCAACCGCGGCAGAACCTGCTGTGAGGGTCAAAGTCTCGGTCGTTACAGAAGCACCGGCAATCCGCAGATTTTTGTCGTCGTCAGTGCGATTACCGTCAGTATTGACAGTGAATTTGCTGTAATCGTAGGTGCCCTTGGTGTAGGCAACCGAATAGTTCTTCAGCAGCTCTACTGCTTTGACCTGCGCTTTCTCATTTGACCCGACTGTTGTGAAGTGACCGCCAGCTAATTCCAGTTTCTGTTCGGCAGGAGTATCAGTATCCAAACCTAATTTCAACAGCAGCTCTGTTGTATCGTCTTCTGCTGTATTGCCTGCCAAGTCATAGAACTCTTTTGATTCCTCCGCCCAGGTGCCGCCGACAACACCCACTTGGAAATGCATCCCGCCGGTCTGCCGAAGTGTAGAGCCTTCATCAAGGGTAATTGTTTTAACCCAGATATCATCTGTTTCGTCACTTGCTGAACCGTTGATGAAAACTGCATTGCCGGTAATCGCCAATGTATCGCTAATCAGCATATTGGCGTTATTAGTGACCTCGCCGCCGCTGATAGTCAGCTTGCCAAGCTGAAGACTGACATTGATATCTTTTGATGTACTCGTTTGGGCACTGACAGCATTAGATGCCTGTGTGAAGACGGTATTTTGACCGTTGACAATGGTGAGACTGCCGCTTCCTGACGTTACGCCATTGCTCACATAGTCGCCATTGACCGTAACATCGCCGCCGATTTTCAAGGTCGTGTTGTCACCGAGCGAAACCTTGCCGTTCAGTGTTGTTTTGCCATTGAATTCGGCTGTGGTCTCGGGAGCTGGAATTCCATACTCTGAGTTTTCAGCTTCGTACCCTTTCGTCCAGTCATCTTCAAAAACACTTTCCGCACCATTGCGCACAAGAACGACTGCTGCCTGAGCGCCACTGCCGGTACCGTCTGTGCCAATAGTTGTTTCACCATTGAAAATGGCATGACCATGACCGCGAACGAGAAGGCCGTAAGCGTTGTCTGTGCCCTTGGCAGTAAGGTTGGCGGCACCATTAATTTTGAGCGTGCCGACGTCAATCATTGCCCCAACAGCGGATTTACCCTCTGCAGTAATAGTGAGCGTTTTGCCTGCAGCAACCGTCACTGAGCCGGGGTCGTTCCAGATACGATGATTGTTTTGAGTTCCATCGGTGTAGTCCATCCAAATGCCGTAGGCATTTGCATTCGCTCGTTCGTTGACCGCTGTGATCGTTGTATCAGAGTTGATTTCAACGATCGGCTTGGACTTTGTGTTCATTGCGCCGTAGAGACCAACAGCAAGACCGTCTGCCAACCCCGTTACTTTGGCTGAAATAGCTGTTGTAGCCGCATTGAACTGAACCGTGCGAGTCGTAATTTCTGCGTTTTGCCCCAGGCTGTTATCAAAACCGACGCCGATGGCATTCATTCGATCGGAATCCGAGTCTGTCGGATCTGCGGGATTTTGAGCAGCATTTTCTGCAGAAATTGTCGTTGATGCTCCCGTAAAGGTAATGGCCCCGTCGCTCACCGCAGTGCCCATCACGGTATATGGAGTATCACCATCCTTGCGTCCGAGTGCGTCAGTTTTGATGCTAATGGCGGCATCTGACCACTGTACTGCTGCCTCGCTCGACGTCTGAACCGATGCACCTGCAATCACAGACCAAAGATCAACTTTATCCTTGTACTGAGCAAAGCTGGGGGCGCTCGATCCTAGTTCGCCTGTAGCGTCCACAGTCTGCAGCAGCTTGAGATCATCATTGGTGAAAACCTTGTCAACCGCTCCCGAGATGGTCTCGTTATCGGCGGTGAACTGCTTCACGGACGCAAAATAATCGTAGTAGCCTCCATTTTCAAAGTTGTAGAAGGTCCAGGACCATTGCCCATCCGTACCAGTATATTTTTGAACACCTGCTGCCGCCATCCCGGACACAAGAGCAGCTCCTACCGACACCGTCATCAATGTCGCCGCGCGGCGAGCTCCGCCGCGCTGGCTCGCACCGGCTACAGTCTCATTGACTGTCACATAAGCGCTGCGAACAGCGTTCCAAATCGTCTTGAATGTTTTATTCATCTTTAACCTTGATACAAGATGAGAGGCTAGATGTCAAAGCAAGGGCTCCGGCACCCATTAAAAAGCCAACTAAGTAGTTGATTTTTTAAAACCTACCCCCCCTTATCTGTCAAGATTCGACTTAAAAACTTATTTTATTTTTAGTATTCCGTATATTTTCTGAGCTTTGTTCTAGAAACATAATCAGTAAACGATACTTTCAGTTCCGTGAGTAGTTTGCAAACAACAACTACCCACACTCGACAACGAATCGAAAACTCCAATTCCCCGAGTTGGATTGTCAAACAGAATCTGACATGGAAGAACAAACTTTTGAGTCAGACAAGCAGGCAAGGTCATTGTTTATTCATGCACTGCTGCTTTGTGTAAACCTTCAACCTGTTGTTTATTGAAAACATCTACAGATCGCCTTGTTTGAGATTTTATTTCTGAAAATCAATCTGTTAGAAGTTTACTAGGGGATTACCCGGTTGCAAGGGGGGGG